>ENA-UOJC01002218-UOJC01002218.1-human-gut-metagenome-genome-assembly--contig:-C104-NODE-2218-length-21899-cov-7.825673_pt1 | contig 21899 bp, 17 predicted proteins | sample MGYA00242339_ERZ723886 | MGnify/ENA metagenome assembly ERZ723886 | reverse complement strand
CCGGGACTGAACTTAGGCACCTTGGCATCCTTTATCTTGATGGCATCACCGGTACGTGGGTTACGACCAGTGCGTGCTGCGCGCTTACCAACTGCAAAGGTACCGAAGCCAACCAGGGAAACCGTACCGCCCTTTTTCAGGGTTTTCTTCACAGCATCGATCGTCGATTCCAGCGCACGTGCTGCGGCAGCCTTGGAGATATCGGCGTTGTTTGCGATGTGCTCAATCAGTTCAGTCTTATTCACAAGATGCCTCTCAGTAAATGGTTGCAGAGCGCCTTTGCGACTACACCTTCATAGAAGGTTCGCACCAGATGGTGCTTATCAGCGACAAGGCGAGATTCTAGTCAGGTTTCTTGGGTGTTTTGGGAAAAACGTGAAAATTTTTTCCTTGCTGCCGCCTGCGAAGCAAGCCTTCACACAGGCAGACAGTCCTCAGCCCAAGCGCCTCAAGAAACCACAGAAGGGTTGTACACGCCTGCAGCCTTTCAGGCAATAAGAAAGCTCCGGATGCAGGGAATGCGCACAGACTATCTGTCTCTTACCCCGCACAGATCAATGCTTGACGCGGCTTTTGATCTCAGGAATGGCCTTTTGCATGTAGTAGACCATGGACCAGACGGTCAGCACGGCTGCCACCCAGATCAGGATGGTGCCCAGAAACTGCGCATCCACACCCAGCAGCTGACCATGGAACAGCAGCAGCGGGATGGCGACCATCTGCACCGTGGTTTTCACCTTGCCGATCATGTGCACGGCCACGCTCTTGCTGGCACCGATCTGAGCCATCCACTCGCGCAGCGCAGAGATGGCAATTTCACGGCCAATAATGATCAGCGCCACAAACACATCGGCACGCTGCAGATGCACCAGCACCAGCAGGGAAGCACACACCAGGAACTTGTCAGCCACGGGATCCAGGAATGCACCAAACGAGGACGTTTGGTTCAGCCGCCGTGCCAGAAAGCCATCGAGCCAGTCTGTGAGGGCAAAAATGACAAACATCAACGCCGCAATCAGATTGCGTGTCTCAGGCGCAAATGGTGCATAGAACACCCCGACGATCAAAGGGATCGCAACAATGCGCGTCCAGGTCATCAAGGTGGGAATGGTGAAAAACATAGCTGCGATTGTGTCACGGCTCAAGCAGTTTGCACGCAAGCCTGTCCAGAAAGCGTGCTGCACTCAGTGCAGGGCACGGTAAATTTCATCTGCCAGACTGGCGGAGATACCTTCAACGGTCATCAGGTCTTCCACGCTGGCATTGGCCACGCCACGCACACCACCGAAGCGCTGCAGCAGGCGTGCACGGCGCTTGGGCCCCACGCCCGGGATTTCTTCCAGACTGCTCTGCCCCACGCGCACCTTGGCGCGCTGGGCCCGCATGCCGGTGATGGCAAAGCGGTGCGCCTCGTCACGAATCTGCGCCACCAGCATCAGGGCTGCTGAGTCATGCCCCAGATAGACCTTGGGCCTGCCGTCGGCAAACACCAGCTCTTCGAGCCCCACCTTGCGGCCCTCGCCCTTTTCCACACCGACGATGCGTGAAATATCCAGGCCCAGCTCGGTAAACACTTCACGCGCCATGCTGACCTGGCCCTTGCCGCCATCCACCAGCACCAGATCTGGCAGACGCGGTGCACCGACTTGCGGCTCTGCACCACCAGCGGCCTGAATGGCATCTGCCACCGGCTTGTAGCGGCGTGTGAGCACCTGACGCATGGCGGCATAGTCGTCGCCCGGCGTAATGCCTGTGATGTTGAAGCGCCGGTATTCACTGCTTTGCATCTTGTGGTGATGGAACACCACACAGGAGGCCTGCGTATTCTCGCCCGAGGTGTGCGAGATATCAAAGCACTCGATGCTCAGCTCTTCCAGGCGCTCCTGCGGCAAGTCCAGTGCCTCGGCCAGCGCACGGGTGCGTGCCTGCTGCGAGCCTTCTTCGGACAGCAGACGTGCAAGCTGGATGGCTGCGTTTTGCTGCGCCATCTCCAGCCAGATGCGGCGCTGCTCGCGCGGCTGATGCACGGCGGCCACCTTGTAGCCCGCCTGCGCGGACAGGGCCTGCATGAGCTTGACATCCACCACCTCGCTGAGCACCAGCACCGGAGGAATGGGCACATCAATATAGTGCTGCGCCAGAAATGCCTCGAGCACGCGCACCTCTACCGACGTGCTTTCCACCGCGTCTTCCGACTCGTAGACGCCCATGGCATCGTCCAACTGCGAAGGGAAGTACGCCCTATCACCCAGATGGCGGCCACCGCGCACCATGGCCAGGTTCACACAGGCGCGACCGCCCTGCACCTTCACCGCCAGGATGTCCACATCCTTGTCGTCCGTGGTTTCAATGGCCTGCTGGTGCAGCACCTTGGACAGTGCCGACATCTGGTTGCGGATTTCCGCTGCCTTTTCAAACTCCAGCTTGTCCGCGTGCGCCATCATGCGCGCTTCCATCTGCTGCAGCAGTGCCTGGGTTTCGCCACGCAGCATGGCCTCGGCATTGCGCACGTCCGCCGCGTAGTCCTCGGGACTGATCAGATCCACGCAGGGGCCGGAGCAACGCTTGATCTGATAGAGCAGACAGGGGCGTGAGCGATTGGCAAACACCGTGTCTTCACAGGTGCGCAGGCGAAACACCTTCTGCAGCAGCTGGATGCTTTCCTTGACCGCCCAGGCACTGGGGTAAGGGCCAAAGTAGCGGTGCTTTTTGTCGGTGCTGCCCCGGTAGTAGGCCATGCGTGCAAAGCACTGCTCGGCAGGAGCGCGCACATCGCCATCGTGCGCGGAATTGCCCGTGAGCTTGAGGTAGGGGTAGCTCTTGTCGTCCCGAAACAGAATGTTGTACTTGGGGTGCTGGGTCTTGATGAGGTTGTTTTCCAGCAGCAGTGCCTCAGCTTCGCTGCGCACCACCGTGGTCTCCAGCCGGGCAATCTTGCTGACCATGTGACCAATGCGTGTACCGCCATGGTCTTTCTGAAAGTAACTGCTCACCCGGCGCTTGAGATTTCGCGCCTTGCCCACGTACAGCAGCTGGCCTGCTGCATCGAAGTAGCGGTAGACACCGGGCAGCGAAGGCAGTGCCGCTACCTGGGCCAGAATTTCTGGAGAATGCTCAACAATCGACATGGCTGCATTGTGGCGGTTTGTACCTGCACCCACGCAACAACGGCCTATATTTCCAAAGTGATAGCTACCTGCGCTTGCCAGATGGGCGCTAGCGGCCAATTTCACTGTGAAACGCGCAATCACGCACCGGCCACATAGCCCTTGCAGCTGCGCTACCATCGCCCGCCTTGTGCTTTCTTCAGGCCCACCCTCTGCCGCACCATGTCTGCTTCAGCCACTGCCACTACCCAGCCCCGCTGGGACATCTTCTGCCAGGTCATAGACAACTATGGCGACATTGGCGTGTGCTGGCGTCTGGCCGCAGAGCTGGCCGCACGCGGCGTGCAGGTGCAGCTGCGCATTGACGATGCCAGTGCATTGGCTTGGATGGCTCCGCAGGGCGCACCCGGCGTGCAGGTGCTGCCCTATGACGCGCACTATGCCGCACACCCTGATGTAGTGATTGAAGCCTTTGGCTGCGAAGCGCCACAGGCTTATCTGCAAGCCCTGGCCCAGCACCATGCCAGCGCCGCGCGCAAGCCCGTGCTGGTGAATCTGGAATACCTGTCTGCCGAAGACTATGTGGAGCGCTGCCACTGCCTGCCATCGCTCATCATGTCCGGCCCCGCCAAAGGCATGACGCGCTGGTTTTTCTACCCCGGCTTTACCGAACGCACCGGCGGCCTGATCCGCGAGCAGCAGCTGCACGAGCGCCAGGCGCAGTTTGACCGCGATGCCTGGCGCAGCGCCCACGACATTGCTGCCCAGGCAACAGCTGTTTCGCTGTTTTGCTATGAACCTGCCGCCTTGCCGCAGCTGCTGCAGCAACTGGGCCAGCCCACCACAGACTGGCAGCCGCACCTGCTGGTAACACCAGGCCGGGCCACAGCGGCCGTGCAGGCGCTGGGCGCACCAGATGGGTTATCCACCAGCTTTTTGCCAGCCCGCAGCCAGCGCGAGTTTGACGACATGCTCTGGGCCTGCGACCTGAATCTGGTGCGCGGCGAAGATTCACTGGTGCGCGCGCTATGGGCGGGCCAACCCTTTGTCTGGCACATCTACCCGCAGCATGACAATGCCCATCACGCCAAGCTGGATGCTTTTCTGGACTGGCTGGATGCCCCCGAGAGCCTGCGCCGCTTTCACCATGCCTGGAACGGCATGATTGACCCCGCTGCACTCCCCGTTTTAAGCCCGGCACTGCTGGACGAATGGCGCAGCTGCGCACGGTCTGCGCGCCAGCGATTGCTGCAGCAAACTGATTTGATTGGCCAGCTGCAACCGTTTGCGGCAGAAAAAAGCTAAAATCCCATCTTTATCTTCTATAGCCAGCGCTGCATACCGCGGCGCTGCGTGACAAGACCTCCGCCGCGGAACATGCGGCAGGCCCTCTGCTTGGATCGCTGAAGCGACATGCTTGCCTGCCGTGTTGAGCGGCTTCAACCAAACCCGCTAAGCAAGCTATGAAAATCGCTCAAGAAATCCGCGTTGGCAACGTGATCATGTACGGCAAGGACCCCATGATCGTTCTGAAGACTGAATACGCTCGTGGCGGCCGTGGCGCTGCAACCGTGCGTATGAAGCTGAAGTCGCTGATCGGCAACTTTGGTACAGAAAACGTGTTCAAGGCCGACGACAAGATCGACAACGTGATCCTGGACAAGAAGGAGTGCACCTACTCCTACTTCGCAGACCCCATGTACGTGTGGATGGACGAAGAGTACAACCAGTACGAAGTGGAAGCCACCAACATGGGCGACGCCCTGAACTACCTGGAAGACGGCATGACCGCTGAAGTGGTGTTCTACGAAGGCAAGGCCATCTCCTGCGAACTGCCCACCACCATCGTGCGCGAAATCACCTGGACTGAGCCTGCCGTCAAGGGCGACACTTCCGGCAAGGTGATGAAGCCTGCCAAGATCGCTACCGGCTTCGAAGTGGCTGTGCCTCTGTTCGTGGACCAGGGCGACAAGATCGAAATCGACACACGTACCGGCGAGTACCGCAAGCGCGTGTAATGCGTGTTGCGGCATGTAACCGCAACCCATCGCAGCAAAGGCTTCCAACTGGAAGCCTTTTCTTTTTTCGGCTTTCGAATAAATAGCAGTTAGCGCTTGCTACACAAGCTATTCAAGCACAAAACATTTGCAATCGCAGAAAAATCAAGCGCCAGAAGCTCTTTTATTAATAGTACTCCAGAGACAGCCCGCACACTCAGCCACCGCTCTGGCACAGCGCTTGCATGAACCCGACCACCCAAAGGTTGCACCTTTGCGGGCAGGGTAAAACCCCAATACCAGCCAAAGGTTGCACCTTCCAGAATCGCCGCACTTCGAAAGGGTTCTGTGGTTATGGCTACAACAACGATTGGCATCAAGGTGGATGAACGCATGCGCGACCGGCTCAAGGCTGCTGCACAGCGGCTGGGCTGCACCCCACACTGGCTGCACAAGCAGGCACTGCACTGCTATCTGGAAGCCATCGAACAGGGCAAGCCGCTGCCCGAACTGGAGTACCTGGGTGCTACCTCCAGCCATGAAGAGGTAGAACCCGAGGCCCTTGGTGAGTCCCAACAGCCCTATACCCCGTTCTATACACTGGCGCAGGATGTACAGCCCCAAAGCGTGCTGCGTGCAGCCATCACGGCAGCCTACCGCCGCCCGGAAACCGAATGCCTGCCACTGCTGATCGCTCCGGCCACCAGCCCCCATCCTGAAGCCGTAGAGCAGCTGGCCACCCGTCTGGTGCAGTCTCTGCGCGACAAGCGCCACAAAAAAACCACAGGGGTTGAAGCACTTGTACAGGAGTACTCACTCTCCAGCCAGGAGGGTGTGGCCCTGATGTGTCTGGCCGAGGCCCTGCTGCGCATCCCCGACCGCGCCACGCGCGATGCGCTGATCCGCGACAAGGTCAGCAAGGGCGACTGGAAGTCGCATACCGACTCCCCTTCACTGTTCGTCAACGCCGCCACCTGGGGGCTGATGCTTACGGGCAAGCTGGTCAGTGTGCACAGCGAACAAAAACTGGGCGGCGCCCTCACCCGCCTGATTGCCAAGGGTGGGGAGCCACTGATTCGCCAGGGCGTGAACACCACCATGCGCATGATGGGCGAGCAGTTCGTGACCGGCCAGACCATTGCGGCGGCGCTGGCCAACAGCCGCAAGCTCGAAGACAAAGGCTTTCGCTACTCCTACGACATGCTGGGCGAAGCCGCCACCACCGAGGAGGACGCACTGCGCTATCTGCAGTCCTACGAGCAGGCCATCCACGCCATCGGCCAGGCTGCACAGGGCCGAGGCATTTACGAAGGCCCGGGTATTTCCATCAAGCTCTCTGCCCTGCACCCACGCTACAGCCGTGCCCAGCGCGAGCGCGTCATGCACGAGCTGTACCCGCGCCTGCTGCGGCTGGCCGAGCTGGCACGCCAGTACGACATTGGCCTGAACATTGACGCTGAAGAAGCAGACCGTCTGGACATCTCGCTCGATTTGCTGGAGCAGCTGTGCTTTGCACCAACGCTTACCGGCTGGAATGGCATTGGCTTTGTGGTGCAGGCCTACCAGCGCCGCGCATTCTTTGTGCTGGACTGGCTGATCGATCTGGCGCGCCGCAGCAAGCACCGCCTCATGATCCGTCTGGTCAAGGGCGCTTACTGGGACACGGAAATCAAACGCGCCCAGGTCGATGGGCTGGAGGACTACCCCGTCTTCACCCGCAAGCTGCACACCGATGTGTCTTACCTGGCCTGCGCGCGCAAGCTGCTCGATGCGCCCGAGACCATCTACCCACAGTTCGCCACACACAACGCCCACACCCTGGCCAGCATCTACCACATGGCGGGCAATAACTACTACCGCGGCCAGTACGAATTCCAGTGCCTGCACGGCATGGGCGAAGGGCTGTATGAAGAAGTCGTGGGCGATATCACGCAGGGCAAGCTGGCGCGCCCCTGCCGCATCTATGCCCCCGTGGGCAGCCACGAAACCCTGCTGGCCTATCTGGTGCGCCGCCTGCTGGAAAACGGTGCAAACAGCTCCTTTGTGCATCAGATTGGCGACGACAGCGTGCCCATTGCCCAGCTGGTGGCAGACCCTGTGGCTGCCGCACAGGCCATCACACCACTGGGCCGTCCGCATAACCGCATCCCCAGCCCAGCTGCGCTCTACGCTGCGCAGGGCCGCAGCAATTCCAGCGGGCTGGATCTGAGCAATGAGCAGCGCCTGGCTTCGCTGTCTGCAGCGCTGCTCAGCAGCGTCAAGCCCATCCACGCAGCCGCTCCCCACGGCTCCCACCTGCCCGCCCAGCCCGTGCGCAATCCGGCCCATGTGCAGGATGTCATCGGCGAGGTGCGCATGGCCACGGCTGCCGAAGTGGCCACCGCCATGGCGCAGGCCCGGCACGCCGCCCTGATCTGGCAGGCCACGCCCGTGACCGCCCGTGCACAGGCACTGAGCCGCGCAGCCGATCTGATGCAGGCACAGATGCAGCCGCTCATGGCCCTGCTGTGCCGCGAGGCAGGCAAGACCTTGCCCAATGCCATTGCCGAAGTGCGCGAAGCCATTGACTTTCTGCGCTACTACGCACGCCAGGCCGAGCAGTACCTCAACAACGACTCACACCGCCCGCTCGGCGTGGTGGTCTGTATCAGCCCCTGGAACTTCCCGCTGGCCATCTTTACCGGCCAGATTGCCGCGGCGCTGGCTGCGGGCAATGCAGTGATTGCCAAGCCTGCCGAGCAGACCTGCCTGATTGCCACGCAGGCCGTGGAGCTGCTGCACCAGGCTGGCATTCCTGCCCATGCGCTGCAACTGCTGCCCGGCGAAGGCGAAACCGTCGGCCAGGCACTGGTGGCCCATCCTGATACCGACGCCGTGGTGTTTACCGGCTCCCACCCCGTGGCCCAGCACATTCACCGCACGCTGTCTCAGCGCCTGGGCAGCCATGGCAAGCCTGTGCCACTGATTGCCGAGACTGGCGGCATCAACGCCATGGTGGTGGATTCTTCGGCCCTGGCCGAGCAGGTGGTGGGCGATGTACTGCAGTCTGCCTATGACTCGGCAGGTCAGCGCTGCTCTGCCCTGCGCCTGTTGTGCCTGCAGGAAGACAGCGCAGACCATGTGCTGCACATGCTGCAAGGCGCGATGCAGGAGCTGCGCACAGGCAACCCGGACCAGCTGTGCACCGACGTAGGCCCTGTGATTGACGCACAGGCCATGGCTGATATTGAAGCCTACGTCGCTGCCATGCAGGACAAGGGCCATAAGGTCATTCGCCTGAAGCTGCCACCGGAATGCCGCAATGGCTACTTTGTGGCCCCTACGCTGATTGAGGTGAGCCAGGTACAGGATCTCCGCCGCGAAGTCTTTGGCCCCGTGCTGCACGTGCTGCGCTATGCGCGCGAAGACATGGATGCGCTCATCGACCAGATCAACGCCCTGGGCTTTGGCCTTACTTTCGGCGTGCATACGCGCCTGGATGAAACCGTGGCACGCCTGTCTGTCCGCATCCATGCCGGCAACATCTATGTGAACCGCAACATCGTCGGTGCCGTGGTCGGTGTGCAGCCCTTTGGCGGCGAAGGCCTGTCAGGCACCGGCCCCAAGGCAGGTGGTCCGCTGTACCTGTTCCGCATGCTGGCCCAGGCACCTGCGCTGGAGCAGCTGCCCATTCCCACGGCACAGGGCACACACAGCCTGCAGATAGAGGCCGGGCAACAGCTCATGCTCGACGGCCCCACGGGCGAAACCGACCAGTACCTGCTGCGCCCCCGTGGCCTGGTCTGGTGCATGCCCCAGACCGTAGACGGTCTGCAAGCCCAGTGGCAGGCCTGCCAGAAGACGGGCAACACCATGCTGCTGCAGGACAGCCCTTTCCTGCACACCCTGGTGTGCAACTGGCAGGCGGACAACGCGCAGGCACAGCAGGCCGCACTGCACTGGGTGACAGAACAGACGCTGGCCGAGCTGCCTGTGCAGGCGGCGCTCGTAGAGAGCGATACCGACGCCCTGCTGGCCCTGCAGCAGCAGCTGAGCACACGCAATGGCCCACTGCTGCTGGTGCAGGGACTGACCACGGAAGAAATTCGCCACGGAGAGCACTACCGGCAGGAACGTTTATTGCGAGAAGTGAGCATCTCCACCAACACCACAGCGGCAGGCGGCAACGCCAGTCTGATGATGGTGGGTTAAGTCCGCATTCCTCTGGCCGGCTTGTCTCTCTACAGTCCGGCTTCCCCCTAACCGATCCAAGGAGAACACAGCATGCAAGAAAAACATCATCTCAAGACGCTGGCAAAGACCGTGGCACTGGCCTGCGCCTTTGGCGGCCTGATGGGCACAGCACAGGCTGAAACCACCGTCCGTCTGGGCTTTGCAGCACCACTGACCGGCCCTCAGGCCCACTACGGCGAAGACATGCGCAACGGCTTGCTGCTGGCGCTGGAAGAAGCCAATGCCAAGGGCATCAAGCTGGACGGTGACACCGCCAAGTTTGTACTGGTCTCCAAGGACGACCAGGCGGACCCCCGCACCGCCGTGCAGGTGGCACAGCAGATTGCAGACGAAGGCGTCAACGGCATGCTGGGCCACTTCAACTCCGGCACCACGATTCCTGCTTCGCGCGTGTACAACGAAGCTGGCATTCCCCAGATCGCCATGGCCACCTCGCCCGAATACACACTGCAGGGCTACGACACCACCTTCCGCATGATGACCAGCGACACCCAGCAGGGTGCTGCCGTGGGCCTGTTCATGGTTCAGGACCTGGGGGCCAAGAAGATTGCCATCATTGATGACCGCACGGCCTACGGTCAGGGCCTGGCCGATCAGGTGATTGCCGCTGTCAAGCGCGCCGGGGGCGAAATCGTGGCCCGTGAATACACCACCGACAAGGCCAATGACTTCACTGCCATCCTGACCAGCATCAAGGCCAAGGGAGCGGACGCCATCTTCTTTGGTGGCCTGGACGCACAGTCTGGCCCCATGCGCCGCCAGATGGCCACACTGGGCCTGACCCTGCCATTGGTGTCCGGCGAGATGACCCGCAGCGACACCTTCTTGAAGCTGGCTGGTGAAGCCGCTAACGGTACTTATGCCTCGCTGGCTGGTGTGCCGCTCAAGACCATGGCCCAGGGCGAACAGTTTGCCCAGGCCTACAAGGCCCGCTTCAAGGCTGAGCCCGGCGTGTATGCGCCCTACGCCTATGACGGTGCCTGGAACATGATCACTGCCATGGAGCAGGCCGGCTCCGCCAAGACCGACAAGTACCTGCCCAAGCTGGCCGGTCTGAAGCGCAGCGGTGCTACCAGCGCCAATATTGCCTACGACAAGAACGGCGACCTCAACGAAGTGGCTGTGACCATCTACACCGTCAAGAACGGCAAGTGGGAAGAGGTCAAGACCATTGTGGATTCCGCCAAATAAACAAGGCTTCTGCCGACCAACACTTCACTGCCTGTGGGCGAAGGGTTGGTCGGTTTGTTTTTCGGCATGTGCGGCCAACGCACTTGCTTTCTCCATCTGACCTCGCCGCAAGGCGCGACCGTCATGGACATCTTTCTCCAACAAATCATCAACGGCCTGACCGCTGGCAGCGTGTATGCGCTGGTGGCGCTGGGCTACACCATGGTCTACGGCATCATCGGCCTGATCAACTTTGCCCACGGCGACGTAGTCATGGTGGGCGCCATGATTGCCACCAGCGTGGTGATGGCACTGGTAGGTCACTATGGTGACGTTTCCGCCTTTGTCGCCATTGCTGCGGCGCTGCTGATCTCCATTCCCGTCTGCATGGCCCTGGGCTGGACGGCAGAGCGCATTGCCTACCGTCCGCTGCGCCGTGCGCCCCGGCTCGCTGCGCTGATCACCGCGATTGGCGTGTCCATCATCATCCAGAACGTGGCGATGATGTTCTGGGGCCGCAACTATCTGAACTTTCCGCACATCATTGAGCCCGTGGTCTACCAGATCGGTGATGCACGCCTGAGCCTGCTGCAGATCACCATCATGCTGGGCTCGGCCCTGATCATGGTCGCGCTGCTGCTGCTCGTGCACAGAACCCGTCTGGGCATGGCCATGCGCGCCACAGCACAGAACCGTGAAGTGGCAGGACTGATGGGCGTGAACATCAACACCGTGATTTCTGCCGCCTTTCTGATTGGCTCGGCCCTGGCCGCCATCGCAGGCGTGATGATTACCAGCTACTACGGCGTAGCCCAGTACACCATGGGCTTCATGCTGGGCCTCAAAGCCTTTACTGCCGCCGTGCTGGGCGGCATTGGCAATCTGGGTGGTGCCGTACTGGGCGGTCTGCTGCTGGGGCTGATTGAAGCCCTGGGCTCCGGCTATGTGGGCGACCTGACCAACGGCGTCTTTGGCAGCCACTACCAGGATGTATTCAGCTTCATCGTGCTGGTGGTAGTGCTGATTTTCCGCCCCTCCGGCCTGCTCGGCGAGCGCCAAGGAGACCGCGCATGAGCCACACCACTGCTTCCAAGAAACGCACACCTGCCAAGGTCTGGGCGGGCGCCTTTGCCATCGGCCTGGTGCTGCTGGTCATGCCCTTTTTGCTGGGGGCTACGGCCGGGCAAGGCTGGATTCGCATTCTGAACTTTGCCCTGCTGTATGTGATGCTGGCGCTGGGGCTGAACATCGTCGTGGGCTTTGCCGGTCTGCTGGACCTGGGCTACATCGCCTTCTACGCCGTAGGTGCCTATGTGTGGGCACTGCTGGCCTCCCCGCACTTCAATCTGCATTTGCCATTTTGGGTGATTCTGCCCGTGGGGATTGCCCTGGCTGCTATGGCAGGCATAGCACTAGGCTTTCCGGTGCTCAAGCTGCGGGGGGATTACCTCGCCATCGTGACACTGGGCTTTGGCGAGATCATCCGCATCTTCATGAACAACCTCGATGCACCCGTGAACATCACCAACGGCCCGCAAGGCATCAACCGCATCGACACCATCAAGATCGGCGAGTGGGCACTGGGCAGGCCAGAGACCATTCTGGGTTTTCGCATCACCGGGCCTGAGAAGTACTACTACGTGCTCATGGCGCTGGTGCTGCTCATCATCTTTATCTGCATACGCCTGCAGAACTCGCGGGTAGGCCGCGCCTGGGAGGCTGTGCGTGAGGATGAAATCGCCGCCAAGGCCATGGGCATCAACACCCGCACCATCAAACTCATGGCCTTTGGCATGGGGGCCAGCTTTGGCGGTGCAGCGGGCTGCCTGTTTGCCTCCATGCAGGGCTTTGTCAGCCCTGAGAGCTTTGGCCTGAGCGAGTCCATCGCCATTTTGTGCATGGTGGTGCTGGGCGGCATGGGCCATGTGCCGGGTGTGGTGGCTGGGGCACTGCTGCTGTCCATCTTCCCCGAGGTGCTGCGCAACGTGGTCGTGCCCATTCAGCAAACCCTGTTTGGTGAAGTGCTGGTAGACCCTGACGCCATACGCATGCTGCTGTTTGGCGTGGCCCTGGTGGCCGTGATGATCTTCCGCCCCGAAGGCCTGTGGCCCTCGCAGGTGCGCAAGCGTGAAGTCAAATCTGTGAAGGAGCAACAAGCATGACCGCTGCCCCCCAGACCACCACCCCACGCGAGCCCCTGCTCATCGCCCAGGGGCTGAGCAAACGCTTTGGCGGACTGCAGGCCCTTAAGGATGTGAGCTTTGAAATCCGCAAGGGCGAAATCTTTGGGCTCATCGGCCCCAATGGTGCAGGCAAGACCACGCTGTTCAATGTGATGACGGCGCTGTACATCCCCGAATCCGGCAGCTGCCTGTTTGGTGGGGTGGAGCTCACGCGCCTGAAGCCCCACCAGATTGCAGAAAAAGGCCTGGCACGCACCTTCCAGAACATTCGCCTGTTCTCGGCCCTGACTGCGCTGGAAAACGTCATGGTCGGCCAGCATCTGCGCACCAAGGCGGGGCTGTGGGGAGCCATCAGCCACAACCGCGCTACCCGTGAGGAAGAGGCCCGCATCGAAGCCCGTGCACTGGAGCTGCTGGAGTATGTAGGCATCGCCCATGTGGCCAATGAGGTGGCATCCTCACTGTCGTATGGCGACCAGCGGCGTCTGGAAATTGCCCGTGCGCTGGCGACCGGCCCCTCGCTGCTGGCGCTGGACGAACCTGCCGCAGGCATGAACCCGTCCGAAACCGTGGTGCTGCGCAACCTGATTGAAAAAATCCGCGGTGACGGCATCACCGTGCTGCTCATCGAGCACGACATGAAGCTGGTCATGAACATGTGCGACCGCGTGCTGGTGCTCGAATACGGTCAGGTGCTGGCCTACGGCCAGCCCCACGAAGTACAGCGCGACCCGCGCGTGATTGAAGCCTATCTGGGCAAGGGTGCGGCGCAAGACCCGGTACTGCACCCCGAACTGTCCCAGCCCAACCAGGAAAGCAGTGCAAGATGACAGCAGCCCCCTCCTCCACCCCCATGCTGGACGTACGCCAAGTCGATGTTGCCTATGGCGGCATCCGCGCCGTGCGCCAGCTCAGCATGCAGGTGTACCCGGGCGAGCTGGTCGCCCTGATCGGTGCCAACGGCGCTGGCAAAAGCACCACGCTGCGCGCCATCTGCGGTCTGGTGCCGCTGGCCGCCGGCAGCATCCACTACCAGGGCCAGAGTCTGGCCGGGCAGCCCGTGCATGCCATGGTGCGCCAGGGCCTGGTCATGGTGCCCGAAGGGCGCGGTATCTTCCCGCAGCTGACCATTGAAGAAAACCTGCACATGGGTGCCTACAGCCGCAGCGACAAGGCCGCCATTGCGCAGGAGGTCGAGCAGGTCTACACACGCTTTCCGCGCCTGGCCGAGCGCCGCAGGCAGACCGCAGGCACGCTCTCTGGCGGTGAGCAGCAAATGCTGGCCATGGGCCGCGCCATTCTGTCCAAACCCAAGCTGCTGCTGCTCGACGAGCCCACCATGGGCCTGGCCCCCATCATGGTGGACAAGATCTTTGAAGTGATTCAGGACATCTCCGCCCAGGGCGTGACCATCCTGCTCATCGAGCAGAACGCCCGCCTGGCCCTGGAAGCCAGCCAGCGCGGCTATGTGCTGGAGTCCGGCGAACTGACGCTGGAAGGCCCCGCGCACCAGTTGCTGCATGACCCGAAGGTACGGGCAGCGTATCTGGGGGAGTAGCCAGATTTGGCGATCTGTTCTGTGGCCTCCCATGTGGAGGCTTTTTTTATAGCTGCCTGCGCTGCATGGATGTGCATTTGCAGGCTATTGAGCATGTACTGATGCAGTAGCTTTGACTATCGTCCAGCCATCAAGTCTCAAGCGGTAGTTCTCGGCCAGAAGCAGGCTTTTGGACCTTGAACCTCAGCATTCATCAGCACTGAGATCCGAGTTTTCAGGTTTGTCTAAACATTGCAACAGTGAAATTGCCTGTTGAGCTGCATATGCCATACAGTATTCGTCGAACTGGATATGCACGTTGCATGTCGTTTAAATCTATTTAGAGATAATAATGAAGGGAATTGTTAAAGGCATATCCCACTGCGGAATACGAGTAGCTGTACTGACTGATTACGGCTATACAGTTTTCGATATATATTCCGGAGAAGCATCAATTGGTGATGTTTTGATCGGAAACCTAGATGAGCATGGGGAATTAGAGCTAAAAAATCTTAATACAGGAGATTATCTTGATGTTTTCATTGAAGCAATTCATGCTACACGAGATACAGCAATCCAACTACTTCAAAGCATCTAGCAATAACCCTTCGCTTAAGCGTAATTTTCTGCGGCAAGCCGCTCACCTTGTTCGTTAGCTACCAAAGGAGGTCCCTTGCAAGGAATACAGCAGTGGGAGTTTTCGCAAAAACACGTGAAAATCCTGAACCTAGAGTTCAAGCAAGTGCTGCACAGTTCGCATTTGTGGAAAATGGAGCAGCTTCGCCAAGTGGCTGTTGAGTACCGCAACCAATCCGGCATCTATTTTTGGGTTCTGGCCTACCAGGGAAAGCTTTATCGCATTTACGTTGGCAAAGCCAAGTCTCTTGGTTATCGCATTAAAAACTACGCTGGCCACTTTCAGCCGCACTCGCCAAACGACTTCAAGCTGCAGGTATTCCATAAGTTTGCACAAGACCTGCTTCCCGGCTCCGAACTAGCCATGTACTTTACTCCGTGCGGCGTCGGCGAACTCACTGCCCAAGAGAACAATAAAATTGAGGTTTTGAAGCCACTACTCAACAAGCGCATGACTCCAGACGCCAGAGCGCGGAACAATCTCCAAGAGGCGTTTGTTGATTACTACCTATCTGGCTTCAAAGAGGTATTACATGGCAGCTAACAACTCATTCCAGCGGACGCACTACGCACGCCGCTAAATTCTGGCGTTAGCCCCTTCTTTAGGTATTTTCATGTCTAGAAATTCATTGCCTGACAAATGCAAGCACTGCGGTCTTCGCGTGAAATACGATTTCACATCAGCTAACGAGAGCATGAGCAGTGATGCAGCATTCAGTGAGCTCAGGAAACTAAGTGACGCTGGTTATTTACCTAAGTTCCGGCGGCGAGTAAGTGCATCAAATATCGATTTTGGAAGCACTGAAATTTGTGCGATCTCATCAAAATCATGGCTAGAGCCAACAAAGAAATGTAAACACTGGGTTTTGCGCATTCAAGGCGCCACCATTGCCGACTATTTATCGATCTATCACGACAGGCGTAACTATAAAACCGCAATTTGGAGCGCATGCATTGGATCTATGGTTGCAGTTCTTTTGTTTCTAATTGGTCTCGCGGCTGGAGGAAAATAATGCGCTTAACTGTTTCCCACTCCGTTCGCGGGACGCCAAAAAGCACCGATTTTTCCACCCGTTAGCTTAATCGCCCCCCCACTTCGACGCCTGCTTTGGGGCGGTATTTTTCAAAACATTGAATTGCAAAACCGCAACCATTCACTCCCCACCATTTGCTGCCACCCCATCTCTGCAAAAAAATCCCCCTACATGATCTTGCCCCCACCGGGCACGTGAACATCCTTGCAGGCTGGCTGTCATATAAGCTGCTCATCCATTCTGAAAGCGGGTTCTTATGAAAATCATCCCCGCCCTTTCCCTGGTACTGTTGGCTGCACTGAGCACGCCTGCCATGGCGCAGCACCATGGGCATCACGGCCACCATGCTGCACACAGCAGTCCTTATGCAGGCATGCAAAACCGCGCCATTAAAGCGCTTTCAGAGGAGCAGATAGCAGGCCTCCAAGCAGGCAAGGGCATGGCACTGGCCATGCCTGCCGAGTTGAATGGCTACCCTGGCCCTGCACATACCCTGGAACTGGCTGCCGAGCTGCAACTCACTGACGAGCAGGCCACACGTACCCAGCAGCTATTCGCAGACATGGAAGCCCAGGCCAAGGCTGCGGGGCTGGAAGTCATTGAAGCGGAAAGAGCACTGGACACCCTGTTCCGCGACAAGCAGGCCACGCCTGAAGCGGTTTCTGCCGCAGTGACCAAGGCAGCGCTTGCACAGGGCAAGCTGCGAGAGACCCATTTGCGCTACCACCTCTCGATGATAGACGTTCTGACTGCAGAGCAGATTGCTGCGTACAACCAGCTACGCGGCTACTGATTGTTTCATCAGCACATTGCGCATGGGCATGGCACTACGGTCATGCCGCCACCAAAGAAAAAGGATCTGCACAGCAAGGTGCAGATCCTTATGATTAAAAGTGGCACCAGGGCTTATGTATCAAGCACTAGCAGCTATCAAAACCATATTCAAGCCTTGACCAGCTTGCGCAGCTTCAGCGCCGCCACAATCTGCAGCACGCCGTAGATCAGGGCGACCACGCCAATCCAGATCACGCCCACGATGACACCGGCGATCGGTGCAATCAGCAGCAATGCGCCCAGCGCCACGCCCATGAAGCCGCTGATGATCAGCATCCATTCGTTGTCGATTTCCTTGCGCACGCGGATAGCAAACACGATGCGCATCACACCAAACACCACAAACCACACGGCAGCCACCCAGACCATGGCCTCTGCCATCGACACGGGGTTGAGCACGGCCATGACACCAAAGGCCAGAGAGATCAGCGCGTAGATCAGCATCCAGCCCTTGGACGCCGGGGCATCTCTGGTGAACAGCCCAATCAGCCCCACCACGCCTTCAGCAATGGCCAGCACACCAATGGCCCAGGTCAGGCTGGCCCCCATGCCCACAGGGTTGACAATGGCCATGATGCCAAACAGCACAGCCACCACGCCGAACAGCAAAATCAGCCACCAGCTGCGCCCCACGGCTTGCTGCAGCATGTTCACAGGTGAGTTATTCATTTCCATCTTCCACTCCTTCCGAATCAAAGTTGCTGTTCTCGATTATGGGATGCTGCCTGTCCCAACGGCAGGCACGGTGCACAGTGAACGATGCTGTCCTACACAGGCGTTGCAGTTATATCAAAGCCATGACGAATAGCCCAATGTTTACCCGCCAGTTGCTCGCTTTCTCACATGACGGGCAAAAAGAAAGCTCCACAAGGGAGCTTTCTTTGCAATAGAGCAGATGGGCTTTATGAGGCCAGCTTGAAGGTAGAAACCGCCTGCACCAGCTGACGGGCCTGATGGTTCAGGCTGTCTGCGGCAGAGGCAGCCTCTTCCACCAGCGCTGCATTTTGCTGGGTCACCTGATCCAGCTGCGCCACGGCGTCGCTGACCTGTGCAATGCCTGCCGACTGCTCGGTGCTGGCGGCGTTGATGTCGGAGATCAGTCCGCTGACCTCGTGCACCTGCTTGACGATGTCCTGCATGGTGGTACCGGCTTCGCTCACCAGCTCACCGCCGGATTCCACCTTCTGCACGCTTTCGCTGATCAGTGCCTTGATTTCCTTGGCTGCTTCCGCACTGCGCTGCGCCAGTGTGCGCACTTCACCGGCCACCACGGCAAAGCCGCGGCCCTGATCACCCGCACGTGCGGCTTCCACAGCGGCATTGAGCGCCAGAATGTTGGTCTGGAAGGCAATGCCATCGATCACGCTGGTGATGTCCGAAATCTTGCGCGAGGAGCTGTTGATGTCTTCCATCATGTGCACCACCTGATCGACCACCACACCACCCTTGGCGGCCACTTCGCTGGCCGTCTGTGCCAGCTTGGCGGCGTGCTGCGCGGTTTCAGAGTTCTGGCGCACGGTGCTGGACAGCTCTTCCATAAAGGCAGCGGTTTCTTCCAGGTTACTGGCCTGCTCTTCGGTGCGCTGCGACAGGTCGGCATTGCCCACGGAGATCTGGCTCACGCCAGTGGCAATGCTGTCGCTGCTGTTGCGCACGGTGCTCACAATCTCGCGCAAGCCTTGCTGCATCTTGTGCATGGCGTAGACCACGCTGCCAGGCTGCACGTGGCTGGTGTCAATCTGGCTGGACAGGTCTCCCGCCGCAATGGCGCTGGCCAGATCCGCCACATCGCTGGGTTCACCACCCAGCTCACGTGTCAGGCTGCGTGTCAGCACCACGCCGATGGCCACACCCGCCAGCACGCCTGCCAGCGTCAGACCAATCAGCAGTGCACGAATTTCCTCGTAGGTGCTGGTGGTGGCATCGTTGAGCTCGGAAGCATTGGCGCGCTTGAGGTCCATCAGCTGGTTCATGGCACTGTCTGCACGGTCTGCAATCGGGCGCAGCACGGTAAACAGGCGCTCTGAAGAAGCACGCTGGTCATTCAGAGGCTCGGCCTGGAGTATCTGCTCAATGTGCTGCACTTCCTTTTCGTAGGCGTGCACGGCATCCATGCTCTGCGCAAACAGTTCGCGCCCCTTGTCAGTGGAGAGCTTGGACTTGGCTTCACCCAGCGCCTGGAACACATGCTGAATGCGTGCATCACGGTCCTGGATGTGGCGCTCTCTGTCCGACTGCGTATAGGACAGCATGGCACTGCGAATGGCGCGATTGGCAGCCTGCAGCTGCACATTGGCCTCAGCCACGTAACTCAAGCCAAGCGCCTCACTCTCATACATGGCACTGGCCATATCGTTCATCTGCGAGGACTTGAGCACGCCCTGAATGCCGATGATTGCGCCAATGAACGCAACCACCAGAAATCCTCCAATGAGCTTGCTACCGACCTTGAGGTTTCGAAACCATTCCATGTGAGCTTCCTGCGTGTAAGTTTTTCAATACGAGCTGCGCCACGGTGCTTTCCCTGAAGGAAAGCTCCTTGATGCATCTAGCGTGGAGAAGACAGGGCACAGACAAACCATGGACACGCGCTGCTGGCGTGCGAGCCTGTCTGTCCAGAGGCAGCGGACAGTGCGTCTGCTGGATTTGCGAATAAGCGCGATGTGTTGGCTTTTGTCGTGAGTGCCTCACAGGCTCAAATTTTTACAATTGTTATCAATTGACGCTTTGTGCCTTCAAGGTACAACCACGCTCAACCTGGGCTTTACCGCAGTCAGAAACAACAAAGGCTTACCACAGGAAGCCTTTGTTTTGATAGCGCTTTGCGCTTGCGAATAAACAGTTTCAGATATAAATCATCTTCAAACCTTTGTTTTACCAGCGCTAAAAGCTATATTTTTAGACAGGAATACCCACCAGATCGTGGCCTTGCACGCCCAGAATGCGCACGCTGATCAAGTCGCCCGTCTTGTAGGTCTTGCTGGCCTTCTCAGGGGGCTGAATGTGCACCACGCCATCAATCTCAGGCGCGTCGGCATAGGTACGGCCCACGCCGCCCTTTTTGCCCAGGCCCACGGCCTTATCGACCAGCACCTTCATGACCTGGCCCACGCGGCGCTGCAGGCGCTGGGTGGAGACTTCTTCGGCCACGGCCATGAAACGGGCGCGGCGCTCTTCACGCACTTCCTCGGGAAGCATGCCGGGCAGCTCGTTGGCTGTAGCGCCTTCCACGGGGCTATAGGCAAAGCAGCCCGCGCGGTCAATTTCGGCTTCACGGATGAAGTCCAGTAGGTGCTGGAATTCTTCTTCGGTCTCGCCGGGGAAGCCTGCGATAAAGGTGGAGCGAATGACCAGCTCAGGGCACATCTTGCGCCATTCGCGGATGCGGTCCAGGTTTTTCTCACCGGAGGCGGGGCGCTTCATGCGCTTGAGCACATCGGGGTGGCTGTGCTGCAGTGGCACGTCCAGATAAGGCAGGATCTTGCCTTCGGCCATCAGCGGGATCAGTGCATCCACGGTGGGGTACGGATAGACGTAGTGCAGACGCACCCAGGCGCCGTGCTGCTGCGCCAGCTTGCCCAGCTCGTCGGCCAGTTCCAGCATGCGGGTCTTGACAGGCTTGCCGTCCCAGAAGCCCGTGCGGTACTTCACGTCCACGCCGTAGGCAGAGGTGTCCTGGCTGATGACCAGCAGTTCCTTGACGCCACCTTCAAACAGGGCCTTGGCTTCCTTGAGTACATCACCAATCGGGCGCGAGACCAGATCGCCGCGCATCGAAGGAATGATGCAGAAGGTGCAGCGGTGGTTGCAGCCCTCCGAAATCTTCAGGTAGGCATAGTGCTTGGGCGTGAGCTTGATGCCTGCATCGCCAAAGCTGCCGGGCACCAGATCCACAAAGGGGTCATGGGGCTTGGGCAGGTGCTGGTGCACCGCATCCATCACCTCCTGCGTGGCATGGGGGCCGGTCACGGCCAGCACGCTGGGGTGCACTTCGGCCACCATGGAGCTGCCGCCTTCCTTGCCAGCCTTGGCACCCAGGCAGCCGGTCACGATCACCTTGCCGTTGGCCGACAGGGCTTCGCCAATGGTGTCCAGACTTTCCTTGACGGCATCGTCAATAAAACCGCAGGTGTTCACGATCACCAGATCCGCGCCTTCAAAGGTCTTGGAGGTCTGGTAGCCCTCAGCGCTCAGTTGCGTGAGGATGAGTTCAGAGTCAGTCAGTGCCTTGGGGCAGCCCAGAGACACAAAGCCCACCTTGGGGGCGCTGTTTTCGGTTGTCATTGTGTGAATGCGTGTGGGGATTGCGCCTGATGCGCAGGGCCTGCGCGCGGATGCCTGAAGTTGCTCCGGCCGGCGAAATCAAAGGGCGATTTTAGCCAGCCCCATGTTTTCATGCCTGCAGCAGAGCCCATAGCCCGGCACGCAGCGTTTGCAGCGCATAAAAAACGGGCCTTGCGGCCCGTGGCTGGTGCTGGCCCCCGCCTTCAGCGCTTGAGGCCAAACATGCTCATCATCTGTTCGGTCTGCTTTTGCATCTGCTCCTGCATTTTCTGCATCTGCTCGGCGTAGTTCGCGTTCATCAGCGGGTTGGACATCTGCACCATCTTGGCCCAGGCATCTACGCCCCCGGCCTGCTCGCTCATCTTGTTCTGGAAGTCCGTGAACATCTGCACGTTCTTCTCGATAAAGCTGCCCATGTGGCCCTGCATGGTGTGGCCGTAAAAGCGAATGATGTTGGCCAGCATGGCTTCGGTGAACATGGGGGCGCCACCGGCCTCTTCTTCCAAGATGATTTGCAGGAAGATCGACCGCGTGAGGTCTTCACCCGTCTTTGCATCCTTGACCACGATGTTTTCATGCTGCATCACCAGCTGCTTGACCTCGGCCAGCGTGATGTAGGTCGAAGTGGCAGTGTCATACAAGCGGCGGTTGGGGTATTTTTTGATGACGCGCTGCTGGCTGGTCGAAGAGGACGAAGTGTTTTCTTGTGCGGTCATCGGGCAATCTCGTAGCAGTTTCAGTCAATAAACAAAAGGCGTGTGCAGGTTTGCATTGTAGGAAAGGGCTTGCTTGCTGCAGCGCAGCACTAACCCTAGCCGATATTTGTCAAGTCCCGGATGATTGCGCACGTTCTTGACGAATAAATCAGGTGCTTTCATCTTCCA
>ENA-UOJC01002214-UOJC01002214.1-human-gut-metagenome-genome-assembly--contig:-C104-NODE-2214-length-21931-cov-10.545575_pt1 | contig 21931 bp, 20 predicted proteins | sample MGYA00242339_ERZ723886 | MGnify/ENA metagenome assembly ERZ723886 | reverse complement strand
GGCGTCTACGCCGGCGGCGACGCCATGCGGGGCCCCGCCACCGTGGTGGAGGGCATCGCCGACGCCCAGGGCTTCGCCAACGCCGTCATCGGCGAAGGCTATCAGGTCAACATCCCCGCCCACGCCAGGGCCGACCGGGCCGCCGCCATCGCCAAGAAGGGCATCCTGTGCGAGTCCGCCAAGTGCGAAGGCGACCGCTGCCTGACCTGCAACGTGGTGTGCCAGGTCTGCGCCGACGTGTGCCCCAACCGGGCCAACGTGGTCGTCGAGCTGCCCGACGGCCGCCACCAGATTTTGCATGTGGACCGGATGTGCAACGAGTGCGGCAACTGCGCCATCTTCTGCCCCTACGACTCCGCCCCCTACCGGGATAAGTTCACCCTGTTCCAGACGAAGGAGGGCTTTGACGAGAGTGTGAAGAACCAGGGCTTCCTGCCTCTGGGCGGCAGAAAGGTGCTGGTGCGGCTGGATGGCAAGGTCTTCGAGGCCGATCTGGACGATGCCAATGATCTGCCCGCCGATATCGAGGTGTTCATCCTCACCGTGCTGACCAAGTACAGCTATCTGCTGGGCTGACAGCAGCGATAAAGACACGGGGCCGGAAACCGGCCCCGTGTCTTTTACGGTCTTTTACGGTCTTTTTCGGTTTCGGGTGAACCTCCGGCCCATATACCTGGGATTGACCACCAAAAGATAGGTTACAAGCAGGATGACGCCCAGCGCCAGCCCCGCCAGGCCCAGCCCCAGGTCCGCCGTCAAAACGGCCACCGCCGCCTGTGCGGCGCAGTAGCCCAGCTCGATCAGGCTGTTTTTCCGCCGCTGGCGGGGATCCTTCTCCCGCCGCAGATTGGCCGCCATCCAGACGGAGCAGGCCAGCGTCAGAGCCAGATAGAGCCAGACGGGGCCGCGGTAATGCTCCTGTCCCTGGTTCAGCCACCACAGCGACTGGGCGCAGCCGTACAGGCTCCCCGCCTGACCGGCGATGGCCAGCAGTTCCAGATTGGAGCGCAGGATGGGGTTTTTCTCCGTGTTCCGGCGGATACGTGGCAGCGCCAGAAGCAGGACGCCCCCGAACGCCGTCAGCAGGCACAGGGCGAACAGCCACTCCAAGTGGTGGTACTTCAAAAAGCCGGTCAGCCCGGTGTAACCACGTACCCACTCCACGCCCGCCGGCGCTTCCGCCACGCTTGCCGGGAACACGGAGCTGAGGATCCCCAGAAGCAGCAGCCCCAGCAGGGAGAGACCGGTGATCGCCCCTCCGGCGATGGACCAGCCCCGGCCAAGGGCCCTGGGGGCCGTCTCTCCGCCGGGCTGTTGATCATCCAGTTCCTCCCAGCCCTGTCCGTTCTCCAGCATCCAGTCCAGGGACACCCGGAACCGCTGCCGCAGCTTCACCAGATTGGGGGCGTCCGGCATGGCCGTGCCCTGCTCCCAGCGGGACACCGCCTGCCGGGAGACCCCCAGGTATGACGCCAGCTCCTCCTGGCTCAGGCCCTCCCGCTTCCGCAGGCGCGCCAGCTTTTCCGAAAAGGTCATAAAACCGCCTCCTTGTCTGCCTTTATCATAGCAAAATCCGCCGCAAAAGTCCACCGCCCGGGCCTGACATCCCCGCAACCAAACGCAACATCCCCGCCCGTGAGAAATTTTTTTGCCCTTTTTGCAGCAATTCCGCCTCTTCCAAAGTATCCCGTATAGAAGGATGTGATCACATGCCCCACCCAGACACTGCGGACGCGGTCAGCCGGTACGGCCCCATGGTCTACCGCATGGCCTATGCCCAGACCCGGAGCCGCCACGACGCCGACGATATCTTTCAGGAGGTCTTTCTCCGCTACCACCGGGCCGCCCCGGCCTTTGAGACGGCGGAGCACGAAAAGGCGTGGCTGCTGAAAGTCACCGCCAACTGCGCAAAAAGCCTCCGCGCCTCCCCCTGGCGGCAGCGGACGGCGCCCCTGGAGGACGTCTACGCCTACACGGACCCGGCGGAATCGGCGGTGGACGAGGCCCTGGCCCAGCTGCCCGGCAAGTACCGGGCCGTCGTCCACCTCTATTACTACGAGGGCTATCAGACGGAGGAGATTGCCCGCATCCTGGGCCGCTCCCCCTCTACCGTCCGGGCCCAGTTGACCCGCGCCCGCCAAAAGCTCAAGGAATTGCTGAAGGAGGAATTTTGATGTTTTCCGAGACCTACCGCAACATGAACGACGCCGTCGCCCCCTCCCCCGCCCTGGTGGAAAAGACCCTGTCCGGGGCCAGGCGCCGCCGCTTCCCCCTGCGCCGCGTCGCGGCCATTGCCGCCGCGGCGGCCCTGTGCATTGCCACCCCCGCTCTGGCAGCCCAGACGGAGCCGGGCTATCAGCTGCTCTACGCCGTCTCCCCCGCCGCCGCCCAGTTCTTCCAGCCGGTGCGGCGCTCCTGCACCGACAGCGGCGTCACCATGGAGGTGGCCGCCGTCCGGGTGGAGGGCAGCGCCGCCCAGGCGTATATCACCCTCACCGGGGACGCCGTGGACGAGACCTGCGACCTCTTCGACAGCTATAACTTCCACCTGCCCTTCGACCAGATCGGCCACTGCCAGCGGGTGGGATACGATGCAGCCACCCATACCGCCACCTTCCTCTGCACCACGGAGACCATGGACGGCTCCCCCATCCCCGCCGGCGGGAAAATGACCTTTTCCGTGGGCTGCTTCCTCTCCGGCAGGGAGACCGCCGAGGATCTGGCGGTGGAGATCGGCCTGGCGGACTACGCTTTTGAGGCCGCCGCGGCCTCCACGTGGAGCTATCCCAGTGAGAAGACCGACGGCGCTTTCTACCGCACCGGCGGCAGCTATTCGGCGGAGGAGGACGAGGCCTTGTACCAAACCGCCCCCATCCTGCTGCCCGGCGAAGTGCTGGCGGAGCCCGTCTCCGGCCTGTCCGTCACCGCCGCGGGCTACGCGGACGGCCTGTTCCACATCCAGCTCTGCCGGGGCAACGCTGCTCGGCTGGACAACCACGGCTGGCTGTGGCTGGAGGACGCCGCCGGAAACCGGACGGAGCCCCGCTGCTCCATCGGCTTCCACAACGATGCCGAAACGGAGACAGGCGGGCGGCTGGACTACACGGACTTCCTTTTTGACGTCTCCCCCGCCGACCTGTCCGGTTACACCCTCCACGGCGACTTCTACACCGCCTCCACTCTCACCGAGGGCCGCTGGCGGGTCACCTTCCCCCTGGTGGACACACCCTGAAACCTTAACGCATCTTAACGCCCCAGGCGCCCGGAGAATATGCTCCGGGCGCTTGTCATTTTCCGGAAAGGTGGTATGATGGAGCTGTACCCTCAGGGGACAAAGGGCAGCACGCCTGCCAGCGGCCAAAATCAGCGCTGGCGGCGTCATCGTCCTTGGCGGGCGGCAACGAGGATAACACCGCCAGATGCTCAAGATGCCCCGAAAAACCGTGTTGCCCCTTGTCCGCTGTGGGTAAGAAATGGAGGAGATCATATGCTGGACTTCCTGCGCAGCGAGGGCGTCAGCCCCAGAATCATAAAAGAGCTTGAGGCCTTCCGGGCCAAATTCCCGGCGGAGGGGGCCCTGCGCCGCCGCATCCCCGAGCCCCGGTATCTCTATTACGGCAAGGACATCTGGGAGGAGGCGGCCACCGCCCTGCTCTGCGGCGAAAATCTGCTGCTGGTAGGCCCCAAGGCCACCGGCAAGAACGTGCTGGCGGAAAACCTGGCCGCCGTCTTCGCCCGCCCCAGCTGGGACGTATCCTTTTACATCAACACCGACGCCGCCACATTGCTTGGCACCGATACCTTCGCCGAGGGCGCCGTCTCATTGCGGAAGGGCCCCATCTACCGCTGCGCCGAGGAGGGCGGCTTCGGCATCCTGGACGAGATCAACATGGCGAAGAACGAATCCCTGGCGGTGCTCCACGCCACGCTGGACTTCCGCCGCAGCATCGACATGCCCGGCTACGACCGCATCACCCTCCACGACGCCACCCGCTTCATCGCCACCATGAACTACGGCTACGCCGGCACCCGGGAGCTGAACGAGGCCCTGGCCTCCCGCTTTGTGGTCATCGACATGCCCGCCATCTCCACCGAGGGGCTGGTGAAGCTGCTGACCCGGGAGTTCCCCGACCTGCGCCCCGCCTACGCCGACCAGTTCGCCGGATTGTTCCAGGATATCCAGCGCAAGTGCGACGGCGGCGAGCTTTCCACCAAGCCCCTGGATCTCCGGGGCCTGCTGGCCGCCGTGCGCTTGATGCGCGCGGGGCTGGAGGGCAACCGGGCCCTGGAGCTGGGCCTTGTCAACAAGTCCTTCGACAGCTTTGAGCGCCAGCTGGTGACGGACGTCATCCGCACCCGTCTGCCGGACGAGATCCGCTTTGAGGATGTGTTTGCCTGATGGACCTGATCGAGATACCGGACAGTGAAAAGCGCCGGGCCCGGAACCTGATCTGGAACGCCGCCGGGGATTACGGCTTTGAGCCGGACTTCAAGGCCTATGACGAGGATGGCCGGGCGGACCTGTACTGGAACAGCATCATCGGCGCCGTCCGGAAGAACTACGGCCAGGAGACGGTGGACGGCCTGCTGGAGAGCTTCCAGGGCTGCAAGGATCAGGCCCTCTATGAAGAGCTGGCCTGGCTGGCCCTGGAAAACGCCGTGTTCCTCCGGGAGTCCCCCCGCCGCCCGGCGCTGCCGTCCCTGCGGCGGAGCTACGCCAGGCGGGTCCTGGCCCTGGGCCACACCAGCGACCAGATTCTGAACATCGTGGAGAGCGCCCACTTCCGCCGCGCCCTGGGAGAGGAGCCCCGCCTGCGCCCCGGGGAGCAAAAGCTGCTGGACGCCCTGGAGCTCCCCGGCGACCTGGACGGCCCCGCCCTGGCGGCGCGGATCCTGGGCGCCCTGCGCGCCTCCTTCGGCTTCATTCCCGGCGAGACCCAGGCCGCCGAGGCCAAAGAGAAGAAGCACCGCTTCCTCTTCGGACGCCGCCGGAAGGGCAGCGCGGAGCTGCCCCCCGTCCGGGGCTTTGCCTACGGCTTCGGGGAACACACCGTCTCCGGTCAGGGCGGCGGCAGAGAGGTGGTCCCGCCCCAGCGCCGCCTGACGGATCTGAACGCCGCCCAGAGCGAGGCCGCCCTGCGGACCTATGTCCAAAGCGTCTTTGGCCCGCCCCTCTTCGGCGCCCAGCAGCTCCAGGAGCTGGAGCAGGCCCTGTGCGCGGACGACCACAAGGGCTGCCATCTCTACTACGCCCGGGGGGACGACACCCTGGATCCCCGCGTCAAGGGCTACGCCGCCGCCCAGCGCAAGTCGGCCCTGAACCAGATGGCACACAACCGGGAGGCCTACGAGGCCGACGCGGTGCGCCACCGGAACAGCATCCTGCGGCTCACCGCCCGCATCCGCAACGCCATGCTGGCCTATCTGCAGCCCACGGTGGTGCGCTCCGCCTCCGGCCAGCTGGACGCCGGCCGCGTCTGGCGGGGGCTGTATCTGGACGATGACAAGGTATTCACCCGGGTCCTGCGGACAGACCCCGGCGACATCAGCGTGGACCTGCTGCTGGACGGCTCCACCTCCCAGACGGACCGCCAGGCGGCGGTGGCGGCCCAGGGCTATATGATCGCCGAGAGCCTGACCCGCTGCGGCATCCCGGTGCGGGTGTCCTCCTTCTGCTCCCTCAGCGGCTATACCATTGTGACCCGCTACCGGGACTACAGCGAGACGGACAAAAACGACCGCGTCTTCCACTATTTCACCACCGGCTGCAACCGGGACGGCCTGGCCATCCGGGCCCTGGGCCAGGGGCTGGGAGACTCCCCCTGCGAGCACCGCATCGTCATCCTGCTCTCCGACGCCAAGCCCAACGACGTGGCGAAGCTGGTCCAGGGCGATTCCCTGCTGGACTACGCCGCCCAGAACGGGATCGAAAACACCGCCCGGGAGGTCCGCGCCCTGCTGCGTCAGGAGGTCTCCGTCATCTGCGTCTTCACCGGCAATGACGAGGACATCCCCGCCGCCCACACCATCTACGGCCGGGACTTCGCCCGCATCCGCTCCCTGGACCAGTTCGCGGACACCGTGGGCACCCTGATCCAAAACCAGATCCGCGGCCTTTGACCCGGTCCATCCCACAAGCGGCAGGGCCGCCGCCGGACGGTGTCCCGGGCCGCCCGCGGCGCCGTGCTCACATTCCGCCTGATCGATTCCGCCATTTTGCCACGGCTTTGCTCATCCGCATAACATTTCCGCCGCGAGAAAAAGCGCCGGGAGCTGTCGCTCCCGGCGCTTTCGGCTTGTCGAAAAACCTGACGGAAAAGAGAGGGCAGGAAAAAGCAAGAGGAGTACGAGGGAACGGGAGTCCCTTCGCGTTGGCTCAAAAACCTGCAAAAGGGCTGCTATCACAGCCCTTTGCGCCGCGAAGCGGCTGCTTTTTGGCTGCTCCGCAGCCCTAAAAAGCAAGGCATTGTGAAGCCCGCCCAAAAGTCCAAAGGACTTTTTGGGCGGGCTGAAAGCTAATTATCATTCCAAAAACCGCTCCACCAGTCTCCTCCGGCGTCTCCAAATCCGCCGCTGGGATCCGTGGGGTCCGGCTCGCCTGGCTCTTCCGGCGTGACAGGGGCATCCCCTGTCCCCTCTCCGCCCTCTTCGCCGGGCGACGGCGGATTATAGTTGGGGTCGGAGGGATCGACGCCGGGGTCATCCGGATTTTCGGGATCCTCCACCGGCAGGCCCGTGTGGACGGGACAGCCGATGACCTCCGGATAGGTCTCCGAGCCGTCCTCGCCGACGGTGGGCGCCAGGCCGATGGCCTTCTGCATGTTGATCAGCAGATAGGGGTCGTCCTCCGCCTTGACATTGGCGCCGTAGTTTTCACGGACATGATCCAGGACCGCCACCTGCTTCACAGAGCTCTCCGGGCAGGACTCCGTGGCCAGGCACTGGCCGTCGGAGCAGTAGTCCACCATGGTGTGAAGGGTGCATTGCTCCGTGGGCGCCGTACCGGCGGCGATCTCCACCTGGACGGCCCTGCTGCCCCGCACATCCGCCCGGCAGGCGTCTGTTGCCAGCAGCCCGCTGTCCGCGCAGAGCGTCACGGTCTCCAGCCCGCTGGCGGGCTTGGAAAAGCTCTTGTTGGGCAGGTCCGCGTGGACCTCCTGCATCACCTTTTTCCAAAGCGTGATGGCCGGGTTGCCGCCGGAGTAGCTGATCCGGGCGTTGGACTTATAACCTGTCCACACCGCCGCCACATAATAGGGCGTGTAGCCCACAAAATAGCGGTCGTAGTTGTCGCTGGTGGTGCCGGTCTTGCCGGCGATGGTCATGCCGCTGAACTTGGCCTGGGTGCCGGTGCCGGCGTTCACCGCGTTGGTGAGCATCTTGGTCATCAGGTAGGCGGTGGTCTCCTTCATGGCCACGTGGCTCTCGCCCTCGTTTTCCAGCACCACCGTCTCGTTGCCGTCGGCGTCCACCTTTGTGACCCGCAGATAGGTCTTGGGAGAGTTATAGACGCCGTTGTTGGCAAAGCAGCTGTAGGCCGCCGCCATTTCCACAGTGCTGAGGCCCCGGTGCAGGCCGCCCATGCCCAGGGGGCTGCGGTCCATATCCTCCGGCTCCAGATCCAGCATCAGCTTTTCCGTGGCGAACTCGTAGGCCTCCTGCACCCCGCCGGCCATCAGGGTCTGGACGGCGATGGTGTTGATGGAGTGCTGGAGACCGGAGGCCACCGTGGTAAAGCCCCGGTATCTCGGGGGCGAGTTTTTCGGCCAGTAATTGCCGTTCATCAGCTCAACGGGGTAATCGTCAAAGGTGCTGCCGGGCGTCACCGCGCCGGAGTCGATGGCCGGCGCGTAGGCCGTCAGGGGCTTCATGGAGGAGCCCACCTGGTGCTTGTCCGTGGCGTAGTTCCACAGCAGGTTGCCGTCCTTCTCGCCCATGTCGCCCACCATGGCCACGATGTTGCCGGTATAGGGGTCCATCACGGTGATGCCGGAGCGGATGAGCTGCCCGTCCCGGCTGGTGAGGTTGTTCAGGCTGCCCCGGTCCACATAGACGTTCTCCGCGATCTTCTGGATATCCGGGTCCAGGGTGGTGTAGATGTGGTAGCCGCTGTTGTAGAGCCTGGCCTCCGCCTCCTCGGTGGTATAGCCGTACTCCGCCATCAGGTCGGCGGTGACGTCCCGGATCACCTGGTCGGTGAACCAGCTGTTGATCTCGATTCCGCCCACAGCCTTTTCCACGATGTCGTCGGCGGAGGTGGAGCCGTCGGTAAACTGCAGGATCTCGTTCTGGGCGGCCTCCTTTTCCTCCTCCGTGAGATAGGAATCCCATGTCTCCGGGTCGCTGTTAAAATCATCCAGCGTCGCGGGGCCCTTTACCTCGGACATTTTTTTCAGGATATTTTCCTGGCGCCTCTTATTCAGCTCCCGCGGGGTGGTGGTCGTGCCGTCGTCGCTGGTGAATACAGCGTCCCGCAGCGGATTATACGCCGAGGGGTTGTTGGTAATGGCGATCAGGGACGCGCACTCCGCCGCGTCCAGATCACTGACATCCTTGCCGAAATAATACTCCGCCGCCGTCTGAACGCCGTAGCAGTTGCCGCCCAGATAGATAAAGTTCAAATACAGCTCCAGGATCTCTTTCTTTGTGTAATTCTTCTCGAACTCCAGGGCCCGGAAGATCTCCCGCACCTTGCGGTTGACGTAAGGGTCGTCATCGTGGGTCATGTTCTTCAGCATCTGCTGGGTGATGGTGGAGCCGCCGAAGGTATCCTTGTTTGTGAACATGTTCAGGGTCGCCATGATCGTCCGCTGCCAGTCCACGCCGTTGTGCTCGAAAAAGCGCTGGTCCTCAATGGCCACCACCGCCTGCCACAGGGCGTCGGGCACATCCTCGATGTCCACCCAGATGCGGTTTTCTAGCCCGTGGACGGTCTGGAATTCCACCCACTCCCCCGTCTCCTTGTCCTGATAATAGATAAAGGAGCTGAGATTCATGGTATAGTCGTCCGCGTTGACCTGGAGCGTGGGAGTCAGCGTCGTCTCCACATACTTCAGGAAAATGCCCCCGATCATCGCCGCCGTGCAAATGCCGATCAGCACCAGGGTCCCCAGTGTAAAAAATACCTTCCGCACAGCCCCTCCGCCGCGTTTGCGGGCTTTGGGCTCCCGGCGGGCCGGCTGCCTTCTCTCGTTTTCCAAGGCAGGGTACCTCCTTTTCGCAATAATAGCGCGATCCTCTGCCGGCGGCTTGTCCCGGCGGCAAAAGTCTGTAATGCACCATAGTACTTATCTATTGTACCATCCCGTGTCAATATTGAAAAAGTCGCATTTTCTCGAAAAAAAGTTCCCGTTTTGCATCGTTTTTTTATTTTTGGGCAGGATAATTTCTGCCCAGCCGACCGTCTTTTCATCTTTTTCACCACTTCCCCCCTTGCAATCCTGTTCAATTTCATGTAAAATGACCTCAACCAAAGAAAAGGAGGCCCTCCGATGAGCGAAGAATTCGGCCCCACCTTTATCACCGTCACGGACGACGAGGGCAACGAGATCGTCCTGGAATTCGTGGACGCGCTGGAATATAACGGCCAGATGTACCAGGCCTTTTTCCCCGCCGAGACCGAGGGGGAAAACGAGGACGACCCCGACAACGGCCTTGTGATCCTGAAGGTCATTCACGAGGACGGCGAGGATCTCCTCTCCACCCTGGATTCCGACGAAGAGCTGGACACGGTGTACGAACTGTTTATGGAGGCCCTGTTCAGCGACGAAGCTGGCGAGTAAGCCGGTCCACTCAACTGAAAAGTGCCCTGCGGGGTTCGTGATAGATCTTTTTTTAACCCACATTTCGTTATACGGGATGCCGGATCAGCGCGTGGTTCGCAGGCCTCCCGGCTGCCGTCTGCGGCTGGAAGTTGGAAGCGATAAAGCGCGTTGGAGGCAACCCACCTGTCCGTAAAGGTGCAGGTTATAACGAGGTCTACACGGCCGCTGCGGGGCACGTTTTTTTGAATTGTTCGGAACAGGGCCGCCCTGTTCCGTTTTTCAGCTGATTTTCAGGAAATCATTTTAAAATCCTATTTGGATTTTCCCCCTTGCACATTGTGCCGAGATTCGGTATAATAGCAAAGTGCGTTAAATTGCAATACTTGCACTTGAATATTTGAGAGGACTGAATACAAATGAGCGCATCTAGAGAAAAGCAGAACCGTCAGGAGCAGGCCAGCACCGGCTGGATCGATCCCAAGACCGCCCGCGAGGCGGAGCAGCGCAGGCAGGAAAAGCGGACCAGCATCCTGTACGGCGTGATCGGCGTCATCTTTGCCATTGCGGTGGTCGCCACCCTGGTTTGGCGTTCCAACGTCATCCCCAAGATGTCCACCGCCGCCACTATTGACGGCGAAAAGTATACTGCCGCCGAGGTGAACTTCTACTATCAGAATGCGTACCAGAATCTGGTCAACCAGCTCTACCAGTACGGCATGCTCAGCTATGCCGGTCTGGACACCTCTTCTTCCCTGAAGGATCAGACCATTTCCTCCATGGGCGCCATGTTCACCGGCGCCACCGAGGGCGAGACCTGGTATGATTACTTCCTGGGCGAGGCGCTGGATCAGATGGCCGATATCCAGGCCGCGCTGAAAGCCGCCGAGGCGGAGGGCTTCACCTATCCCGCCGGCGTGCAGGCCCAGTACGACGACTCCATCGCCGCTCTGGAATCCGCCGCCAAGGCCAGCAACCTGTCTGTCTCCCAGTACCTGAAAAACCGTTTCGGCGCCACCATGAGCCGGGGCGTCTATGAAGAGCACCTGATGCGGATGCTGCGGTACGACGCCTACACCGCCGCCTACAGCGACAGCCTGACCTACACCGACGCGGAGATCAACGACGCCTACAACGCCGATCCCAACAGCTACGACAAGGCCGCTTACGAGTATGTCTCCATCTCCGGCTCCGCCGAGAGCACCGAGGACGCCGACGGCAACACCGTGGAGCCCACCGAGGAGGAGACCGCCGCCGCCAAGGAGGCCGCCAAGGAAGCCGCTGACGCGATGCTGGCCGCCTATCGGGCCGGCGGAGATCTGGAGGCCCTGGCTGACGCCAATGACAAGGCCACCTACTCCAATCTGGACGCCGGCACGTACAGCAGCTCTTCCCTGGGCGACTGGGTGTTTGACGACGCCCGCAAGGCCGGCGACAGCGCCGTGCTGGAGAGCGGCAGCACCTATTACGTGGCCGTGTTCCACGACCGCTTCCGCGATGAGTACAACACCATCGATGTCCGCCACATCCTGGTCAGCCTGGGCACCGCCACCCTCTCCGAGGACGACGAGGGCTATGAGGATGAACAGGCCCAGCTGAAGGCTGACGCCAAGGCCAAGGCCGACGAGCTGCTGGCTCAGTGGCAGTCCGGCGAAGCCACCGAGGACTCCTTTGCCGCCCTGGCCATGCAGGAGTCCACAGACGGCTCCAAGTACGACGGCGGCCTGTACACCCAGGTCTATCAGGGCCAGATGGTGGAGACCTTCAACGACTGGTGCTTCGATTCCAGCCGCAAGGCCGGCGACACCGGCGTGGTGGAGACCCAGTACGGCGCCCACGTCATGTACTTTGTGGGCGAGGATCTGCCCCGCTGGCAGGCCCAGGTGGTCTCCGATCTGAAGAGCGAGGCTTACAGCGAGTGGGTCGAGTCCCTGGCCGCTGACAGCACCGTCACCCGCAGCGACTTCGGCATGAAGTTCGTTGGCTGATCATCCGGCATATAATATTGGGGAAGCCGGCTTTGTTTCTCAAAGCCGGCTTCCTTTTCACGAGGGAGGTCCCGCCATGGACGAACGTTTTCTCCGCAATGAGATGCTGTGGGGGCCGGAGGGCCAGCAGCGCCTGCGGCAGGCCCATGTCATCCTGTTCGGCCTGGGCGGCGTGGGCAGCTACACCGCCGAATGCCTGGCCCGCTCCGGTATCGGTGAACTGACTCTTGTGGACAGCGACACTGTGTCTGTCTCCAATATCAACCGCCAGCTGGTGGCCCTGACCTCCACGGTGGGCATGCCCAAGGCGGACGCCGCGGCGGCCCGCGTCCGGGATATCAACCCGGACGCCGTTCTCCATCCCATGCAGGCCACATATGACGCCGCCCACCGGGAGCTCTTTTTTCCCGAGGGCCGCCGGTATGACTACATCGTGGACGCCATTGATCTGGTGTCCTGCAAGCTGGATCTGGCGGAGACCGCCCGGCGGCTGGATATCCCCCTGGTCATGGCCCTGGGCACCGGCAACAAGCTGGACCCCACCCTGCTCCGTCTGGCGGACATCTCCGAGACCTACGGCTGCCCCCTGGCCCGGGTCATGCGGAAGGAGCTGCGCGGCCGGGGCATCCATCATCAAAAGGTGGTGTTCAGCCCGGAGGAGCCTGCCCCCACGCGGCAGCTGGAGACTCCCCCGCCCGGCCGCCGCAGCGTCCCCGCCAGCAACCCCTGGGTCCCGGCCACGGCGGGATTGCTGCTGGGCAGCGCCGTGGTCCGGGATATTTTACAGAAAGAGAGAGACCCCTCATGTTGACAGGTACCATCATCAACTCGCTGGCCGTGCTGGCCGGCTCCATGGCAGGCCTGCTGCTGAAATGGCTGGCGGGACACTTCTCCAGCCGCCTTCCCGCCGGCAGCGCCGCCCTGGGCCAGCGGCTCCAGCACATCATCATGCAGGGCGTGGCCCTGTGCGTGCTGTACATCGGCATCAGCGGCAGCTTCAAGGGCAGTAACACGCTGACCGCCATTCTCTCCATGGTCATCGGCGCCATCATCGGCGAGCTGCTGGATCTGGACCGCCGGATGCACACGTTGGGCGACTGGGTGCAGGAGAAAACCTCCAAGCTGATCAAATCCAGCGGCAGCGGCCCCTCTATTTCCGACGGTTTCGTCACCGCCAGCCTGCTGTTCTGCGTGGGCGCCATGGCCATCGTGGGCGCTTTGGAAAACGGTCTCACCGGCAATTATGACACGCTGAAGGCCAAGTCCGTGCTGGACGGCATCAGTTCCATCGTCTTTGCCTCCTCTCTGGGCGTGGGCGTGGCCTTTTCCGCCGTGGGCATCTTTTTGTACCAGGGGCTGATCTCCCTGGCCGCCTCCTTTTTGCAGCCCTTTCTGGGCGAGGCAGTCATCGCGGAGATGACCTGTGTGGGTTCTTTGATGATCGTGGCGCTGGGCCTGAACATGCTGGATCTGACCAAGATCAAGGTCATGAACCTGGTCCCGGCCATCTTCCTGCCGATCTTCCTGTGCATGGTCATGTGATCCGGACAAGCGCTTTCTCCTCCCGCCCTTTTCTCCCTCGAATTTTGGCAGGAGCGGGGGATTAAGAATTGGTTTGAAATGTGTCTGAAACCGGGCCAGATTACCGTTTACAGGTCAAATAAGCGCAAAAAAAGGGCCCGGGGTAACGTAAATTACCTCGAGCCCAATTTCGCAATCGGGTCAATATTCAGGGGAGATTCTGTTCAAGATAGAGGGAAGAATCTCAGGGAATATTAAGATAATTTACATGAAGAACAATATCATACTTTAATGATAAGTGCAAGGCTTTTTATTATGATAATATTCTGCAGGTTGAGGAACTGGACTAAAGCAGTTTTATCCATTAGGAGCGGGACAGTCTGATCCCGCTCCTTCGCTTTTAATAACCATCCGTGCAGGATTTCCTTTTATTTTCCTCCCTTTTCCGATATAATGCTGATAGCGGCTAAAAAAAGCCTTGATATCACGGGAGATCAATATGGAACAGGAAAAGAAAGTCAATTATGCGGAGATCGCACGGGTTTATAATATCAGCTACTCCATGCTCTATAAAAAAGTACATGCCGGCCTGTCCCTGGAAGATGCGGTTGCCGCCTGCGAACAGGCACGGGACGCCCGCCTTATTTCAGGACAGCTCCGGGCTCCCCGCTCAAATCTCTCCCCTATCACATTCAACGGTACAACATACTCCTCTTTTGCGGCCGCCTGCCGTGTGTTTAGCCTGTCTGAACAGACTGGGTATATGCAGCGCAAACGGATTATGGATAAGGAACCCATTTCTAAGGAAGATGCCGCTCTGCGTGTCTTGCAGGAAGCTGTGGAACATCCGCCAAGATACCGCTGCTCCAAAAAATCTGTTACCATAAATGGCGTCACATATCAATCACAAACACAGGCTGCGCAAATATTGAACCTCCCCATGGGAAGCGTTTCTTCCAAGCGTTACAGAAAGAAACTGGACGCTGATGAAACCATTGAAGCACGTGCTTCCCGGGAGAAAAACGAAGCATTGCTGACATATGATTCCCCCGTCCTTGATCAGAAATGGGAAAATTTTAAATCTTCACTCAAAGACTGCTTCCCAAATACTCAGAAATACGGCAAAATATTGATAGTCTCTTATCAGCTTCCGGATGGGCCTACGGTCTCCTGTGAAATCTCCATGCCCAATGCGCAATGTCTGAGCTTCCGGTTTAAAAATCTGGATTTCATTTCTTCCAGAGATGTCAATATCCTGACCGCAGCATATTGCGGAATCAAGTTTATATTTAATGAGTACGGCCAGGTGGAGGCCTTGAGCGATATCTTTCTGAATGGACACTTAAAAAAAGACATCAAGCTGGCCCAGAATGCTTGGCGCCACTGTCTCAGCGTTCTTTCAATAATTTACCTTTCAAAGAGAAATCTCTAAAAATCGAGGAGCGGGATCAAACCCGCTCCTTTGTTTTATACATCTATATATAAGTTCCATCAGCGTCCCAAAGGCAAAACGCCTTTGGGACGCTTTTTGCGCTCTTCAGCCCTTCTTACCTACCTAACAAAATTTTTTATATTTGCATATAACAAAAAGAATTGTTCTATGCAAGAACTTCGCTCATCTATTTTTCTCTAAGAAAAAAGTGACGTTATGAAATATTTTCGTTTTGCATATAACAATATGTTTAAAGGAAAGGATGTGACTCTATGCGCAATAAATCTCCTCCCCCGGAAAATTACCAGGTGCCTGTCCCGGTAGATGGCAGGTATCTGGCTGTGATCGTGGATATCAAGGAGCATCCCGACTGCTTCCAGGTGTCCTACGAGATCGCAGTTGGCCCAAGCGCAGGTTATGGGAACTATGTCTCTCTCACGACTGGCCGCTGGCCTCTCCTGCAGCGTATCGACAAAGCGGGCGGGCAAATCGTCCTGCGCCGCCTGCTGGCTGCCGCAGGAAGCCACGGTATTGAGGACGCCGTTGGAAAACGTGTCTGTATGGAATTGAAGCGCAAAACCAATGCCACTCATGGATACCAGATCTGCCGTTCCTATCCGCCAGGTGCGTATCTGATCCGCCCGGAGGATATCCGGATCGGTACGGAAACCTGGGCCCATGGCTCCCCCGACTACATCCATGCATCCGTGATCGCCCACCGCTCCGGGCTGCCGGTTCTTCTGGCAGACACCCGGGAAAAGGAGTCCCCTATGGTCGATTGGTGCGCTGAACACCGCATCGCCATCCTCCCCATGTTTTCCCGTACCGGCGATTATACCGCCCCAGGCTCCATGATCGTTGTGGACAGGAAGAAGGATCCGCTGGAGCTATACAGGAACTTCCGCTGTTCCCAGGAGTACGCTTCGTACGGTACTGCGGCCGCGGTTGCGGCCGCAGAGGGGAAGCGGCTGGTCTATGTGATTGGGACATCTCCAGAGGATCAGGTTTCCTCTCTGGACGACTTCTCCAACTGGCACGGCCATGTTCCCGGCGGCAAAGACGTGTTCGGAGCAGTCGCAGCGAAGAATATCCAGCGTTATCAGTGGCTGTACCCCAACACCAGCTTTGTTTTTGTGGAGCAGTCAAGATTGTGCGATGAGATCTACCGCCAAATCATAAAAGGCACCCCATCTGGGGTGCCGGAAAGGAGGTCTATATGACCGCAACCATTCCTGAGATCGTCACTTTCTGCAAGGCTGTTGCCCAGCGGGTAACGGTTCCCGAAGTGGCTGAGGAGCTCTGCGGCGGGCCGAAGGTCAATCCCCAGCACCCAGACTTCATCGCCTGTCCCTCTCCCAGCCATCAGGAGCGGCACATCACCCACTGCTCTTATACGGGCAGCGGTTCCCATGGACATCGCAGATTCCACTGCTTTTCCTGCGGGGCCAAGGGCGATGCAGTGACCTACATGGCTATGTGGCAGGGCATCAGTAATTTTGCCGCCGCCCGTCAGATCAATGACTATTTTCATCTCAACATCCCGGATCCCTGCGATCCGTAAACCTGAAAGGAGTATTTTTTATGACTGTAAATTATAATTCCCCGATCTCTCCCATGCCCAAGGCTAACCCGGATCGCCTGGATCGAATCTATTCCAAGATCATGGCGGTCTCTCGCCCTAGCGACGCTCTGCGGAAAACGCTCGCAAGCATGCGTGGGCTGACCGAGGAGCAGATTGAAGACTTCATCGCTGCTCCCATCGACAATCGGACGATCGTCCAGAAAATCCTCGATGATGGGAGCTTCGAGCCCAGGGATCTGCTGGGGGTGCCGGGCTTCTATCTGACAGAGGTGCCCAATGGCCGCCTCTGCCCTGAGAATATCAAGTTCAAATATCATCCCAACACGGAGTGCGTAATCGCTGTCCGGGACGAGGAGGATCGCATTATTGCCCTTCAGTCCAGGACTCGATATTCCAATAGCGGTTGCCGCTACATCTGGTACTCTTCCGCCGGGGAGATCTACGGTGTCACTTCCAATTCTCCTCTGGGGATCGTTCCCGGCAAAGGACTCACGGAAAGGAAGACAGGACAGCCTTTCCGGATTGCGGTATGTGAAGGCTTTTTCAAAGCCGCTGCCATTGCTCGCTCCATGGATATCGACTGTGTGATCTTTGCCAACGGCATCCAAAATACCAGCCCCCTGCTCGGCCTGCTGCAGCGGATCGTCTGTATTTGGAAACATCTCTCCATCCTGATCGTCCCGGATATGGATTTTCTGACCAACAAGGAGGTCATGAAAGCCTATGCCAAGCTGACCAGCACTGTGCTGAATATCACGAAGGATGTGACGGTATCAGACAGCACTGTGGCAGAGTCCCCCCTATATCTTCTATGTGGGAGACCGTGCCATGATGCTGTCATTGGAGAGTCGCCGCGTGCGGCGACTCTCCCCTCTCCGCTTCTTTGCACAAGCAGGGATTAGCGGCTAAAAGAAAGCCTCCTCCTATATCGAAAGCATTCAGAAAAAACATCCATAAAAATTCAGAATTTTCTTTCTATGCCGATAAAAATTAGTTTTGTCTGCATATAACAATATGTAGGAAAGATATTGCTATGGCACTTTGTTTATATACATATCTATTTCCTGCTATCTAAGAAAAGGCTGAGAGGATATAATTTTATGACATATAACAAAAATAATTTTACCCAGTCGCTCCACATTCCGGCGCTGGCTCCGCTTCCTGCTGGCGCTTCCATCACGGATATGTTCAGCTATTACCGGCGGGAAAAGGCCAGGGATCGGCGCCTCTCCCACAGCATCGATGCCTGCAGCGGAGCGGCAGACATAGACGCCTTGCGGCGGGCTTTGGATGCCCGTGAAGCAGCGCTCTCTCCTATCGGCGCACAGATCAGTGATGCCATCGTCCGGCTCCCCAGTATCAATGCTCAGCTGGCCTTGGAATTGAGGTATCTGGAATGCCTCACCGTTTCCGAGACCGCTTCGGAGATGCGCTACTCCCGCTCCGGCGTTCAAAAGCTGATCCACCGCTCTCTCCGTCAGCTGCGGATGCTGGAATCCCCCAGCCATTCTAAAAACAAACAGGAGGAATCTGATTCATGAAATCCACAAATACACCTGCGGCCAAATACCGCAACAAAAAGGTCACTGTAGACGGTATCTCCTTTGACTCCATCCTGGAAGCCCACCGTTATAGTGTGCTCCGGGCCCGGCTGGATGCCGGTGAGATCAGCGACCTGCGGATCCATCCGCATTTTACCCTGGCTGAAGCTTTTCGTGATCTCGATGGTACACATGTCCGCCCCGTCCAGTACATTGCGGACTTCTCTTATCTGGACAATGGCAGACGCATCGTAGAGGATACGAAAGGCGTCCGCACGGAAGGATACACCATCAAGCGCAAACTCGTCAAAGACAAATTCGGCATCTCCATCCGGGAGGTAACGAAGGCCACCGTTGATCTCCCCTAACGAAGCTCTATTGCAACACAAAAGCCCCTCTTTCCAATTAGGAACGAGGGGCACACCTATTTTTTGATATCCCACGGAATCAATAAAAGGAGTAGGTAAAAACAAAACGAAGGCGACACAAGTGAAGAACAATATGCCCAGAAAGCAAAGAAAAATGATTTCGTGCGGTATTTTCCCGGCTTTATATCAGTACTGATGCTGAATATCCAAATAGGTGCTTGCTCTATTATATGCACGCTTTTTAAAAGGATCTGCGGCGGAGAGGCTTTTATCCAATGTTTTTTAAGGAATCTCTTCCTCTGATCCCTCGCTGTATTCCCTATCCCCATTCGGATACTCAAGATACGCTCTTCTCTTCTTCCTGTCCCATCCCGGAACAGGGACGCCCTTTATTTTCTTCTCTAAAATGGACAGATAGACGGCCGCTTGAAAGCACTCCGTCATTTCATCATCTGTCATCCCCATGGTCAGATCCAGCAATGGATCAAAAGATTCCACCGCAGATTTGCTTCTCTCTTCCTCCGGCATCTCTTTTTCATGCAGTGATCCCATAAATAATGCCTCCCCCATGTATGTAGTTTTACAGAGGCGCCGTATGCGGCGTGCCTAATCATCTATCTCAAAAATGACCTAATAAAATGGGCTGGAAACTCCGAAGAAATATGGTATAATAATGGCATAAAGGAGGCTGGTTCTTATGATGTACCCCTATATGACATTCCCGGACAATACCGAGGTCTGCCATTCTCAGCTCCTTGAGAACGGAACGCTCGTTGTCCATTTCGAGCGGCCCACAGAACATGGATTTGATTCCGCCCGCTGCCGGCTCCCGGATTATGTATGGATTTCCAGAGAGGGATACTCCACTGAAGAAATAAAAGCCTTTGAGGACTTCCTAAAGGCAAATGCGCACCTGTTTTTCAAGTTCGCTCAGTCTGGGGGAATCTCCTGTGCCTAACTCGAACACCTTGAACACTCTGAACTGCTTTCCTGTTGACATTTCAGCGTTTTTGAACTATACTGAATATAGAAACGAGGGTGCCACCGGCAAACGGTTGGTTCCCCTCAAATAGTGTTACAAGAAGTAACCGCTGGTTTGATGGGCCGGGCGGTTACTTCTTGTTATTGGTCTGGATGAACAGGGCAATAATGCCAACGATCAAAATGCCGGTCTGGATCAGATCGGAATATGTAACCATTTGACAGCCCCCCTTTCATAGAGATCAGGGGGCAAGAAGCGCCCCTGACCAAACAGGGGAACTAACCGCTTGCCGTTTATCGGTAGCACCATTGACAGAATAACACAGGAACCTGCAAAATTCAAGGAATCCGCCGAATTACTTTAATGCCTCTCTTCTGACGAGACTCCCAGCCAATGACTGGGAGTCTCTTAACTCCTCTGTACTCACCGCCCGTAGTTTTTCAAGCACTCTGGCAATCCGCTGTGATCCCAGGTGATCCCCGTCAGGGAAGTATAGGCTTTCTCGCTGACCAGAAACGCCGGCCAGTAGCTGCCAGTGGAATCGTTCAGCTGTGGATCGACAATATACCAGTTCCCATCCACTTCGACGATGTTGAACTGATGGCTGGGATTGCTGGCGGTCTCATCCGCATGGACGTAATAGCATCCCACTCCCATACCGTCGCAAAGCGCCTTCATCGCCCTGGCATAGCCGGAACACTGGGCCTCGTGGTAGATCAGGGCGCCCCAGGCGGTATTCGCCTGGTTCTTCGACCAGTCCGCCGCATAGGAGCAGGTCTGGGAAAGGAATTCCTGCGCCATCTCCACCTTTTCATAATCGCTCATATCCTTTGTGATGTACCCTTCAACAAACTGTTGAACGACCGCCTTCACTTGATCCAGCTCTGTTTGATTCAGCCTCGGGCCATAGACGCTGCCAAGCGTGTACTCGCCGCCCTGGAAGCCCACGGTGTTCTCCAGGACAGGGGTGGAAGTCCATGTCACGCTTACACGGGCGTCCTCGTTCTGGATCCGGTACAGGATGGCACAGGCCTGCGCACGGGTGATGGTGGAATCGGGGTTGAAAGACCCCTTGCTGTCAGAGCCGTTCACAAACCCCTCTGTATACATCCAAAGCACTGCCTGCGCAAATTCCCGATCCTTGAAGGAACTGTAATCTCCAATGTAGGGGATCAGTTCCTCCATTACATGCAGCGTCGTGCCCTCGCCATCCAGCATCTGCCGCAGGGCGGCGTACTGAGAGGCCATATGTGCCATCTCATACCGAGTAGCGGGCTTCGACCACGCATCATAGCCATAACCGAACTCTTTGATAGAGATCGCATTGGCCGTTGCAATATAGACCGATGCCCAGTTGCCGGGATTTGCTTCTTCCGCCGCATCCAAATATACCTTATTCTCCGGATTATCGGCCATATAGGCCTCGTCGATTTCCGGGACATAGATCAGCTGCAGTACCTTTGCCATCTGCGCCCTGGTCATGGCCTGATCCGGTTTGAATGTGCCATCCTGGAAGCCGCTCAGGATCCCCTGGGATGCCATCTCATTGATGGCGTCAGCACACCAGGAGGGGGTGTCGGGGAAGGACGCAGCAGCATTGGCGGGCAGGATCATTAGGGCAGAAACTAAAATACCCACTAAGAGAAGAGAAACCAGCCGTCGCATTTTCGTCATATGTATATCGCTCCCATCTTTATCAAATTAAATGGAAATTTTCGGAACAAAGCCCGGATACTCTCTTTATAACAGACGTCTTTTGATCCTTCCATAGAACCGAAAAAAGTTTACAAAATGTTCTTAATCTTCTTTTGGCCTTCGGTTGACACTTGTACGCTTCAGATCCTCGATCGCCATCTCACAGGAGAGGGTGTGGTAGCCCGGATATACCATACGCATGGTTTCAGCATCCGCCTGCTTATAGATGTCCTTGCTGGATTCCCCTGTTAGGAAGTGCCAATAGCGGTAGAGATAACCAGTCCAGTACAGTGTCTCGTTGGGATAGACTTCTCCGCCAGTAGGAAGAGAAATCTCATCCAGAAGTTCTTCCATCATGTACTCCTCACCCATCCACTGGTAGCGGTAAAATGGTTTATCCAGTCCAGCGGCGACTTCACTGTTCATGAAGCCTTTGATAAAAGGTTCGCTGTCCATCCCGGCCTTGAAAGAGAGTTCAAAGAAGCGGCCCAGGATGTCACACTGTTGGGTCTGATAAGAGTCAAATAACATGCTTGCTCTCCTCCCTTACATATCTGAATCCGGGTTCGGCCGCATATTCGACCAGGCAAGCCGCAGCGCCCGCTTTTCTGTCTCGGGCCACAGATCTATCATGCGTTCTCCCCACTCGTCAGCTTTCCGCATACTTCCTTTCGATTTTTATGAAAAAAACGCTATTATCCCCTCTGCGGGAATATTAGCGTCGTATCTATAAAAATCTTGAGAAGTCTATATTAACATATTACAGCAAAACAGGTCAAAACACAAGATGCTTTTCATATTTTTATAACGCTATCGGTGCCACCTCTCCTCCCCTCTTTATGTCCCCGGCGCCAACATCGGACAAAAGGTATTAACGGCTAAAAGAAAGCGTCTTCTTTTGTTGCGGAGCGATGGAAGCCTTTCTTTAGCCGCTAATCCTCTTCTCTCCGGCACCCCGGCACTTCGGCACCCCGGCACATATGTTTCATCCTTATCTATGAGTTGTTATTTTTTTATTCTTCAAAGTCTGTAAATGAAGTGCCGGAGTGCCGGAACTTATA
>ENA-UOJC01002209-UOJC01002209.1-human-gut-metagenome-genome-assembly--contig:-C104-NODE-2209-length-21973-cov-6.699471_pt1 | contig 21973 bp, 21 predicted proteins | sample MGYA00242339_ERZ723886 | MGnify/ENA metagenome assembly ERZ723886 | reverse complement strand
AAGCTATGTCTTCTTTTTTGCTCTTTTCAATTTGCGCAACTTATTGTACATTATCCAAAGCAAATAATGTATACTCAAATCAGAGCAATAAATTGCTTTTTGGATTAAAAAGGAGAGCGCCATGGGAAATATAAGTGAGATTATCAAGAAACTGCAAGAGGCTAAGAACCTCGAGGTCGGAGAAGATGAAACAAAGAGGATCCGCATAACCATCAAAAATGGGAAGCTCGAAGTAGCTGTCGAAGCCGTTCCTGATTTGGATGCACTTTCTTTGGAACAGCTTTATGCGCTGCAGGAAGAGTATGAGGAGCGGGTCACTGCGATGGAAGACGCAGAACCGGATGATGATCAAAACCCGGATGCGTATGAGAGCTGGGAAGATGCTCTTGATCAGCTGCAGCAGGATCTAAACGAAATAGAAGATGCCATCGAAGAACGTCTCGACGAAGAAGAGGACCAGGAGACCTAAGTGATTTTATCAGTTTGTGCGGTACTGAATAAACCTCACGAAAAGCATTGACAAAAGCAGAAATGTGGAATCGACTCAACACGTATCCGTTCCCGTGTATTATGGCAGAAGATGTGCGAACTTGGTTCCATGAAAACCCCAGCGATGAATCTTTAGCAGAGGCATTGGCCCAGGTATGTAATCGGGTTAGCGCATTTCTTCATGAATGTGATGAAAGCGATGATAAGTGGCTTGATTACTTTTTTTGGAATGGGCTGACTTTGAAGAGGAACTCCTTAATGAGTGCTTCGCACGGCTGGAAAAGAAAGATATGCTACCAGATGTAGAGGGGTGGCATTTTAAGATTCTTCCATTCATGCAAGAAAACGGCTACCGTGACGGTTCCGGCTGGTGGATCAAAGAAACAAATCTGGAATGAAAAGGCACTTTATACTACAGGTTTCTTTACAACCGGAACTTTGAGTGGTATAGTTACGTCAGTAAATAAGGGCGAGGCCCGGAAAGGAAAAAAGACATGATCACTGTTCAATTCGCTTTGTCATACAAAGAGCACATGGAACTCCGTCAGTCCAGCTTTCAGTATCTGGACGGTCTTTGCGCGCGCTCTTTTAAGGCAAAGTGGGATAACAGCATGATCTTGTAACCTGCCCGGGACAGATCAGATAAATGCGAGCCGCTTGCCTTAATTGAGGCAGGCGGCTTTTTCATGTTCAATTTGAGGAGAAATAGCAATGATTGAAATACAAGGAAAAATCAACACTGCAATCTGCTTCGCCAAAGTCATTGAGGATGAGGCAATCGAGCAGATCCGCAGGATGTGCGATTACGAGGTTACTGCAGGAAGCCAGATTCGCATCATGCCTGACGTCCATGCCGGTAAAGGCTGCACCATAGGTACGACCATGACTGTAAAGGACAAGGCGGTGCCCAATGTTGTTGGCGTCGATATCGGCTGCGGCATGTATACAGTTAATCTCGGCCAGGTGGAGATCGACATGGAGCAGATGGACGCGGCAGCCCACTTTATCCCTTCCGGGATGAATGTATGGGAAGGTCGTAAGGAACGCTTTGATTTGCTCGATCTGCGATGCTACCGCGGACTGAAGGATTCGAAGCGTCTCGAACGCAGTTTGGGAACACTCGGTGGTGGCAATCACTTTATCGAGATCGACCAGTCAGCAGATGGAACCAAGTTTCTGGTTATTCACTCCGGATCTCGTAACCTGGGCAAGCAGGTGGCCGAATTCTACCAGCGGCTCGCTATCGACTTAAACAAAGGCAAAGAGGAATACTTCGCAAAGCGCGATGCGTTGATTGCGGAATACAAAGATGCAGGCCGTCGTACTGAGATTCAGGCAGCGCTCAAAGAACTGCATTGGAACTCACATGAGGCAACGATCCCAGAGGACCTCTGCTTTGTATACGGTCAATACCTAGAGGATTACCTTCATGACGTGGAAATCTGCCAGCGCTTTGCTTGCCGGAGTCGCGAGCTGATGGCGGAAATCATCCTACAACGGCTTGGATTGGAAGCTGTGGAATCATTCCACACGATTCACAACTACATCGATACCAATGAGATGATCCTCCGCAAAGGTGCTATCGCAGCGCATAAAGGCGAGAAGGTCCTCATCCCGATCAACATGCGTGATGGTAGCGTGCTCGCAATCGGCAAAGGGAATCCCGACTGGAACTTCTCCGCGCCGCATGGCGCAGGCCGCATCATGTCACGGACTGCTGCAAAGCAAAATCTTGACCTGGATGAGTACCGTCTGAAGATGGAAGGCATCTACACGACCTCAGTAAACGAAGCAACTTTGGATGAGGCCCCTATGGCTTATAAGTCCCTTGCGGACATCATCGACGTGATCGGAGAGAGCGTCGATATCATTGAAGTACTGAAACCCATATATAACTTTAAGGCCAACTGAGCCGGTTCCGTTCCGACTCAGTGCCGGAACAGGAGCGTAAATGAAATGAATCACATACCGGTCATTGATATGACCGCAACAGGTATCAACATTACCCGTATGAGGATCAATGCGGGTTTGACAGTGAAGGATATCCAGGACATCTTCGGCTTCAGCACTCCGCAAGCCATTTACAAGTGGCAGAGGGGGACAGCATTGCCGACAGTAGATAATCTTGTTGTCCTCGCAACGGTGTTCGGAGTAAGGATCGACGATGAACAATTACCTGTTTTTCGGCAATCAACACGAAAAGATCAGCGCTATCGGTGAAAATCACACTCCGGTGGAGAAGACAGGCGGACGAGCAGAGATCAAATGTTTTCATTTGCGTAGTCAGACGAAAATTCCACAGTTTATTTCAACTTTTGAGTAATTGCTTCAATGAATTCGTATTGCTATGATTAAACCAAATCTAGTAGTGTGGAACACTTAAATTTGATATAAGATGCAAGTAGGCTTTCGCCCGCCAAGGACGACAACGCAGTTTGGTGGAAGCCTGCGCCGCAGATTATGCTATTGTTAGGTGTTACAGACTACTAGACCCTGCACAAAATACAATAGGAGGTTTGAACATGGAATACGCATTCAGTGATAGAGCATTGAAGTTGATTCAGGGAGGCTACGATGTTCACGTCCATTCAGGTCCCTCGCATTTTCCGCGTAACACAGATGACTTTGAGCTGATGCAGCGGGCAGACGCGCTTGAAATGGCCGGCGTGATGATCAAGAGCCACTATGATCCCACCGGTGCGCGGGCACGGTTGGCAAACAAATACGCGGGGACCAAGAAAACCAAGGCATACGGCGGCGTGGCATTGAACTGGCCTGTGGGCGGCCTGAATCCCTATGCGGTGGAAAGCAACTTCAAGATGGGCGGCAGTGTTGTCTGGATGCCAACCCGGGACTCTCACAACTGCCTGCAGTTCGGCAATATGAACGGGGACTTTTTTGATCGACCCGGTATCCGGGCCTTTGGCGAAGACGGAAAGCTGAAGCCTGAGATCTACCAGATCCTTGAGGTCACAAAAAAATACGACGGTGTTGTGGCAACCGGCCACTTCTATCTGGATGAGGTGATCGCTCTGTGCAACGCCGCAGTGGATATGGGCGTGAAGATCGTACTCACACATCCTGAGTGGACGCGCACGACCGTTCCTCTGGAGATACAGGTGGAACTGGCGAAGAAGGGCGTGATCATTGAAAAGCTGTGGCAAAATGTCTATGGCAAGATCGTTACGGCCGAGTACTTTGCCCATACCATGAAAGAGATTGGCTATGAGCACATCATGTGGGGAACGGACGGCGCCTATGGCAGCTTCGATCCCATTAAGGGAATCACCGACTTTATTGATGCAATGGTAGCGGTCGATGTGCCTGACGACGCGATTCGTACAATGCTTTGCGATACTGCCGGTCGGGTATTCAACCAGTGAACCGGAAATCTACCCAAAATGCAATCAGGGGGCTGGCTGAAAGGCCAGCCCCCTGATGTGTTGACGATATTGATCAGCGCGATTTCTTTTTGGAAACGCCGCGGCGCTTGTCCCGGATACGCATGGCAGTGCCGCCGACAAAGCACAGAATACCAAGAATAAAGCACACGCCATACTGCGGCTCAATGTGAAAAACTTTCAGGGACAGAATGTAGTCTGCCATGTCTGCCAGCACAAAAACAATGCCCAGCCATTGATATTTGTTCATAAGTTACCTCCCCAAAGTCAAATTATCCGTTGCTATGGTATAAGAATAAACGGTCCTGCCCCTGAAGGCTATCCTGCAATTGGCGGAAAATAAGAGGATGTTTTTACTCCTCTTTGTCGATTGAAACATTTGCAGAGCCTGATAGAATATAGTTGTAATTTGCCAGTAAGTGTACAAGGAGGCACATATATGGAAAAAACAGGCATTATCTCAGTGGGGGCATATGTACCCTACTACTATATTTCCCGCGCAACACTTGGAGCCGGTTGGGATGCGAAGGGCTCTAAGGGAAACCGCAGCGTTATCAATTTTGATGAAGACAGTGTAACGCTGGCCTTTGAAGCGGCAGAGGACTGTCTCGGGCTTCTGGACCGCACCAAGACAGACGCACTGTTTTTCGCATCCACAACAGCTCCCTATGCAGAGAAAGCACATTCCGCACTGGTCTCCACCGCGCTGGATCTGGACAATGTATTCACCGCGGACTTCGCACAGTGCACCAAGGCCGGGACAAGCGCCATGCGCCTTGCGTTCGACGCAAACAGTGCGGGCAGCTTCAGACAGATCGTTGTTACCGCCGCAGATTGCCGCGATGCTTACCCCAAGACCAGCCAGGAGCAGATGTTCGGAGATGCTTCCGCCGCTGTGGCGATCGGCAGCGAGAATGTGATCGCTCAGCTGGATGCTGCAGCCAGCACAACAAATGAGATCACAGACATCTGGAGAAACGCAGGCGATAAATACATCAGTGTGGCAGAGGGCAGATTCGTTACCAACCACGGATATATGACGGAAATGGTCAAAGTGGTGAAAGAAGTAACCGGGAAAGCCGGTGTCAGCCTGGACGAGATCGACAAGTTCGCCTTTACCACTTCCAACGCGAAAGATCATCTCTCCCTGGCCAAAAAGCTGAAGATCCAGCCCGAAAAGGTGCAGGATGCGTTTATGCAGGAGGTCGGATACAGCGGAACTGCACAACCGGTATTCCTGCTCACCGCAGCCCTGCTTGAAGCAAAGCCCGGCGACAGGATTCTGCTTGCGGCCTACGGCAACGGCGCCGACGCGTTCATCTTTACGGTCACGGATGAGGTTAAACGCCTGAAGAAAGACACAATCAGCAAATATCTCAATACCCGCGGGGAACTCCGTTCCTACGGCCAGTTCCTCTCCTTCCGCGGTCTGCTCCAGGCAGATCCGGGTCAGCCCTACAACATCAAATCCTCTACCGCCGCTGAGTGGAGACTTCAGGATACCTACATCCGCTGCTATGGCAGCCGGTGCAAAAAATGCGGTCTGACAATGTTCCCTGTCAACCGGGTTTGCGAGCAGTGCCATTCTCTGGACGACTATGAGACTTTCCGCGCGCCCGATCACAAAGTCAAGGTATTCTCATACACTCTGGATAATTACGCCGGCAGATCCGATTCCCCTCTGCTTGGCCACATCATTGCGGAGGACGAGATGGGGACCCGCTACTATATGAACAGCACGGACTTCAAACGCGAAGACATTCAGGTGGATGCCGAAATGGAGTTTACATTCCGTAAAATTCACAATTTGGCCAATTTTGTGAATTACTATTGGAAGGTAAGACCTGTGCGCAGAAAGCAAGGAGGTAATGACTGATGGCCGAATCCATAAAAGATAAAGTCGCCATAGTGGGAATGGGCTGTTCCAAATTCGGCGAACGTTTTGACTGCAGCCTTTCTGATCTGATCATTGAAGCGGCCTATGAGGCTTACAGTGATGCGAAGATCGACCCTAAGCAGATCCAGGCGGTATATTTCGGCAATGTCCGGGCCAACCAGATCGCGGGCAACCCCGTAGCCGATGCGCTGAAGCTAAACGGGATCCCCATGTTCCGCAACAGCAACTGGTGCTGCTCCGGTCATGTAGCGCTGATCAATGCCTGCCTTGCCGTTGCCAGCGGCGTCTATGACTGTGTTATGGCGATCGGCGCGGAAAAACTGAAGGATACAGGCTTCGGCGGGCTTGGCATTGGCCGCGGCGACAGCGCCGTCATGGAAAACCGCAGAACGGCTCCTGGTTCCTTTGGCCTGATCGCGACCCGTTATTTCTCCCAATATGGGCTGAGCATGGATGAAGGCCGCCAGATGTTGGCAAAGATCGCTGTTAAAAACCATGCAAACGGTTATCTTACCCCCAGAGCACATTTCCATAAACTGATTACAGTAGAAGATGTTCTTAATTCCAATATCATTGCCTACCCGCTCACGCTGTTTGACTGCTGCGGCAACTCTGATGGCGCATCTGCCGCAATCATTACCCGCGCGGACATTGCCAGAAGTATGAGAGACGATCCCATTTATGTCAAGGGCTTCGGCAGTGCCATCGACAGCACTATGCCGCATCTCCGGCCGGGCTTCAGCTGGACATCTTTCCCGTCCCTGGTCAAATCCTCACACGATGCGTATGAAATGGCCGGGATCAAAAATCCCCGTGAAGAAATTAATGTGGCGGAAGTCCATGACTGCTTTTCCGTTACAGAGATGTGTATCTATGAAGACTTTGGTTTCTCCCCGCGTGGTAAATGCCGGGACGATATAGAAGAGGGCTTCTTTGAGCGGACAGGCGGTCTGCCAGTGAATATTGACGGCGGTCTGAAGTGCTTTGGCCATCCTGTAGGCGCATCCGGTATCCGCATGACCTACGAGATATACCACCAGCTGCAGGGAACCGTTGACAACCCGGAGCGCCAGCTGAAAAATGTCTCCCGCGGCCTGTCCAACACCTTTGGCGGGCCTCCTCAGTTCAGCTGCGTTTTCATCCTCGGCAACGAAAAAGGCTGAGTGTTTGAAGGAGGATGAATCATGGAACAAAAACGTGCCCTTGAGGGGATAAGAGTTCTGGATATGGGCCGAGTCCTTTCCGGCCCCCTCTGCGCCTCCATCCTGGGAGATTTCGGCGCGGATGTCATCAAGCTGGAGATGCCCGGCACCGGAGATGACTCGAGAGTCAACAAGCCCTATGGAGGATACTTCGCCTGCTTCAACCGGAACAAGAAGAGCATCACCCTGAACTTGAAGGAGGGTAAGGAACAGTTTTTTAAGCTGGTCGACAGCGTTGATGTACTGATCGAAAACTTTCGTCCCGGCGTGATGGAAAAGCTTGGCTTTGGCTATGAGGTCCTCAGACAAAGGAATCCCGGCCTGATTTATTGCGCGGTTTCGGGCTTCGGCCAAAACGGACCATACAGCCAGCGCGCCTGTTTTGACCCTGTGGCGCAGGCCATGTCGGGCATTATGAGCGTTACCGGCTTCCCCGGCACCCGCCCTGTACGCTGCGGCGCCTCCATTTGTGATGTTATGGCGGGCCAGAACGCGGCACTGGGCGTCTTGGCTGCGCTGCAGTACCGCGAACGTACCGGCCTTGGACAGATGGTGGACGTATCTCTGGTGGATGTGGGCGTTACGGCCATGTCGAGCATAATTCAGAACTATCTGTCCGACGGCTTTATGAACACAAAAATGGGCAACGGTTATGTGGCCGGTGCCCCCGGCGGCTCCTACCACGCCAAGGATGGCGAGTTCATTCTCAACGCTTCTGCCGACAAGAGCTTCGCCAAGCTCTGTGACAGCATGAGCAGACCTGAGCTGCTGGAAGATCCGAAATTCTCTACGCGGAAGGCCAGATGTGAAAACCGGGACGAGCTGGATGATATCATCAATGAGTGGACCGTTACGAAAACCGTCGATGAGCATGTACAGCACTTCCTGGACCTGAAGATGGTTGCCGGTCCTGTGTACAATGTCAAACAGACGACCGAGGATCCCCAGATCGCCGGGGCCAGAAACATGTTCCCGGAGGTGGAGGTTTCCGGTATAGGAAAGTTCCGCATTACCGGCCAGCCCATCAAGCTTTCTGAAACGCCTGCACAGATTTATCACAATCCGCCCGCTCTTGGCGAAGACAACGACGCAGTTTATGCGCAGCTGGGTTATACGCCGGAGGAGATCCAGAAGATGGCAGAATCGGGGATCATTTGATCTGACCGAAAAAATATATTGCAGAAAGAAGATGAAGTATGGCAGCAGACAAAAACGTATTTGCAAAAAACATTGAGACCGCGATGCACTATGTGAATCACGAAGCGCAGGACCAGTGGCTGAATTTCTACTATGGCCGCTTCCTGACCGGAACCATCACCATTGTGGAGGATGAACTCAAAGCGACCATTGCCTTCGTGGACGGCAAAGCCGTCAGCTGGTATTGGGGTCTTCCTGTTACAGGGATCGATGTAGGCGTATCCGCTACCTCAGAGGGATGGGATCATTTCAAGGATCGCCGCCGCAGCCTGAACATCGGCGCCAACCGGGGCGCTGCGGCAAAGCGGGGCTGGGATCCGGCACAGGCGCTGACCCAACTGGGCAGCACACTGCGGCTGCGTCAATGCGCAGCTCCGCTGGCCGCCATGGCCCGTATGTTTTCCTATGCGCGGGACGGATTGCTCCCCTTTGAGGATCAGCCTGAGAGGGAAAACCCCGCGCCTATTCCGGATGCGGATATCCGCGGTTTTTACTTCCGGGTCAACGGCGTCAAGACGTATGCCGAAACCAATGACGGTCCGGATGACGAGTTGACGCTTGTCCTCCTTCCCACTGCCGGGCGCGACTGCCGTCAGTATCACGATTTGATGGCACTGTTCGGCAAGCGCTTCAAAATCGTGGCCATTGACATGCCTGGCCACGGAAAGAGCTGGCCCCTTCCCCACAATAAGGTTATCACGGAGTATCATGACTACGGCGATTTTGTATGGGAGTGCGTCAAAACTCTGAAGCTGAAAAATGTCATGACCGCCGGTACCTCTATGGCAGGCTGCATTCAGTACTATCTTGCGCAGAATTACCCCGTAAAGGCGGTATGCTGCATGCAGGGTGTGGAGGATACCTCCGGTCAGTCCGACACACGCACCATTGATATGCTCTGGAATCCGCTGGTAAGCTGCCAGCACTCCCATCTTGAGGTGACAGAGGGACTGATCGGCCAGAAGACCAGCGATGAGCGCAGAGATTTTATATACTGGGGTGTCATGACCGAAACCGGTATTGTCAAGCAGGGAGACTGGCTGGAGCTTCTGTCCTTTGATGTAAAAGACACCATGGATAAGATCACCTGTCCGGTCCTCATTATTCAGGGTATGGACGATCAGTCCTATACCGCGCACATGACGGAGCATACCGTGGAACTGCTGGTAAACGCCGAATATGTGGAACGCAGGGAAGTTCCCGGCTTCGGCCACTTTATCCCGGTCGAGTCTCCCGAGTCCTGCTATGAGATCCTCTCGGAGTTTATTGACAAGCATGTTCTGAAGAAGTGATTTTATATTAAATATATAAAATTAAAAAGTGAAGGAGTAGGTTCCATGGAAAAGAAAAAACACATTATTTTCCCCGGCTGGATCATGGTAACCCTGGCCATGCTATGTCTGACCTTTATCGGCAACTTCATGGTACAGTCGACCAGTACAGCCAACGCACTCATGATGGCCAATAAATCCACGGCTGTCAACCGTACCCTTTACGGCGTCGCTTTCACGGTCGCGGCCCTGTGCAAGGGATTTCCTCAGCCTCTGGTAGGCGCGCTGCAGGATAAGAAGGGCTCCAAGTTCGTCTTCCGCATCGGCGCCGCAGTAGCTATTTTTGTAGGCCTGATCGGCTGCCGCCTTATCAACGGCAGCGGCATCATGTTCATCATTATGTACGGCATCGGCTCCGGCGTTATCTACATGTGCGCCTCCCAGATCCCCACTGCCGGTATCGTAAACGCCTGGTTTGTCAAAAAGCGCGGATCCGCCCAGACCATTATTCAGGTCGGTACGGTTCTGGCCGGCGTGCTCTGCCCCAAGCTGGTGAATTACTTCGTCAAGTCTCAGGGCAACCCCTGGTACTACGGCTATTACATCTTCGGCGTCGGCGCCATTGTGGCCCTGATCCTGACCTTCTTCATCAAGGAGCATCCGGAAGAGATGGGCCTCGTTCCCGACGGAGAAATGACCGCCGAAGAGGAAGCCCGGCTTGCTGCCAAGAAACAGCAGGCAGTCAAGGTCTATGTCCGTGACCTTACCGGACAGGAGCCTATCAGCTACAAAGACGCACTCAAGACCCCCGCATTTTGGCTTATTTCTCTGGCAATCGTCGCCGGTACCTACTGCAACAACGTTCTGCAGAACCCGGGCGATCTGGTGTTCTATGATTACGGTTTCACCTCTGACTTCGTCACCACGGTAAAGGCAGCACGGCAGGCCTGCCGCGTTGTGGTCATCATTGCGCTGTTCTATCTGACTCCGCGCATTGAACCGATCCGCATTATGGGCGCGATCCTTGTGGTCAACGGCATTGTTTTGGCACTGTGCGCCCATCCCACCAGCGCGGTAATCGTTTGGCTGTTCTACATGGTATGCACCATCTCCATTACCGGCTACCTGGTTGTGGGTCCTGTTGCGCTGACCAACTATTTCGGCAAAAAGGACGCCGGCAAGATTATCGGCTTTATGCTTCTGCTGACCGGTGTTATCGGTTCCCTCAGTTCAACACTCAGCGGACTTTGTTATGACCTGATCGGCTCCTACGCTCTGTCTTTCTACGCTTTCGCAGGCATCTGCTTCATTGGTGCGGTCTGTTCTTTCAGCGTCCGCTATCCGAAGAAAAAGAAAGCTGTACAGGTCGAGGATTAACAACGTATAAGCAGGTGCCCCGGTTTGCACCGGGACACCTGTTCTATTAAGGAGAGATTATGCAAAAAAATAACGGCTCGGCTCTTTCCGGCCTGAAGGTGCTGGATCTCGGCCAAATGGTGGCCGCTCCCCTGGCTACGGCGATCATGGCGGATATGGGTGCTGATGTTATAAAAATCGAGCTGCCTCTCACCGGGGACATGTCCCGGGCTATGCTCCCAAAGCAGAACGATATCAGCACTTACTTTGTGGTTTTTAACCGCGGCAAGCGCGGTATGAGCCTGGATCTGAAATCAGAAAAGGGACATGAGATCATGTGCCGCCTGATCAAAAAGGCTGACGTCATTGTAGAAAATTTCCGCCCCGGTGTAACCCAGCGCCTCGGCCTTTCCTATGAAGATGTCAGCCGGATCAATCCCAGCATTATATACGCCTCTATCTCAGGTTATGGACAGGAGGGAATATATGCCGGGCGGGCGGCTTTTGATCCGATCGCCCAGGCGATGAGCGGGATCATGAGCGTGACTGGGCCGGCCGGCGGTGAAAATGTACGTTGCGGTACCTCCATTGCGGATATTCTGGCCGGACAAAACGCAGTGATCGGCGTGCTGGCGGCCCTGGAACACAGAAACAAAACCGGAGAGGGACAGCATATTGATATTGCTCTGGTTGATTCCTGCATAGAAGCGATGTCCAGTGTTAACCAGATCTTCCTTACAGCCAGAAGGGTCCCTGAAAACCTGGGGAATTCCTTTGAATCCAGCGCACCGGGTAACAGTTATCCTACAGCGGACAACAGCTGTGTGGTCATTCTCTGCGGCAGAGACGCGCCCTGGCGTAAACTGACTGAGGTGCTGGGACATGCGGAATGGGCAGATATGCCGGAATTTGCAAGTGTTGCACAGCGGGTAAAAAATCGTGCGGCACTGGATGCGCTGGTAGCTTCCGAAACCATTAAATATAACAAGGAGGATCTGCTGAAGCTGCTGCTGGACGCGAAGCTTCCCGCTGCGCCAATGCTCACCGTGGAGCAGGTGGCTGCCGATCCCCATTTCAGAGACGAGAGGGAAATGTTCGTTCAGGTGGATCATCCGGAGCTTGGGCCGGTGATGATCACAGGGCAGGCCATCAAAATGTCCAGAACAAATCCCTGGGTAAGAAAATGCTCCCCCTTGCTTGGACAGGATAACGACTGTATCCTCAGCCAACTGGGTTACAGCGCGGAGGAGATCAGACAATTTCAAGAAGAACATATTATTTGAACAAGAAAGGAAAAGAAATGAGAAAAGCATATGTAGATATCCCCGAGGGACAGATGCATTACAGGTACGCCGGTTTCGGCGAAGCGGTCATTCTGCTCCATATGTCCGGCAGCTCCTCTGAGGAGTACGAAGCGGTTGGCAAGATCCTCTCTGAAAAGTACGCGATATACGCATTGGATCTCCTGGCCTTTGGCGGGTCCGATCGGCCGCCCAGATTCTATTCCTTCGCGGATCATGCCAAAACGGTGATCTCTTTTATGGACGCCCTCGGCATTGAGAAAGCATATTTTGTTGGAAGTCTGGTTGGTGCCAATATTTCGGTGCACATTGCCAGCACCTATCCTGAGCGGGTGCTGGGCCTGATGCTTGGCCAGCTCTGCTATTACAAGGGAGATCCGGAGCACTTCATCAAGCTGCGCAACGCACCGGTATTCAAGATGATCGACATTACGGATGACGGCGCGCATATGATGGAGATCTGGAAGCGTTCCGCAAAGTACGGCGAGTCTGCGGAGATTTCCAACGCCAGAGCCATAGCTCTTCATCAGGCGGCGGAATACGGTGAATCACTGCACTGGGCACTGTGCGAGGATGAAGGCTTTGAGGAGCGTCTCCTGGCGGTAAAGGTCCCTACTGTGCTGGTGAACTATGCCAAAAGCGGAAATGTGGAGGGAATCAAGCACATTCTGGAGCTGATCCCGGGCTCGGTGTACGAATATATTGAGAATGCGACTCCTTATGTCACCCGTGCCATGCCCGAAGTTTTCGCAGGGATTTTCCTCAAATATTTCAGCAAGTAAACACAGGAATACAGGCGCATGATTTTTCATGCGCCTGTTCGGGCAATCATAATGGAGAGAAAAACAGGCTACGGATGGGTCGTCACATTCGTTGTATTTCTGGTTTATATTTTGAATATGGGCATCCCAATGTATGGGGCAACGATCATCAACACCAAAATGGCGTTGGAGCAGGGGCTTGACATCACTGTGTTGGGCTATGCCACCACCGCCTGCGGTGTTGTGCGTGCGATTACCGCCGCTTTTGGAGGCAAACTGGTCTCCCGTCTTGGCGCACGCAGAACAATGGCCCTTGGGAGCCTTTCCGCCGCTATGGTAGCGGCGGTGTTGGCCTTTTTGCCGCTTGGCGTGTACGCAAAAATTCTGGTATTTGGCCTTTTCGGCGTCGGCATTGTGTTTGGGGCTATTCTGACCACGCCGGTACTAATCAGGCAGTGGTTTGAAAAAAACAGTGCCCTGCCGATGTCCATCGCGCTGTCGGCCGGTTCGGTTTCAGGTATGGTTGCCGCCGTGGCGATCGAGAAGATCACCGGCCTGTGGGGCTGGAGAAGCGGTTGGCTGACCGGCGTACTGTGCGCTTTGGGCGCGCTGCTGCTGACAACAGTCCTCCTCCGGGACGGCCCGTTTCAGGCTGCGCCGGCAGAGCAAATTCGGAAAGCAGAAAAAAAGCAGACCTGCAGAAGGGGAAAGGCATACTTTGTCCTTGTGAGCTCATATGCCATCCGCACAATGTCTTACCTTGTGATCGTCAGCTATGTTGTTGTGCTTATGCTGGATGCGGGCTATTCCTCTGCCAGCGGGGCTCAGGCGCTTGTAGTCATCTCCGCGGCGGGGCTGGCCGGGCGCTTGATCCAGGGCTTTGCCGGGAGAACGCGGCTTAATCTGAACATTCAGGCGGCAATAGCCTGTCTGGGGCAGAGCGCAGGCTGCCTGCTGATCCTGGCGGGCAGTCTGCCGGCCATGATGCTGGGCTGCGGCATGCTCGGCTTTTGTTACGGCGCGGGTTATATTCTTATGCCGCTTTTGAATGCGAAGTATTTCTCTCTGCAGGATTACGCGCAGGTCACCGGGGAAACGATCACCTGGGGAGCTGTCTTCGGCGCAGCGGGGCCAATGCTGGCGACCATGCTTATTCACACAAACTTCGGTTTTGGTGGCGTGCTTGCCGCACTTGCATGCTTTTGCGGCTTGAGCGGCCTGTCAAATTTATTGCTAAATGAAAAATTAAATGATATACTGAAGAAAAAGCCGATTGATACCGGATTTCCATAAAACGGTATGATTCAATGATGCGAGGAGTATTATGGGAGCTACAGTACAGAAAATAGCAGAATCTCAGCTGTTTAAAGAGAGTATCCCGCTTGTCGCGGGCGAAAGCGGCATCAGTTATGAGGTAAAGTATGTGACTGTCTGCAACACACCGGTCCTCTCCCTCAGCAATTATAAGCTTGAGGATTCGGTGTTTGTCCTGACATCCTTTTCGCCTTACCACAATTCCATCGAGCTGATGACGGAGATGGTGCGCTTTCTGGAGAAGCAGAATATTTCAGCCCTTTGCGTCAAAGTGGACACCTATTTTGACGCGCTGCCCCAGGAGATTGCGGATGTCTGCAATGAATTGGGGCTCCCACTTTTTGTCTGCGACAACCATGATATCCCTTTCAGAAAGATCATCCTGGAGATCGACAAGGAGATCATCGGGGAAAAGCTGAGTGAACTGGAGCAGAGCAACAGACAGTATGTAATGCTCTATGACAACATCATGAGCGGCGATAACGTGGACAACAGTCTGAAAAATCTTGCAGATCATCTCAACTGCCGCTGTGCAGCCATATCCTGCGATGAGAAGATCCTCGGATATTATGACCCCGCCGGGGAGACCCACGGAGAAACGGAGGAGTGGGCGAGTCTGATCAAAACTCTGGTACACGATGCAGACCAGATGTCCAGAAGAAAAACCGCGTTCCAGGACGGAATGATCGTCAACAAAAAGTGGGTGTTTCCCTGCAGCGTGCACAACAATATTGAGGGTTTTCTGATCATTGACGATGAAAACCTTGATGTGGAAAAGTATAGAAAAGTGATCCAGAACACCGTCACCTTCGTCTCGGTGAAGCTTCTGGAAAGCCTGATGCTTAACCAGGGAATACTCAGGAACAACTACCAGACCATTGAGTCGCTTTTTTACAAAGCGCAGGACAAGGAAGTGATCCGTCACCGCCTGATGCTGATGGGCATCAAGGAAGTGGACGCTTTCCGTATTGTGGGCTTTTCGGGCACCAATCCCGGGGATCACTCCTTCTTCGGTTTACAGCAGAAATGGACCTGGATCAATGATGTGATGACCAGGACATTCCAGAATGTGATCTGCTTTAATGTGGATGATTTTTTCGCCGCGGTGATTTTCTACCGCGCCTCCTCGAAATACAACAACGACACGGTGATTAATGAGACGCTGACTAGACTGTCCCGCTCAGAAATTGCCAACAGCAATATAAAAATGGCGTTCAGCCCCAGCATCAGCGAATTCAACGATTTTCCCAAAGAGCTGATCAATCTGCGTAAAAACCTGAAATATCTCTCTGTTTTTGCCCCGTCAAAGCAGATCTGCGCACCGAATGATATGGAACAGATCCGTCTGGTAGCCAGCATTATGGATACGGATCAATACAGCTATATCCAGGAAAAAATCATCAAGCCGATCCAGGAGTATGATACGCTCTATAAATCAGAGCTGGGGCTGACTCTGAAGATCTGCCTGGAATTTGAAAGCCTTGGGGATGCGGCGAATGCGCTGTATATCCACAAAAGCACCCTGCGCTACAGACTGCAGAAGATCGCCGCTATCACCGGAGAGAACTTTTTCTCCTCCACGGGAAAATTTATGCTGCAGGTTGCTTTTATTGCCCATCAACTGGAAAAATGCCGATAGAATTCTGGTGACAGGATATGATAGATTTTCACACGCACATTTATCCGGACTCGCTTGCGCCCCGCGCGATCACGGCCACTACATTGTGCTGGCCCTTTGAAACAGACGCGGGGCTTGAGGGGCAGCTGCGCCTGATGGACCGCTACGGTCTGCGAAAATGTGCTGCTCTGTGCTTTGGCTACCGGCCGGATGAGCAGGAATAAGTAAACCAATTTGCGATTGCCATCAACAGCGACAGGGTTTTTGCCTTTGGTTCTGTACATCCCCATGCGCCGGATGCGGTTGAGCAGATTGACCGCTTGTATGAAGCTGGGATCCGCGGCGTGAAGTTTCAGCCGATCCGCCAGCATTTTTCCCTAGAGGAGGAAGCCTGCCGACCGGTATTCAAACACATTGGGGAGCTGGGTATGCTTACGGTGTTCCATTGCGGGGTGGATATGCGGGGAGACGGCTTTGACGTTTTGCCCGCTTCTGTCCAGCGTTGCATTGATTTTTTTGACGGCGCACCGGTAATATGTGCCCATATGGGAGGCATGTTTGTGAACCCGGCAGAGCTGGAACGGCTGTATCCACTTCCGGTTTATGTGGACACTGCGCTGAGCGCACGGCATTTGGGACAGTATCAGTTTGACAGAATCGCAGAACGCTTTGGCCCGGCGCGAATTTTGTTTGGAACGGATATGCCGTGGGCGTCCATGCGCCGGGAGATGATGTATATCGAACACGCTCCGTTTTCCGACGAGGAGAAGGAACTGATCTTTGATACCAACGCGGAAAGGCTGATGGCCAGCGTAAAATGTAAAAACGCATGGATTTGATCCATGCGTTTCAGCTTATTCAGGAGTTTTTTCATACTCCTGAATAGTATTCAAGGCGCCGAACTTTTTCGACGCCTTGATTTGCTGGGGTGGTATATATGGAGAGTGAAATAGAGAACGTCAGATGAGATTTTCCGCCTTGGCCTCTTTATAAGCATTGCGCCAGAGTGTATAGCCTTTTGCGTCGCCGTTGCGGTTGAGAAGAGTCAGAACCAGAAGAATGGGGACGCCAACGATCAAAGCCATCCAGAAAGCGGAGATCCCGGTGGGACCGGCGAGGGAAGCGAAGTGCCAGATGGCGGATACGATGCCTCCGCAGAGCATAGACCAGAATGCGGCACGGGAATCCACGCGCCCCCAGTAGATACCGACAAGGACAACGATACCGGCGATGGCGCGGATCTGGAAAGCTCCAGACATCTGCGCGAGATGAGATTGGACGTTCATACCCAGCAGCGTGCAGATAATTCCCAGCATTGCGGTGATGATACGGGAAATGGTGATCTGCTGCTTGTCTGTCATATCCGGCTTGAAGGGCTTGATCAGGTCATTGGTGATCATGGTGCTGCTCAGAAGCAGAACTGCGGGAGAGCTGGAGAACAGTGCCGCGACGATACCCATGACAACAATAACGCTCAGGATCCAGGAGACCTCAGAGGGCATCAAATAAATAATAGAAGCGGTTTCGGCAACCTCGGGGAAGAAATACCTGGCACATATGCCGATCGTTGCGGGAAACAGCGCAAAACAGAACATAATTATTGCGGAGATCCAAAAACCCTTCTTTACCACGGAACGATTTTTTGAACCGAGAACCATCGCCACCAACGGGGAGGAGATGATGAAGGAACAGCAGGAGGAAGCGCACTGGGCGATGGCTTTGGAAGCGGAAGGATAGGTAAGATCAAATTGGGAAGCGGGGAGACCGATTTTCAGGACATCGATGCCGCCGGTATATTTGAGGCAGACCGCTGCGGCGAGACCCAGGCCGAACAGCATGATAAAGGAGTGAAGCAGGTTGGTAAAGACGACGCCTTTCTGACCTCCGGTAATTGCAACGATGATGAACAGTAGGCCGAAAACGAAGGACCAGATCTGCCATCTGACGCCCGTAAACGCCTCAATAACGACGGCAATAGCTTTGCTGTTGGAGGCAAACATAATCAGAAAGGACAGACACAGCATTGCCATCACGAGGATCCTGCACCTGCGATCGAAACGGAACTCGATCACCTCGGGGACAGTCATGCAGTGCATCTTAGCGCCAACAACGTAATAGAAGTTGCTTGCGAGATATAGAAAAACAATAATGCCAAATACCATTCCCCAGTTTGTCCACACAGCAGACAGGCCTGTCGTGTATCCGGTCTGCGCGATCCCGATGGTACCGCCGCCGGAGATCATCTCAGAGAAAATGTATGGCACGACCAAAAGAACGCCGAACTCTTTTTTTGATACGAAATATTGTGCTGCGGTTGTGTTTTTCTTCATCATAAATATGCCGAAGCCAATGGCGATCAGCATATAAATAATGACCAGAATCATAGTAACCATATGAATCCTCCTTCGCCATAATAATATCTTACTTTGATAGTATTATATCATGTCGGATTCAGGAAATAATTACGACAAAAGTACGAAAATCGGGAAATATTTTTGTCATTTTGTTCATGCGGCACAGCTTTCTCGGCTTATTTTAAAGAAGGGGAGCTGACTTCCGACCAGCAGGGTTTTTCGTGTAAAGCTGGGATGGGGATGCCAGTGCTGTGAGCTTATGGTATGGAAAACCAGCCGGAATATACAGATAACATGAAAAATCAGTTACCGTTGATGATAGAATTTCAAGAGTGTATGAGGATTCCCGGCATGTTCATGTATTAACAATGCAGGATTACACGCCAGATACAGGGAATCCGAATGAAAACAGTCATTCAGCGGAATATGGATACTCCGACGAGGAGACTGCGCTTCAGATTCAGGAGAACCCGTAACTGCAATACTTCTGCGGGCATCTTGGCTATGATGATGAAAAGCTGCCTTTTGATCCGTCACTGATGGTGTACTACCGCAAGCGGCTGACGCCGGAGAGCACGGGAGTTTTATCCACAGTTCCCGAAGAACTTGTACGTTGTTGAAGAGCTCAGATTTGATCACGTGTTAACCGTCCAAGACTCAAGTGGGAGGGTCTATTCATATGGGCCGGGAGATTCTGCAGATAAGATCGCGGAGTCATTACAAGACTACCTGTTTCCTGGTGGTGAATCGAAGTAAAACTTTCTCAGACCAGCAAGAGCCAACAGAAAACTCAACTGGCATAAAGAACAGCAGAGGGTGAATTGCCTTCGCCCAGATTGTTTTGGCCGGTATAACACAGCGTGTTTTCCATGTATCTCTGATGAGACGAAAAAAATCAGACATATGAGTATACCATTCATCCAGAGGACAGTCGACAAATGGTTTCATATATCTCAGGTAGATCGCTCCGACAGCTTCGTGCTTGTCGCAGAAGTGATTATAGAACGCCCGGGTAGAAATACCACTGTTTTCGGCAATCTCAGCGACGGAGATTTGCTCGATGCTTTTTTCCTCGAGCAGTTCCAATATCGTCGTTTCAATCAGTTCTTTCCCCACGAGACGTTTGGCCATGTTACCGCCCCCTTCACAAAGCAAATCAACCAATTTGTTCACAGTTGACTTATTCCGTGAACATAGTTTACAGTTTCCTCCAAAATGAAGATTGTTCACAATTCTGAAAATACAGAAACTGTGACGAAATAATATCACAAAATATAATAATTGTAAAGAAAGCCGTCAAAGGAATACGGCAAAATAATTAGGAGGGATAACGCATGGACAACTATGTGAAAGGCAAGATCGTCATCATCACAGGGGCATCCGGTGGTTTTGGCCTTCTGGCCGCAAAAAGAATCGCGCAGCTCGGCGGAACACCGGTGCTGGCGGCGAGAGACGAAGCAAAGCTGAAAGCCGCTGTTGAAGAAATCAAAGCTGCTGGCGGCGAAGCCAACTACAAGGCGACGGATGTATCCAAGCGTGAAGATGTGTTTGATCTTGTCAAATTCACGGTCGATACATACGGCCGGGTCGATGTTCTGGTCAACAACACGGGCATCATGCCCCTGGTTTTTTTACCCAGCATGAAAAGGGCCTTGACAAGTGGGAAGCCTGTATTGGCATCTCCATTAAGGGGACTCTGTATGGGATCTGCGCTGTTTACGATCAGATGATTGCACAGGGCAAAGGACAGGTTATCAATGTGTCCTCCATTTATGCCAATTATCCTCTTGCCGGAGCCGGCGTTTACCAGGTTGCCAAAATGGGCGTGCAGTATCTGGCGGATTCCCTTCGCAGCGAGTGTCAGGGGAAAATCAAGGTGTCCACAATCACGCCCACCGGCTTCACAAGAACCGGCATTATGTCCACGGTGGTAGATCCCATGGCAGGGGGCAATATCATATGTGATCTGATCGGTGTGGGCGACCAGTATGAAAACATGATGGCCCGTGCTGATTATCACGATATTGACTCTATCACCTATTGCGATCCGGATCCCCAGATCCTGGCCGACAACATCGCCTATCTCATTGACTAGCCCTGGGGAGTAAACGTGAGTGATATCACCGTCCGTGCTTCCGGTGATCTGTTTGCAATTTAAGGAGGGCATGAGCATGTTGGAATACAGAGCAAAGAACTACGTTGAGGGCAAAGTAATCGTCATTACGGGTGCGTATGCCGGATTTGGCGAGGCAACAGCACGGAAGGCTACCGCTATGGGCGGAAAGGTCGTTCTGGCTGCCCGGCGCGCCGAAAAGCTGGAAAAGATCGTTGAGGAGATCCGTGCAGCAGGCGGCGACGCAGTTGCCTGCCCGACCGATGTGCAGATCCAGGAACAGTGTCAGAACATGGTGAAGTTCGCCATTGACACCTACGGTCATATCGATGTCTTGGTAAACGACGCCGGTACCATGTCCCAGACGTTCTTTTCCGAGGCAAACTGGGTCATGCCCGACTGGGAGCGCTGTATCGATACGGCAATCAAGGGCGCCCTTTACTGCACCTGTGCCGTCTATGACCACATGATGAAAAACGGCAGGGGGCACATCGTGAATGTTTCTTCCATCCTGGGCAATCTCGCTGTAAACGGCAATGGCGTCTATAATGTGTCCAAAGTCGGTGCGCGTTACCTTGCAGAATCCCTCCGAGCGGAATGCCGAGGCAGGATCAAGACGACGGTTGTTCGGCCTACCAGTGTTTCTACCACGGAATTGGGCCTTACAACGGTAAATGCAAATGCTGCTATGGCTGGTATGTATGGGAAGCTGTTTCAAGCGTTTTCTAAAAATGAAAGCGTATACCATGAAATCAAGAACCGCGACAGCATTCAGTATGGGGAGCCTACTGCCGATGATTTGGCCGACAATATCATTTATGCCATCAATCAGCCCTGGGGCGTCGATATCAGCGATATTACAGTCCGTGCCTCCAACGAGAGTATGTATGTTTATGTGTCGGGAAGGAGAAAAAGATGAAGGCAAGAAGATGGTTGTGATCGGCGGCGGTATTACCGGTATGGAAGCTGCGCTTTTCCTGAGAGCACAGGGGAAAGAGGTTTCGGTCGTTGATATGCTCCCTGAATGGCCTACTGATATGCAGGGCGGAGAGCCCCGGTTCATGATGGAAGCAAGCCTTGAAACAAAGCATTGCTACGAGAACCATATTGGAATGTACTACAACAATAGAGTTCTCGATTTCGCGGACGGCATGCTGAATCTGGAGAGTACAGCCGATGGCACAAAGACTGCTCTGCCGGCAGATATCATTGTTCTCTCAACCGGTGTAAAGCCCAACGACTAGCTCTTTAACGATCTTCGTGCTGCCGGTCACCCCAGCGTTTGGAAAGTAGGCGACGCAAACCATACGGATAAAATCTATAAGGCGATCATGAATGGCAGTAAATTTGCTGTAAATCTCAAGTGAAAAAAGAAACTTTAAAGGCCATATTTCACTCCGCATCATTTTAGAACGCAAGAAGAATAAGCCGAGCGAGTAATAGATACTATTCGCAGACACCGTTTGGTGCAAATACTCTTCTCTGGACACCGTTTGGCGCAACACAGACAAATGTAGAAATACCAATGGGTTCGGCCATTGGTATTTTTTACTGCAATCCTAATATATGGTAAAAAATGCGCACAGAGCCTACGGTTTCCAAGATTTTTGGATAATGTACAACAAGTTGCGCAAATTGAAAAGCGCAAAAAAGAAGACATAGCTTGCAGGCTCTGGTAGAATGAAGTTACCACACAAAC
>ENA-UOJC01002206-UOJC01002206.1-human-gut-metagenome-genome-assembly--contig:-C104-NODE-2206-length-21996-cov-5.951142_pt1 | contig 21996 bp, 19 predicted proteins | sample MGYA00242339_ERZ723886 | MGnify/ENA metagenome assembly ERZ723886 | reverse complement strand
CTGGACACTAAACAGGAACCCTAAAAAAAATAAATATGACGAATTAAAAGATATATCTTCTTTTGAAAAATATATGTTATGCAATTATTTATTAAATTTAATGGAAGGTATAGATATAAATGAGTATAACTTCAAGAATTTTTTTGAAGATTTAAACTTCGTTTTTAAATTTAAAACTAAAATAACAGTAAAAAGACCCGATAACCTCTCAGAAAGAGAAATTTCTCTCACAAAAAATAAAATTAAAAAAGAATTAATTTCATATCTTCAAGAGGTCAAGATTCCTAATTCTACAATTAAAACTAAAATGAATTTGATAGCAGATTTGTATAATTTGAATAAACCCGAGTACAACTTCCTTCTCTATTATATACTAAAAGAAATTAACCCACTAATACAACTAATTGGAACCTTTAGTTTAAAGCAGTTTGAAGATTTTGAAACATTTGGAATATATGTATTAAAACTAAAAAAATGGAATGTTGCAAAAATTAAAAACCAAATGATTAAAAAAGGTATTTTTACAAAACATGGATTTAACGATGCTAAATTAGCACTAAACAGTAAAATTTTACAAATTTTTTCTGACACTGATATTAAAACCAAAACTCAAATAAAAAACATATTACTGGGTAAAAATCAAAAATCGGAACTTAAATGGAACGATTTTAAACATATAACCAAAGAACGAGATATAACAAAAAATATTCTAACATCTGCAATTGAAAACAATACAAAAGGTGTAAATATTTTGTTCTATGGTTCAGTTGGAACAGGGAAAACTCAATTTGCCAAGCTTATAGCTAACAAAGCAAAAATCGATATGTACTCAACCTCAGCACAATTCATGGACAAAGAAGCTACAAGAAAAGATAGGTTAAGCGATTTAGCCTCAAAACAAGCGATCTTATCTAAAGTTGGGAAATCTTGCATACTCTTTGACGAAGCAGAAGATGTTATGAATAGAGGTTTTACTGAATTTGGCAGTGCTTCAAAAGCATATTTGAATAACCTTATTGAAGAAACTCCAATTCCAATTTTCTGGACAACCAATAATATATACAATGTTGATCCGGCATTTTTACGAAGAATGACTTATACAATCGAATTTAAAAAATTAACAGATGATATTCGTTTGAACATCTGGAAAAGAGTAATTCGAAAAAATAAATTTGAAATAGACAAAGACAAACTGGTAGAACTAAACAAAAATTATGATATTCCCCCTGCATTGATTACAAATGCAGTAAAAACAACAAAATTAGTTGATGGGAATCAAGATGATTTTGAAGGATTCGTTGAAAACCTTGCGAAAGTAGTATCTAAAAAGAAAAATGTAAAGAAGAAAAAAGGATTTGAAATGCAAGAATACAATGATAATCTTGTCAATTCAGATTTAGATATAAAAGACTTGACAGCTAAAATAAAAACTTGCGGAAAACTAAATTTTTCACTTTGTCTTTATGGTGAACCTGGAACAGGAAAAAGTTTATATGCAAGATATTTAGCAAAAGAATTAGGACTTGAAGTAATAATTAAACGGGCAAGTGATTTGATTTCACCATACGTTGGAGAAACAGAGCAAAATATAGCAGAAGCTTTTTCAGAAGCAAAATCTAAAAAGGCGATGTTAATTTTTGATGAAGCTGATACATTTTTGCAAAATAGAAACAATGCAACTCGAAGATGGGAAATCTCACAAGTTAACGAAATGTTGACTTGGATGGAAGTCCACGAATACCCATTTATTTGCACAACAAATTTAATGAATACACTTGACGAAGCCAGTTTAAGACGATTTACATTCAAAATTAAATTTGACTTTTTATCTAAAGAACAAGTAAATTCAGCATTTAACCATTTCTTTGGCATAAAAAATCCAAATATTTATATAAAAGGGCTAACGGCAGGAGATTTCGCCACAGTGAAAAAGAAAGCTGATTTCTTGGGGATAACAGATTTAGGCGAACTTTCCAAAATGCTTGAAGCCGAAGTTAAAGTCAAAATGTCTAAAGCTCTACAAAACGTTGTAGGATTTTAATTATTTACACAACAGATAATGCGTAGCTCGCCCTTTGCCAACTTTTTTCAGTATTTTTTTTACAATTAGATCATTAATATCTAATGTAGCAGTATCTTGTGAACAATTACACATTTTTGCCCACTTTGTTGTTGTAAGATTACCTTCAAAATTATCCATAAACCGATTTAATACTTTAATTTGTCTTTCGTTAAAAACTATATTCGAATTTTTTTGCCAGAATTCAGCTTTTTGTAAAACTTTATTGGTGATTTCACCGCTTGATTGTATTGCAATTAACAGATTTTTTAAAAACCATACAAGCCAATTTGTTATATCCATTGAGCCCTTTTGAGTTTTCTCTAAAATTTCATAATAGCTTTTTCTGTTTTTCTGTATTTGTGAAGACATTGAATAAAAACGAAATTTGCTATCATCACTTCTTGCAAGAATCATATCTGTTAATGCTCTTGCAATTCTCCCATTACCATCATCAAAAGGGTGTAAAATTACAAACCAGAGATGAACAATACCTGCTTTTATTAAAAAATCACATTCATTATCCGTATTTATATAATTTAAGAATTCTTCTATTTCTTTTTCTAAAATTAAAGCAGATGGAGCTTCATAATGAACTTTTTCTTTCCCCTCATAGCCAGAAATAACTTGCATTGGACCAAGTTCATCAGTTCTATAATTCCCTACATTGATTTTGTACATTCCGCTAAAACCTGTCGGAAAAAGTGCAGCATGCCAACCTATAAGTCTGTCTTTGGTCATCTCTGAGGTATAATTTTGAGTGGCATCAAGCATCATTTCCACAACCCCCTCAATATCTCTTGAAACTGGTGTTTCGCCACCGATGTCTATACCTAATCGTCTAGCAATAGATGAACGAACCAAATGTTTATCTAAAATTTGACCTTCAATTTCAGATGATTTAATAATATTTTCAGTCAAGACCTGTAATAGAGCATTGTTCTTGACATCAAACCCAAGAGAATCCATTTTCCCCAGTAAAAAACCTTGCGATTTTTTGATTTCTAATAATAAATTTTGAATTTTTTCTCCGCACCATCTAAAGCTGTGCCAGTCTGCGTTTTGATAGATATATTTCATGTTTTCTCCGAATGTTATACGGATATTATACCACATTTTCTCCGAATTTTGCAAGTTTAATTAAAAATACTATATAAATAGCATTTACGCCACGTCCATTTCGAACGTGGCGTAAATAAATATTAATACTTAGCTAATTCTGCTGAATACCCAAACCCATTAAAAACTGCCCAAGATGTTGGTGCAGGGTGCCTATCAAGATTTTGAATTTCTTTAATTACCTCTTCTTTTACTATGATTTTATACTTATTAAAATCCTCTAGTAATTTTTCCACGGCTTCAACTTGAGTTTTGTATTCCTTTTCTTTACCATAGCCACAAGCGACAACAATATCCGAACCTCTGCGATTATCTAAAAATGCTTTAATGAAATTCAAGTTTTCTTCATTATCATCTTTTGCAATTTCTTTAACATTTGGATTTCTTTGAGAATAAATATTTATAATCTCCATACTTCCGTATGTATTTTCAACTAAAGTTCGGCAATTTCTAATTGTAGGATCATCACAATTTGGACAAGCCGTACTCGGGTTGAACATTACAAATATAACATTTTTAGCATTATTTTTTGCAAGTTGTTCATAATAGTAGTATCTAAGTTTGCGTTGACATTGTTTCAGCTTGTCTAATGCAGGTTCATATTCCTCTTTAGAAAAAATCATAAAACCATAATTACTTTCTTTAAAATTCAAAGGTGCATAGATAATATCATCTTCAAATTTTACTTCATGTAATTCATCAGAATTTCTAAATTTTTCAATGTTCTCAAGTACTTTTTTGACATTTTGCATATAATATCTCCTTTCGCAAACATATTATTGATTATTTTAACGACCAATTCGGGCGTACTAATTCCATTCATCGCTCTTGTTCTAAATAAATTCAAGTATCTAGACACAAAAATTAACTACTCAACTTGCTCAAAAACATCATTAAGAAGTTCTTTAATATAATTTACATAGTCTTGATTTATTGATGGAGAACTTGTAAGCCATCGTTTTAAATTTCTTACGTCAGCAAGCCTTTTTTTGTCATAAGCGGATAAACCAGGCTCCTTAATCCAATTATTAATTTTTATATAAGGTAATGGGCATCTGAACTTATTAAAATTGTTATATGCTAATGAACTAAAATGTTTTGGATAACCATTTTTAGTCAATCCATAACAATAGAATTTTATATCCAAGTCTGCAAATAATTTTTCAGCGAGTTCATTATCTTTTTTATCACCACCCCATGCAGCAATAACAATGTGATTTTTGTCGATTTTGCTTAAATATTCTTTTACAAATTGCTGATAATTTTCTGTTTCATTTTTTGTTAGCCCTAAAAATTCATTGAGTTTTTCAGATTTTGGCATTCTAATAGGATAAAGATTTATAATATCAAATGAACCGAATTTATTGTGAATATTCGGTAAATGTTTTAAAATAGCATCTTTTTCATTATCCAAATAATTTTCGATATTTTTAATTGTATTATCAGGTTCTACTGAATCCGCAAAAGCTAGATTCATCATAACGATTGTTGCATGTAGTGGGTTATTGTTTTCAAGTTTTTCATAATAGTAATAACGATAAATATTTCTTTTCTCTTTTGTTCTTATTTCTTGGCACTCATTATTATAAAGAGAATCATCAGCTGTATCATTTGAATAAAGTAAGTAACCTTTAGATTTTTTTAAATTAATTTTAACATAGTTTAAACCATGTTTATTGAGCAATTTTTCAATATTTTCCATAGCATTGTCCTTTCCAGTGTTTATTTTGATTACATGACACGTCTAAAACGGTCGTACTATTATTAACTCTGGATTTGAAATTTTTCAAGAATTTGGACACAAAAAATTATTCTTTAATTCGTATTAAATCTTCTAATGTTTTACTTATATCTTTTATACTTGTCAATTGTGCAAATTTAAAACCACCTAATTTACACCAACCTTGATTTCCAGGATGACGAATTTGAATTTTTGCTCCAGATTTTTGAGCTGTAAGTATTTTAAAATTTTCTCTCTTGCTATAACTAGTTATAAAATCATATAATTCATGTGGAATATGTTTATGCCCCCATGCTAATACTATAACAGGATTTTCTCTTTTTTCTAAAAGTTGCTTTATAAATTCTATATTTAAATTATTATCTGTTTTTTCTAAATTTTTAATATTTGGATTTCGTTCGGAATATACATTTAAAACTTCAATAGTAGAAAAGTTATTATCATTTGCTAATTTGATACAATTATTTATTGTAGGGTCATTAACTTCTGGAGTTGCATAACTTGGGTTATATAAAAGAAAAATTATGTTATTCTTGTTGCCATTTAATTTTTCAAAAAAATAAAATCTGTGACGTTGAGGATATTTTTTAAAATGTTTTTGTGCAATTTTGGAAAATTTATCGGTTTTCCCTAAATAATATTCATCATTTGAAAACAACATAAACCCTTTATCATTTTTTAATGGTTTTGGAATAAAAGCTTTGTTATTTTGATAATTATTACCAACATATTTTTCAACTAATTCATATATAGAATTTGACATATTTATATTCCTTTCATAATCTAATTGTGCATTTGACTTCATACTAAACTTATTTTCTTTTTGTACTGAAGTTTTACCCAGAAGTACAGAATAATCAAATCATAATACATTTCATACTGAATTAACTCATTTAAGTTCAGTATCTTTCTATGTCGATTTTGAAACTTTATTTGTACGATTATATAGAATCAAATTGCAAGTAAGGTGATTATATGGATAAGAAAAAGCTTTTAGGACGTAGGATTAAAGAACTTATTAAAAAGAAAAATATTAGCCAAGAAAAATTAGCAGAGTTAATTGGTATAGAACCAACGGCATTAAGCAACATCGTTACAGGAAGAAATTATCCATTAATGTCAACACTAGAAAAACTATTACAAGTGCTTGAGGTAGATTTTTCAGAAGTTTTTAATTTTGAACATCATAATGATAATAAAAACTTACAAGCTGAAATTGAACAAATTTTGAATAATAACCCTGAGAGAATGAAAGATTTTTATAAAATAGCAAAAGCTCTTGTTGATTAGAGACATTTTTTAACTTGCGGATATATAGAGAATTTTAGTGGTTTATATATACAACAAATAACTTAGACACAATTCTTTTCAATGACTTGAAAAACTCTTCAAAAAGAGTATCAATTAAGTACGCCCGAATAAGACGTACTTATATTTTATTATGTAAAAAAAGAAAAGGATTATTGAAAATGAAATATTTAATACGAGCAAACAAAGTAGTCTTTAGCGGAAATATGCAGATGATAATGAAATACATTTCAGATTTTTATAAATCAGAATCAAAATTATGGACAAATAAAAATGGTAATTTTACAGATTTAGGCAAATTCAAAACCTTTATTGAATCAATGGACTATAAAATTTTGGATAAAATTCCGTCAAGTTGCAGATGTGAAGGAACTGCGGTTTCAATATCTGATTTTAAAAAGATTTTTGGAGAAGAACATTTTTCAATAAAAGCGACCGCTCAAAGATTACACATAACAGAAAAAATAGCGGCACAATTAGCAAGAAAATTAAAACTAAAAAAATAATAAGGAGGAATAATGTACGAAATAAATGGGAAATATACATCAGCAAAAATTTTTACAGAAGTTGAAGATACTGATGTTACAGAACAGACATTGGCAATCTGTAATCACCCAATTTTTAAAGATTGCGAAGTTAGAATAATGCCCGATTGCCATAAAGGGAAAGGTTGTACAATCGGATTTACAGCGGAAATGCCTAAAAATGGAGAAATTATTCCAAACATTATCGGAGTTGATCAATTTTGCGGAATGCATGTTATAAAATTGGATAACAAAGATATTACGAATGACTATGAAAAACTTGATAAAGTTATTCGCCGTAACATTCCATTTGGTAGGGATGGAAGAAAAAGATTTAGCGAATTAGTTCCGGAAGAATTTATTGAAAAAACTAAAAAGATTTGCAAAGATATTCTGAAAGATAATTTTGTTAATCACGTCAATAAAATTGGTTCTCTAGGTGGAGGAAATCATTTTATCTCTTTAGAAAAAGGGACAACAGGAACATACTTGATAATTCACAGTGGATCAAGAAATATCGGATTAAAACTGGCAATCTATTTTCAAGATTTGGCAATTAAGAAAAATTGCTATGGTTCCGGAGAACTAAAACAATTATCATATTTAACGGATAAAGATGCTCAAGACTATTTAATTTGTGCAGAATATTGCAGAGAATATGCAAACTTAAATCGAAAAATTATGGCACACGATATTATGGTCGGAATGCGTTGGAAGCTAGATGAGGAATTTGAAACAATCCATAATTATATTGGGCAAGATGGAATTATTAGAAAAGGTGCAATTTCTTGTAATAAAAATGAGAAAGTTTTAATTCCTCTTAATATGGCTGATGGCTCTTTGATTTGCATCGGGAAAGGAAATTCCGATTGGAATAATTCAGCTCCGCATGGGGCAGGCAGAGCCTTATCTAGAACACAAGCAAAAGACCAGTTAACAATGCAAGAATATAAAAATCAAATGAAAGATATTTTTTCAAGTTGTATTTCTACCGCAACACTAGATGAATCTCCAAGTGCTTATAAAAACAGCAATGAGATAATTCAAGCGATTGCTCCAACTGCTGAAATCATAGACCATTTAAAACCCTTGTACAACTTTAAAGCAAAAGAATAAATTAACGCCCATATTTGACGTATTTTTGTGATACAATAAGCAAAAAGGAGTTTATATATGGAAGAAAAACCAAGATATTCAAGAGTTTCAGATATAATTGATTTAATAATTTTTATGCTTTCAAAATTGAATGGAGTATCATTAAATGACATTCAAGAAAGGTTTAATGTTTCTCGCAGAACTGCAGAAAGAATGCGTGATAGTGTACTTGCAATTTTACCGCAAGTAGATGAAATAGAAACAGAAGAACGTTGTAAGCGATGGGGTTTTAGCAATTATTCATTGAATGAACTTGTTTCTTTTTCAAGTGAAGATATTGCATTTCTGGAAAAATTAAAACCAACTTGTGATAAATTATCCCAAACAGAACTTGATGAAATTTTAACCAAAATTAAAGCCTTAAAATATAAACATAACAAAATGGGTAACAATCAAGTTGAATTATTGCTTCAATCAGAAGGTTATGCAATTCGTCAATCACAATGTTATAAAGTAAATTTAGAAACTATTTCTATTATTCGCCAAGCAATAAAAGAAAATAGAAGAATTAAAGCAATTTACCACGATAAAGAAAGAACTTTAGAACCATTAGGCTTAATTTATGGAGAAAAAGTTCATTTAATTGCAAGAGAATCTGCCAAAGGTGTCGGTGAATTTAACTATGTTTTGCATAAATTGAAAAATATACAATTAACAAATGAGAAATTTGATGCAAAGAATTTTGATTTACAAGAGTTTTCAAAAAAATCATTTGGAGTTTATTTTGGAGAAATCTATAATGTTAAATTAAAATTTATTCCGGAAGCATCTGAAGATGTTTTAAATTACAACTTTCACCCAACTCAAAAAGTAAAACAACAATCTGACGGTAGTGTTATTGTAACCTTCAAAGCAAGTGGCGATAAACATATAATGTGGAATTTGTTTAAATGGGGTTATGCTGTTGAAATTTTAGCTCCGCAAAAGTTAAAAAAAGAATACAAAAATTATATTGATGAAATTAGAAAAAAACTTTAAATTGATGCTTTTTGTGTACCCGAACTTGACATAGTTACCTGTTAATATGATTAATGTAAGACGACAAAAGGAGGTCAAAATGACTGAAAAAACTTGCTTAATCGGAATAGGTAACGGAGGTTGCAAAATTTTATCTAATTACAAAACAAACCTACCTAAAATTTTTCTTGATACAGATATAGATGTAATTGAAAAATATTCAGGTATGCGTATCGGTGAAAAAATTTGTGGAAAATTCGCTGCAGGAGGAGAGGTGTATTTAGGAGAACTTTCTGTTAGAGAATGTGAAAATGAGATTTTGAAATTACTTAAAGACTATGAAAACATTATTGCGATAGCTCCACTCGGTGGCGGAACTTCTTGCGGAGCGACTAAAAAACTTATAGAACTTGTACTTGATAACAATAAAAATAGTAAACTTGTAACAAGTATACCTTTTGATTTTGAGGGCGGATTGAGGTTACATAAAGCTGTTGAATGTATCTCATATATTGAAAACTTGTGCGAAGTTATAAAAGTGCCTAAATTTAATAATTGTAAAAAACCAATTTCAATAAATAAATTATTTGAAGAACAAGATAAATTATATAATCAAACATTAGATAAGATTTGTTTCTAACTACTTGAAATACCCAGATACAAGAGCAATCCTATGTATGAGGTGATTATCATGAAATCCGACAGAACACAAATCGAACAAGAGTGGAAAAAGATTTTTAAAACAGATTTGCCTAAACATATTCATAAAGCATACGCAATTAAATATTTAAAATGGCAAAAAGAAAATAACCAACTAGAACTATCCCTACAAAAACAAATCGACAAACTTGTCGATAAATATGCAAAAGGAATCTCAACATTTACCCCATCTCTTTCTTTAGAAATTAAAACCGGAACCAAACTTATCCGAGAATTTAAGGGAAGGAAATATGAAGTTATAAAACTCGATAATGGGTATCAATTCAATGATAATGTTTATAAAAGTCTTTCTGCAATTGCAAATGAAATCACAGGTACAAGGTGGAATGGAAAGAAATTTTTTGGAATAACAAAATGAAAAGATTAAAAAATAAATTTATATCAGCAACAGATTTTAGTCGAGGCAAAGCGATTGTCAAACCTTTTGGCTGCGATGAAAATTTTTGCGTAAATAAAAATGGAGAAATCCTTTTTAAAACACAATTTCATACATTTGGACATTTTAATGAATTTGATCAAATAATTATTTACAACAATGAATCCCTTTGCGGAGTTATGGATAACCGTGGCAAAATTGTTATTCCATGCAAATACGATTATATTTATCAGCGACCGTACGGTTACACTCTAGAAAAAGATAATGTTTGTACAATCGTAAAAACTAATTTCCCAACAGCATCTTTTGTTCAAAGAAATATTACTTCTGTTCCAGACTGTATTCCGGATAGAAAAAACGGAAAGGAGGGAATTATTCAAGTTCCGTCAAAAGAAATTATAATTCCTTTTGAATATGATTTTTGTGGTTGGTTTCTGGAATATGAACTTGCCGAAGTTCGAAAAAACGGCAAATCTGGTTTCGTAAATCCCCAAAACGAGATAATTATTCCGCTAGAATACGACAGAGTGGGATTATTCGGGTTTAAATACGGAATTTGCCTTGTAGAAAAAGACGGGAAATGTGGATTTATAGATAAAAATAATAATTTTGTAATCCCATTAAAATACGGTTCATCAAGCGAGGAATTTTTTGAGGGGATTGCGTGCGTTGAAGTTATCGAAAACAATAACTCATTTTACAAATACATTTTCCCAAATGATAAAGATGCCTTTTGAAAGGATTTGAATATAAAGTTATTGACAAAACATATTTAAAATTTTAGTATAATATAAATTACAAATGAATATAAGTGTTGACACAAAAAATAAAATTATTAAAATTGCTGAAAATTTATTTTATCCTAATGAAAATTATGATTTTAGAGATGAAATTAATAAAATTTTCAATTATACCCAATTGACGCCAACAGAACAAAAATTAGTAAATTTGGTTAAAGAAGAAAATATTTCACTAGAACAACTTGTACAAATTATTGGGGATAATCATCAAAAAAATCAATTAGAAAAACAATATACTGAATATTTAAAAAATAATGATTTCCTAAAACTTGAAGAAATATTGAAAAATAATAATCTCAACGCAGAATACAAACAAGAAATCTTTCAAAAAAAATACCGATTTATTGAAAATTTAAAAAATAAGTATATTATTAATGCTCCCAGAGAAAACATCCAAGCCGATATAGATAAGCTTCCAAATAAAAATCTAGAGGAATTTCTTGATTTTATAGATGCCGTTGATAAACTAAAAACTTATTTACAACAATTTGAATTTAACAAAAGTGATTTGTGTAACAAAGATATCACAACAATAAGTCATGAGTTTTACTCTAAACTTAAGGCGAAATATGTGAAAGATTATTTTTTTAATAAAAAAGGTATAGAAATAAATGAAGAACAAGCTCTTGCTATAGCTATTCCTACTCAAAACGTCTTAGTCGCTGCTCGTGCAGGTTCCGGAAAGACAAGAACCATTGCCTGTCGAGCAATATTAGCAATTGAAAAAGACAATATAAAGTCAGATGAAATTTTGCTATTGTCATTTAATCATAATGCCGCCAATGAAATGAGAAGTAGAATTTATCAAGATTTCAAATATAAAAATTTTAACAAAAAATCTGCTCGAACATTTCATAGTTTAGCGTGGGATATAGTAAACCCAACTGAAGAACTAATTTATGATGATGGAGAAAAAGAGACGAAACAAAAACTTACAAAATTTGTTTGGTCTATTTATTCTTCAAAAAAAGTTTTTACAAAAAAATTCAAAGAGGATTTATTAGAATTTTATAAATGGTCTCCAGAAAAAAACGAAGATTTAGATTCTGCATATTGGATTTTTAGAAATGACAATGAAAAATACCAAATTCTAAGAACTAAAAAGTTCGTCACTTTAAATCGAGAAAAAGTTAAATCTAATGGAGAAAAATGGATTGCAGATTTTCTTTTTGAACATAATATTTCATATAAATATGAAGAACTTTTAGCTTGTGAATATATAAATAGCGAAGAAAAACAAAGTAAAAAAAGATGTCTCTATCATCCAGATTTTACCATTTGGGTTAAAGAAACTGGAACCAAATATATAATAGAACATTGGGGGATAGATGAAAAAAATAAAGAAAAAGTAACCCCTTCTTATTGGTCTAAATCATATGATGAATATTATAATGAAATGTTATGGAAAAGAGAAATTATTGAAAAAAAATCAAAATTTGAAAAAATAAAATTAATAGAAACATCTGTTTGCGATTTGACTAAAGGGAGAAAACACTTCGAGCATATTTTAAAATCTCGTTTAGAAGAAAATGGACTTAACTGCATAAAACTCTCAACAGAAGCTATTATACAGAAAATTGATAATAATTATATTGATGAGGTGGCAAAAAAATTTGCACAATTTATACTTTATGCTCAAAAAGTAAAAATAACTCCAGAAGAAATTAAAAGAAAACTTAATAATAATATATTTGGAGAAAACAAAAGATGTAAGTTATTTGTAGAAATGGCGAATAATGTATATCAAGAATACCAAAAAGAATTAATTAATAAAAATAAAATTGATTTTGACAATGTGATAGTAAAAGCAACACAAACCATAATAGAAACTAAAGGAGAATGTACAATTACATTAGATAATAAATTACAAAAAATTAAAAATTTAAAAATGATATTAATTGATGAATATCAAGATTTCTCGCAATTATTTTTTGACATGATAACAGCAATAATACAATATAATCCAAGTATAAAATTATTTTGTGTTGGTGATGATTGGCAAGCAATAAATTCTTTTGCAGGATCTGAATTAAAATTTTTTAAAAATTTCAACCAAAAATTTAATAACTCTGCCATAACTTATCTAACTTATAACTATAGAAGTGCAAAAGAAATTGTTTCTGCGGGAAATTCTTTAATGGCAGGATTTGGAAATCCTTGCAAATTTATTTCTAAAGATAAGGGAGCAATAAAACTTTTTTATATTGATGATATAGATATTATAAAATGTCAAAACGATTTTAAATTTATCAATTCATTTGATAATAAATTTGTTGGTTTATTCGAAAGGTATTTTTATAAATGTGTTGAAATTATTTCAAAAAACATTAATCAAAGCTATTTTATAATGCATCGAGAAACAAACATATCTGAATATAAAAAAATTCAAACTTTTAAAGAAAAATTAAACAAATATTTTAATAATAAAGTCAACTTAAATGTTGATACAATTCATAAATTTAAAGGGATGGAGGCAGATAGTATTATCATACTTGAAGTAACAGAAAATAAAATACCTCTTATGCACCCTGATGGAGAATTTTATTTGATTTTTGATAAAACAGTTCAAAATACCTTTGATGAAGAACGTCGATTATTTTATGTTGCTTTAACTCGTGCGAAATCAAACATTTATATACTAACAGAAAGAAATAAAATAAGTCCTTTTATAACCCAGATAAAACATTTTGTTTAATACTGCATTCATATTGTCTATTTCTAATCAATGATAAAATTTGTGTCTTTCGACTTGATAAAACTTACACAAAGAGCGATGAATGTAGTATGACAAGAATTTTTAAATGTGCGATTTATACTAGAAAATCTTCAGAAGAAGGACTTGAACAAGATTTCAACTCTCTTGATGCTCAACGAGAAGCATGCGAAGCTTATATTAAATCTCAAAAACATGAAGGTTGGGAATTGATAGAAAAACAATACAATGATGGAGGCTTCTCTGGAGGAACGATGAATCGCCCAGCATTCCAAGATTTGCTCCAAGATGTTGAAAATGGTAAAGTGGATATTGTAGTAGTTTATAAAGTTGATAGACTAACAAGATCATTAATGGATTTTTCAAAAATTGTAGATATTTTTGATAAACATGAAACGTCTTTTGTATCCATAACTCAACAATTTAATACAACAACTTCAATGGGACGATTAACTTTAAATATATTATTATCATTTGCACAATTTGAAAGAGAAGTTACCGGAGAAAGAATTAGAGATAAATTTGCAGCTTCAAAGAAAAAAGGAATATGGATAAATGGAATGCCACCAATGGGATATGTAAAAAAAGATGGGAAACTAGAAATTAAACAATCAGAAGCTAAAATAGTTAAGCTCATTTTTGATAAATATTTAGAAATAGGTAACGTTCCAGATTTAGTTAAATATTTGAAAGAAAATAATATTAATACAAGAAGTGGTAAAAATTTTTACAAAGGTCATTTATATAGAATACTTCAAAATAAAGCTTATATCGGGAAAATTGTTCATAAAAAGAATATTTATGAAGGACTTCAAAAACCAATAATTGATTTGGATATTTTCGAAAAGACACAAAATCTTTTGGCTCAAAATGCATTAAATCGAAAAAATGCTACAAATGCACAAAGTGGTTCTTTATTAAAAGGTAAACTTTTTGATGATAAAAACAATTATATGTCGCCAACACATAGTACAAAAAATGGAAAACGCTATCGATATTATGTAAGCCAAGCTCGAATTCAAAATAGATTACAAGACCTAGGTTCTATAACTAAAATTTCAGCAGGCGAGATTGAAAATTTTGTAATAAGCAAAATTAAAGAAATTGTTCTTGATAAAAAACTTTTGCAGAAGTTATTTGCAGATTATCCAATAGATCAACAAAAGATAATTTATGAACAAAATTCAGAAAAACTTATTGATACAACTTTTATAAGACACGTAATTATTAAAGTAATAATATCCAAAGAAAATATTTTAATAACTACATCGAAAACTCTGCTATCCGAAGCTATTAAATATTTGATTTTTAAATCCAACCTCCCTGTTGAACAAAATTATGATAAAACTTCCGAAATAGATTATGAGTATAAAATCCGAATAAGTTCTACTACTAAAAATGGAAGTAAAGTAATAATCGGCGATGTAAATAAAAGAGAAGTTAATAAATTCTTACTAGAAGCGATTGTAAAAAGTTTTTATTATCACAAGCTAATGTTTGAAAATAAATTAACCTCAGAACAAAAAGCAAATACACATATTTATAGATTAATGAAACTTCGATTTTTACCCAAAGAAATAATTGAAGCAATTTTGACAGGAACGCAAGAACAAGATCTAACTATAGATAAATTATATAAATACCTCAAAACGTAGCACCAATACTGACATATAAACAATTTAAAATAAAAGTATAAAAAATTAAAATATAAGGAATAATAGTATGACCAAAGAAACTCGAAAATTGACAAAAGAAGAACTAGAAAACACTGATTTGGCAAAAAGTGAATTCACCCGATCTGAAATTGAAGAAATGGATAAACGTGCTGCAAATATAAAAAATGCAATACCTTGGAACAAAGCTTGGGAAGAACTAAAAATGGAAGAAGAACTGGAATCTATTGAATTAGCAAAGGCTAGTTTTACGCAAGCTGAAATCAGGGGAATGGATAGCCGAGCTAATAATATAGGAAAAGTCCAGTCCTTTACATCAGATGAAATATTAAAAGAATTTGGATACGAAAAGGAATAAAATGAAAAAGATAAAAAGTTTAAAAGATGAATATAGGAATTCAAATTTATATAAATGTATCGAACCCTGGGAAACACCTGAGGAGGCAGAAGGATTTTTCTTAACACCATTTAACCCAAAAGAAACTGGACTTGCTATGTGGGTCAGTTTGAAATGTGTTGAAAACAAAGGTGAATCTCCATTTTTAAGATTTCAAAACGATAGAAATGCAAAATATAACAGCAACTGGGTAAAAATGTACATTGACGGAACACTAGACAATTACGAAAACAAAAAGATTGTCTTCTCCGCTGCCGAAATGCAAGCCCTCAAAGACTGGATAATATTGAACAAAGAAATTATTGTCAAACATTATTATCAAGAATACGATTCTGCCGATGTTTGCAAAAAGATGAAAAAATATAAAGAGTAAAAATTATTCACCCTCGTTGTCGAACTCTATATGGTGCAATCAAAATACGATACAACGACTTGAATATAAAAGATTTTGAAATAAAAGACATAAAATAAATTTTTTCCAACACAATCATTTGAAAATCTATTTAATTTAAGTGATTAATGTCACCAATGCTGACGTATATATAATCTAAAGTAAAATCAGGAAGGATAAAAATATGAAAGATTTAAAAATTAAAGTTATCGGCATTGGTAGCGGCGGACAAGATGCTGTCGATTATTTATATTTAAATAATAAGTGTAAAAATATTGATTTTATTGTAATCAATTCAGACGAAAGAATTTTAAAAGAAGCCAAAACAAGTAATAAATACCTATTATCCGAAGGAAATTATAGTAACGAAAATAAATCCACAGGATGCGGAGGGAATCCTAAAATCGGGAAGCAAAATGCCTTAATTCATATAAACCAAATTTTGAAACTTACCCAAAATTCAGATATTATCTTTCTTATTTCCTGCTTTGGCGGAGGTTGTGGAACCGGAGCTACACCTGTAATTGCAGAAAAATTAAAAATTGCAGGGATAAAAACAATTGCGATAATTACAAAACCATTTAAGTGGGAAGGTCAAAAAAGAACCATTCAAGCAGAAAATGGAATAGAAAATTTGCAACAATTTGTTGATAAAACAGTAGTTATTGAAAATCAAACCCTCTGTAAATCAGTTCCAGAAGATAGTACAACTAAAGCCGCATTTAATTATGTTAATCAAAAAATTGCAGAAATGTTTTACTTAGAAATTTTTAAGATTTAATAAATTAAAATAAATTGTTTTTGTTTTTCTTGCATTTATATGCCGTTTTTATACTTTCTTCAAGTAAATGTTCCGGTAACCATTTCAAAATCTCTTTTGCTTTGTTATTATCGGCAACAAGACTTGCAGGGACACCTGCTCTGCGAGGTTTGATTTCAACCGGAATCGTTTTTTCTGTAACTTTTTCATAAGCTAAAAAACTTTTTTAACTGTATTTAAATCATTTGTTCCAAGGTTGAAATAATTTGTTTCGCTACTATTATCATTCCTTTTTAAACAATTTCTATACCTATAATATCGAGATATTTCCATAATTCATCATAATACTTGCATAATCTTGTATTATCAGAATTATCACCTTTTGGAATAAATATTATAAAACCTTCACGCGCGCGAGTTAGCAAAACTCGGTACGCATTCTTTAGATAACGTCTATTATCTTCTTTGTTTATAGTTTGCCATTTTGAACCGCTAGGTTTATAACATTCAAAATGTCCATTTTCATAACGATAATCTGCATCCCAACCAACAAGAGCATAATCTATTTCTAAGCCTTGAATGTCAAATTCTGTTGCAACTTCTTCCATAAAATATGAAGATTTAATATTGTCTTTGCCTTCCAAAAACCATTTTTCTGGTTTACATTTACATTCGACCCAAATCCCTTCTGCTCGGAGACGTTTTGCTTGCGAACTTGCAATCAAACCATATCTGCAATTTTTACCTTCTGTTTGCATTTTTATCCATTTTTTTGCTGTATTAAAGTCTCTTGTCATACATATAGGATAAACCTTTTTAATCTCATTATATATCTTTGCAGCCTCTTCTTGTTCATTGTTAAGTAAATAATGAACAAAATTTGCAACTTTTTCACTTCTAAAAGATCTTAGCGATATGGATAAATGTAGTTTCTCAATAATTTTACACTCTAATCCTTTTATTAATTCCTCAAAAGAGCTGTTACCAATATATTCTTCTTCTGTAATTTTATTTGAGACATAAACTTTCCAGTCTGGATATGAACGACGCAAAGCGTCAAACCACTCTTGAATACCAGCTTCACCAGTATTTATATCTTGACCGCCACCCACAAGACAAACAATAACCGCCCAATCTTGATGTCGGTTCATATATTCTATAAGCAATTCTGGTTCGCTCATTGATAGAATTTTATGACGTTTTTCATTTGGTAATTGGTTTAATATTACAGTTTTCTTATCTTTCATAAAACTAGACAATTGAACTTGTTGCCAAGCTCTTTGTGCCTCATCAAATATAATAACATTATCAACAGGCGGAATATCTAAATTCTTTAGCGACTCATCCCTAAAATGATGAATTATTTGAATAAAAGATTTAACATTATCTCTTGCTTCGCCAAGAGGAATGCCAGTTCTTTTATTGTCGTCTCTAGCTAGTGCTTCTCTTAATACAGAAACCAAAGGTTGATTCCCTGTTAAAAAACAAGAGTAATTCTTGCCTGTTGTTTTTTGGTTTTCTATTGCAATATTTAAGCCAGCTAATGTCTTACCTGCACCTGGCACTCCAGTAATAAAACAAATAGATTTTTGGTGATTTTGTTTCGAATATTCAATTATTTTTTGTACTGCTACAGATGTTTTAGTTAAATTTTCTGCAGCTTCATTTTGCGAAATATCCTGAACAGAGTGATTATTATATAGAACCTCTGCAGCCTCAATTATAGTAGGAGTTGGGACATATCTTGAATTTAACCATTTCTCAAGCTGGATCTCTTTACTAAATAATTTCTTGAATTTATCAAATACTTGAGTTAAATTATACCCATTTGTATAAATAACATCATAAACATTGCTTTTATATCTTTTAAATTCAAGCTCGTAGTTGGGTGCATCTGTTGCAATAAGTATTGGAACTATTGTATTATTATGACTTTCTTCATGAAAATTTGCTAAATCAATTGCATATGTTCTTGCTTGTGTTGCGGCAGAGCCTAAATATACCTCATTACCAACCTTAAATTCCAAAACAAATATCGTGTCATTTAATAAAACAACATTATCTATTCTGCCTCCAACACGAGGGATTGTATATTCAAATATAACACTACCATCATCATATTTACTAAGTGCATTTTTAAGCAATCTTATTTGTGCAATCCATGCATCTTTTTGCTTGCATACGGAATCATATTCATCATTTTTGGCTATAATGCCAAATATTTCATCTTCATTCTGATTTAAAAAATTTTTAATATTATCACTATAAAACGCGCTACACATCTTGCATACTTCCTTTATGTTAATTTTAACATGAATATCAAAGTATAATCTCAATTAAAACTTGATTTAAAATATAACCCTGTGGGAACTCCTGATTATATTATTTGGAACAGTAAAAAAATGATTTTTGTTGAAGGAAAACGAAAACCTGAAAAACTTAGTACAGAACAAATCAAATGGGGAGAATTTTTAGTAAAAAATCAAATTTTGTACAAAGTTGTGAGAGTTTATGGCAACAATTAATTTTTCTTTGTTGCGTCAATAAATGCAGCTCCGACAACACCAATTAAAAGTGCATGCAACCCAACTCCCATTATTGCAGTGAATGCTCCAATAAATTTCCCAACTGTTGTTACGGGATATGTATCTCCATAACCAACACTGGTAAAGGTTACAACCGCCCACCAAAACGCACTTGGAATACTTGAAAAAGCTTTGTTGCCTGTTTGGTTTTCTGCAAAATAAATTAAAATAGACGCAATAGTTAAACCTATCAAAAACAACATAGCTGTAACAACGATTTCATCTTTGTGTTTCAAAAACGCTTTTTTCATTCGCTCTAAAGCTGTTGTATATCTTGCTAATTTAGCAATCCTGAGTAGTCTAAATAGTCTTAATGCTCGCAAGAAAATGGTATTTACTGTTACAAAAGACATGTAATACGGAAAAACCGCAAGAAAATCCACAATCATCATCGGTTTGAATATATCTTTTAGTTTTTCAAGAGAAATTATTCGCAAAATGTATTCAATCGTAAAAATTATAATAGAAATAAGTTCAAATTTTGCGATATAAATTTTGTAAGAATTATAAAAGTTTACATCTGTTTGAAAAATAAAAACAATAAAATTCAGCAAAATCAACCCAATTAAAAAGTTATCGACATATTTATTTGCTAAAAAATTACGAATTTGTTGTTTCATTGTTATTTGATTACCTCTGTTGTTGCAGATACAATATCTTCTCCTGCTTCTAAACTATCAATATAATTTACAAGTTTTTCAAGTTGTTTTTGAGGGTTTTTAAACCAATCAGTTGACCAAATCCGATAAATTTTCCAGCCTAATTGCTCCAAAACTTCTTGTCTTAACCTGTCTCTATCACGAGCAGTAGCACTTGAATGATATCGTGCACCATCACATTCAATTCCAAGTAAAAAATGTCCCGGATTATCCTTATCTCTAATTGCTAAATCAATTTTATATCCGGAACAACCGACTTGTGATTTAACAGAGTAACCTTTGGCTCTTAGTGCATTACAAACAGATTCTTCAAATGGTGAATCAAATGAGTCGTCAATAGGTGCTGTTGTACTTTGCTTTAGAGCAATTTCTCCTCGTTCAGCAAAATCAAGATACCATTGTAAAAGTTGTACTCCTCTTTTATTCGTTTTATCCATATTAAAATCGGCTGCTTTTATGCCGCTAAATACTTCAACCATATATCTTGCACGAGTAATAAGAACATTTAAACGTCTTTCACCGCCATCTTTATTTATTGGTCCAAAATTCATTGGCAATGTGCCGTTTTGATTTTTGAAATAACCAATACTTATCATTATCACATCTCTCTCATCACCTTGAATAGATTCAAGATTTTTGATAAAGAAATATTCTGAATTGTTATCACTAAAGAAGTCCTCACAACTTGGATCTTCTTCTCTCAATTTTTCAAGTTCAGCTTCAATTAAACCTTTTTGCTTAATATTTAAAGTTGCAACCCCTAATGACAAATTCGGATGTTTCTTTGCATGTTGCATGACTGCTTTAGCTACAAGTTGAGCTTCTTCCAATCGTTTATTGTCTTTTGTTGTATCAGATGGTTCGTGATAAAAGAATTTTATACCTAGCGTTTCACTGTCTTCAATACAACTAGGGAAAGTATATAATTCCTGATAAAGATGCTTATTTGAAAATGCAATTAGATATTCATGTTTGCTTCTGTAATGCCATTTTAACATACATTGAGGGAAACCTGATGTTGTACATTCATCAAGAATGCTATCTAAATCCACTCTTCCCACATCAACAGAATTATCATCATCATCATCTTCTTCGCTATCGTCATCAGTTGCAACAACTGTTTGGAAGAAAGATGTTGGTGGCAATTGCTTTGTATCACCGGCAACAATCAATTTATCTCCTCTGATTATTGACCCAATACAATCTTCCGTTGTCAACTGACTGGCTTCATCAAAAATAATAACATCGAATTTAAATGTTTCAGAATCAAGAAGTTGAGCAACCGTTGACGGACTCATCATTAGACAAGGTTTCAATGCCAAGAATAAATGAGGAATATCTTTAATCATTCGTCTTAAAGCTTTTCTAAATCTTTGTAATTTTCCATATTTTTTTAATATATTTACTTCCTTAAAGTATTCATTTTTCGCATTGTTGATATTATTTGCCAGCTTGGTAACTAATCTTGTCTTAGCACTGAGAATTTGATTTTTATCTAATGTTTTAAATTCTTTTACAAGATTATCTTGATCTAATGAATTAAATTGCTTTAAGCTTGGGACATTTTTAAACACAAAACCGTTTAACCAAATTCGTAAAAATTGAACTTTTAAAGCCTTTGCAAAATCAGAAAGAGGAATTTTATATTTAAAACATTTTTCGTAAAATTCTGATAAATTTTCTTTATCAATTTTATCTAAAATTTCTAAATATTTAAACCACAAAGTAAGGTCATCACATTGATTTAAAATTGAAGAAAATTTATTGTCGATTTTTACTAATTCAACTTGTTCAAACTGTTCTCCAAAAGCCTTTTTACAATTGAATTTTAACAATTCACAGATTTCATTATAATTATTAAAAATTTGCTCTTTTAAATTCAAAATATTTTGTGATAATTTTTGAATTTTTTCATAATTTATTCCTTCTTTTTCTAATTTTTCTAAAATATTTCCATCAAAAATTTTACTAGAATTTACAAGCTCTTTAAATTTTAACAAATATTCACTTTTATTTTTTATTTCTGCTTCATTTGGACTATTTTTATCCCAAATTTTAT
>ENA-UOJC01002200-UOJC01002200.1-human-gut-metagenome-genome-assembly--contig:-C104-NODE-2200-length-22020-cov-6.879672_pt1 | contig 22020 bp, 19 predicted proteins | sample MGYA00242339_ERZ723886 | MGnify/ENA metagenome assembly ERZ723886 | reverse complement strand
AAGTAGTACATTCAGAAGTAGTAGATACGAATGGAAGCGGACATGGTGCATTGGCGGGAGTTCTTAATGCATTGAACACAGATGTTCTGATCTGTGGCGGAATCGGAGGCGGCGCACAGACAGCGTTAGCGGCAGCTGGTATTAAGCTTTTTGGAGGAGTTTCCGGAGATGCGGATGAAGCGGTAGAAGCTTTTATCAATGAAACACTGGAGTATAATCCAAATGTGAAGTGTTCTCATCACGAGCACAGCCACGGGGAAGAACATACATGTGGTGAGCATGGATGTGGAAATCATAGCTGTCATTAAGAAGAATAACAAAAAATAATAATACGAAAGGATGTGCCAAGGTAATGGAGAAGTTACCATAGTGCATCCTTTTTGTGTTATTTTCAGAAAGATAGATTGTACTTTTGTTACTGGGAGATTGTAGTTAAAGATCTACAGGAGTGAGAAGTAAATTAGTCCAAGACTAGTTCAGGAGAATATATAGATAAATAACAAAAATAGATTGACATTTTGTAGTAATCAGTAGTAAACTATACTTGTGGAAGAAAAGTGAAATGTTTGGCTAGAAAAACACCAAAAGATGGCAAAGAAGAAAACATACGAGTACGGGTGACTCCAGAACAAAAACAGAGACTTGCTGAGTATGCAGAAAGATACTATCAGAGCATGAGTGGTGTTGTATGTCAGGCATTTGTTTTATCAAATAGCTCTAGTTTGGCTCTATTTGTGGGCGGAGTAATGGGAAAGAGTTTATGGCTCTGTGTACTAACTTATGCTCTAAAGTAGGTCTCATCTCCATCGCCATTTTTATTTCAAAAGGAATCTGTAAAAATAATGAAAAAAGGAACTAAAACAATGTTGCATAATTTACTATGGATAGCAGCAATCATTGCAATTTTCGTATTGGTCTGCTTCGGCTATCACAGATACAGGCTTAAAAAAGAAGAGAAACTGAGAGAACCACTCGGGCAGCTTGTAGATATAACTGGGACAATATGCGGTGGCGTTGGGAATTACCAGACTGATCCCCGCATTTGCGGAAAGTGATGCCATAAAGTGGAACATTGACGGATGGGGAAAAGAAGATGTATCGGGCAATCTTTTATAGCAGAACGGCAACAGCAACGATGATAAATGAAGCAAAGCGTATTAAGGAGAATGCGAAAATCGTGGCGCAAAATGGAGTGCCACAGGTTGATATGTTGTTATTTATTTCGGATGGTACTGGCGGAACTGGTTTTGATAAAGAAACATGGCGAAGGATACCGGAGAAGTATATCTCAGAAGTAAAATCTGGAAAATACATAGAGCTGGATTGTCCGCATTATGTTCATGATCATGAGTATGAGAAAATAAGGGAAGAAATCAAAAACTTTTTAGAAGGAGATCAAAAAAGTGGAATATATGGGCGATGCCATATGGTGGGATGAACGGTTTAAGAGTAGAGAGAATGAGTTAATGTCGCCAGAAACAAAACTGAAATCAGATTTGAAATATTTTGCTGAAAGTAACAGGATTTTAGATTTAGCATGTGGAGATGGCAGAAATGCTGTTTATCTGGCAAAACTAGGACATGAAGTATATGCCGTAGATTTTAGCAAAGAGGGATTGAACAGATTAAAGTCTTTTGCAAGATCGGAAGGATTGGTAATTAAAACAAAACAGGTGGATCTTACCTCCAAAGATAAAGTAGTAAAATTAGAAGTAAAAGCAGATGCTGTAATTATCAATCATTACAGAATGGCAAAAGAGATATATCCAGTTTTGACTGCATGGATCAAGAATGGCGGTATTTTATGGGTGAATGGATTTGCAGATGTGCCAGAGGATAATCCCAATATAAGAGAGCAGGATATTCTGCAGGATAGCGATTTTGAGTTACTTAAGCAGTGCATATTGTTAGATAAGGAAAAATATGAGGTAGGCAATAGAAAATTTGTAAGATACGTATGGAAAAAATGATGGTAATTGCCGTTTCCCGTTTTATCAGTCCGTTATGTGATGGTTTTCTGAATGTTATGTGAAGTTCGTTTATTTTCAGGATTTATGACCGATATGTGCATTGAGGAGAAAAGCAAAGGATGGCATACAATATCGGATGGAACCACCTCAGAAAGGGTTTTTTATGAGAATCGAAACCAGCAGTTACAGTTTATCAGAAGATGCACTTGAGATCTGGAAAAAGAAAATGCAGGAGCAGGCTGTGCAGGAACAGCAGAAGAAGGACGAAAAAGATACCTATGTTCCTTCCTATGCAAGTTTGGACAAGGACATTGCAATTCCGACTGGCACCTACAATGCAAGAGGCGTGGAAAACAGTTCTGCAATCTCTAATTCTTCCGCCACCGGCTACGAGGCACTGCTTTCCAAACTTTCAGACACATTCCGTGCAAATGCAGACAGCATTTTGTCAACGATGGATAGTTTAGGGCTTTCACTGGAAGATTTACAGGATGAGGACAACTTACAGACGCTCGCGGATGCCATGAACACGGGAGCAAAATCTTTAGGACTTCTGACTACCTCTAATTTAGAGACACTGGTAAGCCAGCTTTATGAGGATCTTTCCGAGAACTGGGATACATATTTTGCATCCACAGATGCAAGCGCAGCAAAGACGGAAACCATATAAAGTCGCTTGAAAAAAGGAACTGCATATAAATTTGATCGAAATATAAGAAAAATTGCACCGGACAGCGAATGTCTGGTGCAATTTTTGCATGGTTATGTTATACTGATGGGGAGTAAAATAGTCGCAGATTGCGCAAGTGAGTCAACATGCGTGCATGATTGACGAATGGTGAAAAGGAGTTTCTTATGGATGAAATATCTTATATTTGTGGCGTGACTTTTGCCCCGTTTGCACCGGCAGGAAGCTTTAGAGATGAGCAGACACGCGAAAGCTTACGGATGATGAAGGAAAGGACCAACGCCAATTTTGTCATACTCGTGCCCAATGGGCTGCAGGAGACCCAACAGTCGGAGAAGATCTGCTATACATCAGAGGCAACCATGACCGATGATGAATTAAAAAGTATGATCACATATGCGCAGACACTGGGACTTCGGGTGGCATTAAAACCTACTGCAAACTGCAAGAACGGAACCTGGAGAGCGCATATCAATTTCTTTGATGAGGATGTTCCTTGCGAGCCCAAGTGGGGAAACTGGTTTGAATCCTATCAGGAGTTTCAGAGACATTATGCAAGGATTTCACAGGAAATGGGCTGTGAAATGCACATTGCGGGGTGTGAGATGGTTATGTCAGAACACCGGGAGAAAGAGTGGAGACAGACCATCGCGGAGATCCGGAACGAATTTTCAGGTCTGGTTTCCTATAATACGGACAAATATCAGGAACACAATGTGCACTGGTGGGATTGTGTGGACGTGATATCATCCAGTGGTTATTATCCAATCGATGACTGGGAAAACCAGCTTGACCGGATTGAGGCTGTGGTCAGTCAGTTTCAAAAGCCGTTCTTTTTTGCAGAATACGGCTGCATGTCTGTTTCCGGTTCGAAGCATGTACCAAATGACTGGACGATCCGGGGAGAGATCGATCTGCAGGGACAGGCAGACTGGTATGAGGCGATGTTTAGTGCCTGCGAGAAACGAAACTGGGTAGGTGGTATGGCACTCTGGTCATGGACACATCAGCTTTATCCGGAAAATGAAGCAGGACGCCATGGTGATTACGAGATTTTCGCAAAACCGGCGGAGCGGGTAATCTGCAGTTACTATCAGAAAAAAGGAAACTAGAGTTTTAAGAAAACAAAGTCAGAGAGAAAAGAGAGAGGTCAGTTATGAAAAGAAAAAGATTATTACCGGCTGCCACATTGCTGGCGGTGGCTGCATTTATTCTGCTTCCAATGAAGGCATCGGCAAGACAGTTAGGTGGGATGGAGTATTACTGTTATTACGAGGATGGAACACGGTCACAGGTAACAGTGATGCCGAGGGCATCTCGTATTTATGCAAATGGAACGCCATTGATATTTAAGGACGGCAAGATGTATGAGGATGTGGCACCTTATGGAGTGCTCGATAAAAATGACAGGCATATTTATACCTGTGCGGATGATGATTTCGAGCCCGGTTCGCCGCGCGATTATACCAAAGACTATCTGGAAAGCAGGGTAACGATATATCCGGCAAGCTGGGATGATACCGAATATGGGGATGTGAGCCTGTATATCGAAGATACGAATTTTCATGGTCTGAATGTTAACCATGTAGGAAATACAACGATCGGGTTGAAAAATTCTTACATTTATTCACAGTGTATCCAGAATATCAATGGAGATCTCAATTATAAGACAAGTGATGTAAAGGATGCTGGCGGTCTGTATTTTGAGAACCGCGATGGATATGAGAACAAGTGCTGGGGAGATTCTGTCATAAAAGGAAATGTGAATGTGACCCTGGAAAAAATCGGAAGAATTTCGATCGACACCCAGAACACAGTATGGGGGAATATCAATTACAGGATCAATCAGAGCCAGATCAGTCAGATCACGCTCGCACATAACGTCGGACATAACGGAACCGGTGGAAATGTCAACCTGGAAATGAATGATACTACGTCAAACAGCAGCCTGATCGGTATGTGGAGTGCTCCGTCGGGGGCAGCTACGATAGATGGGAATGTGGATTTTAAGATTACCGGAAGCAAACTTGGCATGATCTGGGGCTACACCAGTTATACGGAAGAAGCATCAAACAGCAGTGATCCGGATGTGAAGAATGTGGTGAAGGGAAAATCGACGATAACGCTGACCGATACGGTGATCTATAATATGTCGGATCGTTCATACGATGGAAATGCAGCTGATATTTCAAAGACCGCAGTGGCGTATCTTAACAATGTGACGGTAACTTCGGGTGGATATGACAGTCCGATCTGCTGTAATGAGGTTCATCTGAGGGGACCATTAATGGGAGCGGTAGCGTGCAATCATCTGATCTTTGAAGACGGTGGACGATTAATCGGAGATGCGGAAATCTTGAGTAAGTTGAGTGGAAACGGAGAATTCTGTCCTGTGGATGATTATATGGCATTTGCGTCTGGAGCATCGATTGCGGATGGAGCTAAGATTAAAGTTGTCCCCGTAAGGCAGGCGACCGATGGCAGCTATGTGGCCTATAAGAAAGGGGAACAGCTTGCAAACCAGACAGGGATCCTGTTTTATAACCGACAGCAGTTAAATAATTATTCCAGTCATTTTACCTGTGATTACAATGAACTTGACATCATTTCAAAGGGCTTCCAGGGTTATCCGGAACTGCGGGTAAGAAACAGTGTGCCGTGCACCAGTTCCAGCCATAGATGGGCGAGGGCTGCAGACAGTGGATGGCTGAGCATTGAAGAGTATGCAAAGAAACATGATGTACCGGCAACCTGCACGGAGACCGGACTGGAGACCTGGTACTGTACCGCATGTCTTGCATATGACACGAATATGCATGAGACACCGGCACGTGGTCATAATTATGTGGCAAACAGCGTTGTGGAGCCAACCACTTCAACCGGTGGTTACACGGTATATTCCTGCACGCGTTGTGATGCATCTTATCAGGCAGATTATACCGATCCACTACCGGATAATTCATCTGGAAATGACACCAATACGCCGGATGAGGGAGATACAGATGCTCCGGATAATGGAAATACAACCACGCCGGATACGCCATCGGGTGGAAATACATCAGATAGCAGTAATACGGATACGCCGTCAGATGAAGACACGGTTATCTCTGTCAGTGATTTAGACATCCGTGTGGCATCTTCCATTGCCTATACCGGCAAAGCAGTAAAGCCTGCAGTAACGGTGAAAAATGGCGATGAGATCTTAAAAAACGGCACGGATTATAAATTAGCTTATAAAAACAACAAAAAGATCGGAACTGCATCTGTGACCGTGACTGGAATGGGAAGCTATAACGGAAGCACGAAACTGAGCTTTAAGATCGTGCCAAAGAAAGCGGTACTTTCTGCGGTACAGTCGAAAAAGGCAAAAACAGTATCGGTAAAATGGAAACGGGATAAAATGGTGACCGGTTATGTGATCCAGTATTCTACTGATAAAAATTTTAAGAAAAATGTTAAGAAAGTAACCATTGGGAAAAATAAGACGGTATCCACGACGATCAAGAAACTAAAAGCTAAAAAGACATATTATGTCAGAGTGGCATCTTATAAAAAAGTCAGTGGAAAAACATATACCGGAACATATTCCAATGTGAAAAAGATCAAAGTAAAGTAGAGGTACATTCTTGCATATCTGCGGCGTTTGTGATAAGATAGCACTGCTTGCAGGAAGCGAATAAAAAGAAAGAGCACGTTATGTGTAAGGTGAGGAAATGATCAATAGATAATTTTGTTTAGGTGAAAGATACATGGCAAGGGATTTGTATTGGGGATAGGCTCATACAGTCTGTTTGCGTACGCTTAAATAGGATTATCATAGCATTCATTTTACAGCCTGTTAAAAATAGGATAAGAAAGCAGTGTTACTACTGCCTGTGATTTGTATGAGTCTATTTTGTGTATGCAGGATAGACTCATAGTTTTATGCTTCATAACAGATCAGAGAGGAGGCAGCATGTTACAGGTAAGAAATTTAACACTGACGCATCGCAAAGATCTAAGAGTCATTTTGGAGGACTTTGAGCTTACATTAAACGATGGGGATAAAGCAGTGATCATTGGAGAAGAAGGAAATGGAAAATCGACACTGTTAAAATGGATTTATGATCCAGAGGGGATCGCATCATACATGGAGGCAGAGGGACTTCGGGTGATCGGGCGGGAGCGGCTCGGATATTTGCCCCAGGAGTTGCCGGAGACGGAGAAGAAAAAGACGGTATATGAATATTTTTCGGAATCAGAGTTCTTTTTCGATGAGACACCAAAGGAGCTGGCAGTGCTTGCAAAAAAATTTATGGTTGAGCCGGACTTCTTTTATCGAGATCAGAAGCTGGACAGCCTTTCCGGAGGAGAAAAAGTAAAGATACAGCTGATGAGACTGCTCATGGAAGAACCGACAGTACTGCTTTTGGATGAGCCGTCGAATGATATTGATATCGGGACATTGGAACTGCTGGAAAATTTAATAAAGGAATGGAAACACATTGTTTTATTTATTTCCCATGATGAGGTGTTGATCGAAAATACCGCCAATATGGTAATTCATATCGAACAGATCATGAGAAAAACAAAATCCCGCTTTGTTGTGGCGCACATGCCATATCAAAAGTATCTGGAAGAACGTCTCCACAAATTTGAAAAACAGAAGCAGCAGGCAATAAGCGACCGCAGGGAACAGAAGATCCGGGAAGAAAAATACCGGCGCATCATGCAGAGTGTGGAACATGCACAGAATACGATCACAAGACAGGATCCCGCAGGTGGCAGACTTCTGAAAAAGAAAATGCATGCAGTAAAGTCAATGGAAAAACGGTTTGAACGGGAAGAGGCAAATCAGACCAGTATGCCGGAGCAGGAGGAGACGATCTATTTTAAACTGGGCGGGAAAGAGAGCCAGATACCTGCCGGAAAGACGGTGATCGAATATGAATTGGAGGAGTTACGGACACCAGATGGAGAGCGTGTATTGGCAAGCGATATTTTTCTTCGTGTAAAAGGGGCTGAGAAGATATGTCTGATTGGGACGAATGGAGCCGGGAAGACCACTTTATTGAAAAAAATAGCACGGGAGCTGCTTGGCAGAACCGATATCCACGCGGAGTATATGCCGCAGAATTATGAAGAGATGTTAGAGCTGGCAGTGTCACCGGTAGAATTTCTGGATACATCGGGAGACAAGGAGGAAAAGACGAGGATCCGTACTTATCTTGGAGCATTGAAATTTACACCAGATGAGATGGAACATCCGATCCGCGAGCTTTCAGGTGGACAGAAAGCAAAAGTATTGTTACTTAAAATGAGTCTGTCCGGGGCAAATGTACTGATCTTAGATGAGCCGACGCGCAATTTTTCGCCATTGTCAGGACCTGTGGTTCGACAGATGATAGCAGAATTTCCGGGTGCGGTGATCAGTATTTCACATGACAGAAAATATATAGAAGAGGTGTGCGATACGGTATATCGTCTGACACCGTCTGGACTACAATTAGAGGAATAAGAGGGAGAGAAAAGAGGTCAGTAGGAGTTATCATTAACGCATTATCCGTTGTGATCGGCGGAATTTTAGGAACAGTAGCAGGACATAAACTCAGTCCGAAATTTAAAGCAGATCTTACCATGATCTTTGGGTTGTGTTCGATGGGAATGGGGATCAGCACGATCGCCAATATGGAGAACATGCCGGCAGTCATCTTCCCGCTGACCACACCGGCAATGATCTTAGTTATGCCGCTGTCGTATATCTGGACCAACTATATCATGCCTTTGGTCTAAGAGAAATCAGGCATCAAACAGGTGGAAAAAGGCACCGCCTTTTCCGTCAAATACATGGATGCCTTCTGCATCGGTGCTCCGGTTTGCAAAGGCAGGGAACAGAAAGCCAGCCTGTGGCGTTCCCATCTCATAATCGCCGACGAGCGGACTGATGGAGCAGATGAGAAAACGGTAGACTTCTTCGGATTCCCACTGGTTTTCCCTGTCACTGCCTTTGACCGGAACATCATAATTACCGTAAAAGACATAGATCCCGTAGGGATAACCGGGTTGATAGTGTTCTCCGATGTATTCATACAGGTTGTAGAGGAGAGCATCGTTTTTCAGTTCACATTCCCGGAGTGCCATAAGAAGCTGCCACATGCCATCACGGACACCCGGCTGTGGCCTGATCCTGAAATTTTTAAGCTGTTCGTTTGGTTTTGCAAATGGAACAGCTTTTGCTATTTTTATCGTTTTTTCCTGATCGGCACGGGACAGTTTCAGAAAATGCGTGTGAAATGTGCCATCAATAAATCCTTCCTCATCCATATAGGCTCCGGCGATCCGGCTGAAGCAGTTTCTTGCTACCGTCATGCGGCGGGTCAGTTCTAACATATCTTCTCTGTCGATGTTCATTCTATTCCTTCTCCTGTCGTTAAAAGATCAAAGCAAATCCGGAGATGATCAGCAGGAGGATCACCAGCCGTTTGATCAGTTTTTCATTTAAAATATTCCCGGCAAACATGCCGCCGAAAAGTCCGATGAGCATAAAAGGTGCAAGAATCAGAGCTTTTTTTAAGATGGCGAGATGCAGGATGTCGGTGCATGCGTATAAGATGATACGGAAGGTATTTTCCACCAGAAAAACAACACAGATATTCGCCTTGAACGAGTGAGTGTTGTCAGTTACCCGGCTAAGGTAGGCACCGAGCAGGGCACCAACGCCATACAGACCGCAGAGCAGACCGGAGAGGATGCCGACAAGGATCAGCACCAGTGTGGACTGCTTCATCTGTTTCGGATGAAATTCACGCAGCAGCATTTCGATCCCGAGCAGGATAATGATGAAACCGAAGATCGTTTTTACAATGCCGGTATCGACGTTTTTTAAAACGAATACGCCGGGAATACTTCCTAAAATGACAAGGACGGCAAGTGGAAGGCACATCCGTCTTTGTCATAATAGCGGAGTGTGGAGCTTGGAATGTCAAGCCGTTTTGCCATTTCACCAACTGTGTATACCATAAAAATCCCTCTTGAAATATGTAACTTAAAGTAAGGTTTCACTGATGAAAGAAACATCAAGTTTAAAAAAGTATAGAACAGATAACAAGGCGAAGTCAAACTTATTTTAAGAAAGAGGGAAAAAGTGTGATTCACAGGAACCAAAAGTTGTGCTATAATTGCGAGATGAAAAATCACAAGGGATGGAGCAGATTGAATGAGTACAGCAGCAAAAAGTAAAAAATATGAGATAGATATGTGCAATGGCACGATCATGGATAAGCTGATTTCGTTTTCCCTTCCGCTTATGTTATCCGGCATTTTACAGCTCATGTTCAATGCCGTTGATATCATTGTAGTAGGACGGTTCAGCGGGAGCAGCGCGCTTGCAGCAGTCGGATCGACGACGGCACTGATCAATGTATTTACTAATTTATTTATTGGCATATCGCTGGGAGCCAATGTCTTAGCCGCGCGGTTTTATGCGGCGGGAAGAGAAAAAGAGATGTCTGAGACCGTGCACACGGCGATCACACTTGCGCTGATCAGTGGGATCGTCATGGCGTTTGTGGGGCTGTTCTTTTCCAGACTGGCACTGGAATGGATGGATACGCCAGCGGATGTCATCGACCAGTCGGCATTATATATGAAGATCTATTTTATTGGAATGCCGTTTTTTATGCTCTATAATTACGGGGCGGCAATTCTAAGAGCGGTGGGCGATACTAAGCGACCATTATTTTTCTTAATGATCTCCGGTGCGATCAATGCACTGTTAAATTTATTACTGGTCATCGTATTTCACCTTGGTGTGGCAGGGGTTGCCATTGCGACCGTTATCTCACAGCTGATCTCCTGTTTTCTGGTGCTGCGCTGTCTCTGCAGATCGGAGAGCAGTTACAGGCTTCAGTTTTCCAAACTGATGATCCGTGGGATTTATTTCAAACAGATCCTTCAGGTAGGGCTTCCGGCAGGCATCCAGAGTACGGTCATCAATTTTTCCAATGTATTGCTGCAGTCATCGGTCAACTCATTCGGATCGATCGCAATGGCGGGCTATACCGCGGCAAACAATATATTCGGATTTTTATATGTATCGGTCAACTCGATCACGCAGGCATGTATGAGTTTTACCAGTCAGAATTATGGTGTGGGCAGACATAAACGTATGGATCGTGTGCTGTTAGACTGTCTGATCTTATCGGTGGTGGTTTCCGGTGTGCTTGGCGGCAGTGCCTATCTGTTTGGACCACAGCTTCTGACCATCTACACGAAAGATCCACAGGTGATCGCATGTGGTGTGGAGATTCTTTTGTATACGACCGTGACGTATTTCCTCTGTGGTATCATGGATCTGTTCCCGGGAGCACTTCGTGGGATGGGACATTCGGCTGTGCCGATGATCTTATCCGTGATCGGAACAGTCGGAATGAGAATTTTCTGGATTTATCTTATCTTTCCGGCTCACCGTTCGTTGTCCGTGTTATTTATCTCATATCCGGCATCCTGGATCTTTACGATCATCATGCAGGTCATCTGCTTCTTTCTGGTACGAAAAAAGGTACACAGAGATCATGGGTGGGATTAGTTTCAGACTAAAATAAAAATATTGAAAGTCTTGCAGTAAAGTGGGAGAGGACGGGCTTATGCGTAAGTCAGGCTGAGGCCGTAGAGAAGGTCTGGCAGGAAGTCTGGTTCGAAGTGGAAAAAGTAAATTTTTAAGCAACCCCAATGTTTAGAGTAAAAGGGAGAAAATAGATGGAAGAAAAACAGCATAAAAGACGGATCCATTATTCCGGCACACATCCGAAATCCTATCAGGAAAAATACAAAGAACATCAGCCGGAAAAATACGCAGATACGATCGAGAAAGTCATCAAAAAGGGAAGTACCCCAGCCGGCATGCACATCTCGATCATGGTACAGGAAATCCTGGATTTCTTACAGATCAGACCGGGACAGAGAGGACTGGATGCAACGTTAGGCTATGGTGGGCACACCAGAGCCATGTTGGAAAAACTGCAGGGAAAGGGACACCTCTACGCACTGGATGTGGACCCGATCGAATCGGCAAAGACAAGGGAACGCCTTGCACAGGCAGGATACGGAGAGGACATTTTAACCGTAAAATTACTTAATTTTGCAAATATCGATCAGGTGTCAGCAGAGGCTGGCAAATTTGATTTTATGATGGCAGATCTCGGTGTCTCTTCGATGCAGATCGACAACCCGGAGCGCGGATTTTCCTATAAGGTAGAGGGACCACTTGACCTGCGATTAAACCCGCAGAAGGGAGTCAGTGCGGCAGAGCGGTTAAAGGAAGTGACAAAGGAAGAATTTATCGGAATGCTGGTCGAAAACTCCGATGAGCCATACGCAGATGAGATTGCAGAAACAGTGATGGGCAAACTCTCCTCCGGGGAAAAGATAGAGACGACCGGGGCACTGCGGCAGGCGATCGAGGAAGCACTTTCTTTTCTGCCGGAAAAAGAGCGGAAGGAAGCTGTCAAAAAATCCTGCCAGAGAACGTTTCAGGCGATTCGCATTGATGTAAACAGTGAGTTTGAAGTATTGTATGAATTTCTGGAAAAACTGCCGGATGTGCTGGCACCGGGCGGAAGAGTTGCAATCTTAACTTTCCATTCCGGGGAAGACCGGCTGGTAAAGAAATCATTTAAGACCTTAAAAAAACAGGGCATTTATCAGGAGATATCAGAGGATGTCATCCGTCCGTCCAAAGAGGAATGTATCAAAAATCCACGCGCAAGATCGACCAAAATGCGCTGGGCAGTACGTGCGATGGAATAGGAAGAAGAAGAAAACATGATGTCACAGGCAAAAACCACAGATCTGACGAGGATTGGTGCGGTATTCTTCTATAATTATTTTGCATCGATCCGGAGGGCAGTCGGAAATTCGGCCGTGGCACTGTTGTTTCTGGGCGTATCAGTCTTTTTAAATATAGGACTTGATCTGCTGTTTGTCCTGCAATTTCACTGGGGCGTAGCAGGAGCAGCGGCAGCGATTGTGATCGCACAGTGGTTTTCCGGGATCGGGATCTGGGCTGTAGTGTCGATCGGCTGGTTTTTAGCAGACGTGACAGGGGTTGTTATTCTGAAAAAGGATAGGTCATGAATCTGATATTTTAGGAAACAATCTTGTATATTCAAACTCCATTACAGGCTATAGTGTAAGAAAATGAAGCATGATGGGAAAGAAATGGAGTGTAGAATATGAGATATGGATATTTTGATGAGAAAAACAGAGAATATGTGATCACCAGACCGGATACACCGGCACCATGGGTAAATTATCTGGGCTCTCCTGAGTATGGAGCGATTATTTCCAATAATGCAGGTGGATACAGCTTTGCCAGATCTGGTGCAAATGGCAGGATTCTCCGTTATGTGTTCAATCAGTTTGATCAGCCGGGCAGATATATTTATATCAGGGACAATGAGAATGAGGACTACTGGTCAACCTCATGGCAGCCGGTTGGGAAAGATTTGAATTTATATAAGTGTGAGTGCCGTCATGGAACCGCATATACGAAAATGCTGGCGGATTACAGGGAAATACGTTCGGAAGTAAGCTATTATGTTCCACTGAAACAGTCCTATGAGGTGTGGAGGCTGCTTCTTACAAATTGTTCCGATCGGGAAAGAAACCTGAATGTTACAGGCTACGCGGAATTTACCAATAACAGCAATTATGAACAGGATCAGGTGAATCTGCAGTACTCGCAGTTCATTACACAGACGGTATTCTGTGAAAACCGTGTCAGACAGATGATACATGCGAACCTTGATAAGATTGAGAATGGAAGAGAAATAGACCATAAAATCGTTGAAAACCGTTTCTTTGGAATGGCAGGAGCAGAGGTTTCTTCCTGGTGTGGAGAAAAAGAAGCATTTCTCGGAAGATATCATGGGTATGGAAATCCGGTCGGAGTCATTGAAGGCGAGTTAAACGGAGAGGGAAATTATAATGAAAATGGCTGTGGAGCACTTACCACACGGGTTCATTTAAAACCGCAGGAGACAAAGGAGATCATTTTCCTTGTTGGAATGAAAGAGGATGAGGAAGCAGCCAGGATCGTTGCAAACTATAATGCGAAAACAGGAGTATGCCAAAAAGAACTGGAAGAACTGAGCGCATACTGGCATGGTTATCTTTCTCGCTTCCAGGTAAAAACACCGAGCGAAGAATTTAATACGATGATCAATACCTGGAATGCCTATAACTGCTTTATGACATTTATCTGGTCAAGAGCAGCATCTTTTACCTACTGTGGTCTGCGAAACGGATATGGATACCGGGATACGGTACAGGATATTCAGGGAGTGATCCATCTTGCACCGGAAATGGCAGTAGAAAAGATACGATTTATGTTATCCGCACAGGTGGACAATGGAGGAGGTCTTCCTCTGGTAAAATTTACGCATCATCCAGGGCATGAGGATACACCAGACGATGAATCTTATGTGCAGGAAACCGGTCATCCGGAGTATCGAGCAGATGATGCACTCTGGTTATTCCCTACGGTATATAAATACATCGCAGAAACCGGTGATCTGGCATTTATGGATGAAATTATTCCATTTGCGAACAAAGGAGAGGCTACCGTTTATGAGCATTTAAAACGGGCGATTTCATTTTCCATGGATCATCTTGGTGCGCACGGAATGCCAGCAGGTTTATACGCAGACTGGAATGATTGTCTCAGACTGGGCAAAAATGGCGAATCAACATTTGTTGCATTGCAGTTCTATTATGCGATGACGATATTAAAAAAATTTGCGGAAACCAAAAAAGATACGGAATATCTGTCCTGGCTTTCTCTAAAGCAGCATGAGCTGGAGAAACTGATACAGAAACTTTGCTGGGATGAGGATCGCTTTATCCGTGGATTTACAGAAGATGGAACGGTCATTGGAGGCAGAAATGATGAGGAAGCTAATCTGTGGCTCAATCCGCAAAGCTGGTCGGTCATCAGTGGACTGGCAAACGATACACAGGCAGAGTGTGTGTTGGAACAGGTGCAAAAAAGGCTGAATACAGAGTATGGAGCGGTTCTTATGGATCCACCATATCATGCACATGCATTTGATGGTGCACTTGCGGTAATCTACAATGCTGGAACGAAAGAAAATGCAGGAATTTTTTCACAGTCGCAGGGATGGCTTATTTTAGCAGAAGCATTAATGGGGCATGGAGAGAGTGCGTTTCGGTATTTTATGGAAAATGCACCTGCGGCACAGAATGACAGGGCAGAGATCAGAAAACTGGAGCCATATTGCTATGGTCAGTTTACGGAGGGAAAAGCGAGTCCGAATTTTGGAAAGTCTCATGTGCACTGGCTGACTGGAACGGCATCAACCGTAATGGTTGGCTGCGTAGAGGGAATTCTCGGTATGCGCCCTGATTTTCAGGGACTCAGGATCGATCCATCCATACCAGAAGATTGGGAGACTTTTGAAATCGAGAAAGAGTTCAGAGGACATCACTTACATATTACTGTAAAGAATCCGGGACATGTTCAGTTCGGATGCAAGTGCCTTCTGGTAAATGGAGAGATGATGCAGGGCAATTATGTACCGGAAAAGGTACTGACCAGTCACACAGAGATTGAGTTGATAATGTCATAGGGACATGGATGGGGAAAGAAAATGAAACAGATTGAATTTTTGGATAAAAATGGAACATTTCGGATCAATAACCCTGAAAATTACAGTGGGCTCTATCTTCCGCTTGCAGGGGAAAGCGGATTGAAATCCAGTATCACACCATTGTCTGGTGGAGATAGCAAGACAGATCAGAACCATTTCCTGCTGGAACCGGTCAGCATTGAAAACCTGCACAATAACCGGAATACGAGAAATTTCTGGTGCAGGATAGAAGGAAAAGGCTGCTGGTCTGCATGTGGCTCTTCTGCTGTACAGGAAGCAGATCGGTTTACGCAGCAGCAGGAAGATACCATATTAGAGGCGGGATTCATGTGGCAGAGTGTATGCAGAACATCGGAAAAGTATGGAATGCAGTCAGAGATCACTTCCTTTGTTACGGTAGATGGAAATATAGAGATCATGCTTGTAAAACTTACTAACATCGGGGAAAAAGAAATTGAACTGACTCCGGTTGCTGCGATTCCTGTTTATGGAAGAAGTGCGGATAATATCCGGGATCATCGTCATGTGACATCATTGCTGCATCGTATCGATACCAGGGAATATGGCGTGGAAGTGACACCAGTACTTTCTTTTGACGAGCGTGGACATCAGAAGAATCATACCACTTATTTTGTATATGGGTCTGAGGAAGATGGCAGGGCTCCGCAGGAATTTTATCCTACGGTAGAACAGTTTATCGGAGAGGGAGGCAGTTATTTGAATCCGGAGGCAGTCCGGACAGAGATGCGGGGGGTTCCTTCCGGAAGCAGAATACAGGGGAAAGAAGCAGTTGGAGGCATCCGTTTCCAGACTATGAAATTAAAACCGCAGGAGACAAAAAGTTATATTGTACTGGCGGGGCTGACAGAGAAGAAAGAACAGATTGAGAAACAAACGGCTGCGTACCGTACAAAAGAGCAGGTAGAGGATGCATTGTCTGAAGTAAAGGAACATTGGACCAAAAAGGTTAATGTAGATTTTGAAACGGGGGAGAAAGATGTTGACCAGTATTTAAAATGGATCTGCTTCCAACCGATTTTAAGAAGAATTTACGGCTGTTCTTTTTTGCCATACCATGATTATGGGAAAGGCGGACGTGGCTGGCGTGATTTATGGCAGGACTGTCTTGCACTTTTGATTATGGAACCGTCTGTTGTCCGCAAAATGATCGTAGATAATTATGGCGGAGTCAGAATGGATGGAACAAATGCCACGATCATCGGAAACGGACAGGGAGAGTTTATTGCAGACCGCAACAATATTACCCGCGTATGGATGGATCATGCATTCTGGCCGTTTGTGACAACCAGACTATATATTGACCAGACAGGAGATCTGTCTGTTTTACTGGAAAAGGTGCCATATTTTAAAGATTTACAGTCGAAGAGAGGCTGTGCACATGATGAAAAATGGGATAGCTCCTATGGAAACAAACAGCGAACAGAGGAAGAGAAAATTTATTTTGGAAGTGTCTTAGAGCATATTCTATTACAGAATTTATGTGCCTTTTATGATGTTGGGGAACACAATGAAATGCGTCTACATGGTGCGGACTGGAATGATGCTCTTGATATGGCATGGGAGAGAGGAGAAAGTGTAGCATTTACCTGTGCTTATGCAGGAAATTTGAAAGAAATTGCCGAATGTCTGCGGGAATTGGAGCAGGTAAATGGAATCAATAGAATAGAAATGGCAGAAGAGATGAAATGCCTGTTTGCGGAAGGAGATGCACTCTATGAAAGTCCGGAGCAAAAGCAGAGACTTCTGTCAGAATATACGGATGCCTGCCTGCACAATATCAGTGGAAATACCATAATCCTTCCGGTTGAGCAGGTAGTAAAGAATCTGGAAGCAAAAGCAGAATGGATGATGCAGAATATTCGTGAGCATGAATGGATTGCAGCATCAAAAGAACTGGGCTGGTTTAATGGATACTATGACAATAATGGAAATCCGGTAGAGCGGTGCAGGGAAAATGATGTGCGGATGATGCTGACCGGGCAGGTTTTTGCGATTATGAGCGGTACTGCCAGTAAGGAACAGGTGGCAGCGATCAGCAAGAGTGCCGACACCTATCTTTTCGATGAGAAAGCAGGCGGATACCGTCTGAATACAGATTTTAAGGAAGAAAAATTTGATCTGGGGCGTATGTTTGGATTTGCATATGGAGAAAAGGAAAATGGTGCAGTATTCTCACATATGGCGATCATGTATGCAAACGCATTGTATAAGAGAGGATTTGCAAGAGAAGGATATAAGGTACTTCACACCCTTTTAAATGCTGCAATGAAATTTGAAAACAGCAGAATGTATCCGGGACTGCCGGAATACTTTGATAATGAGGGACGGGGACTTTATGCGTACCTGACCGGAGCGGCAAGCTGGTATATGCTGACCATGATTACAGAGGTTTTTGGTGTCAGAGGAAAGCTTGGAGATATGGTCATCAAACCATCACTTATGCCGGAAGAATTTGATCCTGCCGGAAATGCGTCTGTGAAATTAGAATTTTCCGGAAAAAAATTTGAACTGTGCTACCATAAGACAGAGTGTCAATCCACAGAACAAAACAGAATAAGAAGTGCAGTTTGTGACGGAACCATTCCTCTGGAACAGTTAAAAACAGGGGAAGTATTGTTTAAAAAATGTCAGATAGAATCATTATCGCTAAAGGAACGTCACAAAATAGAACTTATATTAGATTAAAACAGGACTGCCGCTTTTCACTATTTTGCATATCATCAAAATGATATATCCCAAATAGTGAAAAGCGGCAGTTCCTTTTTTTACCAGATGGATTTGTAATGCTGGTCACGATATTTTTTGGGAGTAAGTCCGGTATAAGTTTCAAAAACCTGGATAAAGTGGCTTTGGGAAGAAAAGGAGAGATAATTTGCAATATCGATAATCGGTTTATCGGAGTAACGCAAAAGATGTGTTGCCTGTTCAATTTTTTTCTCACGGATATAATCACTGATGGAAATACCGAGATTTTGTTTGAAAACGCGGGAAAGATAATTTTCCGAGAGTCCGGTGTATTCTGCAAGGGTGGCTATGGTAATCCGTTCTTTGATGTGACTGTAAATATAATCCACACACTGCATTACCGGTTTGGAAAGAATGGCACTTTTTTTCTGTAATACCATTTTACCGGTAAAGTCTTTTGCCATTTCATGATGTAAATCTGCAACCTGGCGGATGTTGGTACAGGAATCCATTTTCAAAATATAAAAATCGCTGAGACGATACGCCTGCTCTGGTTCAAGACCTCCGTCAATACAATAACGGGTCAGCATGGCGGCAGTGACAACAAAATGATATTTAATATTACTTAAAGGATTACGTGAAAGGATGCCTGCGCCAGTCAGGTCGATAAAAGCGTCTTCCCTGCAGTTTGCAATGACTGCTTCCATATCTCCGGCACGCACTGCATTATAAAAAGAATATTCAATATCCGGAGAGCGGTGCATGGTTTCCAGTTCGCTGTTTAACAGCTCCGTATGATACCATTCTTTTGAAAATCCCATGGCTTTTTTCCTTTCTTTTTTGGAATATGTTTATTATGACATGAATCTGACATTTTTTCAATTTATTTAGTATAATGCGTTGATGAGATAGCGTATGATATCACTTGTAAACAAAGTCTGAGCAAGCCTTAAAGGAAAAGCTTGAGAGAAAATCAGATGAAAAATCAGGGAGGAAATGTGAAATGAAACGAAGAATTGTAAGTATGATGCTGACAGTCGCAATGGGGGCCACACTGCTTGCAGGATGTGGAAGTTCAGCAGGGGGAAATAACGCAGCAGATGCAGCTGGAACAGCAGGAACAGAAAGTGCACAAGCCAATACAGCTGTTTCCGGTGAGGAAGGAAGTGTGATCAATATCTATTCCTGGAACGATGAATTCCGTGAGCGTCTGGAGGCAGTTTATCCGGAGGTAGAATCGACATCCAGTGATGGAACTGTGACAAAATTAAAAGATGGAACAGAAATCCACTGGATCATCAATCCAAATCAGGATGGTGTTTATCAGCAGAAACTGGATGAGGCACTTATGAACCAGGCAACGGCAGCAGATGATGATAAAGTGGATATTTTCTTATCAGAGACAGATTACGTATTCAAATATACAGATAAAGATGCAAATGTAGCAATGCCATTGACTGATCTTGGAATTGATCCGGAGAAAGAACTTGCAGATCAGTATGATTTTACCAGAACAACCGCATCTGATTCGGATGGAGTGCAGAGAGGCTCTACCTGGCAGTGCTGTCCGGGATTATTAGTATACAGACGTGACATTGCAACGGATGTATTTGGAACAGATGATCCGGAAGCAGTGGGAGAGAAAGTAAAAGACTGGGATACGATTAAACAGACAGCAGAGGAACTGAAAGCAAAAGGTTACTATACATTTTCTTCCTATGCCGACACTTTCCGCTTATATGGAAACAGCATCAGCGAATCGTGGGTACAGCCGGGATCTTCTACTTTAAAAGTAGATCAGAAGATCATGGATTGGGTAAATGATTCCAAAGACTGGTTAGATGCTGGTTATGTAGATGCCAACATCAAAGGACAGTGGAACGATGACTGGAACAAGGCAATGGGCTCTCAGTCCAAAGTATTTGCATTCTTATTCCCGGCATGGGGAATTGACTTTACACTTAGTCCAAACTGGGATGGAGAAGAAGGAAGCTGGGCAGTTACAAACCCACCACAGGAATATAACTGGGGCGGTTCTTATATTCATGCGGCTGTAGGTACGGATAATGCACAGCATGCAAAAGACATTATCCTTGCAATGACAGCAAATAAAGACAATCTGCTTAGTATTTCAAAGAATTATTCAGATTTTACAAATACCAAATCAGGAATGCAGGAAGCTGCAGACGATGATGCTACATACGCATCTGACTTCCTCGGAGGACAGAATCCATTCACTTACTTTGCACCAGTTGCAGAAAATATCCAGATTGCACCACTCTCCGCATATGACCAGGGATGTGTAGAGCTGATCCAGAATTCTTTCAGCGATTATCTGCAGGGAAATGTAGAGTATGACAAAGCAAAAGAAAACTTTGAAACAGCAATCAAAGAACGTTATCCGGACATTACAGAGGTTGTATGGCCAGAATAAGGGAAAAAGGCTGCGGAGCATGATATGCTCCGCAAAGCCACCTTTTTAGAAAGGACAAACGATTATGAGAAAAAAGAAAAAGACCGTCAGCTATGCAAAGTGGGGATATGTATTTATTCTTCCATTTTTCATTACATATTTTATTTTCTCTTTGATCCCGCTGGCGGATACAGTCAGATTTAGTTTTTTTGAATATTATCGTTCCGGGATCAAAGAAGTCGGACCGAATTTTATTGGAATAGAAAATTATGTGAGCCTGTTAAAATCAGATATGCTTACTTATGGAATAAATACTCTGATCTTGTGGATCATTGGTTTTATACCACAGATCGTTGTTGCACTTGTACTGGCAAGCTGGTTTACGGATACACGTTTGAAGATCAGACATAAACAGTTCTTTAAAGTTGTAATATATCTGCCAAACCTGATCATGGCATCCGCATTTGCTCTGCTGTTTTTTACGTTGTTTTCAACAAGTGGCCCGGTCAATTCTATTTTACTTTCGACGGGACTGATAAAAGCACCAATTGATTTTATGGGAACTGTGTTTGGAACCCGATCATTGATTGGCTTCATGAACTTTTTGATGTGGTTTGGGAATACTACAATCATGCTGATCGCAGCAATCAATGGCATCAGCATGGAAATCTTTGAAGCGTGTGATCTGGATGGATGTAACCATATTCAGCGGTTTTTCTATATTACACTTCCGATGATACGTCCGATCCTGGCATATACCCTGATCACTTCCATCATCGGCGGACTGCAGATGTTTGATGTACCGCAGATTTTGACCAACGGACAGGGAAATCCGGATCGTACTTCGATGACGCTTATTATGTTCTTAAATAACCATTTAAAGAGCAAGAACTATGGTATGGCAGGAGCTTTATCTGTGTATCTGTTCATTATCAGTGCTATTTTATGTTTTATTGTGTATCGTATGACAAATGATAATGATCCGGATGGATCAAAAGCCGCAGCGAAAAAAGAGAGAAGAAGGAGGTAGAGAAGAATGAAAACGAAGTCAGAAAAACGGATTCGCAGTATTTTTGCGCATATTGTACTTGTGGTTTTAGCCTTTTTATGTCTGTTCTTCTTCTATATTCTGATTATAAATGCGACACGTTCCCATGCAGATCTGCAGAAAGGATTTTCTGCACTCCCTGGAGGTCATTTCCTTGACAATCTGAAAAATGTCGCAAATGATGGCAGTTTCCCAATGTTCCGTGGAATTTTGAACAGTCTCATTATTTCAGCCAGCAGTGCTGCAATCTGTACTTATTTTTCGTCTTTAACGGCATATGGATTATATGCATATCAGTTTAAACTGAGAAAGGTGGCATTTACTTTTATCATGGCAATCCTTGTTATGCCGACACAGGTTACTGCAATGGGATTTTTAAGGCTGATCACGAAAATGGGAATGTATGACAGCTGGCTGCCACTGATCGTTCCATCTATTGCATCACCAGCGGTATTCTATTTTATGTATAGTTATCTGCAGTCATCCCTTCCATTATCTTTAGTGGAGGCGGCGAGAATTGATGGTTCCGGTGAATTTAAGACCTTTAA
>ENA-UOJC01002198-UOJC01002198.1-human-gut-metagenome-genome-assembly--contig:-C104-NODE-2198-length-22053-cov-9.601373_pt1 | contig 22053 bp, 18 predicted proteins | sample MGYA00242339_ERZ723886 | MGnify/ENA metagenome assembly ERZ723886 | reverse complement strand
TCGCAAAGGACGGCCCCGTCGGTCAGCCGGTGGAACTGCCCATCGAGCTGGAGGATGTGATGGAGCAGCTCAGTCTGGTCAACCGCCTCTATGCCGAGGCCGCCGCGACCGGCAGCCGAAACACGCTGCGCGAAGCGCTGGAGATCGACCCGGCGCTGACGGGCATTGATCTGCTCTACGCCGAGGGCGTTGTGGCGGACATGCTGGAGAACCAGAAGGAAAAGTATCCGAGATTTTTTAAGGAATAAGGGATTGCGCGTTTAACTCCTTCCGTCACGCCTGCGGCGTGCCAACCTTCGGCGTTTTTATCGTCAGATTCCCGCCACAGGCGGTGACGATTTCAAACGTTCCTCGAAGAGGGAGGCTGAATGGAGGGGGGAACATGCTGAATTGGCTCCCTCTTTGAGGGCGTGGAGCTTGCCACCCGCAGTGCGGGAGGCAGGTAAGCGGAATGCCGAAGGTCTGTCAGCGAAGCTGACTGAAGGAGTAACCATGTTTTTAGCAGATCAATGGCAGGACTATGAAGTTCTCGATTGCGGCGGCGGCGAAAAGCTCGAACGCTGGGGCGACGTGTATCTGCGCCGCCCCGATCCGCAGGCGATTTGGCCCGCGCGCGATCCGTCGCTCTGGCGCAAGGCACAGGCGCATTATCATCGCAGCGAGAAGGGCGGCGGCTCGTGGGAGTTTTTCACCAAGCTGCCCGACCGGTGGGTGATGAATTATAAAAACCTGCGCTTTTATGTCCGCCCGACCGGATTCAAGCACACCGGCCTGTTCCCCGAACAGGCGACCAACTGGGATTGGATGACAGGCCTCGTCTCCGACCGCGTGAAGCAGGGGAGAGAGGTGCGCGTGCTCAACCTGTTCGCCTACACCGGCGGCGCGACGATGGCCTGCGCGGCGGCGGGTGCGCAGGTCTGCCACTGCGACGCGGCCAAGGGCATGGTGCAGTGGGCGCGGGAAAACCGCGAGTGCAGCGGCCTGCCGGAGGATCGCGTGCGCTGGATCATCGACGACGCGCTCAAGTTCGTGCAGCGCGAGGCGCGCCGCGGCCGCTTCTACGACGGCATTTTGATGGACCCGCCCTCCTACGGGCGCGGGCCGGGCGGCGAGGTCTGGAAATTGGAAAACGAGCTGTACGGATTGGCGAAGGCCTGCTCCGAGGCGCTTTCCGATGATCCGCTGTTCTTCCTCATCAACGGCTATACGACGGGCTTTCAGGCCAGCGTGCTGGGCAACATGATCGACATGACCGTTAAGCCCCGTTTCGGCGGCGTCATCACCGCGGACGAGGTCTGCCTGCCCGTGACGGCGGGCGGCGTGCTCCCGTGCGGCGCGAGCGGCCGCTGGCAGAGGGCGTAAGATGGAAAGCTATCGCGGCGTATCCATCGTCTACGAGGATAACCACCTGCTCGTGGTCGTCAAGCCGCCGAACATGCCCACGCAGGCGGACGATTCCGGCGACGCGGATCTGCACAGCACCATGAAGGCATACATCGCCGAAACCTATCAGAAGCCCGGCGCGGTGTATCTGGGGCTCGTCCATCGGCTGGACAGGCCGGTCGGCGGGCTGGTCGTGCTGGCCAAGACGAGCAAAGCCGCCGACCGACTGAGCGCGCAGGTGCGCGACAAGACGATGCACCGGCAGTATGTCGCCGCCGTTCGGGGCGATGCGGGGGAGGCGGCCGAGCTCTGTGACTTTTTGCTCAAGGACGGCAGAACCAACATGGTTCGCGCCGTTCCTGCGAATACGCCCGGCGCGAAGGACGCGAAGCTGCGCTATCAAAAGTGCGGCGAGGCGGACGGGCTGACGCTGGTGCGCGTGCGTCTGTTTACGGGCAGGAGCCATCAGATTCGCGTGCAGCTCTCCCACGCCGGTCTGCCGATCTGGGGCGACGCGCGCTACGGCGGCGGCAAACCCGGCGAGCAGATCGCCCTCTGGGGCGCGCATCTGGGGCTGATTCACCCGACCAAGAAGGAGGAAATGCGCTTTGACGCGCTCCCGCCGATGGATAAGCAGCCGTGGAAACGGTTTGACGCGGCGGTTTGGGCGCGGGAAGGCAAAATTTTCCTGTGAGCGGGAAGAAAAGGCGGCGGATGCCCGTCTAATAGATGGGAATAAGGTTTTTTCGGAGGCTTTTACATGAAGAACATCATCACCCTGCTGCTGGCCTTGTCTTTGCTGCTGGGCGCCTGCGCGCTGGCGGATGACCGCGCGGATATGCTCGTCGCGGCGGCTGTCAACGAGCTGGGCTATTCCGCGACAAAGGGCGGCTACAGCAAATACGGCGAGTGGGGCGGCAGCGCCTACGGCGAATGGTGCTCGGAGTTTGTCTCCTGGTGCGTGAATTTCGCCGACGAATACTACGGCGCGTCCATGCTCGGCAACGACTATCCCTTGCAGACGAGCTGCGAGGGCGGCGCGATGTGGTACAAGGAGCGCGGCCGGTATGTCACCGTGAACGGCGGTCTGCGCGGCGAGGAAGGCCAGTTCTACCTGAGCGACGGCGTTTCCGTTTCGGATAGGCCGTATATCCCGAAGAAGGGCGACCTGATCTACATCGAGTGGTATAAGTATAACCGCCTCGATCACGTCGGCATCGTCGAAATGGTCACGCAGGATTCGGACGGCACATACTACGTCCACACCATCGAGGGCAACAATCACATCCTCGGCCCGACGCCCTCCGTTGTGCAGCGCTATACCTATCGGCTCGACGACGATTCCATCCGCGGCTACGGCGTTTTGACAGAAGGGCTGGTCGGCTGGGAGCTGGGCATGGGCGCTTCCGGCTCGCAGGTGATCGCGCTGCAAAAGAACCTCAAGGAGCTGGGCTATTACGACGGCGACTGCGCCGGCAAGCTCGGCAAGGCGAGCGTCGAGGCCATCAAAAAATTCCAGAAGGCCAGCGGTCTGGACGTCACCGGCACGGCGGACTGGGAGACCCAGAAATCCATGAACGAACAGCTGAACGATCTTCGCGCGGACGCGGCGGCACAGGCGGAGGCCGCCGCGCAGGCGAAGGTGCAGGAAAATCTGGAAGCGGCCAAGGAAGCCATCCGGTTTTCGTGGTTCGGCGAGTTCGACCCGGCGGACGAGGCGGCGGCATGGGCGCGCCTGACCGCGGAAATCGCCGTGCTGGGCACGGATCAAAAGGAAAAAGTGTATCTTTCCGACGCGCCCAACGGCAAGCGCAAGACGTATGACGAGGGGCGCGGCTTTTTTTACGGCGCGTCGGTCGCCGTCCGGGTGATCGAGGAGCAGGACGGATGGACGAAGATCGAGGCCTACAACGACCGCGACGAGCTGGAGCAGGGCTGGGTGAAATCCAGCCGAATCCGAACCGTCACGCCCAACCAGACCTACGGCATCATCGTCGATAAGATGACCCAGCGGCTGTATCTCTACAAAGAGGGGCGGCTGCTGACCACGCTGCTCTGCTCCACCGGCACGACCAGCGGCGGCAATTCGGCCATCAACGAGACGGCGAGCGGCGAGTTTCTGCTGTGCAGCTGGACGGGCGGCTTCTGGTCGGGCAATTTATACTGCGATCAGGCGATTCGCTTCAACGGCGGCGACCTGATGCACATGGTGCCCGCCATCTATTCCGGCGGACAGGATGAAAACGGAAACCCCGTCGGCACGGCGAATTACGACATCTGCGAGAGCGCGCTGGGGCGGCGCGCGTCGCACGGTTGTGTGCGCGTGCAGCGGAAGGACAACGCGGACGGCTACAGCCACACATGGCTGTGGAACAACCTGCGCGGCCAGAAGGACATCAAGATCATCATCTGGGACGACGACGGCCGCAAGCTGAGGGAGACCGACCCCGCCACGCCGATGTATTACAACAAAGACGGCGGCAAAAAATACCACACCACGGCGCGGTGCGCAAGCGTCAAGAGCAGGTATCTGCCGCTTTCCGCCATCACTTACGGTGATTTGAGCAGCTATCCGTATAACCAGCTTTCCCCGTGCACGACGTGCGGCGCGCCGGAGCGGCCGGAGGTCGTCGCCGCGTGGAACAGCGTGATCGACGAGGCCTATGACGAATTGGGGCTGACCCCGTAAACGCGAAACGGGCAAAGAACGACGGGAAAATCGTGACGTTTGCCGCTACACAAAGCATGGAACCTGTGATACAATACCGAGGACTGTCAGGCTAAAAACCGCTATTTCAAGAAAAAACTATGTATTTTTGCCCGAAGGTTTCCAAAGGGGTTTTCGGTTGTTGCTGCCAGTGGCAGAAACAAACAATCGAAAACGGAAAGCCCTTTGGTGGGGCGATGGGGCAAAGCCCCATATCCAAAAATGCTTAGATATTTGTTTCTTGAAATGTTTGGTTTAGGCATGACAGTCCGCTTTTTTGTTTGTGAAGCTGGAGGATAGAGTATGAGCATCAAACCCGTGAAAATTCCCGGTGTGGGAATGCGCAATGTCAAAACGGCGCTGGCGGCGGCGTTCTGCGCGCTTGCCTATTATTTCGTTGGCCGCAGCCCGGCGTTCGCCTGCATCGGCGCGATTTTCGGCATGGGGTCGGATATGGAGGATTCCCGCAAGAACGGCGGCAACCGCCTGTTCGGCACGCTGATCGGCGGTCTGCTGGGCATGCTGCTGTTCCGCATCTACCTGATTTTCAAGCCGGACGGCGCGTATACGCTCTGGCTCGTGCCGCTGACGTTCATCGGCACGGTGATTTTGATTGTGCTCTGCCAGATGGTGTGGGTCGGCGGCGTGCAGCCCGGCGGCGTGGTGCTGTGCATCCTGCTGTTCAACACGCCGGTGGAATCCTACGTGAGCTACGCGCTGTATCGGATTCTCGATACGACCATCGGCGTTCTGGTCGCGTGGGCGGTGAGCTACGTCTTCCCGCGGGGCTGGATGCAGCTCTGGCAGGAGCGAATCGAGGCGCTGAAAGCGAGATGAGGCGCGTTAAGGGATTGCTCAAAACGCGGCGGTGGCCGTTGACAAACGGGGGCGGAAAGCGTATCATGGTGGGGCTTGCTGGGAGGTAGAGGATGAAGAAAAAAAGGGAAGCGCCGATGAGCCCGTCGCTGATGATCGCCATCGGCTTTGCGCTGCTGATTCTGTTGGTGACGCTGCTGCTCATGCTGCCGATTTCGTCGCAGAGCCGCACCGTGACCCCGCCGCTGACGGCGCTGTTCACCGCGACGAGCGCGGTCTGCGTGACGGGGCAGGTGCTGGTCGATACGGGCATGCATTGGTCGCTTTTCGGGCAGGTTGTGCTGATTGCCGCCATCCAGATCGGCGGCTTGGGCGTGATGACGCTGCTGGCGCTGGTCTCCATGGCGATGGGCAGGCGAATCGGCCTGCGCCAGCGGACGATTTTGCAGGAGAGCGTGGCCTCCTTCAGCGTCGGCGGCATTGTTCGGCTGATTCGGCTGGCGCTGATCGGCACGGCCGTCATCGAAGGGCTGGGCGCGGCCGCGCTCGCGTTTCGGTTTGTGCCGATGCTCGGCTGGGCGAAGGGGCTTTGGTACAGCGTGTTCCACGCGATATCCGCGTTCTGCAACGCGGGCTTTGACCTGATGGGGCCGGTCAGCGGGTCGTTTTCCTCGCTGGAGTGCTTCGTGGGCGACCCGCTGATCAATCTGACGGTGATGACGCTGATTCTGGTCGCGGGGCTGGGCTTTCCGGTCTGGCAGGATCTGGCTCAAAACCGCCTGTGCTGGAAAAAACTGCGCCTGCACACACGGGCCGTGCTCGCGCTGACGGCGTTTCTGGTGCTCGTGCCCGCCGCGCTGTTCTTCATCACGGAGAGGAACGCGACCATGGCGGGCATGACGACGGGCACGCGCATCTGGGCAAGCCTGTTTTCCGCCGTCACGCCGCGAACCGCGGGCTTTGACACCGTGCCGACGGGCGAGCTCAGCCCGGCGGGCGGCATGCTGACGCTGCTGCTGATGCTGACCGGCGGCAATTCCGGCTCGACGGCGGGCGGCGCGAAGACGACGACGCTGCTGCTCGTCGTGCTGACGGCGGTTTCCATCCTCAGGGGCGAAGAGGATGTGCACATCTTCGGCAGGCGGATTGAAAACGATTTGCTGCGCCGCGCCTGCTCCATTGTCGTGGTGTATCTGACGCTGGGCGCGATGGCGACGCTGGCGATTTGCGCCATGCAGCCGGAATTCACGCTCCAGCAGGTGCTCATCGAGGTGTTTTCGGCGATTGACACCGTCGGGCTGACGGCGGGCATCACGCGCCAGCTGAATACCGCGTCGCGGGTTCTGCTGATCCTGCTGATGTACGCGGGCAGGCTGGGCAGCATGACGTTTATGATTCTGCTCACCCGCAGAAAGCCGCCCGCGCCGGTGCAGTATCCGACGGATAAGATTCTGGTGGGATAAACGAGGGAAACGCCTTCCGTTACGACTTTGTCGTGTAACTCCTTCCACCGCCTGCGGGCGGTCCCCCTCCCTCGATGAGGGAGGTATATGAGCATACACCTCGTTACTATGAAACAGTAAATGAGCAAATCCGAAATTTTGCACAAATTCCAATAACGGGCGCGCGATGCGCGCCCCTACAATGTTGCGGAAAAAAGTAACTGCACATTACGCAGCCGTGCCCGTAGGGGCGCGCATTGTGCGCCCGCGCTTTGTGCAACATTCGCTTTTTGCTCGATGATTGTATAAAAAAAGAGCTCCCTCCTCGAGGAAGCTGACTGAGGGAGTCAGAAAAGGAGATCATATGAAATCCATTCTCATCATCGGCTTGGGGCGCTTTGGCCGCCACCTGTGCTGCAAATTTATGAGCCTCAAAAACGAGGTGATGATCGTCGATCGGGACGAGGCGGCCGTTACCGCGCTGGCCGACGAGGCGACGAGCGCGCAGATTGCCGATTGCACCGACGAGAACGCGCTGCGCGCGCTCGGCGTGAAAAATTTCGACCTCTGTTTTGTCTGCATCGGGTCGGATTTCGCCAGCAGCCTGCTGATTACCTCCATGCTCAAGGACATGGGCGCGGCGCGCGTGGTCGCCAAGGCCTCGCAGGATATCCACGCCAAGCTGCTGCTGCGCAACGGCGCGGACGATGTGGTTTACCCCGAGCGGGACAGCGCCGAGCGGATGGCCACCCGCCTGAGCGCGCAGAACGTGTTCGATTACATCGAGCTGACGGACGAATATTCCATCTATGAGATTGCGCCGCTGGAAAACTGGGTCGGCCACAGCATCCGCGAGATCGATGTGCGCAACAAATACCACATCAACATTCTGGGCGTGAAGGAAAGCGGCGTGCTCAAGCCCCTGCCGGGCGGCGACTATCGGTTCACCGGGAACGAGCATCTGCTGGCGATGGCCGCCCGCGAGGACGCGAAGAAGCTGCTGCGCAGGATTTGACGCGCTTTGGATGAATTCGGGTTTATTTTGACGTTTTATCCATGAAATCCGCGCAAGGATCTTGCAAAGCATCCGGCGTTATGGTATACTCGCATCAAACTTACCGGAGGAAAACGGCCATGACGAGCTTCTCTTTCGTGCGATTTAGCGGCTATACCGGCTTTGGTCATAGTCTTGCTGTCGTGCGCGCATGAGAAGGCGTGGGTGTTTCCCTTCGCCGGGCTGAAACCATTTTCAGGCCCCTGCCACACCATGGCGGGGGTCTTTTTCTATCCGATCGGCCTCCGTCGGCGGCTTGAGGCCGCGATAAACAGAAAGCGAGGAAAACGTATGATTATCATTATGAAACCGCAGGCCACCGAGGAGCAGATCGGCAGCCTTTGTCAGGATTTGAGCCGCCAGGGGATGCAGGTGCAGCGCAACGCGGGCGTGGATTGCACGGTGCTGGGCGTGCTGGGCGACGTGGCCAAGCTCGATCCGCATGACTTCTTGATTCAGCCGGGCGTCGAGCGCGTGATGCCGGTCTCCGAACCGTTCAAAAAGGCGAACCGGAAATTCCATCCGACGGACAGCGTGATCGACTGCGGCGGCGTGAAGGTCGGCGGGCGCAAGCTGGCGCTCTTCGCCGGCCCGTGCTCGGTGGAAAACGTGGAGCAGATCACCGATACCGCGCTCAAGGTGCGCGCAAGCGGCGCAAACATCCTGCGCGGCGGCGCGTATAAGCCGCGCACGTCGCCCTATGCGTTTCAGGGGCTGAAGCTCGAAGGGCTGGCGCTGCTGGAGCAGGCGAAGGCGATCACGGGCATGCCGATCTGCACGGAAATTATGAGCCCGAAGCTGGTGGAGGAATTCGACCGGCGCGTGGATGTGATTCAGGTCGGCGCGCGCAATATGCAGAATTTCGATTTGCTGACCGAATTGGGGCAGACCCGAAAGCCGATTCTGCTCAAGCGCGGCCTGTCCGCGACGATCAGCGAATGGCTGATGAGCGCGGAATACATCATGGCGGCGGGCAACCCGAACGTCATCCTCTGCGAGCGCGGCATCCGCACGTTTGAAACCTATACCCGAAACACGCTCGATCTCTCGGCGGTGCAGGCGGTCAAGCGGCTCAGCCATCTGCCGGTGATCGTCGATCCTTCCCATGCGACCGGCCTCAACTGGATGGTGGAGCGCATGTCGCTGGCGGCGATTGCGGCGGGCGCGGACGGGCTGATCATCGAGGTGCACAACAACCCGCCGAAGGCGCTCTGCGACGGCGCGCAGAGCCTCACGCCGGATCAATACGCGCAGTTGGTCGGCAAGATCAGCGCGCTTGCGCCGATTGTGGAGCGCACCCTGTAAACGGAAAGGCTGAACGTTATGAAAATCATGTTTGTGGGTCTGGGATTGATCGGCGGCAGCATGGCGATGGCGCTGGAAGGCTACCCCGATTTGGAGCGTTACGCCGTCGATGGGGACGAGCCGACGCGGCTGGAAGCGCTGGGGCGCGGTGTTGTCCGCGCGGCGTGGCCGAATGCCGACGACGCGCCCGTTGAAGATATGGACATCATCGTGATCTGCCTGCATCCGGAGGCGGCGGCGGATTTCGTGCGCGCGCAGGCCGGGCGCATTCGGCCGGGCGCGCTGCTGACGGACGTTTGCGGCGTGAAGCGCCCGCTGTTCGAAGCCGTCGGCGAGGTTCGGGAGCGGACGTTCATCTATCTGGGCGGCCACCCGATGGCGGGGCGCGAACGCGGCGGCTTTGCGCACGCGACGGCGGATCTGTTTCGCGGGGCGCACTACATCCTCACGCCGGACGCGGGCGTGCCGCAGGAGAGCATCCGCCTGATGGAGCGGCTGGTGACGTTCATGGGCTGCGCGGATGTGGTCTTTTCCGACCCGGCGGCGCACGACGAGCGAATCGCCTATACCAGCCAGCTGATGCACGTGATGGCGCTTGCGCTCTGCGACCAGCATCTTTTGTTTGACAGCTACGGCTTTGAGGGCGGATCGTTCCGCGGCGCGACGCGCGTGGCGGCGCTCGACCCGAAGCTCTGGTGCGAATTGTTCTGGGCGAACAAGGAGACGCTGGCGAATTTGACGGACGAGCTGACGGAGCGGCTGGCGGAATACAGCGCGCTGCTGCACGGCGACGACCGTGCGGCGCTGCTCGAGCGGCTGACGGTCTCCAGCGATCGCAAGAAAAAATTCGACGCGCTGCGCGGACTGGACGCGAGCCAGAAGCCGCTGTTTAAGTGAGGGGGAACGTTGGGGCAGAGCCCTAAATCCGACCCAAAACCTGATGCTCTTGGATTTCTCATAGATGACTTTGATGCCTTCATCCGCAGAGCGGATGAAAAGAGGAAGGTACAGGGAACTCAGTTCCCTGTCGGGGTTTGGGGCAGAGCCCCAAGGAGGAGCTTATGCCTATCGTAAAAGTCGAAGCGCCGGAACAGGCAAACACTTACGATATCCACATCGGTCACGGGCTGCTGAAAAAGGCCGCGGGGCTGCTGGAAAGGTGCCGGGGTCATCGGGCGATGATCGTGACGGATGAAAACGTCGCGCCGCTGTATCTGGACGCGATGAAGGCGCAGCTCGAGGCGGCCGGGGCGCAGGCGAGCGCGTTTGTGCTGCCCGCGGGCGAGACGACCAAGTGCATGGCGCAGCTCGAGCGCATCTACGACGCGCTGATCGACGCGCACATCACGCGGCAGGATTTCGTGGTGGCGCTGGGCGGCGGCGTGGTCGGCGATATCGCGGGCTACGCGGCCTGCACCTATCTGCGCGGGGTGCGCTTCATTCAGGCGCCGACGACCCTTCTGGCGCAGGTGGATTCTTCCGTCGGCGGCAAGGTGGCGGTCAATCACCCGCGCGGCAAAAATCTGCTCGGCGCGTTTTATCAGCCGGAGCTGGTGATGATCGACTGCGACACGCTCAAAACGCTGGACGCGCGGCAGGTCGGCGCGGGGCTGGGCGAGGTCATCAAATACGGCTGCATCGCGGACGAGGCGCTGTTTGAAAAAATCGAGCGGCTCGGTTCGCGCGAGGCGCTCGCGCCAGAGTTGGACGAGATCATCGCGCGGTGCTGCGCCATCAAGGCGCGCTATGTGCATGAAGACCCGCACGACCACGGCGTTCGCATGCAGCTCAACTTCGGCCATACGCTGGCGCACGCGCTAGAAAACACGATGGGCTACGGTGTGCTGCTGCACGGCGAGGCGGTCTGCATCGGCATGGTCGCGGCGGCCGGGTGGGGCGAGGCGCTGGGCGTGACCCCCGCGGGAACGGGCGCGCGCATCGAGCGGGTGCTCAGGGCGTATGGCCTGCCGACCGAGCGGGACGAGCGCCTGACGCGGGCGCATCTGGCGGCGGTGATGGCGCTGGATAAGAAGGCCGAGGGCGACGGCGTGCGCTGCGTGCTGCTGACGAAAATCGGCGCATGCACCGGCACGGTGATCCGCGGGGCGCAGCTTGAAGCGCTTTTGTAAGCGGATGCGGACGCGATATGCATGTCCCTGCGAGCGATTCAAAGAAAAAAGGAGCGCTGTGGATGAATAAAACGGTTACGCCGGGATACCTGCATGGGGAGCTTCGCGTTCTGCCCAGCAAGTCCGCGTCGCATCGCGCGGTGATGATGGCCGCGCTGGCGCGGGGAAAGACGCTGCTCGAACCGATGCAGCTCTCTAAGGATATCGGCGCGACGCTGGCCTGCGCGCAGGCGCTCGGGCTGACGCGCGGCGCGGCGATGGCGGCGGGCGAGACGGAGGGCCTTGTCCGCGCGGAAATCTGGGGCGGCGGCGAGGCGGAAAAGCGCCCCCTGCGGGAGCTGGATTGCGGGGAATCCGGCTCGACGCTGCGCTTTTTCATCCCGCTGGCGCTCGACGGGCGCGGCCCCGTGCGCCTGATCGGCCATGGGCGGCTGATGCAAAGGCCGCTGACGGTCTACCAAAACCTGTTCGCGCCGCTGGGCGTGGTCTGGCGGCAGGAAGGCGACGCGCTGACGGTCGAGGGCGAGCTGAAAAGCGGGCGGTTTGAATTGCCCGGCGACGTGAGCAGCCAGTTCATCACCGGGCTGCTGCTCGCGCTGCCGAGGCTGGAGGGCGACAGCGAAATCGTCGTCACCACGCCGCTGGAATCCCGCGCGTATGTGGAATTGACGCGCAGGGTGCAGCGGGATTTCGGCATAACCAGCGCGTGGCGGGACGGCGGGCAGACGCTGCTCGTGCGCGGCGGGCAGGAGGCGGTCTCGCCGGGGACGCTACACATCGAGGGGGACTGGAGCCACGCGGCGTTTTATCTGGTCGCGGGCGCGATCGGGCGCGGCGAAATCCGCCTGACCGGGCTTGACCCGCAGAGTGCGCAGGGCGACCGCGCGGTGGTCGAGATTCTGCGCGACATGGGCGCGGATATCCGCTGGGAGGGGAGCGCGCTCGTCTCCCGCGCGTCGAGGCTGCACGGGCTGCGCGTGGATTGCGCGCAGATTCCCGACCTCGTGCCGATTCTGGCCGTGGCGATGGCGGCAGCCGAGGGGGACAGCTGCATCACCGGCGCGGCGCGGCTGCGCATCAAGGAGAGCGACCGGCTCAGCGCGATGGCGGCGGCGCTGACGGCGGCAGGCGCGGACGCGGCCGAGCTGCCGGACGGGCTGGCGATTCGCGGCGGGAAGACGCTGCATGCGGCCAAAATCGAGGGCTGCAACGACCACCGCATCGTGATGGCGATGGCGATAGCGAGCGCGCTGTCCGACGGCGAATGGACGATCACGGACGCGGAGGCGACGGCGAAATCCGCCCCGGCGTTCTGGCAGGAATTTGAACGTTTGGGAGGGCTGGCGCGATGAGGGCGAACTTCGGCGAACACTTCAAGCTGACGATCTTCGGCGAATCCCACGGCCCGGCCATCGGCGTGGTGGTGGACGGCCTGCCCGCGGGCGCGCGGCTGGACGAGGCCTATATCGCCGGGCAGATGGCGCGGCGCGCGCCGGGCGGCGACCCGACCGCGACGGCGCGAAAAGAGGCGGACGCGGTGCGCATCCTCTCCGGCGCGATGAACGGGCGGGCGACGGGCGCGCCGCTCTGCGCGATGATCGAAAACACGAACACGCGCTCCGGCGATTATGCAGGCATGGCGGCGCGCATGCGCCCCGGCCACGCGGATTACGCGGGCTACGTCAAATACCGCGGCATGAACGACCCGCGCGGCGGCGGGCATTTTTCCGGCAGGCTGACCGCGCCGCTGGTGTTCGCGGGCAGCGTGGCGCGGCTGCTGCTCCGGGAGAAGGGAATCGAGATCGGCGCGCACATCGCCGCCGTTGCGGGGGAGCGGGACGCGCGGTTTGACCCGGTGGGCGTGGACGCGCGGACGCTTTGCGGGCTGGCGCAGAGCCGTTTCCCGCTGCTGAACCCCGAAAAGGAAGCGCCGATGCGCCGGGCGGTGGCCGAGGCGCGCGCGGCGCAGGACAGCGTCGGCGGGGTGATCGAGTGCGCGGCGGTCGGCGTGCGCGCGGGCGTCGGTTCGCCGTTCTTCGGCTCGGTGGAAAGCGTGGTGAGCCAACTGGCGTTTTCCGTGCCGGCGGTGAAGGCGATTGCGTTCGGCGACGGCATGGCGCTGGCGGAGATGCGCGGCAGCGAGGCGAACGACGCGATGCGCATGGATGGGGACGGCGTGACCTGCGAAAGCAACCACAACGGCGGCGTGACCGGCGGCATCACCAACGGGATGCCGGTGATTTTCCGCGCGGCGATCAAACCCACGCCGTCCATCGCGCGGGCACAGCGGACGGTTGACGTGGCCAAGCGCGAAAACGCGGTTTTGGAAATCGCGGGGCGGCACGACCCCTGCATCGTGCCGCGCGCGGTCGTGGTGATGGAGAGCATACTGGCGATTGCGCTTTGCGAGCTTGAAATGGACGACGCGGCGCAGCGGGCCTTGACGGAATAGAGCCTTTGTTCAACGCCTCCCTTGGGGAGAAAAGCTGTTGGTTTGAAAATAAGAAATAAATCCTCCCTCTTTGAGGGAGGTGGCTGCCAAAGGCAGACGGAAGGAGTTTGCACATGAGAGAACTGGAAAGCTGCCGACGGGAAATCGACGAAATTGACGCGGAGCTGGTGCGCCTGTTTGAGCGGCGCATGGGCGTCTGCCGCGACGTGGCGCTTTACAAGCAGGCGCATTATATGGACATCCTGAACGCGGCGCGGGAGGAGATGGTGCTCAAATCCCGCGCGCAGCAGGTGAGCGACCCGGCGCTGGCGCAGAGCGTGATGGCGCTGTTCACCGAGATCATGCGCCTGTCCCGCGAGGAACAGCGGCGCTATCTGGAAGCGCAGACGCAGACGCGGCTCATCGCTTACAGCGGCGTGCCGGGGGCATACAGCGAGTGCGCGGTGGTCGGCTTCTTCGGCGAGGACTGCGAGCGCGTGAGCTTCAAGACGTTTGACGAGGTCTTTGCCGCCGTGGCGGACGGCAAGGCGCGATACGGCGTTGTGCCGGTGGAAAATTCCTCCTCCGGCTCGATCAACGACGTATACGATCTGCTGGGCAAATACGCCTGCCACATCGTCGGCGAGCAGCTCGTGCGGGTGGAGCACTGCCTGCTCGGCGTGCCGGGGGCGAAGGTTTCGGATATCACGCAGGTGTTCAGCCACGAGCAGGGCTTTGCCCAGTGCCCCAAATTCCTCGGCGAGCACCCGGATTGGGTGACCACGCCGTATTTCAACACGGCGATTGCCGCGCGCCACGTCGCCGAAATGGGCGACAAGCGATATGCGGCCATCGCGTCGCGGCTGGCGGCCAAGCACTACGGCCTTGACGTGATCGCGCCGGACATCCACACGTTCGACGGCAACCACACGCGGTTCGTCATCGTCAGCGCGTCGCCTACGCCCATCGGGATTCCGGATAAGGCGACCGTCACCTTCACCCTGCGCCATGAGCGCGGCACGCTGATGCGCGCGCTCTCCAGCTTTGTCGCGATGGGGATGAACATGACGCACATCGAATCCCGCCCGCTGCATAACTCCAACTGGGAATATTGCTTCTACGTCGATCTGACGGGCAACCTGCGCGAGAGCAACCTCGGCGTGCTGATGGGCTCGCTTCAGGGCGACTGCGAGAACTGCCGCCTGCTCGGCGCGTATCAGGCGGCGCGGGAGGGTGCGCATGCGTAAGCCGGTTCTGCTCATCGGCATGATGGGGTGCGGCAAGAGCACCGTGGGGCGGCTTCTGGCCGAACGGATGCGCCTGCCGCTGATCGACCTGGACGAGGAAATCGCGCGCGCGGCGGGAAAAACCATCCCCGAAATCTTTGCGCAAGAGGGTGAGGCGGGCTTTCGCGCGCGCGAAACGGCGGCGCTTGAGCGCGCGCTGGCGCGGGAGGCTGGCGTGATTGCGACCGGCGGCGGCATTGTCACGCGGGCGGAGAACATCCGCATGATGCGCGAAAAGGGCTTTGTCGTCTGGCTCTGCCGTCCGCTGGAGAATATGATCGCCGACGTTCGGCAGGATACGCGCCCCAACCTCGCGGGCGACAAGGCGGAGCGCATGCGCACGCTGTACGGGCGGCGGGAGCGGCTGTACGCGGCGGCGGCGCATCTATCCTTTGACAACCGCATGCCGCCGGAGGAAGCGGCGAAAGCGCTTCAAAAGCTGTTGACGGAGTAAAAAAGATATGTCTTTATTCATGCTGGCCGCCTACGGCTTTGCCTGCGCGGCGGTCTACCATCTCTGCCCGGCCAAAATCCGCTGGGTTGTTTTGCTGCTGGCCAGCTACGGCTTTTACGCATCCAGAAGCCTTGCGGGGCTGCCGTTTATTTTGGCGACGACGGGCACGACGTGGCTGGCCGCGCTGGCGATTGCCCGAATCGGCGAAGGCGGGAAGGCGCGGCTCAAGGCGGCGGAAAAGGAGCGGAAAAAGGCGATTCGCGCGGCGGCGAGGCGCAGACAGCGCGCGGTCATGCTGGCGGCGCTCCTGCTGAACTTCGGGTTGCTGGCCGTGCTCAAATATACGGACGACGTGCGCGGCTGGTTCGGCGCGTCGCCGCTGGGGCTGCTGCTGCCGCTGGGCATCAGCTTTTACACGTTCCAATCCATGGGCTATCTGCTGGACGTATACAACGGCAAATATGCGCCGCAGAAGAATCTCGCGCGGTTCGCGCTGTTCGTTTCGTTTTTCCCGCAGGTGATTCAGGGCCCGATCGGGCGATACGATCAGTTGGAAAAGCAGTTGGAGGGCGGCGGACAGGTCGATGTGCCGCGCGCGTTTCTGCTGATGCTCTGGGGGCTTGCCAAAAAGATGATCATTGCCGACCGCGCCCTGCCGATGGTCAGCGCCGTGTTTGACGCGCCGGGCGGCACGTGGGGCGGCGCGATGGCCGTCGTCGGCGTGCTGGCCTATTCCGTGCAGCAATACTGCGATTTTTCCGGCGGCATTGATCTGGTCGCGGGCATTGCGGAGCTGTTCGGTATTCGCCTGGCGGAGAATTTCAGGCGGCCGTATTTCGCGGTTTCGCTGGGCGATTTCTGGCGCAGGTGGCACATCAGCCTTGGCGCGTGGATGCGGGATTACGTCTTCTATCCCTTCGCGCTGAGCAGACCGGTTTCGCGCCTGTCCAAAGCGGCGAAGGGGCGATTCGGCGCGGCGTTTGCGCGTGCGCTCCCGGCGGCGCTGGGCAATATCCTCGTGTTTGCGCTGGTCGGCGTGTGGCACGGGGCGACGAGCAATTACATCCTCTGGGGCTTATACAACGGCGTGATTTTGGCGGTGACGGCGCTGCTGGAGCCGCGGTATAAGCGGATGAACGAGCGCTGCGCGCGGCTGACGGCTTCGCGGGGTTTCCATGCGTTCCGCGTACTGCGGACGTTTGTGATCGTCAACATCGGCTGGTTTTTTGATCGCTGCGCGACGGCGGGCGACGCGGTGCGGATGATGGGCGGCGTTTTCGCGCGGCCGGAATGGGCGCAGGTTCGGCTGGATAACCTTGGCATTTCGCCGCTGGACGCGCGGATTTTGGCGGTGGGCGTTTTGCTGCTGGCGGCGGTTTCGCTGCTGGGCGAAAACGGGAAGGACGTTCGCGGCTGGCTGGCCGCGCGCGCGCTGCCGATTCGCTGGGCGGCAATGCTGGGCGGAACGATTGCGGTGCTGCTGCTCGGCGTATGGGGAAGCGGCTTCAGCGAGGCGAGCTTTATCTATTTCAACTTCTGAGGCGGGAACTCCTTCCGCTTCGTCTGCGGGGGGAAACTCCTTCCACCGCCTGCGGGCGGTCCCCCTCCCTCGAAGAGGGAGGTCAGGTTGAGGTTTTTCAAAGTTTTGTCTTGAAAAAACAGCATCGTAATACTTCCCCAAAGAGCTCCCTCTTCGAGGACGTGGAGCTTGCCGCCCGCTGTGCGGGAGGCAGGCAAGCGGAACGCCGAAGGTCTGGCACGGCGCAGCCGTGACTGAAGGAGTCAGGCAGACGCGCTCCTTCCGCTTCGCTTCGCTCAGCACCTCCCTCGAGGAGGGAGGTCGGCTGTAGACAAAAAAGCGATTCTCCTCGAAGAGGGAGGTCGGCTATGGACAAAGCCGAATGATGGTATCGGACTGCCAATCGCAATGTGTATGGAAAGAGAAAAACTCTTGGGAGAGAACATGAAAAAGAAAATCGGGCGCTTCCTCAAGATATTCGCGTTCTGCGCGCTGCTGGCGGTCGCCGTTGCGGGCGTGAGCAGGCTGGTCGAGCGCAAGGAGAGCCGGGAGAAGATGCAGCCGTTTTTGAGCCGTGCGGGGGAATACGACGTGCTTTTCCTCGGTGACAGCATTATGAACACGGGCGTTTTTCCGATGGAAATCTGGGAAAAATACGGCATTGCGGGCTACAACATCGCCAGCTACGGCAACACGCTGCCGATTACCTATTGGGCGCTGCAAAATGCGCTGGATTACGCCGCGCCGAAGCTGGTCGTGCTGGATGTGCAGGGCGTGAGCAAGAGCTACAAGGTTTCCGGCAACAGCGGCGACGTGCATACGGCGTTTGACTGCTATCCCGTCACGAAGACGAAAATACGGACGATGAACGATTTGATGGACGACCCGGACGCGGTGGATGACAGCGGCACGGCCTACGCGGACATGAAATGGGAATATCTGTTCACGCTGGGCAAATATCACACGCGCTGGAGCAAGCTGACGGACGCGGATTTCCATCCCGTCTACAACCGGGAAAAGGGCGCGAAGAGCGTCATCGCCGTGGCGGACGCGCAGGATTACGATCTGATTGACGAGATGCAGGCGACGGAGGAAAGCGGGCAGACCGGCTTCGTCTATCTGCGGCGGATCATCGAGGATTGTCAGGCGCGGGGGATCGAGGTGCTGCTGGTGCATCTGCCCTATCCGGCCGACGAGGAAAAGCAGATGGACGCGAACGCGGTCTGCGGCATTGCCGACGCCTACGGCGTGGATTTCATCGACTTCGTGAGCATGGATCAGGTGACGGATTACGCGACGGACTGCTTCGACGCGAACGAGCATCTGAATCCCTCCGGCGCGCGCAAGGTTTCGGATTATCTGGGGCGGTACATCGCCGAGCACTATGAAATCGCCGACCGGCGCGGGGAAGCGGCTTACGCGGCATGGGCGGACGATACGACGGCCTATCGCGCCAAGAAGATCGCGGATTTTCAAAATCAAGGCGGGCTTGAAAGCGTGCTGATGCTGCTGCACGACGATGATTTCGCCTGCGAGATCACGGTGAGCGCGGGCTGCGCGCTGTTTGACAGCGAGAAGCTGACGACGCTGATGCAGAACATCGCGCGGGAGCACATCTTTGAGGAGGACATGTTCGCCAAGTGGTCGAACAGCCTGTTTCCGCTGGAAAAGCTCGACGAGGCGGCGGAAAGCGGGCGGAGCTACCGCGTGCGCATCGACCGCGCGGCGGGCAAGGCGGAGGAAGAGGTCGGCGGGGATGTGCCGGAAGGCGTGTCCGTCGCGCTGCTCGACCGGGAAAGCGGGGAAATCCTTTGCGAGAAGCGATTTTAAGTAGGAGGAAACGCCATGGCTGCGGATTCGATGGAACGCGCTGACAAACGGAGCGTTTACCGCCTAATATAAAAGCCGCCCGATGGCGGCAACAGACTGTAGACAAAAAAGCTATTCTCCCCACCGAAGGGGGGGAGAATAGCCCTTTCCGCAAATAAAAGAATGGCTGAATTTCTTGATTTTGCTATTTAAGTCAATTTTGCTTATGTCAACAAGCTGAAGCTGCCCGATGGCGGCAAAGTATGGAATCGAAACAGACAACGGATTGACAAACGACGTTGTCTGTGATTGAATGAAGAGGTCGGAAATCTTTCCGATGTACAGTGGCAGGCTTGACACCATTCCACCCCGGAATTTGACCGGAAGGAGGTGAGAGCCATGCCGAACCTTCTGCTTGTGATATCCGGCGCATGCGTCGTCGCATTCGTGCTTCGCGAGACGCTGGAAGACCTGCAAAAGAAAAAAGACGACCATGACGGGCATCATGGTCGCTCTGGTAAGCAGGGCTAAATAAGGCAAAAGCCTGCTGCTGTACCCTGATTATAGCACGACGCCGGCCGCTCGTCAACGAGTTGGCCGTTTTTCTTGTAACGGCCTGCATTTTCCGCGCTCGGGTTGATTGACAAACCGGAGCGCGGAGAGTATAATCATAGAATATCGCAGTATGCCCGGAAGCAAACATTCCGGGCGCTCGTTTTGCCGCGCGGCAGCGCGCGCAAGGAAAAGGAGAGATGAACGATGTCTGACACCAAGCATGTGGTTGTTACCCGCGAAGGCCTTCAGCGCATGAAGGAAGAGCTTGAATACAAAGAGACTACCGAAAAAATGAAGGTCGCCGAGCAGCTCAAGGTTGCGATTTCCTACGGCGACCTGAGCGAGAACGCCGAATACGACGCGGCGAAGAACGATCAGGCCGTGCTCGAACAGCGCATTGCCGAATTGAAGGCCATGATCGAGAACGCCGTCGTCGTGGACGAGAGCAAGATCAGCACCGACACGGTCGGCTTCGGCAGCCGCGTGACCATCGTTTACGAGGACGACCCCGACGAGGAGGAGACCTACACCATCGTCGGCACGTCCGAATCCGATCCGACCAACGGCAAGCTCTCCAACGAGTCCCCGGTCGGCGCGGCGCTCGTCGGCGCGCACGTCGGCGAGACGGTGGTTGCCCAGACGCCGGGCGGCGCGCTGCGCATCAAGGTTATCGAGATTGCCCTGTAAGACGTGAAACGAACAGAAAGAGGAATCCATCGTGGCAGAAGAATTTGAAAAGCCGCAGTACAGCGAGCAGGAGCAGATTCGCCGCGCCAAGCTGGCGAAATACTGCGAAGAGGGACGCGATCCCTATACCATTACCCGCTTTGACCGCACCCACACCTCCGCCGAGGTGCTCAGCAACTTCGACGCGCTGGAGGGGAAGACCGTCCGCATCGCGGGCCGCATGATGAGCCGCCGAATCATGGGCAAGGCGTCCTTCGTTCACATGATGGACGGCGAGGGCCAGATTCAGGCGTATGTGCGCCGCGAGGACGTCGGCGAGGACGTCTATGCCGATTTCAAAACGATGGATATCGGCGACATTCTGGGCGTGGAGGGCGTTGTGTTCCGCACCAAGACCGGCGAGGTCTCCGTGCATGCCACGTCCCTGACGCTGCTGAGCAAATCCCTGCGCGTGCTGCCGGAGAAGTGGAACGGCCTGCGCGATCAGGATATGCGCTATCGCCAGCGCTATGTGGATACCATCGTCAACCCGGAGGTGAAGGATACCTTCATCAAGCGCAGCCAGATTCTCAAGGCGCTGCGCGAGTTCCTGGATGCGAAGGGCTTCCTCGAGGTCGATACCCCGGTGCTCCAGACCATCGAAATCGGCGCCAATTCCCGCTCCTTCGTCACCCATCACAACGCGCTGGATATCCCGATGTATCTGCGCATCGAGACGGAGCTGTACCTCAAGCGCCTGATTGTCGGCGGGTTTGACAAGGTCTACGAGGTCGGCCGCATCTTCCGCAACGAGGGTATGGACACGCGCCACAACCCGGAATTTACCTCCATCGAGCTGTATCAGGCCTATGCCGATTACAAGGAGATCATGGATCTGGTGGAGGAGATGTACATCTACGTCACAAAGAAGGTCTGCGGCACGCTCAAGATTCAGTATCAGGGCAAGGAAATCAACATGGAAGGCCCGTGGACGCGCCTGACCATGGCCGAGGCCGTCAAGAAGTATTCCGGCATGGATTACTACGCATGGGAAAGCGACGAGCAGGCGCGCAGGGAGTGCGAAGCGCGCGGCGTGCACGTCGAGCCGTATGCGGTCAAGGGCGAATGTCTGGAGGCCTGCTTTGATGAGTTCGTCGAGCCGAACCTGATTCAGCCGACCTTCATCACCGATTATCCGGTGGCGATTTCTCCGCTGGCCAAGCGCAAGAAGGACGAGCCGGACATGACCGAGCGCTTCGAGTTCTTCGCCAACTGCTCCGAGTTGGGCAACGCCTTCTCCGAGCTGAACGACCCGATCGACCAGCGCGGCCGCTTTGAATCCCAGGCCGCGGCCAAGCGCGCGCAGGGTCTGCACGCGGACGTGGACGAGGATTACCTCTGCGCGCTGGAATACGGCATGCCGCCGACGGGCGGTCTGGGCTTCGGCGTGGATCGTCTGGTGATGCTGCTGACGGATTCCGCGTCCATCCGCGACGTGCTCCTGTTCCCGACGATGAAGCCGCTGGGATAAGCTAATAACTTACCAAGCCTGATTTTTCTTGATATTACAAGGAAAGTCAGGCTTTCTTATTTTTAGGCAGAATACGCCATACGCCATTCTTACGCCAAATGATGCAAAGAATCATTTGTTCAGAAAAAAGCGTTGTTCCAATGCGAGAAGAAGGTGTATAGAAAACTCTGACTTGAAGCCGCCTGACAATAGGCGGCTTTTTTGATGCCTTGAAAAAGAAAGGAAGAATAGGATGGATGCGCACGTTATCAGCCTTGCCAACCAGAAGGGCGGCACAGCCAAAACGACGACCTGCGCCAACCTGGGCATAGGGCTGGCACAGGCGGGCAGGAAGGTGCTGCTTGTCGATGCAGACGCACAGGGAAGCCTGACCCTAAGCCTTGGCTGGGAGCCGGACGAGCTGCCGATTACGCTGTACGATCTTATGATAAAAGCCATACAGGATAGACCTGTCACCCATGGAGAAGGGATGCTTCATCACGAGGAAGGGGTGGATCTCCTGCCTGCCAACATCGAGCTGGCAGGCATGGAGATGTCGCTGGTCAGCGTCATGTACCACGAAACGATACTCAAACAGGTGCTTGAGCCTTACAAACATGAGTATGACTACATCCTTATTGATTGCGCGCCGTCGCTGGGCATGATGACCATCAACGCACTGGCGGCAACGGATGGCATTATTGTGCCGACCATACCTCAGCATTTGCCGACAAAGGGCATCGAGAAGCTGTTGGAAAGCGTTCATCAGGTCAGGCGGGGAATCAATCCCAAACTGAAAATCGAAGGTATCCTCATGACCCTGATGGACGGTCGAACGGTCTATGAACGCGAAATCAGCGAGATGATTCGGAACGCATACGGTGGGAAAATCAACATCTTTGAAACGGAAATTCCGCGTTCCGTGCGGGCTGCGGAAACCAGCGCCGAAGGAAAGAGCATTTTTGCCTATGCGCCCAAAAGCAAGCT
>ENA-UOJC01002197-UOJC01002197.1-human-gut-metagenome-genome-assembly--contig:-C104-NODE-2197-length-22063-cov-13.242094_pt1 | contig 22063 bp, 17 predicted proteins | sample MGYA00242339_ERZ723886 | MGnify/ENA metagenome assembly ERZ723886 | reverse complement strand
GCATAGATTCCGCCAAAACGCAAGAAAAATTGCCAGCCTGTGCAAAAGTCGGCGCACGACGCAGCAAACTGCTGCGTCGTGCGCCGACCTGCGGTCAAGGCTCTTTTATATTCTCTTCCGTATACCATTTTGCCTGCGCATGATAAAGTTCGGCATAGTAACCGTTCTTTTGCAGCAGTTCGTGGTGGCTGCCGTCCTCCACGATCTCGCCGTCGCGGAACACAAGGATGCGATCCACGATCGAGGTGACGCCGAGGCGGTGCGAAACCAGCAGCGTGGTTCTGCCGCCCGTAATCGCAGCAAAGTTCTTGTAAATATCCGCCTCTGCGATCGGGTCAAGCGCCGCGGTCGGCTCATCGAGCACCATGATGCGCGCCTTGTTGCGCCAGAGCGCACGCGTGAGCGCGAGCTTCTGCCACTGCCCGCCCGAAAGGTCGTTGCCCCGCTTGGCAAAGTCGCCGATCTCCTCATCAAAGCCGTGCGCCTGCTGCCGGACACATTCCGCAAAGCCCGTCAGCTCGCAGAGTTTCCACAGCTCGGCATCCTCGTCCGCCTCTTTGCGCGCGGGATCGGACACTGTGATGTTGTGGCGGAGTGTTGCGTCATATTTCCCGAAATTCTGAAACACCGCGGACACGGTGCGGCGCGCCGCCGTGGGATTTTCCTCAATGTTATGTCCGCCGATCGAAACGCTGCCGCGCTCGGGTGTATACATGCCGCATAGGAGATTGACAAAGGTGGTCTTGCCGCTGCCGTTCTCCCCGACGATGGCGACCGTCTCGCCGTCGCGGATCCGTACATTGATATTTTTCAGCACCGGGTGCGCACAGCCTGGATAGGTGAACTGCACATGCTCGAAGGACACATCGCCGCTCTCGCGCGGCTTCGCTTCCTTGTCGATCTTCTCCTGCTCCAGCTTATCCAGGTCAAAATAGTCGCGCATATAGGAAATATCGGTGAGAAACACGCCGCCCTGCACAAGCAGCCGCGAGGTGACCGACTGAAAAGATTTAGACAACGACATCATCAGCGTGAAGGTGCCCAGCCCCAGTGTGGGATTCTCATAGATCTTATGCGCCGTAACCAGTAAAACCGCGATGTACACGAGATTGCGCAAAAGGTCTGCCGCACTGTTGTACAGCACGTGCTTTTTGGTCATGGCATTCTTCTTGCCGGTATAGTCGTCGCAGATCTCCCGCCATTTGCCTTTGAGGTAGTCAAAGATGCGAAAATGGCAGATGTCGTTGAACGGATTATTCCGGGTCAGAATCTGCATATAGTGGATGACCAGTGCGCCCTCCATCATATATTTGACATTATGCACATAGGTAGCATCCCGCTGCTTGTAGGAGAGGATCGCCGCGGGAATCGAGGTGACAAGCAGCAGCAAAGCCGCCCACACACTGACCCCGCCGAGCAGCATAAGCACACTGATAAAGGTGACAAGCTGTTGCAGCCAGCCGATGATCGTCTGCATGCTCAAAGCCACGCGCGAGCCGGCATAGGAGTTGGCAAACTCGATTTTCTGTGCGAACTCCGCCTGGTTTTCAATATACTTATACCGCACGCGACAGGTGCAGTCGATGATGTGCCGGATCAAAAATTTATGTGTGCGGATGCCGTCGCAGGCACGGGTGTATCCGCTGATGAAGTTGAAGCCGACCTGCGCGATATGCAGAAGAATCAGCACCCCGAACAGCATCAGCACATCGCGCATTTCATATATGCCGCCGGTCGCCATCGTCTGAATTTCATCGGTGAACAGTTTCAGCACCGAGGAAACAAGCGCAGGCAGAAAAGCAAAGGCAAAGCCCAGCAGACTGATGATAAACGAAAACGCGGTCTTGGTCTTCAGACTGACCTGCAATGCCTTGCCGATCACGGCGCAGGTCTCTCCGAACGAGAGTTTTTCGTTGGTTTCCTTTTTATATGCCATTCCCGGTTCTTGCCGCATCTTCTTTCGCCTCCTCCCCACTGTCATACCATTTTGCCTGTTCGCGGAAGAAGGACGCATACACGCCGTTCTTTGCGAGCAACTCCTCATGCGTGCCGTCCTCGACCAGTCTGCCGCCGTCCATGACAAGGATGCGGTCGGCAAGCCGCGCAAAGCCGACACGGTGTGAGATCAGCACCGAGGTTCTACCCGCGACCTTTTTCTTGATCTCCGTGAACTGCTCCATTTCGGCGATTGGATCAAGTGCCGCCGCGGGTTCGTCAAAGATCATGATCGGCGCTTCGCTCATGTGTGTGCGCGCCACACAGACGCGCTGCTGCTCGCCGCCTGAAAGCCCGACGCCGTCGGGGCGGATATCGCGGCGCAGCCATGTATCTATACCGCGCGGCAGTTTTGCCACGACCTTTTCGGCGCCGCCCGCGCGGATCGCCTCACGGATGCGCGCTTCGTTGTCGATCTCCTCCACGCAGCCGTAGCCGACATTGTCGCGCAGGGGTGAATGGAAAATAAAGCACTGCTGGAAGAACACGCCGATCTGCTTTTTCACGTCGTCATACCGATATTCGGAGAGCGGATGCCCATAAAGCAGCACCTCGCCCGCCTGCGGACGGTAGCTGTCCAGCATCAGTGCGGTCAGCGTGGTCTTACCGCTGCCGTTGTAGCCAACCAGTGCCACATTCTCGCCCTTTTTGATCTTAAAGCTGACATCCTTCAGCACCGGCTTTTCGGGATCGTACCCAAACGTCACATGCTTGAACTCGTATACCGTATCGCCGCTTGTGTCAATCTCGCGCGGATTCTCCGAATCCCGGCGTTCGGGCGCGGAGAACAAAAGTTTGCGTTGCCTGCCAAGCTCAAAGAGTGCCCAGGAGATCGTACCGAGACCCTTGGTCATCTCCCCGATCGCGCCTGAAAAGCTCGTGGAAAGTGAATAGACCATGAGAAATACATCCGCCGTCATTTCACCCTTTGCCACCGAGAAGATCGAGTATAAAAGGATCCCCGCCATGGCGACATAAAACAAAAGCCCGCTGAAAAACGGCTGCATTTGCAGTTTGCGGTCGCGCTGCTTGTCCATTTTTTCAACAATGGTATAGGCTTCGTTCCACTGCTTCAGAATGTCGTCGCGCGACTCATAGATGCGGACCTCTTTGGCAAGTCCCTCGCCGCGAGCCATCTTCTGATAATAGCGTGCACGGTGCAGGGCGCGGTCGTAGTCCTCGTATTTTTCCTGCAATTTGTTGCTTGCGCGGAAATTGTATACCGACGCCGCCAGGATGTACACAAGGCAGATTGTGAAGATCACCCACGAAACCGACGCGGCGACCGCCAGAAGCGAAAGGACCGAAACGCCTTTGCCGATCACCGTGACAAGCCCCGTCATGAAGCTGTTGAGCGTGGAGTACTTCATCGAAGTAGACTGCATCTCATCGCGCACGGCTTTGTCGAGCAGATACTCTCGCGACACCTTCTGCCGCTTGTTCATGAACTGCTCGCCCATGCCGTAGTAGTAGGTGTCGTACATCATCATGTAGACGAGGTCGTGGTTGACGCGCCCCGAAAGCCCGTTTACCGCCACAAACAGCCCGAGCAGCAGGATGCTGCCGACCACATCCGAGAATGCGCCCTCGCCACTTGCAAGGAAGCCCGAGATCGTCGAAATGACCTCGCGGTTCAGCACAAGCACGATTGCCGGCAAAACCGAAAGCGCCACACTTGCAAACGCCCAGGCGAGAAACACCTTTTTATTGATCTTCCACGCAAGGCGCAGGGCAAAGACCGCAGACTTTTTCGCATTGGTCTCCGTCATTGTACGAAACACCCCCTTTTAATGAATCACAACTTCATTCTATCATAAACGCCCATCCATTGGAAGTGTCTATTCAAATTTCCAAAAAAAAGAAACTTGTTCAGCAATCTGCACAAAACAGGGTGTGTATTTTGAACAAAAAACACGTCAAAATACAAATCTGCAAAGAATTCTCTTGCAAATTTAATATTGCCGTTTGTGTGCCGCGCGATGTAAAATAGGCTTGTAAAGGTATTCCTTTCATCACTTTCTGCAAAAAGGAGTTTCCACCATGAAGAGAACGATAGCTCTGCTTCTCGCCTGCGCGATGCTCTGCCCGCTCTTTGCCGCCTGCGGCAAGGACGACACGCCGGACACCACCTCGGATTCGTCGACCGCATCCACCGAGGCGACGAAGGACCCGAGCGCACCCGATTTTGACCCCGACACCATCGGCGACATCTCCGGCGACTTCAACATTCTCGTCAGCGGCAACTATGCGCGCAACGACTTTGCCGCCGAAAGCGGCGAAGGCACCGCCGTGCAGAACGCCGTCTACCGCCGCAACGAATACATGCGCGAGAAGTTCAACGTCAATATCACCAACGAAGATATTATCAAGTTCAACTCGGCAACCGGCAGCGGCGCCGGCTTCACCAAGCTGTACACCGACTACATCTCTGGCGACAAGACCTACGATGCAGCCATGGTCGGCACCTACGACGTGGCAACCCTCGCCTACAGCGGCTACATCTATGACCTCAATGCCATCGAGAACATCAACCTCAAAAAGCCCTACTGGGATCAGAAGGCAAACGCCGACCTCTCGATCGGCGGCAAGATGTACTACACCACCGGCGACATCACGATCATCGACAACATGGTCACCAACGCGATCCTGTTCAACAAGGACATGATCAAGAACTACGGTCTGGATAACCCCTACACGCTGGTCGAGGACAATGAATGGACGCTGGAAAAGTTCGGTTCCATGGTCAAGGCGGTCGGCGAAGACAAGGACCAGAACGGTATCTATGACTCGAACGACACCTACGGTCTGCTCACCTGGAACGACGCGATGCTCTCCATCCTCGGCGCAGCCGGTGAGAAGATCTGCTCGATCAACAACGACAAGCTGGAGCTGACCTTCTACAACGAGCGTGTCGTCAGCCTGTACGACAAGTGGGAAGAAATCGTGTTCGATCAGGCGCATTCCTATAACTATCAGTATAACAATGTGGAGGGCAAAGCCACCCCGACCTCATCCTGGGACGAGGCGCGCATCCGCATGTTCGACTCCGAGCAGGCGCTGTTCTACACGACGCTGCTGACCACGGTTGACAAGCACCGCAACAGCGAGACCGACTTCGGCATTCTGCCCTTCCCGAAGTATGATTCCAACCAGAAGGACTACGGTCACGCCGTCAGCGCCTTCCACTGCGCATTCGTCTGCGTGCCGACGCTTGCCGCTTCGCCGCGCGTCGGTGCGATCCTCGAAGAGCTGGCATACCAGGGACAGAAGCTGCTGACCCCCGCGTACTATGACCAGACGCTGATCGGTCAGTACACCCGCGACGAAGAAAGCGCCTCGATGCTCGACCTGATCTTCGCAACCCGCGTTTACGATGTCGGCATTTACTACACCATCGGCGACTACAAGACCGCGCTCAGCCGCCTGTACGTCACCCGCTCCGCTCTGTCCTCGCTCTATGATGCAAACCTCGGTCAGGCAGAGAAGAAGATCGATCAGATCAACCAGGTCTTCGCCATCACCGCTGAAGGCTGATCAAAAAAGCACAGCACGCAAAGATACCCCCGCTCGCACGCCGAGCGGGGGTTGTTTTTATGTGGGGGAAGGCTTGGTTTGTGCGCTGACGCTTCCTTTTTGCAAGAACCTCGCACTCTGCCGCCTGACCGGCGCAGGCGAGTTCGCAAGCCACGCAAATTACCGTCAAGCCTTATTGATATAAGGCGACGGTGATTTGCGTGGGCAGACCGGCGAAAATAGAACCAATATGCAGAAAACCGCTCGTTTCCGAGCGGTTTTCATCTTGAATCGGCAGAGGCAGACTGCCTCCACAATCTCTTTGTTTTCGCCGGTCGGTGCGGACCGCATCCGCCGGTCAATTATTCTTCCCAGTTGTGGTAAACGTCGGAAACATCATCATTGTCCTCCAGCGCATCCAACAGCAGCTGCATGTGCTTGATGTCATCCTCGCCCTCGAGCGTGATGTAGTTGGACGGTACCTTATCCTCCTCGGCGGAAAGCACGGTGTAGCCCGCTGCCTCCAGCGCGTCCTTGATCGCGTAAACATCCGAGGTCTCGGTGTAGATCTCGTAGCAGTCGTCCTCGGTGAGAAAATCCTCGGCGCCCGCTTCAAGCGCGGTCTCCATCAGCTTGTCCTCATCGATCTTTGCGTCCTTCTCGATCACGATGACGCCCTTGTCCTCAAACAGATAGCTGACGCAGCCGCTCTGCCCGAGATTGCCGCCGAACTTGTCAAAGGCATGGCGCACTTCGGACGCGGTGCGGTTGCGGTTGTCGGTCATCGCCTCGACAATGACGGCGACGCCGCACGGACCGTAGCCCTCGTAGACCATTTCCTCGTAGTTGACGGCGTTGTCGCCCGAAAACTTCTTGATGATGCGGTCGATGTTGTCGTTCGGCACGTTGTTTGCCTTCGCCTTCTGGATCAGGTCGCGCAGCTTGGAGTTGGAGACCGGGTCAGCGCCGCCCTCGCGGATGGCGACCGCCATCTCCTTGCCGATCTTGGTGAAGACCTTGGCGCGCTGCGCATCGGTCTTCTCCTTCTTGTGCATAATATTTTTCCATTTGCTATGTCCGGACATGGTTTGTTACCTCGTCATTCTGAAATTAGATTTGTTCCGGCTTGCCCATGCAGATCAGGTCAAGCGCGTTTCCGAGCACATCGCTCGTTGCCGACACGAGAGATATGCGCGTGTCGCGCACGTCCGCATCCTCTGCCGAGAGGATCGGGCACTCGTGATAGAAGCGGTTGAACGCCGCGCAAAGGTCGAGAATATACCGCGTGATGTCGGACGGCTCGTATTCCGCGATCGCCGCCGCCACGCGCTCCGGGAAGCGGGTGAGCACCTTGGCAAGCTCGCCTTCCTCGGGGGACGTCACCCTGATCGCACCGCCCGTCGGCGCTGCCCCGGCACGGCGCAGGATGCTGCGCGTGCGCGCGTAGGTGTACTGCGCGTAAGGTCCGGTGTTGCCGTCAAACGACAGCGCATCCTCCATGACAAAGTTGATGTCCTTGATGCGGCTGTTGGAGAGATAGTGGAACACGATCGCGCCGACACCGACCTGCTTTGCAACTTCGTCCTTGTTCTCGAGCGTCGGGTTCTTCTCCTCGATGATGGCGCGCGCCTTCTCGATCGCGGTGGCAAACAGATCCTTCAGCAACACGACGTTGCCCGTGCGGGTCGCCAGCTTCGCGCCGTCGATCGACACCGTGCCGTAGGGCACATGGACGAGACGGTCATACCAGTCGTAGCCCATCAGCTCGACCACCTTGAACCACTGCGCAAAGTGGAGCGACTGCCCGGCGGAAGTGACGTAGATGCACTTGTCAAAGTGGTAGGTCTCCATGCGGTAGACTGCCGCCGCGATGTCGCGCGACGGATAGATGGACGAACCGTCGTTTTTCAGAATCAGGCAGGGCGGCATTTTGTATTTGTCGAGGTCAACGATCGACGCGCCGTCATCAACCTTAAGCAAGCCTTTTTCACGCAGGGTTTCCACCACAGCAGGCACTTTGTCATAGTAGAAGCTCTCGCCCTTGTAGCTGTCAAAGGTGATGCCGAGCTGATCATAGGTTTTCTGATACTCACGCAGCGAGATCTCGATGAACCATTTCCACAGCGCGAGGTTTTCCGCGTCGCCGTGCTCCAGCTTGGTGAACTCGGCGCGCGCCGCGTCCTCGAGGGAGGGGTCCTTCTCCGCCTCGGCGTGGAACTTGACATAGAGCGCGACCAGCTCGTCGATCTCGCCTGCCTCCACCGCCTCACGGCTGCCCCACTTGCGGTAGGCGACGATCAGCTTGCCGAACTGCGTGCCCCAGTCGCCGAGGTGGTTGATGCCGACGCAGTGCCAGCCCGCAAAGGCGTGCAGCTTCTTCAGCGAATGCCCGATGACCGTCGTGCCGAGATGCCCGATGTGGAACGGCTTTGCGACGTTGGGGGAGGAGTAGTCAAGCACGACCGTCTTGCCCGCGCCGTCCTTGCTTGAACCGTAGGGCACATCGGCATGGAGCGTGCGGTCGATGACGTGCCGCACAAGATAATCTTTATCTAAGAAGAAGTTGAGATAGCCGCCGGCAACCTCCACGCGCGCCACCGCAGGGCATGCAAAGCCCTGCGCCAGCTCTGCCGCGATGGCAGGGGGCGCTTTGCGCAGCGTCTTGCTGAGGCGGAAGCAGGGGAACGCAAGGTCGCCCATGTCGGCGGAAGGGGGGTACTCGAACGCGGCGCAGAGCGTCTCGGCGTCGAGCGCGCCGCCTGCCGCGGCGCACAGCGCGTCCGCGATCTGTTTTTTGATCTCTGTCATAACATTCTCCTTGAAAGAAAGCATAGATAACTACATTATTATATATCAATCCGCCGCGCAATGCAAGAGGGAAAAAGAAAAAAGCGGGTGCTTTAGGCTTCCCGCTCCGCACTGGGGCTAAGACGCGGCGGGAGCAAGCCCCCGCCCGTGCGGTGTGTGCGCTTTTTTGCACATACAAGTAGGAGTCGGTGCCCCTACAGGATGCAGTGCTTTTCTTAGGCTTCTCCGCACCACGCAAAAAAGCCGCCGGTGGCGGCTTTTTTCGGTTGCTTAGAGCCCGGCGTCGGCGGCGCGCTTGGCTTCGATTGACGCCTCAAGCATCATGTCCTTGACCTTCATGAGACGCGTGGTGTTGCCGCGCTCGTTCTCGTCCAGCTTCATGGTGATGCTCTTGATCGCCGTCTCGTAGCGCGGGATCATGATATACTCCAGCGCGTTGACGCGGCGGCGCGTGCGTTCGATCTCCTGCGCCAGCATCTGCGCGGACTTCTCCAGCTCTGCGAGCTTGACGAGATCGTCCGCCATGGCGGACAGCTCGCGCACGGCGGCATCCAGCTCGCCCGAGGTGAACGCGACGCCGTAGGGCATGTCGTGCGCGCCCTCGCCGACCTCGGTCAGCGCAAACGTGGGCACGATGACGCTCATCAGATTTTTGGTCGAGACCGCAAGCTCGGTGGAGCGGGTCGGCAGGATCAGCGCCTCACGCATGGCGCGGGGGCTGGTCAGCGCGCTTGCCGTGGCAAACGAGCGATGCACCAGCGCAAGCTCGTCCTCGACCTTTTCGCGCATCGCCTTGTCCTCGCGGACAATATCGAGAAAGCGGCGCATCAGCTCGTCGCATTTATCCTTGAGCAGCTTATGCCCGCGGCGCGCGGTTGCGAGCTTGTTTTTGAGGTTTTTCAGCTCCATGCGCGTCGGGTTCACTCTCAGTTCAGCCATTTTGTCCTGTCCTTTCGGAAAATTTTGCGTGGAGGAATGATCGTCTTCCCCAGATGGGGGGAAGGCTTGGCGGCGGGAGCAAGCCCCCGCCCTACGGTGTGTGCGCTTTTTTGCACATACCGGTAGGGGTCAAGGCGACCGGAACGCAAGCGTTCCTCAGGAGTTTTTCTTCGTCGGCTGAACACCGACGATTTCGCAAGCGAAACCGAAAAACATCCAACGACGACCCGCTTTTGCAAGATCGCCTTACGCCGTTTCCGCTTTATTCTCCCTGCCAGTATTCTTCCACGATATCGGGCTTGATGCGCTTCATCTCGCTCTTCGGCAGGATGGCAAGCAGTTTCCAGCCGAGGTCGAGCGTCTCCTCGATCGTGCGGTTCTCGTAGAAGCCCTGATTGATATACTGCTTCTCAAACTCATCCGCAAACTTCGCATAGAGGCGATCCATCGGGGTGAGCGCCGCCTCGCCGAGGACGACCATCAGCTCCTTTGCCTCTTTGCCGCGCGCATAGGACGAGAACAGCTGGTTCATCGTGCCGGCGTGGTCGCGGCGGGTCTTGCCTTCGCCGATACCCTTATCCTTGAGACGCGACAGCGACGGCAGCACATCGACCGGCGGCAGGTAGCCGCGGCGGTACATCTCGCGCGACAGAATGATCTGCCCCTCGGTGATGTAACCGGTAAGGTCGGGGATGGGGTGCGTCTTGTCGTCCTCGGGCATGGTGAGGATCGGGATCATCGTGATCGAACCGTCCGAACCGATCTTTCTGCCCGCGCGCTCGTACATCGTTGCAAGGTCGGTGTACAGATAGCCGGGGTAACCGCGTCTGCCGGGAACTTCCTTGCGCGCCGCGCTGACTTCGCGCAGCGCCTCGGCGTAGTTGGTGATGTCGGTCATGATGACCAGCACGTGCATCCCGCATTCAAACGCGAGATACTCGGCGGCGGTCAGCGCCATACGCGGGGTGGAGATACGCTCGATCGCCGCGTCGGACGCCAGGTTGATAAACAGCACGGTGCGGTCGATCGCGCCGGTCTTCTTGAAGTCGGAGATGAAGAAATCCGCCTCCTCAAAGGTGATGCCGATGGCGGCAAACACGACGGCAAAGCGCTCGTCCGTGCCGCGCACCTTCGCCTGGCGCGCGATCTGCGCCGCGAGATTGGCGTGCGGCAGACCCGAGCCGGAGAAGATCGGCAGCTTCTGCCCGCGCACCAGCGTGTTCAGACCGTCGATGGTGGAAATGCCGGTCTGGATAAACTCGGAGGGGTAATTGCGCGCCGCCGGGTTGATCGGCGTGCCGTTGATGTCGAGCGACTTCTCCGCCATGATCGGCGCGCCGCCGTCGATCGGCTCACCCATGCCGTTTAAGACTCTGCCCAGCATGTCCTCGCTGACATTCAGCTCCACGCCGTGCCCCGCAAAGCGGACGCGGCTCTCGGCAAGGTTCAGCCCCGCGCTGCTCTCAAAGAGCTGCACAAGCACGTCGCTGCCGTTGACTTCAAGCACGCGGCAGCGGCGGATCGAGCCGTCGGGCAGCTCGATTTCGCCCAGTTCGTCGTATTTGACGCCGTCCACGCGCTTGACCAGCATCAGAGGACCGGCAACTTCTTCGATTGTCTTGTATTCCTTGATCATCGTCGTGCCTCCTCAGTCTTCATCCCGTGCTTCGCACAGGGCGTCGAGCGCCGCGTCGAGTTCCGCCTCGATGTCGGCGTAAATCTTCTTGTATTTCTTGTCGTCCGCGCTCTTGGCTCTGCCGATCTTCTCGCGCACGGGCAGATCCGCGATCTTCTGCACGTCCGCGCCGCGGCGGAGCGCCGCCGACGCCTTGTCGTAGAAATCGAGGATCAGCGAAATGAGCGCGTACTGCTTCGGCAGCGAGGTATACATATCGCCCTCTTCAAAGGCGTTCTGCTGCAAGAAGTCCTCGCGCACGCTCTGCGCGACCTCCATCGTCAGGCGGTCGTCGGGCGACAGCGCGTCCATACCGACCAGCTTGACGATCTCGTCGAGCGAGCTTTCGCTTTGCAGGATCGACATGAATCTGCCGACCTTGGCGCTCCAGTCGGGCGCGACGTTCTCGCCGTACCAGTCGGCAAGGCGATCCTTGTACAGCGAATAGGAATTCAGCCAGTTGATCGCCGGGAAGTGGCGGCGGTAAGCGAGGTTTGCTTCCAGCCCCCAGAACACCTTGACGATGCGCAGCGTGCTTTGCGTGACCGGCTCGGAAATATCGCCGCCCTGCGGGGAGACCGCGCCGATGGCAGACAGCGTGCCGATGCGGCGCTCACCGCTGCCGAGGCAGACGACCTGCCCTGCGCGCTCATAGAACTGCGCAAGACGGGAAGTGAGGTAAGCGGGGTAGCCTTCCTCGCCGGGCATCTCCTCAAGGCGCCCGGACATCTCGCGCAGCGCCTCCGCCCAACGGGAGGTGGAGTCGGCGATGACGGCGACCGAATAGCCCATGTCGCGGTAATATTCCGCGATGGTGATGCCGGTGTAGATCGACGCCTCGCGCGCCGCGACCGGCATATCCGAAGTGTTGGCGATCAGCACGGTGCGCTGCATCAGCGACTTACCCGTGCGCGGGTCAGCGAGCTCGGGGAACTCGCGCAGAACGTCGGTCATCTCGTTGCCGCGCTCGCCGCAGCCGATGTAGACCACGATGTCCACGTCGCTGAACTTGGCGAGCTGGTGCTGCACGACCGTCTTGCCCGAGCCGAACGGACCGGGAACGCACGCCGTGCCGCCCTTGGCGATCGGGAACAGGGCGTCGATGACGCGCTGCCCCGTGATCATCGGCTCACGCGGCGGCAGCTTTTCGGCATAGGGGCGCGCCACGCGCACCGGCCACTTCTGCATCAGCGTGATGTCCACGATGTCGCCCTTGTCGGTTTTGATCTTGCCGATCGTATCGGTGACCGTGTAGCTGCCGCTGAGCAGCTCGACGATCTCACCCGAGACCTTCGGCGGCACCATGATGTAGTGCTTGACGACCTCGGTCTCATTCACATAGCCGAGATAGTCGCCGCCGCGGACGCGGTCGCCCTTGTGCGCGGTCGCGCGGAAGTCCCAGCGCGCGCTGCGGTCGATCGCGGGTTCGTCGATGCCGCGGATGATGTTCGGACCGTACTTCTCGTGCATAGTCTCCAGCGGGCGCTGGATGCCGTCATAAATATTGGTGATGATGCCGGGGCCGAGCTCGACCGACAGCGGCGCGCCGGTGGAAACCACGCGGTCGCCGCGTCCGATGCCCGCCGTCTCCTCGTAAACCTGGACAGAGGCGCGGTCGCCGTGCATCTCAATGATCTCACCGATCAGCTTCTTTTCGCCGACGCGCACGACGTCGAACATGTTCGCCTCGCGCATGCCCTCGGCGATGACCAGCGGTCCCGAGACCTTGACTATCTTTCCCTCAACCATTGTGTTTGTCCTTTCGTCCGGATTATTCTTCCTTGAACAGGATGTCCGCGCCGATGGCGCGTTCGCTGGCGGCACGCAGCGCCGCCATGCCAAGCCCCTCGGAGCCGCCCGCGCCGGGAATGACCACAACGGCGGGGGTGGGGCTGTCCTTGTATTTTGAAATGTCCTCGGCAAGCGGGGCTGCATATTCCTCGGTGACGAAGATCACCGCGCAGTCCTCTGCCGCGAGCTTGTGCAGCGCGTGCCGCGCCTCATGCTCGTCCTTGACCGGCATGGCGACAAACCCGATCGACAAAAAGCCGAGCACGCTGTCGCGTCCGCCGAGTATTCCGATCTTACTCATGGTAAAAACCTTTCTTTCGGGTGTGTCTTAGGCTTCCCCGGTGGGGAAGCTGGCGCGTAGCGCCTGATGAGAGAGTGTACAAAGCAAAACATCCCGCCATGCTGTGCCGGCTGCCTGCATTCCCTCATCCGTCACGCTTCGCGCCAGGATGTTTTTCGTTTTCGCATCGCGAAATCGTCGGTGTTCAGCCGACGAAGAAAAACTCCGCGAGACGCTTTGCGTCTCGTGCACCTCTCCCCAAAGGGGAAGGCTTAGTTAGCTTGCGCACGGAGGCGGGCGATTCGGCAATCGCCCCTATTTTTCCCTTACACCCGGATGTTCTGCAAAATCGTTTCGCGGTCTGCGTGCGCGGCACGCAGGGCGAAAATAATGCGCAGGTTCTTTGCCTCGCGCTGCACCGCCGAGAGATAGGCGTAGATCTTCGCCAGCCCGAACGGCACAAACTGCGCGCCTGTGCCCGCGCCGAGCAGCGTCTCCGCCGCCCGCCCGATCGCCGCAAGCGACGCATCCGGGTCGGTGAGCAGCACCGCGACCTTGGCATTCTTCTCATCGAGTGCCGCGGCAAGCGCCGCACGGTCGGCGATCTTGAAGGTCTTCACCGGCAGGTTGCCGCCCTCCAGCAGCATGGCGGAAAGCCCGGCGGGCTTGCCCGCATCGAGCAGGCGCACCGCCGTCTGCACATTGATTGCGTCGATGCGCAGTTTGATCGCCGCCGTCAGCGTTTCGTCCGCCGCAGCGGCATCCAGCATGTCGGCAAACGCCGCGCGGTCGATCGCAAGATCAATGCTCTGCGGGTCGCGCGTGGCGGCATAGGCAGTCAGCGCCTTCGGCGCAGCGGCAGCCATGTGCGCGGGGAAGGCTTTGTATTCCCCGCTCTCCACCGCCGCGACCGCCGCCTCGGGCGATACCGTGCCGCAGGCAAACAGCATGCCGTCCGCCTCAATTCCGCCGACCTTTGCTTTGATCGCCGCCTTCAGATTGTTGGCGTCGTACTCATAGCGCATGAAGTCGAACAGCTTCGGGTCCGGAATCGACTTTGCCACCTCGGAAAAGGCGGTGCCGAGCAGCCCCTCGATGGTCGCCTCGATGTCAAATGCGCCGTCGGTATACACCGGTGTGACCGCATCGGCAAACAGGGCAACGGCATCCGCCTCGGTGGCGGCGTCGATGAGCTGCATGTATTTCTCTTTGGTGAGCAGCTTCGTCTCAAACACGCTGACGCGCGCGGACGCATACATGAAATCTGTATCTTTATAAGCCATCTCGCCCCTCCTCTCAGCCGAAGAGGACGGTGCGGATGTGCGGCTCGGTCTGCTCCCGCGCGTCGCGCAGGATCATGTCGAGCGAGCAGTTGATGAAGGTGTCGCCGCATTCGAGCAGCAGCCCGCCGTCGATGTCGGCTTCACCGCCGAGCGTGACAGGCTCGCCGCAGTCCCGGATGAGCGCCTCGCCGAGCGGCAGATCCGCCGCCGCCAGCCGCAGGACATACGCCTTCGGTGCGATGTTCTCGCCGAAGGTCGCCTTGGCGTGCGCCTCGCGCGCGTGGCACTCGGCAAGCGCCGCATGCAGCACGCCCGAGAGGAATGCGACCCGCTCGTCACCGGAAAGCCCGGCAAGCCGCGCGCGCACGGTCTTGTACACGCCGTCCAGCACCTCGGCACGGCAGGCGAGCGTGACCGCGCGCTTTGCCGTCTCGGCGGCACTTGCGGCGCGCTTGTCCGCCTCGGCGTTCTCCCGCGCGACGGCAGCCTCGCTGTCCGCGCGGATCGCGGCGACGCGCGCGTCACTGTCCGCGCGGATCTTCGCGATCTCGGCGTCGGCGTCCGCGCGGATCTTCGCGATTTCCGCCGCAGCGGCATCGTCGATCCGTTTTGTAATGTTCATAACGCCGTCCATTTTTCCCTCCGGCATTAAACCTTTGCGAAGAGAACGAGCAGCAGCGAAACGAGGACGGCAAAGATCGCGTAGGTCTCGACCATTGCCGCAGAGGTGATTGCCTTACCGACTTCATCGGGGCGCTTTGCAAGGAGGTTGATGCCGCTTGCCGCAACTCTTGCCTGGAGGATCGCGGAGAAGTAACCGACGATCATGATCGGCAGCGATGCCGCGAAGAAGTAGATGCCCTGACCGACCGTGAGCGTGACCGGGTCGCTGCCGAGCAGACCCATCTTGGAGATGATGAGGAACGCGGTGATCAGACCGTAAATGCCCTGCGTGCCGGGGAGCGCCTGCAAAATCAGTGCCTTACCGAACTTGGAGGGGTCCTCTGCGAGCAGACCGCTCGACGCCTCACCGACCATGCCGACGCCCTTTGCCGAGCCGATGCCGGAGAAGACGACCGCGAGCCCTGCGCCGAGCAGCGCCAGGTTGTTGCCGGTGAACCAGGAATTGAGAAAATCAACGAAAGTCATGATGTTTGTCTCCTTTGGTTTTTATATTTTTTGTTTTTTTGATTCGTTTTAAGGGGAATGCGGATCAGGCTCCCTCTGACGAGGGAGAGCTGTACGAGACGCAAAAGCGTCTCGCGGAGTTTTCCCGGAGGAAAAACATCCTGAGCCGTAGGCGACTGATGAGAGATTGAAGCAAGCAAAGCATCGCACTTGCTGTGCCGACTGCCTGCATGCCCTCATCCGCCGGGACAAGCTCGGCACCTTCCAAAACGGGGAAGGCTGAGACGCAGGCGACCGATGGTCGCCCCTACAGGTGCGCATCCTTTACTTTATTCTTCTCTCTTCTCTTCCCTGTAGGTATATTCATCCGCAGGGGCGAGGGGGCGGAACGGCTTGCCGCCGTCCACGAAGAATTTGCCGAAGAACTCAATATATTGCAGTCTCGACGTGTGTACGAAGGTGCCGAGCACGTTGATGACCAGATTGAGCAGATGTCCGACGATGAAGATGACCACCATCGCAATGAAACCGCCGACCGACGGACCGACCAGCGTCGCCAGGATGTTGACGACCTGCCCGATGACCGCCGACGCAAGCCCGAGCGCGAGAATGCGCGAATAGGACAGAAGGTCGGAGCCGTAGGAAATCAGATCATACAGGCTGAAAATGCCCTTGCCCAGCTTCATGATGATGTTCTTCTCGGCGCGCCCCTGCGTCAGCACCAGCATGGCGACGCCTGCGAGCGCCACCCACTTGCCGATCTCAGGTTTCACCGCAAGCAGTCCGAGCCCCGCGAAGAGCACCCACCACGAGCCGATGTCAAAGATGGCGTCAAGCGGCTTGCCGCTCTTCCAGATGACCGAAAACTTCACTGCCATGCCCGCGATGAGGTGCACCGCACCGACGCCGAGCGACAGAATGAGGAAGTTCATCGGGTTCTGGATCGGATCAAACCACAGCGCCAGCGTCTTCGGCACTTCGGTCATCGCCGTCATGTGCTGCATGTACGCCAGCGGAAAATCGCCGAAGTACGAGCCCATCAGCACGCCCCAGATCATCGAGGAAATGCCGCAGTAGCCGAACATGGCGAGGAACGCGCGCATCCCCGGCTTCGGATGTAAGAGGCGGATCGCGCCGAAGCCGGCGAGGACAAGCAGCAGCCCGTAGCCCGCGTCCGCAAACATCAACCCGAAGATGATGAAGTAGAAAATGCTCATGATAAACGTGGGATCGTAGGTGCCGTACGCCGGGTAGGAATACATACCCATGACCCACTCGAAGTTCTTTGCAAAGCCGTTGTTGCGCAGCTCGACCGGCGCTTCCTCGCCGTCCGGAACCTCCTCGATCGCATAATCGCAGTCGAAGGCGTCCAGCACCTTTTCCACGGCTTTCTGCCGCCGCGCGGGCAGGTAGCCCGTCAGGAGCGCGGTGTAATGCGTCTGTCCGCTCTGCGCCATCGCGCCGTAGGCGGCGAGCTTAGTCTTCTCGAAGTCGCTGAGGATTTCGAGCAGCCCGACGCGCGCGGCATCGGCTTTCAGTCCCTCGATGAGCGCCGCGTCTTCCCCGCCGAGCGTCTTGATCTTGGCGCGCGTGCGGCGGATCGCCTCGGACGCCGTGCCCGTCCCTGCCGGGAAGGTCGCGCGGATGAAACCGAGCGGCAGGAGCGCCGCATTCACCCGTTCGAGGTCCTCCTTCAGGCAGAGGATGCCGACCGTCGTCTGCGTCTTGCCGTCGGACAGCACAGCAAGCTCGGTGTCCGTACCGTCGAGCGCGGCGCGGACCGCATCCGGCGTGACCCCGGCGGAAAAGCTGCCGAAAAGCAGCGCGCAGCGCGCCGTGCCGGTCGTCTCGAGCGGCACATCCGCCCTTTCAAAGGGCAGGAGCGACGCGAGCAGGTTCTCGGCATCGGCGATCTCGCTTTTGATTGCCGCGCGGCGATCCAGCTTTTTGCCGACGGCGGCAAGCAGGCTGCGCGCCGCCGCATATTCCGGCGTGTCGTCAAAGCGCATCACATCGGCGCAGGTCTTCGGGTCGAGCAGACTTTTCGTCTCTTTTGCATACTTGTGCAGGACGGCAAGCGCGTCCGTGAGCGCGGCGATGTCGCGTTCCAGCGCGCTCTTTGCCACCGGATCGCCGCCGCTTTCCAGCGCCGTGCCGTCCGCCTCACTGCCGAGCGCCTCCTCGGAGAGTTCCACACAGCGCAGGGCGCATAGCCTTGCGACAAGCGCGCGCAGATTCTCCCGATTCGTCAGCACCGACAGCTTTTTCATCTTGCTTACTGCCACTGTCTTCTGATGCCTCCGAGGATCTCCTCCACCGCATCCGCGGCTTTTTTCTTTGTGATCTCACCGGATGCGTCGGCAGTCGCCTTCGCCATTCCGCGCGCATCCAGCACGCGGCGGTCGCCCGCCTCTTTGGCGGCTTTCGCTGCCGCCGCTTTTGCGGCATGCGCCGCCTCGATGGCAGCCGTCTCGGCATCCGCCGCAGCCGCAGTCGCCGCCGCGATGTCGGCTTTTGCCGCCTGTCTGGCTTCCGCCACGCGGGCAGCCGCCTTTTCCTCGGCGTCCTTGACGGTGCGGATCGTATCACTCAGCATAGTCGGTCTCCGTCCTTTCTTTTCGGGATGTATATATAGATATTTATTGTAGGAATCTGCGCCTTTCAGGCTTCCCCAACGGGGAAGGCTTGGTTAGAGCGGTACGGTTGCGGGCGATTCCGGCGGAAGCTACCCTCTCCGACCTTGTTTATTTTTTCACACTGCGTCTATCTTATAGCAAAAAAACCGCAAATGCAAGGACTCGCGCGCGGCTTTAATTCTTTTTCATATTTTCCTGTATTTCCGCTGCTATTCTACCATACCTTAACCGCAAGTGCAAGAAAAATTTCAAAAAGAAAATCTTTTTCCGTCTGCCGGAACATCCCTGCGCCGCAGATGCGGCGCAGGGTTGATTTTTGTCGATAACTGTGATAAAATTAAGAAGAGTTTTTTTCGGGAGGTCACGCTATGTTTGCTTGGAAAACCGATAAAATTGAAAAATACCGCTCCAAAGGGCGGATCGCAGCCGCGCTGATCGCCTCTGCCGTCGGCGGCGCACTGACCGGCGTGTGCAGCCTGACGATCGCCACCGGGTCGCAGCCGCGCGCCATGTTCGATTCCTATTTCACAAACCCGTGGATCCTCGCGCTCAACCTCGCCGTCCCGGTCGTGCTGGCGCTCTTTTTCACCCTGCTCACCAACCGGGCGTGGATCGCCTGGCTTCTGACCAATCTTGTCGTCATGCTCCCCACCGTGGTGAGCTTCTTCAAGGTCGAGTTCCGCGGCGACCCGCTGTGCGCCGAGGATCTGACCCTCGTCACCGAGTCGAAAAAGATGCTCGAGACCTACAAGCTGTTCTGGGATGATCGCTTCGGCTTTTACCTCGCGATCCTCGCCGTCGGCACGCTGGCGCTCGCGCTTTTCTTCCGCGGGCGGTTCCGCCGCGCCGCGCCGCGCCTCATCGCCGCGCTTGTGCTGGCGATCGCCTGTGCCGCCGCGTCCCCGCTCTACACAAGCGCCGAGATCTACGACGTGAAGACATCCAACACCGCGCTCATCAACCCCTATTCCGAGAACGATCAGTTCATCTCCAAGGGCTTTGTCTACCCCTTTCTCCACACGATCAAGGACGCATTCCACCCCGCGCCCGACGGCTATGACGCAAGCGGCGCCAAAGCCGCGCTCGACGCCTACACCGACGAGGAAATCCCCGCGGACAAGCGGGTCAATGTGGTCGCCGTCATGCTGGAGGCGTACAACGACTTCTCCCGCTTTGAAAACCTGCACTTTGTGCGCGACGTCTACGGCAAGTACCGCGAGCTGGAGGCGATGGGCTATGCCGGAACACTGATGACCGACGTGTTTGCGGGCGACACCCGCGTGAGCGAGCGCGAATTCCTCACCGGACTTCCCTATGCCCGCATTGACAAATTCGTCGCACCGTCCAACTCCTATGTGTGGTACTTCCGCGAAAACGGCTATCACACGACCGGTTCGCACCCCTGCTACGCCTGGTTCTACAACCGCAAGAACATCAACAAGAACCTCGGCTTTGCGGAATATCTCTTCAGCGAAAACTATTTTGCCGAGCGGACCTGGAACGACATCACCTATGATGCCGCCTACTTCCCGATGCTCTACGAGCTGTACGAGAGCCGCGACAGGTCCGTGCCCTATTTCAGCTACAACATCACCTACCAGGGGCACGGTCCGTATGAGGCGGACAACCCGTATTACACCGAGCCCTATGTGGAAAACGGCGGCTGGTCGGAGGCATCGCAGACCATCCTCAACAACTACCTGAACGCGCAGGCGGAGACCACCGCGATGCTCTACGACTTCGCGACGCAGATGCTGGCGACCGACGAGCCGGTCGTGCTGGTCTTCTTCGGCGATCACAAGCCCTGGATGGGCAACGGCGACAGCGTGTATCACGAGCTGGGCATCAACATTGATCGCTCGACTGACGAGGGCTTTCGCAACTATTATTCCACACGTTACCTCATTCTTGCAAACGATGCGGCAAAACGTGTGACCGGCAGCGATTTTCGCGGCGAGGGTGAGACGATCTCGGCGTCCTTCCTCATGAACAAGGTGTTCGAGCTCTGCGGCTGGCGCGGCAGCGCGTACATGCAGTTCACCACCGCGCAGATGCAGAAAACCCCCGTGGTGCACCGCAGCTTTGACCTGCGGAGCGATGACTATCGTCTCTATGACGATGTGACCTATTATTACAGAAAGAATTTCGTCTACGAGTCATGAAAAACTTCCTCAGAAACTGCATACCGCTCCTGCTCCTCGCGGCGCTTTCGCTCTCCGCGGCGGCGCTCCGCCCCGGCGATGTCGCCGGGCAGGTGCTGGCGACCGAGATCCGCGCCTTCATCGACGGTGTGGAGATCCCCGCCTACAACATCGACGGCAATCTCGGCGTGGTCGCCGAGGATCTGAACGCCTACGGCTTTATGACCGGGTATGACGACCCGACCCGCACCCTGACCGTCGCCCGCACGGGCGCGGCTGTGCGCGGCGTGGAGATCCCCGAGAGCAGCCACCAGCCGAGCGGCACGGTCATCGCGCGCGTGCTGTATTCCGACATCCGCGTCTATCTCGACGGGCGCGAAATCCCCGGCTACAACATCGACGGGCGCACGATCATCCTGTTCTCATCGCTCGACACCTACGGCAGGCGCACCTATCTGCACGACGCAGCCCTCTCCATGCTGGAGACCGGCGAGGCAAAAGCCCCCGCCGCCCCCGTGACGCTGCCCGACCGCGTGGTGCACGGCGGCGGCGCGATCGACGGCTATGCGGGCAGCAACTCGCTGGAGGCGATCAACGCCGCCTATGAAGCGGGTCACCGCACGCTGGAGCTGGACTTCCTGCTCTCGGCGGACGGCTATCCGGTCTGCCTGCACGACTGGTCGATGTACTATTCCAACGACATCACCGACGGCGTGCCGATGACGCTGGAGGCGTTCCGCGCGGTCCGCATCTATGAGCGGTATACGCCGCTCGACCTCGAGACGCTTGCCGGATGGCTCACCGCGCACCCCGATGTGCAGATCGTCACCGACGTCAAGGACAACAACCTCGGCGTGCTGCGCACCATCGCCAAGTCGCACCCCGAATTGCAGGCGCGCTTCATCCCGCAGATCTACGCCTATGACGAATACGCGCCGGTGCGCGCCATGGGCTATACCAACATCATCCTCACACTCTACCGTCTCGGCGAATACAACGACAAGGTGAACACGGAAAAGATCGTGCCCTTTGCTGCGGCGCGCGGTCTTGTCGCCGTCACGGCGGACGTCACCATCGCAAGCGAAGAATTCATCGCCGCATTTACCGAAGCGAGCGTCCCGCTGGCGGTGCATACCGTCAACGGCGAAGCCGAACAGGCAGCCCTCTTCTCCGCCGGCATCAGCACAATCTATACCGACCGCGTAAAATAGCGAAGCAAAAGCCGCCCGCAGGCGGCTTTTTTTGTGATCGTTTAAGCAGGCAGATGTTTCTTTCAGCCCCCTCACCGAGGGGGCTGTCTCCGATAGGCGACTGGGAGAGTTTTGCAGAGAGCAAGACTCCTTCCGTCACGGCATTGCCGTGCCACCTCCCTCACCGATGGAGGTAAAAAGATATTTTGTTGCCGAAAACAGAGTAATGCCTGCCGTTATACCGACAAAGTTTTCCGCCGTCGCCCGGTATATAGCGACTTGTGATAATTTCAATCCGTATAGGCTCACCTCAACTTGATTATACTATCATTTGATAGTATAATCAAGTTTTGTGTGCCTTTTTCCTTATAATTTTGATTATAAGGATGTGGATAGAATGAAGAACTACAACGATAGAATCCGGGAACTGCGGGAGGATCACGACCTGACGCAGACACAGGTTGCCGCCGTGCTCGGCATCGACCAGCGCACCTATTCCAACTATGAGCTGGGTTATCGCGCGCTGCCGATTGAGCATTTGATTCGCCTTTGTAAATATTATAAAGTCAGCGCCGACTTTGTGCTCGGCATTGAACTGTAAAAAGCCGCCAGCAGGCGGCTTTTTTGTGCGGGGAAAGACGCAAGGTATGCACATGTTTTCCGCTTTCCTGTAAGGGCGACCAT
>ENA-UOJC01002195-UOJC01002195.1-human-gut-metagenome-genome-assembly--contig:-C104-NODE-2195-length-22097-cov-15.121314_pt1 | contig 22097 bp, 17 predicted proteins | sample MGYA00242339_ERZ723886 | MGnify/ENA metagenome assembly ERZ723886 | reverse complement strand
ACAAGGCGGAGCTTGACGAAAAGCAGCAGCGCATGGTGTTCCTGCTCATCAAGGACATCCGCAATATGCAGAAGATCCCCATGGACGAATACGTCGCCTACCAGCAGCTTCTGGTCGAGGCGGACGACGTCTGGCACCGCGCGAAGGAGACGAGCGATTTTGCGCTCTTCGAGCCGGTGCTTGAAAAGATCTTCGAGACGAACATCCGCTTCGCGCACTACTGCGCGCCGGAAAAAGATCCCTACGACTACTGGCTCAGCGAGTATGAGGACGGACTGACGATGGCGCAGTGCGACGAATTTTTTGCAACGCTGCGCGAGCACATCGTGCCGCTCCTTAAGAAGATCAAGGAAAAGCCGCAGGTCGACGACGCGATGCTGCACGGCAGCTTCCCCGAAACGGCGCAGGACGCGCTCTCCCACTATCTTATGCGCACGATGGGGCTGGATCTCGATCATGTCGGCCTTTCGACGACCGAGCATCCCTTCACCACGTCCCTCGGCTCGCACTTCGACGAGCGCATCACGACGCACTATCTTGAGGGCAACTTTGCTTCCTCCATGTTCTCCGTTATCCACGAGGGCGGCCACGCGCTCTACGATACCGGCAGCGCGGACGAGCTTGCCTACACGGTGCTCGACGGCGGCGTTTCCATGGGCATCCACGAGAGCCAGAGCCGCTTCTATGAGAACCTGCTCGGCCGCTCCCGCGCCTTCACGGCCTTCGTCTTCCCGAAGCTCTGCGAGCTCTTCCCCTCGCTCGCGGGCCACACGGCGGAGGAATTCTACCGTGCCATCAACAAGGCTGAGCCCTCGCTCATCCGCACCGAGGCTGACGAGGTCACCTACAGTCTGCACGTCATGGTACGCTACGAGCTGGAAAAGCGCGTGATGCACGGCGAACTCAAGGTGCACGACCTGCCGGGTGAATGGAACCGCCTTTACAAGGAGTATCTCGGCGTCGATGTGCCGGACGACAAGCACGGCGTTTTGCAGGACAGCCACTGGTCAGGCGGCAGCGTGGGCTACTTCCCGTCCTACGCGCTCGGCAGCGCCTACGGCGCGCAGCTGCTGGGCAAAATGAAAGAAACGGTCGACGTGGAGGACTGCCTGAAGCGCGGTGACTTCGCGCCCATCAACGCGTGGAACCGCGAGCACATCTGGCAGTACGGCTGCCTCAAAAAGCCGGGCGCGCTGCTGGAGCAGGCGCTGGGCGAGAAGTTCGATCCCACAGCCTACACGCGCTACCTCGAGGAAAAGTACGGCGAACTCTACGGCCTCTAAGCCCACAGCCATTCAAAAAAGGGATGTCCCGCGGGATATCCCTTTTTTTGTGAGCAAAATACGGAAAGTGCATTGCATTACAGTGTAATTTTTGGTATAATAAAAGATAAAAGTGTAGCCGCATCGAAGCTGCGGCCGAAAAAAAGATAGGAGAAATGACCATGGATTCTGCGCTTTACTCGGCTTATGTCGATATCCTGCGCGAAGAGCTTGTGCCCGCGATGGGCTGTACCGAGCCGATCGCCGTCGCTTATGCGGGCGCGCTCGCGCGCAAAACGCTGGGAACGTATCCTTCGCGCATTGAGCTCGGCGTGAGCGGCAACATCATCAAAAATGTCAAGAGCGTCATCGTTCCGCACACGGGCGGGCGCAAGGGCCTTCCCGTCGCGGTCGCGGCGGGCGCGCGCATCGGCGATGCCGACGCGCAGCTCGAGGTGCTGGCAAGCGTCACGGAGGAGCAGCTGCCGCTTTTGAGCGAATACCTCGATTCGACCGAGATCGTCGTGTCGAAGTCCCCGCTGCACTGCCCCTTCGATATTCAGGTGCGCGCCTACGCGGGCGAGGATACGTCCTTTGTCCAGATCGTCGGCAGCCACACGAATGTCGTGCGCATCGAGCGCAACGGCAAGGTGCTGCTCAGCAAGCCCTTCTCCGAGGAAGCGTCCCAGCCGCCCGAGAACCGCAAACTGCTGACCGTTGAGGATATCATCGCTTTTGCAGACGAAGTGAACCTCGACGATGTGCGCGAGCCCATCGCGCGCCAGATCGCATACAATACCGCCATCGCCGAGGCGGGATTGACGGGGGAGTACGGCGCGGCCGTCGGCAGGATCCTGCTCGACTCCTACGGTGACAGCGTGCAGAACCGCGCGAAGGCCTGGGCCGCCGCGGGGTCGGACGCGCGCATGAACGGCTGCGAAAAGCCGGTCGTCATCAACTCCGGCAGCGGAAATCAGGGAATGACGGCGTCGCTGCCCGTCATCATCTACGCCCGTGAGCTGCAAGCGAGCGAGGAGCAGCTCTATCGCGCGCTCGTCGTGTCGAATCTTGTCACCATCCACCTGAAAACGGGCATCGGCAGCCTCTCCGCCTACTGCGGCGCGACCAGCGCTGGCGCGGGCGCCGGCGCGGGCGTGTGCTACCTTTACGGCGGACGCTACGATGAGATCGCCCACACCGTGGTCAATGCGCTCGCCATCAACTCCGGGATGCTCTGCGACGGGGCGAAGGCCTCCTGCGCGGCGAAGATCGCCTCGGCGGTCGAGGCGGGGCTGCTCGGCCTTCAGATGTATCGCCACGACAGCCAGTTCTACGGCGGCGACGGCATCATCGTCAAGGGCGTGGAAAACACCATCCGCGCCGTCAGCAGCATTGCGCGCGACGGTATGCGCGAGACGGACAATGAGATCATCCGTCTGATGATCGGCGGGGAAGCGGTGCGATGAAGATCCTTGCTACAGGCTTTACGCCCTTCGGCGGCGAGCAGATCAACCCCTCGTGGGAGGCGGTGAAGCTCCTTCCCGAGCGCGTCGGAGAAGCGGTGCTTTTGAAGCGCGAGATCCCGACGGAGTTTGATGCCGCCTGTGCCGCGCTGCGCGCGGCGATGGATGCGCTGCGGCCCGATGCGGTGCTGGCCGTCGGGCAGTACGGCGGGGCGAACGGTATTCGCGTTGAGCGCGTGGCCGTCAACCTGCGCGATGCCCGCATTGCCGACAATGCGGGGGCAAAGCCTGTGGACGAGCCGGTTGTTCCCGGCGCGCCGGACGCTTATTTTGCGACCCTTCCCACGCGCCGGATCGTCGAAAAGCTGCGCGAAGAGGACATTCCTGCCCAGCTTTCGTATTCGGCGGGAACGTTCGTGTGCAACAATCTTCTTTACTGCGCCCTGCACGAGAGCGCGCAGAAATTCCCCGCCACGCGCTGCGGCTTTGTCCATGTGCCCTATCTTCCGGAGCAGGCGAAGGACGGCAGCGCCCCCAGCATGAGCCTTGCACTGATGGTCAGAGCTCTGACCGCCGCGCTGGAAACGATTGCCGAAGGATAACGAAACAATGCAAAAGAGCGGACTGATTTCTTCTGAAATCAGTCCGCTCTTCCTTTGTAAAAACGAGGCCGCGTCGGCGGCGATCAATCTGCGCGCGATGCGCGCTCGCCTTTTCCTTCCTCTTTCGTCAGCAGCACGGCCAGCACCGCGGCGAGCACACCGCCGAACAGCTTTGTCAGCAGCAGCGGCAGAATCATTTGCGGCGCTGCGCTCAGCGTGAAGCCCAGATGCGCGGCGAGCGCAGACGCGGCGCAGACCGCAAAGGCTGCGTTCATCGTCTGCCCGCGCAGATCCATTTCCTTTATCATGGCAAGCACGGGCGTAATGCTCACAAATCCGACCAGAAGCGCTGCAAGGCTCGCATCCGTCATGCCGAACTTCTGTCCCAGGCGCATCAGGGGCCTTGACAGCACGCGGCGCAGGACTTCCGCTGCCGGCAGGCTGCCAAGCATGACAATGCCGATGCCGGACACGGTCTTCATCGCCTCTTCGATCGGCGCAAGGTTCGGAATGAGCGCAACGCCCGCGATGTACTGCACCGCGCCCGCCGTCAACCCGATGATGGACAGCCAGCGCAGCAGCGCCGCGAACGCGGAGAACGCGCGGATGGACTGCGCTGCAAAGAATTTGAGCCCCAGCATCAGAAGGAGCGAAAAGAGCGCAACGGGCAGCGTCTGGATGAGCAGCGGCAAAAGGGCGATGCCGCTCACCGCGCCGCCGAGCAGCAGTGCGACGGGCAATGTGCCGAGCCCGATCAGAAGGCCGCGATAAAATCCGGCCGCATCTGAGCCGCGCAGCATCCCCGCACCCAGTGGGATCGTAAAGGTGACCGTGCAGCCGAGCGTCGCCGCCACGAGGATGCCGGCATAGCGCCCGATGGCTGTGTCCTGTGCAAGGAGTTCCGCGGTTTGATAGCCGCCCATGTCGATGGCCAGAATGCCGCCGAGCATCGCCGGGTCCAGCCCCAGCGCGCACCAGAGCGGCGCGAGTGTGGACTCGAGCGCGCCTGAAAGGAGCGGCGCAAGGCAGAGAATGCCCGCCATCGAAAGCGCCGTCGGCCCAAGAAGCTTGAAGCCTTCCTCAAATCGCTCGCCCAGATTAAAACGGTTGCCGATCAGAAGATCCAGTCCGCCGAGCACCGCGCCGATGGCCAGAGCGCACAGGATGGCGCGCTCCATCACACGTCTCCTCGCATGGCGGCTTCAATGTCCTCGATCGTGCGCGGGATCGCGGCGGAGAGATTCTCGCAGCCATCCTCCGTGACAAGGCAGTTGTCTTCAAGGCGGAAGCCGATGCCCCATTCCTCATTGTAAACGCCGACATCCACGCAAAAGACCATATTCGGCGCAAGGATCTCCGGGCGCTTGACCATGTCGTGCACGTCGTAGCCGATGTGATGCGAACCGCCGTGCCACATGAGCCTGCCGACCTCGTCCACGCTCTTCAAAACGCCCGCTTCCACCAGCCGCTCTGCGTTGTAGCGGCGGATCGTCGCGTCCACATCCTCCATTTTCATGCCGGGACGGATGATCGAGAACAGATAGTTCGAGGTCGCCAGCACACATTCGTACAGAATGCGCTGGCGCTCGGAGAATTTTCCGTTGCACGGCCACGCGCGCGAAACGTCGGTGATCATGCAGTCATACTGCGCGCCCACGTCGTTCAGGACCATGTCGCCATCCTGCGCCTGGCCGGTGTAGCTATAGTAGTGGATGCAGAAATTGTTCTTTCCGCAGGAGATGATCGACGGGAAACCGGGGCCGTCGGGGCTGTGCTGCGCAAGCGCGTAGTCAAAATCCGCCTTGTACTGGTACTCGTATTTTCCAGGATGCGACGAGCGCATCATGGCAAGAATGCCTTCGCGCGTGATCGCCTCCGCCTTGCGCAGCGCTTCGATCTCGCACGGCTGCTTGATGAGCCGCAGCGAGCGGAGGATGTCCTCTGCATTGCCGATCGAGAGATAGGCAAAATCCTTCTGGATGCGGCGAAGCAGGCGGTGCGGCGGACGGTCGGGCTGCTCGGGCGTGTAGCGGTAGAGGTCGAGATAGATCTTTTTATACTTTCCGCCGCTTGTAAGCGCGGAAAAGTCGCGCTCAAAGGCCTGAATGCTGCGCGCGTCGCTTACGCCGGAGATTTCTTCCGCTTCCTCGGGTCTTACGCGAACGCCAGTCCAGCGCTCGGCGAGCGCGTCCGGCGGCAGAAGATACAGCCGCTCCTGAACGCTGCCGTCCGAATCTTTTGCGGCGAGCAGCACGGCAGACTTGCATTTCAGTCCCGTCAGGTATACAAAATTGCGGTCGGCAAAAAAGGGAAAGTACTCATCGCCGCACTTCCAGAGTTCCTCTCCCGAGAAAATGGCAAGCAGGCTCCCTGCGTCCATGTGTTGATACAGTCTTTTGCGGTTGTTGACATAATATGACTTCTGCATTTGAAAAACCTCCCGTTTGCGTATTTTTTCCCCATTATAACCGTGCAGGTGACAATATACAAGGGAAACCGTGCGAGGAAATGCGGGGCCCCGCCGCCTGATTGGGAAAAGGCATCATTCCGGCATTTTCGCCAGCGAAACGCCGATAAAAGCGAATCGTTTTCAGTTGGGATGCGCCCCGGCGAGCAGATTTTTCCCCGCGCGGACGAAAAAGCCCGTACTGATATCTGATCAGTACGGGCTGAGTGTGTAGCTTGGTGTTTTGAGCGGTTATTCCCACTCCACCGTTGCGGGGGGCTTGCTGGTGATATCGTATACGATGCGGTTGATGCCCTTGACCTCGTTGACGATGCGGCCGCTGATCTTGTCGAGCAGCTCGTAGGGGATGCGGGCCCAGTCGGCGGTCATGAAGTCCTCGGTCGTCACAGCGCGCAGCGCAAGCACGCGGTCGTAGCTGCGGCCATCGCCCATGACGCCGACGGTGCGCGTGTCGGTCAGGACGGCGAAGTACTGGTTCATCTTCTTGTTTTCGCCGGCCTTTTCCAGCTCTTCGCGGTAGATCGCGTCGGCAAGGCGCAGCGTGTCGGCCTTCTCCTTGGTGATCTCGCCCATGATGCGGATGGCAAGACCCGGGCCGGGGAACGGCTGGCGGGAGACGAGATACTCGGGCAGGCCCAGCTCGCGGCCGAGCTGGCGCACCTCGTCCTTAAAGAGCAGGCGCAGCGGCTCGATGATCTCCTTGAAGTCGACATAGTCGGGAAGACCGCCGACGTTGTGGTGGCTCTTGATGACCGCGGCGCTGCCGAGGCCGGATTCGATCACGTCGGGGTAGATTGTGCCCTGCGCAAGGAAGTCGACCGCGCCGATCTTCTTCGACTCTTCCTCGAACACGCGGATGAACTCCTCGCCGATGATCTTGCGCTTGCGCTCGGGATCGGACACGCCGGCGAGCTTTTCAAGGAAGCGGTTCTCGGCGTTCACACGGACAAAGTTGATATCCCACTTATCAAATGCGGACTCGACCTCGTTGCCCTCGTTGAGGCGCATGAGGCCGTGATCGACAAAAACGCAGGTGAGCTGCGGGCCGACGGCCTCGGCGAGCAGTGCCGCCACGACCGACGAATCCACGCCGCCGGAGAGTGCCAGCAGCACGCGGCCGGAGCCGACCTTTTCGCGCACGGCGGCGATGGCGGTGTTCTTATAGTCGCCCATCGTCCAGTCGCCCTTCGCGCCGCAGACCTCGTAGAGGAAGTTGCGGATCATGTCCTTGCCGTACTCGCTGTGGTTGACCTCGGGATGGTACTGCACGCCGTAGAAGCCGCGCTCTTCGTCGCAGATGGCGACGTTGGGGCAGGCGTCGGAATGGGCGACGAGGGAGAAGCCCTCGGGCACCTTTTCCATGTAGTCGCCGTGGCTCATCCACGTTACGCTCTTTTCGGGCAGACCCTTGAAGAGCTTGCAGGACGTATCGAAGAAGGTCTCGGTCTTGCCGTATTCGCGCGCGGTCGCGTCGTTTGCCGCCACGACCTTGCCGCCGAGGTGGTGCGCGATGAGCTGGCAGCCATAGCAGATGCCGAGCACAGGCACGCCCGCATCAAAGAGCGCGGGATCGACGTGCGGCGCATCCTCAAGGTAAACGCTGTTTGGGCCGCCAGTGAAGATGAAGCCGATGGGCTTCATCGCGAGAAGGTCCGCGAGGGGCGTCGTGTAGGGCTTCACCTCGCAGTAAACGCCGCATTCACGCACGCGGCGGGCAATCAGCTGGTTGTACTGACCGCCGAAATCCAGTACGATGATGGTTTGATGGTTCATGTTGTTTTCTCCTGCCGTATCGTAAACTCAGCGCTCTCGCGCAGTTAGGTAAAAGCATCATATCATAGCTTTTTCTATTTTTCCAGCAGTTTGCAAAATAAAATCGTGCGGAAACGAAGATGCGCGATCTCAAAAGAAAAAGGACGCTCGCAAAGAGCGTCCTTTTTTGCATATTACACGGAGAAGAGCAGCTCGCAGAAGGTCGGGTACGGCCAATACTTCGAAGCTGTGAGCACCTCCAGCTTGTCGATGATCCTGCGCACGGTTGCCATGCGGGATTCGACCTCGTCGTGGTAGTAGTGCAGCAGCGTTTCGGGCTCCGCGCTTTCCGATACGGTCTCGAGCGCCGTCTTGAGCGCGATGGTCTCCTCAAGGAGCTGCTCGTTGAGCGAGCCGATGGCGTTGGCGAGCGAGGACTCGACGTGGCATGTCAGCTCCGGTGCGGCGGCGTGCTTGGCAACGATCGTGTTGCACAGCGCCGCCTCATATTCCGATGCGGCGTTCAGGATGCCGTGCTGGACCATGTCGACGAGCGTTGCCGCCTCGATGCGGATGACCTTGCAGTACTTCTCGATATGAACCTCGTGGCGGGAGAGGATCTCCTCGCGGGAGTACACGCCCTGACGGGTGAGCATTTCGATGTTTTTCGGCAGGATGTAGGCGGGCAGCGCCTCGGCGGTGTTGCGCAGGTTGGCAAGGCCGCGCTTTTCGGCTTCCTTGACCCAGGCCTCCTCATAGCCGTTGCCGTTGAAGATGATGCGGCCGTGGGCACAGAAGGTGTCGCGGATGAGCTTGTGCAGCGCCGTGGTGAAATCCCCGGCGTCCTTGAGCTTTTCGTAGAAATCATCCAGCTCGTCGGCCATGATCGCATTGAGGATCGTGACAGGCCCTGCGATGGACTGCGAGGAGCCGGGCATACGGAACTCGAACTTGTTGCCCGTGAAGGCGAGCGGCGAGGTGCGGTTGCGGTCGGTGGTGTCCTGCGGGATGGCCGGCAGCACGTCCACGCCGATGCGCAGCGACTTGTGCTCGGGGGCGGTGTAGTCGTTCTCGGCAACGATGGCGTCGATGATGCCCTCAAGCTCCGTGCCGAGGAAGATGGAGATGATGGCCGGCGGCGCCTCCTGCGCGCCCAGACGGTAGTCATTGCCCGCAAAGGCGACCGAGCAGCGCAGCAGCTCCTGATATTCGTCCACGCCCTTGATGAAGGCGGCGAGCATCAGCAGGAAGAGCGCGTTCTGGCTCGGGGTCTTGCCGGGGGAGAAGAGGTTTTTGCCCGTGTCGGTCGAGAGCGACCAGTTGACGTGCTTGCCCGAGCCGTTGACGCCCGCGAAAGGCTTTTCGTGCAGCAGGCACACAAGGTTGTGGCGCTCGGCGACCTTTTTCATCGTCTCCATGACGAGCTGGTTCTGGTCGCTCGCGGTGTTGGCGTCGGTGTAGATGGGGGCCATCTCGTGCTGGCCGGGGGCGACCTCGTTGTGCTTGGTCTTGGAGAGCACGCCGAGCTTCCACAGCTCCTCGTCCAGCTCCTGCATGTAAGCGCCCACGCGCGGACGGAAGGCGCCGAAGTAGTGGTCGTCCAGCTCCTGACCCTTGGGCGGCTTTGCGCCGAAGAGCGTGCGGCCGCACAGCTGCAGATCCATACGCTTTAAGTAGAGCTTGCGGTCAATGAGGAAATACTCCTGTTCCGCGCCGATCTGCGGCGTGATCCGCTCCGCGTCGTCGCCGAAGAGCTTCAGCACGCGCAGCGCCGCGCGGTTGACCGCGGCGATGGAGCGCAGCAGCGGCGTTTTCTTATCGAGCGCCTGACCGCTGTAGGAGCAGAAGACCGTGGGGATGCAGAGGCTGCCGTCCTTGATGAAGGCGAAGGCCGTGGGATCCCACGCGCTGTAGCCGCGCGCTTCAAACGTCGCGCGCAGGCCGCCGTTGGGGAAGGAAGAGGCGTCGGGCTCGCCGCGCACGAGCTCCTTGCCCGAAAAGTCCATGATGATGCGTCCGCCGCCGGCGTTGTTGATGAAGCTGTCGTGCTTTTCCGCCGTCACGCCGCTGAGGGGCTGGAACCAGTGCGTAAAATGCGTTGCGCCGCGTTCGAGCGCCCAGGTCTTCATCGCGTCGGCGATCTGATTGGCCGCGGAAAGAGGAAGGGGCTGTCCGCTCTTCAGGCAGCCGCGCCAGACGTCCATGGCGTCCTGCGGCACATACTGCTCCATCGTGCGTTCATTGAACACCAGAGAACCAAAAAGCTCGGGAATGCGAGTCGCTTCACTCATGATCCAGACCTCCTGATACAAAATAAAATCATAAGTAATCATACTGCACAGGGGCAAGCAGCGTCAATACCTTGTTTTCCTAACTTTTTCTGCGCTTTACCGCGGTAAACTGTGCGGGGTGAACGAATCGATGAAAGCGCCGGGCCTTTTCCCTGCACGGGGAGATGGCGGCACGATATGAGCATGGACCCGCCTATTTAGGCGGGTCCACTTTTTTTGCGCATATTTCGGCTCACTTGATGGTCGAGCTGTCGTTCAGCACGCTCGTGCTGTAGAGAAACAGTACGTCCTGCGCGTCAAAATCGACAAATTTGCCGAGCGACGCGGGCGAGAGATAGCGGATGTCGATCAGCGTGATCTCGCGATAGCTCTCCGCGAGCAGCGGGATGAGACTTGCGGCAAAGGAATCGCGCAGCACGATCAGATTGCGCTCCGTGGCGGAATTCGGGTTCTCGATGCGCAGCAGCGACTTCGGACCCGAGAGAAAAATCTCGTAAGGGTCGTTGCCGCCTGCTTTATCCAGCGTGTAGATGGGGAGATATGCGTCGTTTTCGTAGTCGTACACGCGGCAGCCCTCGAGCGCGTCGTTCGTAAGATAGGTGAGCGTGTCGGGCGGCATCGGCAGCGCGGACTGACCGCGATACACGCCGGAAAACGGCGTGCCCAGCGTCACGGACGTGAAGTCCTCCGGAAGATCCGCGCCCATCGCGTCCGCGAGGAGCTTCGCGACGGGGAGCAGCTCCTCCTGCCGCCAGTGCGTGTCCGTGCGGTAGTAGGACGAGAGCGAGAGCGCGCCTGTCAGATCGATATATTGCGCAAAGTCCGTCTTCTCGCGCATATCCGCGAAGAGCCTTTCGTAATCCAGCGAAGGATAGCCGTTTTCGGCGGCCAGAAAGTAATTCTTGTCGGGGATGATCGAAAGATAGAGCTTCGCGTCCGTATCCTTGAGATACGTTTCGTACACATAGCGGAAGCGGCTCGCGGCGTGGTCGAGCGAGGACTCGTTCAGCGTGGGGTCAAGCTTTGCGGCGTAGCCGTCTGCGACATAGATGCCGTTGTTGTCCTTTTCGCGGAAGAGGTCGCGCACGGCGAGCGCCTTAAGCGTGCGGAAGGTATCGCGCAGCGGGAACTGATCGAGCGTGTAGCTTTCAAAGTTTGACTGGAAGCGCCCGGAGAGCACCTCCTGCGCGTCAAGACGCGGAAACTGCTTGAGCGGACGGCGCTCGCTGAGGGAGAGCGCGTCGTCCTCTTTCAGCATCCCCCAGAGCGAAAAGCACAGCAGAAACAGCGCGCACACGCCGAGGGAGAGGATATTTTTGACGTTTTTGTTCATCTTCCCCCTCCTTAAAAACGGAAATACAGGAACGGGTTAAAAGACCCGTCCACCAAAAAGGCGGTGCACAGCGACAGCGCGATGAGCAGGAAGACCGGCTCGAGCGCATCGAGCGCAAGGGCGCCGCCCTTTGTTTTCCGCAGCCTTGCAGCCGCCCGTTTGGGAAGCGGCGTCGCGCAGAGCATCCCGAGCACAAGGAGCGCAGCGTAGCTTTTGAGGGAATAGAGCGCCTGCGAAGTGAGCAGCGGCAGCCCGCCCGCGCCGAACATCGCGCCGATGCGCGAAAACGCCTGCGCGGCATTGTCCGCGTCGAAGAGCACAAAGCCGAGCGTGACGAAAAAGAGCGTGTAGATGTGGCCGAGCGCGCGGTGCTTTTGCAGCACCGGCAGCAGCACCGTCTTTTCCAGCAGCAGCAAAACGGCGAACCACAGTCCCCAGAGGACAAAGGTCCACGCCGCGCCGTGCCACAATCCCGTTGCGAGCCAGACGATGAGGATATTCAGCAGCTGGCGCGCCTTCCCCTTTCGGCTGCCGCCGAGGGGGATATAGAGATAGTCGCGGAACCACGAGCCGAGCGAGATGTGCCACCTGCGCCAGAACTCCGTGATGCTCGAAGAAATGTAGGGATAGTTGAAGTTCTCGGGGAAGTGAAAGCCCAGAATACGGCCAAGGCCGATGGCCATGTCGCTGTAGCCGGAAAAGTCAAAGTAGACTTGCAGCAGGAATGCGAGCGCATAGAGCCAGACGAAGAGCACGCTTGCCTCCTGCGCCTGCTTGCAGGCGGCGGCAAGAGAACCGAACTGGTTGGCGAGCAGTACCTTTTTGCAAAGGCCGGTCACAAAGCGCCGCGCGCCGTCCGCTGCGCCCGAGAGACTGTGGGTGCGATCTGAAAGCTCCGCGGCAACGTCGCTGTAGCGCACGATCGGCCCTGCGATGAGCTGGGGGAAGAGCGAAACATAGGCGGCAAGGTCGATGAAGCTGCGCTGCGCCGCCGTTTCGCCGCGATAAACGTCGATGACATAGCTGAGCACCTGAAAGGTGTAGAAGCTGATGCCGATGGGCAGCGCGAGCTTCAAAAGCGGCAGGGAAAGCCCCGCGACGGCGTTGACACTCGAGAGGAAAAAGTCGGCATACTTAAAGTACGCGAGCAGGCCGAGGCTCACGAGAACGGAAAGCGACAAAAAGAGCTTTGCCGCCTTCCCGCCCCGATATTTTTCAATGAGCAGGCCGAAGGCGTAGCCCTGCACGATGGAGATGAGCATCAAAACGACATACTTCGGCTCGCCCCAGGCGTAGAAAAAGAGGCTTGCGAGCAGAAGAATGAGGTTTTTGAAGCGACCCGGCACGGCAAAATACGCGATCAGCACCAGTGGCAGGAAGTAGAAGAGAAAGGGAATGCTGGAAAAGAGCATGAACCTTCCGCCTTTCTGAGCGTGATTAGAGGAGCGGCTCGTCGCAGACGACAGATGCCTCGCTGTAGACCGAGGTGAGCGTGTCGCGGAACTGATCGACCAGCTCCTCCGCACCGAAGCAGGAGACGACGAAATCGCCCATCGTCAGGATGACGAGCTTATCGGGGAAGCCGCACATCCACTGGCGGTTCATGATGTTGTCCTTGAGGTCGGAAACGACCGCGTCAACGTCGGGGGCATTGGCAATGTGGAAGGCGCCGGCGGTGAAGGTGTTGGCGTTCATCATGTGGATGAGGGAAGCCGCGTCGGTCAGCTTGTCCACATCGGCGGCGGGATAGCCGAGCATGTAGTCAAGGGTGTCGCCATCCGCAACGGAGAAGTTGCCGGGCGCGTCGTCAACCATGTTCTCCTCGTTCATGTCGCCGCCGGAGACGGCGAACTTGTCGTCCTCCGCGTAGCTCGACCAGACGGCTTCGAGCAGCTCGAGGGCGGTGGCGGGCTGGTCGCCGGAGGCGGCACCGCCGTCATTCTTGCTGCCGCAGGCGGCAAGGGAGAGGATCATCGCTGCGGCAAGCAGCAGAGAGAAAAGCTTTTTCATGGGAAGTTACCTCCAAAATAAATGTAAAATGTGATATGTGTGGTTTTGCCGATTCAGGGCCGCTCGGCGACCCAGCAGCCCTTTGCGCCGTCATAGCGCAGCACGGCGGCAGCCTTGCCGTCGAGCGAGAGGGTGTAGCGCGTATTTTCGTCGGGTGCTTCGACCGTCCATGTGAGCGCTTCGCCGCTTGCGGCGCTGCGCGAGGAAAGCGCGCGGGGCGAGGAATCGGCGGGCGAATCCAGCACGCCCTCCGAAACGGAGACCGTGAGCGCATCGCCGGACCTGCTTTCGATCGAGAGCGCCACGCACAGCGGCGGTGTGTCCATGCTGCGCCCGTCGAGCGCGAGCGGCGCGGGCGAGTCGATGGGAACGGGCGCGCCGGTGAGCGCCGTGCCGCCGATGTAGAGCGTGTCGCGCTCTGCGTTGCGCGATGCAGTGAAAGCCGCGGTCAGGATGAGCGCAAGGCAGGCAGCGGCGGCCAGCATACGCGGAAGCGCGCGCCCTTTGTGCGCTTTGGCGCGGCGCTTGTGCGCCTGCGCAACGAGGTCGTCGTCGATCTCGCTGATCGCGCGGAGCATCATTTCATGCTTCATCGTATCCCTCCTTGATGAGGTGCTGCTTTAGTTTTCTGCGCGTGCGCAGAAGCGTCGTTTTGACGCGGCTCTCGCCGCAGCCGAAGCGGGAGCTGATCTCTTCGATCGAGTCGCAGTAGAAATAGCGGAGAATGAACATACTGCGCGCATCCTCGCTCTGCGTGCGCAGAAACGCGCTGATGCTCGCGCCAAGCTCTGCTGCGGCGGTCTCGCTTTCCGGTCCGGACAGCGAAACGGCGCAGTCGTCCAGCTCGTCGAGCGAGAGGGCAAGGGCGTCACCCTGGCGCTTCTGCGCGCTTTTTGCCTTGTATCGGTTGAGCGCCAGGTTGCGCGCGATCTTGCCGAGAAATGCCTGTAGGATCGCGGGCCTTTGCGGCGGCATGGCGTTCCATGCGTGCAGATAGATGTCGTTCACGTTCTCCTCGCTGTCGGCGCGATCTTCGAGAATGTTTCGCGAAATTTTCATACAATAGGGTCCGTATTTGGCAGCGGTGGCTTCGATGGCGTGCTCGTCCCGCTGCCAGTAAAGTTCGACGATCTGCTTATCGTCCATAGGCTCGCTCCTTTCTGTTGTCTGCCATCACGGGGAAAAGACAACTTTTGCGCACCCTGCGTTACAGGAAAAAGCAAATATTTTTGAAAGTATACCACATTCGTCCGTTTTCTAAAAGAGCACCGCGCTATTTTTGGAGGGGCGGGAACTTTTTTTGCCCGCGTGCCGTCTAACAGGTTAGATACCCAGAAACGGAGGTCACCCGATATGAAACGAATTTTTGCTTTGCTGCTGGCCGCAGCGATGACGCTCTCCCTCTGCGCCTGCGGCGCGGGAGAGGCAGACGAGCGCGAGAAGGAGAAGAACGAAGTGGAAAAAGACCCGGCCGCCGCGCAGTATTTGCAGGAGCTTGCCGTGAAGACGGCGGAATATCCCGAGCTTCCCGCCATGCCGAGCACGGAGGAGTTGGACAAGGCCTTCAGCACCATCGACTATGACAAGATGGGCGCGGAGGCCTACGAAAAGGCACAGGAAAAGATCTGGGCGGACTGGGACGAGCGCAGCACGAAGTATTACGATGCGCTCCGCGCGCTGAGAAGCGAGGGCACGGCGCAGAGCGCCGCCTTCCTCGGCTTTACGAAGTCGGCGGCGGGCGCGCTGCTCTCCGGCGAGGACAACGTCATCGTCTCGCCCGCGAACCTCTACCTTGCCCTCGCCATGCTCAGCGAGACGACGGACGGCGAGAGCCGCGGACAGATCCTCTCCCTTCTCGGCCTTGACGACACCGCGACGGCGCAGAGCGCTGGCAACTACATCTGGCGCAACCTCTACGGCGAGACCGCAACGGGCAAGACGCAGCTGGCAAGCGCCCTCTGGCTGAGTGATAGCGTTCCCTACAACGAGGAAACGCTCGAAACGCTCGCCCGGCAGTATCTTGCCTCGACCTTCTCCGCGCCGATGGGCGAAAAGAAGACCGACAGCGCCATCGCCGAGTGGATCAACGAAAATACCGGCGGCCTTCTCGCTGACGCCGCGGGCAGCATCGAGACCAGGTCCGAAACGGTGATGCTGCTTTTGACGACGCTCTACTTTAAGGATCAGTGGCGCGATGAATTCTGGGCGAAGGAGACACGGCAGGATGTTTTCACCGCAGCGGGCGGCGCGCAGCAGACGGTAGACTTCATGCACCTCACGCAGGACAGAGCCTCCTATTGCCGGGGTGAAAACTACACCGTGGCGGAGCTGCGCTTTCAGGGCGGGCAGGCGATGCGCTTCCTGCTGCCCGATGAGGGCACGAGCCTTGAAAGCCTCCTTGCGGACGGCAGCGCCGCGGGCGGGCTGCTGGGCTACGACAAGAATGAAAATCTGCCGAGCGGCAAGCTCGTCTGGAGCGTGCCGAAGTTCGACGTCAGCTCTGATCTTGAACTGACCGACGCGCTCCGCGCGCTGGGCGTTTCCGATGTCTTTGACTTTGATCGCGCGGACTTTTCGCCGCTTGTCGACTTTGACCGCTTTGACAAGGCGGTCGCCGTGACGAAGGTGCAGCACGCCGCGCGCGTCAAGGTCGACGAAAAGGGCTGCGAGGCCGCCGCCTTCACCGCCGTCACGGCGGACGCCATGTCCGCCGCGCCCGAAGACCTTCCCGTGGTGGAGATGGATCTGAACCGGCCGTTTGCCTTTATGATCACCGGCGTGGACGGCCTGCCGCTCTTTCTCGGCACGGTGAACACGATGGCGTAAGGGCAGAAGAGAAAACAACAAAGGGGGGGACGCTTCCTGCATCGGAAGCGTCCCCCTTTTTGCGCATCGCATCTCCTTGCGGGGCGGTGCGATCAATCGATCAAAATAAAAAAGAAAACAGAAAATGACTGACCCCTGATCGCTGTTACTCAAGTACGATCAAGGGTCAGTCACGATGAATATTGGGATCTCTCATATTCTGTTTTCTTCCTTTCCTTTCGTTTTGTGATCTGGTGCCGAATACCACTTACTCCGGTTTCCACTCCTGCTATCTTAAACACTGCTGTTGCAGTGGTCTTACCTGAATGCCGGTACACATCAGAGAGTGCTGCGCGATGGATATGATCGGAACCATTGGATCGGGTTTGCTGCACTTACTTGTACATTGGTCTCACCCTTTCTGTGATTAAAGAATAGCAAGAATGAGGCTGAAAATCAAGCGGCAGAACGAATAAAGATACAAAGAACTTTTTGTGCGGAGAGCTGAATATTCAAAAAACGGCGAAAAATGCTTGCGCTTTATCGATCACTTTAGTACAATAAAGCTGTTGGGCCGCCCTTCAAGGGCGGCCCAATTTGCGCTGTTTGCGGAAATAGACGCGATCCCACTCCGCAGAACCGGGGATAAGCGGCGGCTCGATGACAAGACCGCTTTTCCCGCCGCGCTTCCCCTCGACCAGCAGGAGCGAGGGGGCGGAGACGGCGGACTTTGCGAGAAAGCGCAGGCGCTTTGGCTCGATGCCGCTCTCACGCATGGCACAGAGCACGTCCGTGAGCCGCTCGGTGCGGTGGACGAGGGCGAAGCGCCCGCCGTAGCGCAGGACGCGCTTCGCCGCGGCGCACACGTCTTCAAGCGTGCAGGTACATTCCTCGCGCGCATTTCGCCGCGCCTCGCCCTCGGCGCTCGCGCCGCTGCCGGCGGGGAAGTACGGCGGGTTGGAGATCACATAGTCGACGCTGCCGGGAGGGGGCAGGACGGAAGCATCGCGCAGATCGCCTGTGCGGAAGACGGCGCGCCCCTCCCAGCCGTTTTCCGAAAAGGTCCTGCGCGCGAGCGCCGCCGCGGGCGCGGAAAGTTCCACGTTTTCAACGGTGAGGGAATCCTCGCGCGCAAGCAGGAGCGTGCCGAGCAGCCCCGTGCCGCTGCCAAGGTCGCAGACGCGATCGCCGCGCGCGGGACGGGCAAAGTAGGCGAGGGCAAAGCTGTCCGTTCCCGGCGGGAAGAGGTCCGTATCATAATAAAAGCAGGGTCCATTCTGCCAGAGTTCGTCTCGGCGTTCCATGCAAGCACCCCTTTCAAAGATAAAAATAAGGACGCGCCGAAAAGCGCGTCCTTATTTTTTAAGTACTCTTACGCCTTAGGCCTGGGAGATGGCGCCGTTGGGGCAGGTATCCGCGCAGCTGCCGCAATCGAGGCAGGCATTCGCGTCGATCTGATACTGGGAATCGCCCTGGGAAATAGCACCGACGGGGCAGGCGTCTGCGCAAGCACCGCAGCTGACGCAGGCAGAGCTGATCTGATAAGCCATGATAGTTACCTCCATAAGTTGATGACGCTATTATAGCATGAGAGCGCGAAAATGCAAGAGTGAGAATTGAGGAAATGATTGAATTTTCTGTGTCCTTTTGCGGGGTTTATTTTTGGAGAGAATGGGAAAAGATGAGAAAGTCAAGTGAAACGGACAGGAGGGGAAGAGCCTTGCAGGAAAGAAGATTCAGCGTAAGGGCCGAGCGGGTGCTGCGCGGCGCGCAGGCGGCGGCGCTCGAGCTGGGACACGGCTATGTCGGATGCGAGCATCTGCTGCTCGGAATGCTGCGCGAGGAAGAGGACGCACCGGGCCGCGCGCTGCGCGCGCTCGGCGCAGAGGAGGAGAAAACACGCGCGCTCATCACGCGTGCACTGGGGCGGGGAGAGGCAGACCTTGCCATTGCACAGGGACTTTCACCGCACGCGCGCTGCGCCGTCGAGATGGCGGTGGCGGAGGCGGAGCGCTCGGGCAGCCGCGAGATCGAGTCGGGACATCTGCTGCTGGGGATGCTGCGCTGCGGCGACAACACGGCCGTGCGCCTTTTGCGGCGCGAGGGCGTGGACACGCGCAGGCTCTACGGCGAGACCGTGCGTGCGATGAGCCTGACGGCGAGGCGCAGTCCCGGCGGCGAAGTGCGCGCGAGCCGGGGGGAGAGCAAGAGCGGCAAAACGCTCGCGGAATTCACGCGCGACTTAACGGCGATGGCGCGCGAGGGACGCTTTGACCCCGTCATCGGGCGCGAGGAGGAGATCGCGCGCACCATCCGCATCCTCTCGCGCCGCACGAAGAACGACCCTGTGCTCATCGGCGAGCCGGGCGTTGGCAAGACGGCGGTCGTGGAGGGCCTTGCCGAGCGGATCGGCGAGGGAAACGTGCCGGATGCACTCCTTGACCAGCGCATTTTGTCGCTCGACCTTGCGGGCATGGTGGCGGGAACGAAGTACCGCGGCGAATTTGAAGAGCGCATCCGCGCCCTGCTCGATGAGGTGAGGCGCGAGGGAAACGTCATTTTGTTCATCGACGAGCTGCATACCATCGTCGGCGCGGGCAGCGCCGAGGGAGCGGTGGACGCGGCGAACATCTTAAAGCCCGCGCTCGGGCGCGGAGAGATCCGCGTTATCGGCGCGACGACGCTCGCGGAGTATCGGCGTTATATCGAGAAGGACGCGGCGCTCGAGCGGCGCTTTCAGAGCGTGCAGGTGGGAGAACCCGACGAGGAAAAGACGCTTGCCATCCTGCGCGCCCTGCGCCCGCGCTACGAAGAGCACCACGGCCTCGAGATCGACGACGCGGCGCTGCACGCGGCGGTGACGCTTTCAAAGCGCTACCTTCCGGATCGCTTTCTCCCTGACAAGGCCATCGACCTTGTGGATGAGGCGGCGGCGGGCGTGCGCACAGAGGTGCACAGCGCCTCGCCGGAGGTGAGAGCGCTTTCGGAGCGGGCGGACGCTGCGGCGAAGGATAAGGAGGAGGCCATCCGCGCGCAGAACTACGAAAAGGCCGCGCGTTCACGCGACGCGGAGGAAAGCTTCCGCGCGCAGGCGGCAAAGGAGCGCGAGCGGGAGCGGCGCGAGGCGGAAAAGACGCACGCCGTCGTAACGCGCGAGCACGTCGCCGCGGTGCTGTCGAACTGGACGGGCATCCCCGTGACGCGCCTGAGCGAGAGCGAGCGGTCGCGCCTTCTATCGCTTGAGGATACGCTGCACGAGCGCATCGTGGGGCAGGACGAGGCCGTGCGCGCGGTCGCCCGCGCGGTGCGGCGGGGAAGAGCAGGCGTGAAGGACCCGAAGCGGCCCATAGGCTCCTTTCTGCTGCTGGGACCGACGGGCGTCGGCAAGACGGAGCTGAGCCGCGCGCTCGCCGAGGCGGTATTCGGCAGCGAGGAGGCGATGATCCGCATCGACATGAGCGAGTATATGGAAAAGCACAGCGTCTCGCGCCTGATCGGCTCGCCGCCGGGCTACGTCGGTTATGACGAGGGCGGACAGCTGACGGAGAAGGTGCGGCGAAAGCCGTATTCCGTTGTGCTCTTCGACGAGATCGAAAAAGCGCACGAGGATGTGTGGAACGTGCTGCTGCAAATTTTAGAGGACGGTGCGGTGACGGATTCGCAGGGGCGGCGCGTGGATTTTCGCAGCGCGGTGATCGTGATGACCTCGAACGTGGGGGCAAAGAGCATCACGGCGGCGCCAATGCCGCTGGGCTTTGCCGCCAACGCGCAGGAGGACGGAGAGGCGCACTTCCATGCGGTAAAGGAGGCTGTGACGGCGGAGCTGCGGCGGACCTTCCGCCCGGAGTTTTTGAACCGCGTGGACGAGACAATCGTCTTCCGGCCGCTCAGCGAAGAGAACATGGCGGAGATCGCGCGGCGGCTGCTAAAAAAGACGGCGGCGCGCATGGAGGCGCTCGGCATCCGCTTCGTTTTCGACGCTGCGGCGGCGCGCCTGCTCGCGCAGCGCGGGACGGACGCATCCTACGGCGCGCGTCCGCTGCGGCGGCTCATCAGCGCGGAGGTCGAGGACGCGCTCGCCTCCCTTTTGCTGGAGGGGACGCTCGCGCGCGGCGACACGGCGGTGTTGGCGGCGGAAAACGGCACGCTCTGCGTGCGCCGGCGGGAGGAAGCGGCGGCCGCCGCCCTCGGCGATGTCGGCGCGCAGAAGGCGTGAAAAAAGTTGTATCAGAACAGAAGACCCGGCCGATGGACGAGCATCGGTCGGGTCTTCCTGCTTGTGTAAAGATTTTTGCGGTCGAATGGTGCGAGGCCTTTTTTGCCCTTGCAGGGATGAAGCCGGCTTGGCAAACCGGAAGCTGTCAAAGAGGATGATTCCAATATTCTACAGCATTTCCGTTCACATCATAAAAAGTAATGCTGCCCGCATTGATCGGCAGGACGATCGCAAAGGGTTGATCGCTGTCGATATCGATCACTTGAATGGCGCGGCCATCCTCGATTTGAAGCTGCTGCACCTGCTGCTGATTCATGGAAATCAATGCGCGCTCATTAGCACCCTCTGTGGTGAACTCTGCAATTCCTTCCTGAATCTCCGAGAGTTTTCCGCCCGCGCGGAAGAAATATCCGAAGGAAAGTCCCGGGCGATTGACATAGACGGAAAAAGTGTGGTCGCTCTTGTTCTGCGGATAAGAAATATATGCAGCCATCGTGTCAGAAACACTTCCATCGACCGCCCAATCCTCCTTGATCTTCTGCGACGAACGAATGTCAGCCTCTAGATTGCCCGATGCTACGCCAATGTCGCTACTTACATAAAGAAAACCAATAAATAAGCTGCAAACAAGAAGAATCCCTATCACAGTTTTAAGAACAATCTTTTTCATAGCTATCAAAACTCCTTAGCAGATTCCCAATTTTTTGCCCCGGATGCGCCCTTCCTCATTCAAAGCGCTCAACGGTCGTTGCGAGGCCGTAGCTTGCCTTGAGCGCCTTGAGACGCGCCATCGGCTCGCCGGAGGCGTGCTTATCGAGCGCGGCGCGGTCGCGCCAGTGCTCCACGAGCAGCATGCAGTTTTCCTCGGCGAGGGGCTGGTAGTAGTCATACTGCATGCAGCCCTCTTCGGCGAGGACAGCGGCGCGCAGGCCGCTTCGCTCCATCTCTGCTGCAAAGTCTGCGGCCTCTTCACCGCGATAGAGAACGTGAAGTAAAATGCCTTCCATAAAGTAACGCTCCTTTCCTGCTGTGCGTATTACGATACGTCGATCATTTCGAGGTATTTGTAGCCGTTTTCGGCAATGTGATCCTTGCGCCCCTGCAAATTGTCGCCGAGCAGCAGATCGAACGAGCGCGCGGTGGCCTCCGCCTCCTCGGGCATGACCTTGATGAGGCGGCGCGTTTCGGGGTTCATCGTCGTGAGCCACATCATCTCGGGGTCGTTCTCGCCGAGACCCTTCGAGCGGTCGACCTTGTAGCGCTTGCCCTCAAGGTCCTTGACGATGTCGCTTTTCTCCTTGTCGGTGTAGGCAAACCAGGTCTTTTCGCCGCAGGTGATCTCAAAAAGCGGTGTTTCGGCGATGTAAACATAGCCCTCGCGGATGAGCGTGGGGCAGAGACGGTAGATCATCGTCAAAATGAGCGTGCGGATCTGGTAGCCGTCCACGTCGGCATCGGTGCAGAGGATGACCTTGTTCCAGCGAAGGTTATTGAGGTCGAAGGCATTCAGGTCCTTGACGAACTTGCCGGGGACCTCCACGCCGCAGCCGAGCACCTTCAGAAGGTCGGTGATGATCTCGCTTTTGAAAATGCGCGGATAGTCGGCCTTGAGGCAGTTCAGGATCTTGCCGCGCACGGGCATGATGCCCTGAAACTCGCCGTCGCGCGAGAGCTTGACGCTGCCGAGGGCGCTGTCGCCCTCAACGATGTAGATCTCGCGGCGCGAGACGTCGCGCGTGCGGCAGTCGACGAATTTTTCCACGCGGTTTGAAATGTCGATGCTGCCGGAGAGCTTCTTTTTGATGTTCAGGCGCTGTTTTTCCGCGCTCTCGCGGCTTCGCTTGTTGATGAGCACCTGCTCGGCGATCTTGAGCGCGTCGACGCGGTTTTCGATGA
>ENA-UOJC01002194-UOJC01002194.1-human-gut-metagenome-genome-assembly--contig:-C104-NODE-2194-length-22101-cov-13.605235_pt1 | contig 22101 bp, 24 predicted proteins | sample MGYA00242339_ERZ723886 | MGnify/ENA metagenome assembly ERZ723886 | reverse complement strand
CCCTGAAGGACGCAGATATTACTTGTTCAGCTTTGCCTCCAGCTCGGCCTTCCGGGCCTCGTACCCAGGCTTGCCTCCCCATGCGGCGGGCCGCATGGGGGCCCCTCTGATTTTACCAACCTGCCGGAAATGAATTCCGGCAGGTTCGAGGTTTTGCCTGCGGCAAAACGCTCGTACGCCGCACAAGCGGCGTCTCCTGGGCAAGCCCTGCCCTGAAGGACGCAGATATTACTTGTTCAGCTTTGCCTCCAGCTCGGCCTTCCGGTCTTCATACCCAGGCTTGCCCAGGAGGGCGAACATGTTCTTCTTATAGGCCTCCACGCCGGGCTGGTCGAAGGGGTTCACGTCCAGCAGGTAGCCGGACAGGCCGCAGGCGTACTCGAAGAAGTAGATCAGCTGGCCCAGGGCCTCCGGGGTCTTGCCGTCGGCCTCCACGATGATGTTGGGCACGCCGCCCTCGGTGTGGGCCAGCAGGGTGCCCTCCATGGCCCGGTCCCGGATGAAGTCCATGGGCTTCCCGGCCAGGAAGTTCAGCCCGTCGCCGTCGGCCTCGTCCCGGGGAACGTACAGCTGGCCGTTGGAGGCGCCCAGGCGCACCACGGTCTCAAACATCAGCCGCTTGCCCTCCTGGATGTACTGGCCCATGGAGTGCAGGTCGGCGGTAAAGTCCACGCTGGCGGGGAACAGGCCCTTGCCGTCCTTGCCCTCGCTCTCGCCGTAGAGCTGCTTCCACCACTCGCTCATAAAGCGGAAGGCGGGGTCGTAGCAGGCCAGCAGCTCGATGGGCCGGCCGGAGCGGTACAGCTCATAGCGGATGGCGGCGTACTTCCAGGCGGGGCAGTCGTAGGAGCCGTTGGCGCATACGTCCATCATCTGAGCCGCGCCCCCCATCAGGGCCTCGATATCCACGCCGGCCACGGCAATGGGCAGCAGGCCCACGGCGGTCAGCACGGAGTAACGGCCGCCGATCTCGTCGGGCACCACGAAGGTCTCCCAGCCCTCAGCGTCCGCCAGGGACTTCAGCGCGCCCCGGGCCTTGTCGGTGGTGGCGTAGATGCGCTCTCCGGCGTTCTCCTTGCCGTACTTCTTCTCCAGTGCCTCCCGGAAGAAGCGGAAGGCCACGGCGGGTTCGGTGGTGGTGCCGGATTTGGAGATGACGTTGACGGAGAAGTCCACGTCCGCCACCAGATCCAGCGTCTCCTGCAGGGCGTCGGCGGACAGGCCGTTGCCGATGAAATAGACGTTGGGGGTGTTCTTCTTTTTCAGGTTGTAGTTGGGGGAGCACAGGCAGTCGATGACGCCCCGGGCGCCCAGGTAGCTGCCGCCGATGCCGATGACCACCAGCGCCTGGGAATCGCCCTGGATCTTCCGGGCGGCGGCCTGGATGCGGCTGAACTCCTCCTTGTCGTAATCCCGGGGCAGGTGGACCCAGCCGGTGAACTCGCCGCCGGCGCCGGAACCGGTCTGCAGCTTCTCCTGGGCCCGCTTCAGGCGGGGGGCGAGGGCCTCCTCATAGGGCAGGGGCAGAAAGCTCCGCATCTCAAACAGCTTGACATCCAACATCTTATGTATCGTCCTTTCCTTTGCGATGGGCCTGGGGCCCATCCTCTATTGAGGAGAGTATATCATTTCCAGCAGGCCCCGGCAAGAGAAAACCGTCGGGGATCCGTGGAAAAACACCCGGGACTTTGGGTCAATCCGACAAAAAAGCGGTCTGCAGCAGCCGCAGCAGCATCTGGCCATAGGTGATCCGGGGGACTTCCTCCCCGGCGACGAGGGGGATCTCCGCCACCACTTCCTCGCCGGAGGTGACTGTCAGGGTGCCCAGAACATCGCCCCTGGCCACCGGCGCGTCCACGGCCTCCGGCAGGGTGACGGACTGCCGCAGATCGCCGGCCTTGGATTTTTCCAGCAGCAGGGCGCCGCCCTCCCCCAGCACCGGCTGCACCGTGGCCTGGGTGCCCAGGTTCACGATGACCGGCTTCAAGGGCGTCTCCGGCGTGACGGTCTTCAGGGCGTAGGCGGAAAAGCCGTAGCTCAGCAGGGCCTTGGCGTCCTCAAAGCGCTGGGCGGAGGTAGTGCCCTTCATGATCACGGAGATCAGCTCCATCCCCTCCCGCTCCGCCGTGGCGGAGATGCAGTACCCGGCGGCGTCGGTGGAGCCGGTCTTCAGCCCGGTAGTGCCCTCGTAAAACCGCACCAGCTTGTTGGTGTTCACCAGAGAGGACTGGCCGTCCCGCAGGGTGTCCATCCAGATGGTGGTGTACCGGCGGATGTCCGGGTGGTTCAAAATCAGCTCCCGGCTCATCAGGGCGATGTCGTGGGCGGAGGTGACATGGCCCGCCGCCGGCAGGCCGCAGGCGTTTTTGAAAGTGGTGTCGTTCATGCCCAGCTCCCTGGCCCGCTGGTTCATCCGCTCCACAAAGGCGTCCTCGCTGCCGGCGATCTGCTCCGCCAGAGCCACGGCGCAGTCGTTGGCGGAGACCACGCAGACGGCCTTCAGCATGTCGTCCACCGTCATCTGCTCGTTCTCCTTCAGCCAGATCTGGCTGCCGCCCATGGAGCAGGCGTGGGCGGAGGCGGTGACCACGGTGTCATAGCTCAGCTGGCCGCTGTCGATGGCCTCCATGGTCAAAAGCAGCGTCATGACCTTGGTGACGCTGGCGGGCTCCAGCTTTTCGTGCTCGTTTTTGGCGAAGAGGACGGTCCCCGTCTCCTTCTCCATCAGCAGGGCCGACGGCGCGGCCACCTCCACGGCGCGGGCGCTGGTCCCCAGCGCCAGGATGGCGCACAGCAGTGCGATCAGTTTTTTCATGGTGATCCCCCTTTGCAGCGTTGTCAGATTTTATGAGGGGAAACGGACATTCATGACAGGCGGTGGGGGATAAAAAGAGAACCCCGCCGGACCGAAAGGTCCGGCGGGGAGGTTTTACACCTTGCCGCGGAGCCGCTGCAGCGTCTCCGCCAGATTTTCCTGGTGGACGTCCGCCGCCCGGAAGCGGAGCAGGGCGAAGTTCAGGTTGAACAGCGTCCCGATGCCCACGGCGGAGATGACGGTGCCCACGCCCACCTGTCCCCCCAGCCGCCAGCCGATGAAAATGGCCAGCAGCTCCACGGAGGAGCGGCAGAAGCCCACGGACCGGCGGGTCTTCCGGGCCAGGACCACCATCAGGGCGTCCCGGGGGCCGGAGCCCAGGGCGCTTTTCATGTACAGCCAGGTGCCCAGGGCCAGCAGCTCCATGCCCGCCAGCAGCATGGCCACGCCGGAGGGCAGGGTCTCCATCAGGGGGATGCGGTCCAGATACAGCAGGATGTCGATAAACATGGGGCAGATGAAAATGTTGGCCAGGGTGCCCAGGCCAAAGCTCTCCCCGCAGAGGAAGGCGATGGCGATGACCGCCGCGCCCACGATCATGGCGGCGGTGCCGTAGGTGATGCCGAAGGTCTTGGACATGCCCTGCTGCAAAACGCTCCAGGGCTCCAGCCCCACGTTGGCCTGCAGCATCATGGTGATGCCCACGGCGCTGACCGCCAGCCCGCCCAAAAGGATCAGCAGACGGCGCAGATATTCCCGGATCAAGGGACTCTTCCTCCTTTTATATGAATAAATACAGCCCGCCCCGGCGGGCGGGTCGTCCTGGATGCAGAGAAGGGGCCGGACGCGGCTGCCGCCCGGGCCGGAGCTGCCGGCCGGATCAACATGGCGTCCTCCCCCCGTTCAAGGGAAAAGCGGGCGGCTGCCGCCCGCTTTCCGCTATATGCGGCAGACGGTCACGGTGTCTCGTCGTCGTTTTTCAGCTGGGAGAGATAGCGGTAAACGCTGGCCTGGGAGCAGTGGAGCCCCGCGGCCACGTCCTTCACCGCGCCCTTGAGCAGGAAAATGCCGTCGGCGTCCAGAACCGAGATGATCCGCAGGCGCTCCTCGGAGGTCAGCCGGTCCGCCGTCACGCCAAGATGCTCCAGCTCCCGGTTGATGGCGTCCGCCGCCACGGCCTCCGTGGAGTTTCCGAACCGCTCCGGCTTGAGGGGGACGGCGGGGTTGGCGCTGCCCGCGCTTTCGCTGGCGCGGGAGAGAATGCCCTCCCAGAAAATATCGGGATGGCACAGCCCCATGATCTGGTTGCTGATCTCCCGGTAGCGGCTGTCGTCAAAATTGATGCACAGCATGCCCACAAGCCGCCCGCGGTCCTTGATGAAAAAGGTGCTGGACTGGAGATCCTTGCCGTTGACGGCCACGCCGTAATAGTGCAGCCGGTAGTCCGAGGTCTCGTAGCTCTTGTCCTTCAAAATGCTCAGGGCCATATTGGTCAGGGGCGCGCCGATCTCCCGCCCGCTGATGTGGTTGTTGGCGATGGCGATGATGGAGCGCTCCTTGTTGGTCAGGTCGTGCAGTGCGACTTCGTAGGACGGCCCCAGGACCTGCCCGAGAAATTCCGTCAGTTTCACATACTGCTGCAGCAAAGCGTTGGGAACACTGGGCATAGGCTCACCTCATTTTCATATATAAAGTGGGGGGACGCGATTTCTTGTGCCCAGGGGGACTGATACCATTATATAATACAGGTTCTTTCTTTGTCAAAGAAAAAATTCTCATTTTGAAGAGAAAAGTTTCTCGCTTTTTCTCAAAGGTGTTTATATATAATTGACACAATTTTTCAATTAAAAAATGTGAATTCGTACAAATCGAATAATTTAGGCCGGATATTACCTTGACAAATTTTTATAATTCTGATAAAATCGTCTCGCAAAAACGAAAAGGAGGCGCAGCCAATGAAAAGCATTGTGAACACGGCCAAGGCCCCTGCGGCCATCGGGCCGTATGCCCAGGCCGTCAAGACCGAGGGCCTTGTGATCACCTCCGGGCAGCTGCCCATCGATCCCGCCACCGGCGCTTTCCCGGAGGGGATCCAGGCCCAGACCCGCCAGTCCCTGACCAACGTGAAGGCCATCCTGGAAGAGGCCGGCCTCACCATGGACAGCGTGATCAAGACCACGGTGTTCCTCAGCGACATGAACAACTTCGGCGCCATGAACGAGGTGTACGCCACCTTCTTCACCGAGGGCAGCTTCCCCGCCCGTTCCGCCGTGGAGGTCGCCCGCCTGCCCAAGGACGCCCTGGTGGAAATCGAGGTCATCGCCGCGCTGTAAGCAAGGCCCCATGGACCCGGCACATTCTCTTTGATCCGCGCACTGATACTGTCCGCTAGGCGCAAGGCGGGGCCTGGGAACCCTGCTTTCGACGACCGGGGTATCTCCAAAAAATCAAGGCGACAAACGCCAATATATGGAGGTAAAGTATTATGTCTAAAGAGTATCCCCTGAACGTTCCCGCCCCCCATCACTTCACCTTTGCCGTCCGTGACATTCCCAATGTCACCGTCGAGCAGCGCGAGCGCGCCCTGAAGGCCACCCACTACAACGAGTTCGCCTTCCCCTCCGGCATGCTGACCGTGGACATGCTGTCCGACTCCGGCACCACCGCCATGACCAACCAGCAGTGGGCGTCCCTGTTCCTGGGCGACGAGGCCTATGGCCGCAACACCGGCTACTATGTCCTGCTGGACACCTTCCGCGACATCTTTGAGCGCGGCGGCGAGAAGAACTGGAAGAAGATCATCGACCTGGTCCGCACCGACTGCCGCGATGTGGAGAAGATGATGGACGAGGTCTACCTCTGCGAGTATGAGGGCGGCCTGTTCAACGGCGGCGCCGCGCAGATGGAGCGTCCCAACAGCTTCATCATCCAGCAGGGCCGTGCCGCTGAGTCCGTCCTGATGGAGATCGTGAAGAAGATCCTGGCCCAGCGCCATCCCGGCAAGGTCTTCACCATCCCCTCCAACGGCCACTTCGACACCACCGAGGGCAACATCAAGCAGATGGGCTCCGTGCCCCGCAACCTGTACCACAAGGAGATCCTGTACCAGGTACCCGAGGGCGGCAGGTACGAGAAGAACCCGTTCAAGGGCAACATGGACATTGAGAAGCTGGAGCAGCTGATCCAGACCGTCGGTCCCGAGAACGTGCCCCTGATCTTCACCTGCATCACCAACAACCCCATCTGCGGCCAGGCCGTCTCCATGGCCAACATCCGGGAGATCAACCGCGTGGCCCACAAGTATGACATCCCCCTGATCTTCGACGTGGCCCGCTGGGCGGAGAACTGCTACTTCATCAAGATGAATGAAGAGGGCTATGCCGACAAGTCCATCGCCGAGATCGCCACCGAGATGTTCTCCTACTGCGACGGCTTCACCATGTCCGCCAAGAAGGACGGCCACGCCAACATGGGCGGCATGCTGGCCTTCCGGGACAAGGGCCTGTTCTGGCAGAAGTTCTCCGACTTCAACGAGGACGGCTCCGTCAAGACCGACGTGGGCGTCCTGCTGAAGGTGAAGCAGATCTCCTGCTACGGCAACGACTCCTACGGCGGTATGAGCGGCCGCGACATCATGGCGCTGGCCGTGGGCCTGTATGAGTCCTGCGACTTCAACTACATGAACGAGCGCGTGGCCCAGTGCAACTACCTGGCCGAGGGCTTCTACAAGGCCGGCGTCAAGGGCGTGGTGCTGCCCGCCGGCGGCCATGCCGTGTACATCAACATGGACGAGTTCTTCGACGGCAAGCGGGGCCATGACACCTTCGCCGGCGAGGGCTTCTCCCTGGAGCTGATCCGCCGCTACGGCATCCGTGTGTCCGAGCTGGGTGACTACTCCATGGAGTATGACCTGAAGACCCCCGAGCAGCAGGCAGAGCTGGCCAACGTGGTCCGCTTCGCCATTGACCGCAGCCGCCTGACCCAGGAGCACCTGGACTATGTCATCGCCGCTGTCAAGGCCCTGTATGAGGACCGGGAGAGCATCCCCAACATGCGCATCGTCTGGGGCCACAACCTGCCCATGCGTCACTTCCACGCCTTCCTGGAACCCTACCCCAACGAGGAGAAGTAATCCTCCCCTCTGAGACCCTATAATCTTGCGTAACCTGCGCCGCGTGGAAAGAGCGCAGGAGAAAAGGACAAAACGCCCGCGGAAACTAAATAGGCTTCCGCGGGCGTCCTTCTTTTCATCTCTGCAAACGTGTGACCGGCGGCCCGCCTCCGGCGTGCCGCGGAATAGAGAAATTTAAAATTGGAGGGAAAACTATGGCAGACAACACCCTGCAGACCCGCGACGGCTTTAAGAGCAAATGGGGCTTTATCCTGGCCTGCATCGGCTCCGCCGTCGGCATGGGCAACATTTGGCGCTTCCCCATCATGGTCTCCCGCTACGGCGGCCTGACCTTCCTGATCCCCTACTTCATCTTCGTCGTCCTGATCGGCGCCTCCGGCGTGATTGAGGAGTTCGCCCTCGGCCGCCGGGCCGGGGCCGGCCCCGTGGGCGCCTTCGGCATGTGCACCGAGGAGCGCACCGGCAATAAGAAGTCCGGCGAGCTGATCGGCGCCATCCCCATCATCGGCGCCATGATGCTGGCCATCGGCTATACCGTGGTGCTGGGCTGGATCTTCAAGTACACCTGGATGAGCATTTCCGGCGGCCTGTACGCCATGGGCCAGGACATGAACGTCATCGGCGGCACCTTCGGCGCCGCCGCTCCCGAGGCCGCTTCCCTGGGCGAGGCCATCGGCATGATGGCCAGCAACGGCGTCTTCGGCATCGGCAACGGCGTTTGGCAGATCATCGGCCTGGTCATCTCCCTGGTCATCATGGCCATGGGCGTTGCCGGCGGCATTGAGAAGGCCAACAAGATCATGATGCCCGTGCTGTTCTTCCTGTTCGTGGCCCTGGCCATCTACATCGCCACCCTGCCCGGCGCTTCCGATGGCTACAAGTACATCTTCACCCTGAACCCCGCCGGCCTGCTGAACTGGGAAGTTTGGCTGTTTGCCTTCGGCCAGGCGTTCTTCTCCCTGTCCGTCGCCGGCAACGGCTCCGTGATCTACGGCTCCTATCTGCCCAAGAACGAGGACATCCCCTCCTCCGCCCGCAATGTGGCGCTGTTTGACACTCTGGCCGCCCTGCTGGCCATGATCGTCATTCTGCCCGCCATGGCCGCCGGCGGCATGGAGCCCTCCACCTCCGGCCCGGGCCTGATGTTCGTGTATCTGCCCAACGTGCTCAACGGCATGGCTGGCGGCCGCATCGTCGGCATCATCTTCTTTGTCGCCGTCCTGTTTGCCGGCCTCAGCTCCATCGTCAACCTGTATGAGGCTCCCGTGGCCTTCCTGCAGGAGAAGCTGCACATGGGCCGTATCCCCGCTGTCGCCGTGATCGGCGTGATCGGCGCCATTGTCTCTGTCATGATCCAGCCCTGGACCTCTCAGTGGATGGATCTGGTGTCCGTGTTCATCTGCCCCCTGGGCGCTGTGCTGGCGGGCGTCATGTTCTTCTGGATCCTCAAGAAGGAGACCGCCATGGACGCTGTCAACGAAGGCCGCGCCGCGGGCAAGAAGGATATTGCCAGCTGGTTCTATCCCCTGGGCAAGTACGGCTACTGCTTCCTGGCCCTGGTGGCCCTGATCGGCGGTGCCGCCTACTTCCTGATCACCGGCAGCAGCATCGGCTGATATCCCTGTCCTTTCATCACTCTCCCCTCTATGGAAAGCCCCCTGCCCAACAGGCAGGAGGCTTTCCGCCGTCCCGGGCGGGACGGAGAAAGCGGCTCGGGGCGGATGCCATCCGCCCCGTTTTTTGGCGTCCGCTCCCCGCCCCGGCCCCTCCCGGGCACATGTCCAGATGTATAAAGAAAAAGATTGACACAGGCGCTGAGAGATGATCTCAGCGCCTTTGTTTTTTGCGTGTAACACAAGTGCGCGATCGGACGCCAGGAAGCTGTGTGACGAAAAGGGGGCGCAGGGGCTGCTCCGCTGGGAGGGGCGGGGCCGGATATGACCTGGGGGCTGGGATTTTTTAAGAACTCCTGCGATTTTTTGTCACGGACACAAAAAATCTTGTATTTCTAAAAAAATCCTTACCCCCAGTCCACATCCGTAAATGCCCCGCCTATGCACGCGCTCGAGGGCGGCAGCTAAACGGAGGCTTGCCCTGCGGGGGACGAGGGGAATAAGGTGTCCTAGCGGACGGCGTAGCACGCAATTTTCCCGAGTCAAGGGGCTTTCGCGGCATATCCTCGCTCCGCTCCGGTATTCCACGATCCCCTTGACACGGGAAGAATTGCATGTGCTAGTGGGCGAAGAAAGTAAGCAGCAGCGGCGCTGCTGCTTACGCCGAACATTTATCATGAGACGAGGAGGACGAACACATGAGACGAGAGCTTTCACCAGCGTTCCGGCGCTACCTGATGACCGAGGGCGAGATGACCGGCCCGGAGATCGACAGCATGACGCCCAACGAGCTGTTTGAGGAGGTCCTGAACCTGGAAGGACTGCTGTACCGGGCGGAGAACATCAAGCGCATCGTGAAAGATTGCTATGGCATTGACCTGAACCACTATGAGGAGTACCTGGACCTGGACAGCGTAACAGAGGAGGGGCGGGTATGACACGAAAAGAGCTACGGGAAGTACAAGAAGAATACAGGCGGCAGATAAAAGCAGTGATGGAATCTCAGCAGGATACACACAACTGGATAGTTGGTTTTTGCTTAGGATTAGCCGATGAGATGTGCTACAACCACCACGAACGAGGACAGCGCCTCTGGGCCTTCTCCCAAGCGCTCAAAGAATTGGAGATGGATTGACTATGGGCTGGGCAAGTGAGCAGTTTTGGAAAGACCTGGCGAGGCTCGGCATCTATCCCAATGTTCCAGATCGGAAAGCAGAACCGGAGGAACGCCGGTGCGGCAAATGCAAAGAGAAGGGCACCTGTCCCGCATATAACACGGGGGTGCTGTATCCCTGCCCGTACTATAAGGAGGAACAGCCAAAATGAGAGATATGCTATTTGAAATCAAGGAAAAGAAGCCAGGGATAGAACCCGGAAAGGTCTACCTCAACAGAAACGGAAAATGTTACCTCTGCAAGAGCGTTGATGGGGAAAAAGCTACGATGGAGCGGACAACGGATCTCTGGACATTGGTTGCGCACGGGATCAGGCTCTACGAGGACGGGACTATTGAATGGGCCTATTCAACCGGGGGCCATTGGGAAAAGGAGGATTGAAGCCATGGCACAGAAAGCAAACATCCGGAGCATCCGCATTTCCGACGATATGGCGGAGCTGATCGACCGGCAGGCCGGGGCGAACTTTACCGAGAAGTGGGAGAACCTTGTGACCCGTTGCGTGTGGGAGCTGCCGCAGAAAGAGGAGCAGCTCAAGGGCATCCAAGCCCGGATCGACCAGGAGCGGCAGCGGCTGTATGACCTCCAACGGGCGACGGAACAGCTGCGGATGCTGGAACGGGATATCAAGTCCGCACAGCATTACTTCCAGATTGTGGAGCGGCGGGCCAAGCAGATCGCGGACGCGGTGGAGCAGGACGCAGGAGAGCAAACGTAACACAAATCCAGGCGCCGGCTCCCGGAGCTGCCGGCCAGAATTGTATTACAGGTGATAGCGTAACACAAAGGCGGGCAGCTGCTCCGCTGGCGGCCAGGTGGAAATGTGTTACAATCAAGACCGCCCACGGCGCAAGTCGTGGGCGGGACTGTTTCAGGCCACGCATACGGTCCAAGCTGAATTGGGGGTGCGAAATGGCAAACAAACAGCATTACATGACATACCCGGAACGGGTACGGTTGGAGGAGAAATTGCGGTACAAGGTGCCAAAGGCGGAGATCGCCCGGGAGCTGGGCTTTTCCCTGCAAACCATCTACAACGAGATACGGCGGGGGCGGTATGAGCACGAAAAGGACGGCTTCCTGCAATGGCGGTACTCAGCGGACCGGGCACAGGATATTTTCGAGAAGAGGCAGCAGCGCAAGACCGGGCGTCCACTGAAGATCGGGCACGACATCGACTATGCCAACTTCCTGGAGCGGAAGATCCTGCGGGAGCATTACTCCCCAGCGGCGGCGCTGGCGGCAGCCCGGAGGGAGGGCTTTACAACTTCCCTCTGCGTGGGGACGATATACAACTACATCACCGGGGGCGTATTCCTGGAACTGACGGACGCCGACCTGCTGGAAAAGCCTGCAAGAACGCCCAGGAAGAAGAATGAGGAACCGAAGGTGGCGCATCCCAACCTTCCCAGCATCCAGGACAGGCCTGAGGGGATCGGACGGCGGTCTGAGCGGGGACATTGGGAAATGGACCTGGTTGTAGGCTGCTCCGGGAGCAAACCGGTGCTGCTGACGCTGACGGAGCGGGTCACCCGGGAGGAGATCATTATGAAACTGCCGGACCGGCGGGCCGTCACCGTGCGGCGGGCGCTGGACCGTTTGGAGCGGGGCATGGGAAAGCGGGCCTTCCGGGAGAAATTCAAGAGCATCACAACGGACAACGGCAGCGAATTCATGGAGTATGAGCTGCTGATACAGTCCGTTTACAGCGGGACACGGTTTCAGGTCTGGTACTGCCACAGCTATGCCGCCTGGGAGAAGGGGACCAACGAGAACCACAACCGCATGATCCGGCGGTTCTTCCCCAAGGGGACGGACTTCAGCCGAGTAACGAAAAAGCAGGTAGCCGCTGTCCAGGACTGGATGAACGGCTACCCGCGAAAGATATTGGGATGGAAGAGTCCGGCGGAGCTGGCAGCGTAACACAGAATTCCTGCAGATGAGATCCTGCAGCGGGAAAAATTGTGTTACCAGTTGGCGGAGGCAGGGGCGGGAGGGGTCCCCGCCGCGGCTGAAGCCTTGGCGGCGGGGACCCCTCTTTCCGCCTTTACTTGCCCTGCTTCTTCCGGTTCTTCAACCATCGCTTGGAGGGCTTGGACACGCCGTCCATGTTGGCCTGCTGGGTGTTCTGCTGGAGCTTGAGTATTTCCTCCTCCGTCATCATGTCCCCCTCCTTCATGGACTTTTTCAGGTTGCCCACACAGGCCAGGGTGTTATATGCCTCGTAATCCTTATCCCGGACAAACCAACAGAGCTTTGCCAGAGGCGTGACCAGCTGGGTGCTGGTGGCGTTCTCCAAGTCCCAGGCGTCGTATTTCGCCATCCGCTGGAACCTCCACAGCTTGTCGCACTCCACCACATAGCTGGTCACCTGCCGAAGCAGGGCGTCCACATGGCCAAACCGCTGGGCGGTGTAGTACAGGGATATGTAGTAATGACGGCAGGTCAAAATGGTATTGAGGAACAGCGGGTCGATGTTGGTCTTGAAGTTCCGGCTGTTCATCTGCACCGAGAATTCATCGCCCAATACCAGCGTGACGGTGAGGGTATCGTGGTCATCGTCATAGGCTTGTTTCCGCTCAGCATCCAGGACGATCTGTTCCAAACTGATGAAATCCTCGTAGGGGATGGACAGCGCCACGTTGGAGATGACTTTCACCCGCTGAGTGACGATCTTCTTCCGCCTGGGGCACCAGACGGGCTTCCCGTCGTAATGCTCATACGCACTTACCACCCGGTGGACAGCGGAGAGGGTCTTGCCCTTGCCGAACAGGCCGGTATAGGCCACCAGTTCCCCAGTGCCGCAGAGATTGTATTTCTTCTGCCGGATGTAGAAGCATAAGTCCCGGCATCCGTACCAGGCCAGGGAGACAGGATGAAAAACGGCGCAGCGGATGGTTGGAAAGGCGGCCAGGACAAAGGCCAAAGCAATCAGGGCGATAAAGACCAATCAGAACCGCCTCCAATTCATGATGTTCTCCGCCAGACGGCCAATGACGCCGAACACGCCGGAGACCAGGGCCACGCCCACCACCACGGTGAGCAGGTACGGGATCAGCTCCGCCATGTTGGAGGGCGGAACGGCGTCTACCCCGATGATCTGGAAAAATTCAGCGACAATTACAGCCATGAGAATCCCTCCTTCAGCATTTTGATACACAGGGAAATGACGGATAGCAGCAGGGCCAGGAGCAGCAGGCCCTCTGTGACGGTATAATCCGCAAAGTCGGTGGTCAGGAACGGGTGCGGGGAGACGTCCTTTTGGATGGTTTCCAGCAGCTCCAGGGCGGTATCGGCGGCAGAGGGGCCGGTTTCCTCCGGGATTTCCGTACCGTCTCCGGCGCTCTCTCCGGCCTCTTCCCCGGTTTCACCTTCCGGGGTCTCTGAGGTTTCCTCCCCACTGGCCTCCTCGCCAGCGGTCAGGCGGCCCAGCAGATCGTCCACGCTGATGACCTCCATGGATGGGGAGCCGTCATCTGTTTCCGGCGCGGTATCCGGCTCCGGCGCAGGCGCATCCTCTACCGAAGGAGATGTATCCACCGGCGCAGAATCCACCACAGGCGCAGGATCGTTCCCCGAAGTGTCCAGAATAGTGCTTTCCATTTCTTCATTCATTGAAAAACCTCACGATCAGTACAAGTATGATGCCAGCGATCAGGGACCAGATCATGATATCCCAGAAGTTCAGGGTGAAGCCCCAGATGTTGAAGGGCTGCTGCATGATCTGGACGGTGGTTTGGAGCACGGCCTTGAAATCCTCCATTATTCCTTCCTCACTTTCTTGACGATGCCGGCGATCAGGACGGCCAGCAGACCCAGGCTGATCACCGTCATGACCGGCGCGGGGACAAAGGGGAAAAAGGCGGAGAACAGGCCGAAGAGGGAGTCTTTAAAGCCTACGGCAAAAGTCCACAGGCTGTCCAGCACGTCCCAAAAGCCGTTTGCGGCGTCCACGATCTTGGTGAAGATGGTGGCGACGCCGCCCAGGAGCCAGTTGAACAGGGAGCCGATGCCGTCGCCCAGCCACCCGGCGATACTGCCCACCGCGTTTTTTATCCAGCCAAACATGAGATCACCTCCAACGGGGATTTGTAACACAGGTTGAAGCTGCAGCCAGCGGAGCTGCCGGCCGGGGTTGTGTTACGGTCAGTGGAACCACTTCTTCCAGACGGCCAAGACAATGACAGCGATGACGGCGAACCAAAAGACGAGGGTCAGATCCTCCGGCAGGACGGCAATGACCGCGCCCAGGAAGGCGGGATAGTCCCCGGCCTTCTCCTTGATGCGCTCCACGAAGCCGGAGAAGATGTCATTGATGCCGGAGATGCTGTTGATGAGGTCAGACAGCTTGTCCGTTACCCAGCCGATGCCGTTGGCGACAAAGTTGCCGATGGATGCAAACAGGCCGCTTTCGGGATCTTCGGATTCTATGTACGTCTCCCCGCAGCGGGAGCAGGTGTACTCTGTGCGGCCGTAAGTGATCTCTGCCTCCGTCACCCACTCCGCGCCGCAGGCGGAACAGGTGCAGCCGAAGACGCCTCCGTTCTTATCCAGTTCGTGGGTGAAATCCGTACTCCCACAGTCCGGGCAGCTTGTCCCGGGTGGAAGATTATATGTGGTATCCGTCACTTCCGTGGCCAGCCAGTCGTGGCCCAGGGCGGCGATTGGCTCCGTGTGCTGATCTCCGCAGACGGAGCAGGTATACAGGCCGATGCCGTCGGCGGTACAAGTCGGCTCCTGCTGGGTGGTGTAGGTATAGGCGTGGTCCGTCTTGGGGATCTCCTCAGCATATTGGTTTCCGCAGACGGAGCAGGTGTATTTCCGCTCACCGGGGGTGGTGCAGGTGGCTTCCTGGACGGTCTCGTAGGTGTAGGTATGGCCGTTTAAGGCACATTCCGACTGGGCTACCCGGACATAGGCGTATTCATCGGATTCCACCAGAGTACTGCCGGAGTAGTAGTCCAGGGTAAGGAGATCGTCACCGTAGGTGAGCTTGACCTTGTCGATATCCGATCCGTCCAGGGTGAATGTGCCGGAGAAGAGATCCAGGGTGTAACATCGGGTGGTGTAGTCGTAAGTCCAGCCGGTGGTCTGGTACTGGGCACCGGTAAACGGCTCGGTGAAGATCAGGGTCTCCTCGTCGTAGAGGTTGACGTTATAGATGTTAGTGACATCGCCGCCAGCGTCCACCGTGCCGATATAGTAATTGACGGTCTCGGAGTTGTCTGTGTAGCTGTTGTCTGTGTTGTAGTTGTTGATGATCTGCATCAGGGATGAGGAACGTGTGGAAGGAGCGGGAACCGTGATCGTTGAAGAGCCGGAAGAAAGACTTGCCTCATTAAGCGTATGTACGTAGTAAGTTCCGCCCGGGATCGTGCCAGCAATACGAGACGTATCCGCCAAATCATCAATGTGAATGCCAAAGCGGTAAAGTAAGCCCGAATTTAAACTAACAGTCTTATCGATGCCAACAAGGTCATACAAAGCAGATGCCTGCGCTGTATTTGTTTCAAGTAATTCATATGAAAAAGTGTCATAAGCTAAATTTGTCCAAGAAGCTCCATTATCTGCGGAAAATTCAAAACAATAGGATAAATCGGAAAAATAGCCTAAAGTAGCACAGTAACTTCCAGGATTTAAAATATAATTACCAGTTTCCGACACCGAAAAGGTATCCGAATAATAGGTTGTATATGGGCCGAAATACAGCGCACTAGAACTATAAGCTGTATACGATTTAGCAACCACATCTAACGTTAAAGGCGTGAAGTTGATATTGTATGATGCAACCTTACCGGATTTATATAGGCTTGCAAATTTAGTATCCGTCGTGCTAGTCCAACGGATATAGTAATCTCCGCTGGAAAACACTACGCGATCCAGGGTCGAGACGTAAGCATCGTAGGCGTCAGCAGTAGAATCAGGGCCAAAAAAGCTAGACCAAAAGCCAACAGTTTCCTTAAAGTTTTCCCGCTGAATCTCGGTTAGGGAATCATATATTTTATCGCCTGCATGAAGAACATCCACAACAAAATCAGAAAACGGAACCACAACCACCTTAGTGAAGGGCTCAAAAAGATCAACGGCCGCAACCGCAGGAATCGCAATTAAAGAAAAAGTTATTGCAATACTCAAAAGAACTGCTATAATTTTCCTATAAATTGACATAAGAAATACTCCTGAAAGAAAGAGAGAAGATTTTATGAAGTATGAACTTTCCGAATGGGATATCGACATCATTTCCCATGCGCTTAAAAACCGCATCGACTATTTGGAGGGAATGATTATGATTCATGAGCAATTCCAAACCAAGGAGCCGGAACAAATCGCATATCTAAAGGTTTTACTTAGAGAAACAAAACGTGTGCAAAACCTGACTACATATGAGGGCCAATCTATTTTCCTAAAAGACCAAAATGGTTTTATAGACCTAGATGAATTAGCAAAATTATTTAAAAGAAAGTTTGCTTAAAACTTCAAAAGATTTACCATGTAAGGAGAGAAGGAAGTGGATATTTTATTAATCGTAATTGTAGTTATCTTAGTGGCACTTCTTATCCAGCAAAAGAACGCCAACATTTGCCGAATAACTTCCACTACATTATCAGGATGGAAAATATCCATAAGAACCTCCAACAGCGTCCCTCCTGGGGCGCTGTTCTTTTGTCACACAATCCGGCGCAGCTGCTCCGCTGGAGATCAGCCGAGATTGTGTTACAGACCCTACCGCCCACGGGCGGGACGAGAGACGGGAGACGGGGGATTGTGTGTGCTCGCTGGCCGCCGCTGAAAGAACCAGTCTCCGAAAAACCGGATGTTCTCCGCTTCGCTCCGAACTGCCCTACAAGGCTATCATGTCAAGGAACTTCCACGGCCTGTTCCCGGCGCTCGCACACACATCCGCCACGGGCGGGGACGGGAGATTTATGTGGTATCGCTCCGCGATGATTTCATTCCGCTGCGGCGGGACGGGAGTGCTCTACCGAAAAGCCGCTCACTGCGTTTGGATGAACTTCTCCGCTGCGCTCCGGCGTTCACCCTGCACATCCGTTCGCCTGGATGTCAAGCCTCCCTGCGGCTGACAGGCCTGGGTAATGGACAATCCGCTATCCGCGTCTTGTCCGGTGCTTCACTAAAGTTTCTTCGAGCCATGGAAAAGAAACAGGAACAGACCAAAGCAGACTTCAAAGGCCAGGAAGGCCGCGAGGAACTGGAAGAAGTCCAAGTTGCAGGAGGCGCTAAAAGTATCGGTGAACAGGCTGGTACAGCCCGCGAAAAATTCGAGCATGGTTTTTTTACCTCCACACATAGGAGTAGGGGCGCAGGCCAGGCCCACGCCCCTGCGGGGATTACTTCGCCGCGCGCTTGACCTTCTTGAACACGGTGACGCCAACGCCGATCAGGCCGACAGCCAGAAACAAGGTCAGCAGCGGGTTGCTGGTCATCATGTCCCAGACGGAGGTCATCAACTCCGTGACCGTGGACATGCTGCCGATGACGGCGCTCATACCAGTAGCAGCTTCTTGAGGTCATTCCTCCTCTCTCAAAGAATGGATTGATTCCCATAGGGCTTTTCGCCCTGGTTGCGGGGGCTGGATTCGGACCAGCGGTCTCCAGGCTCAAATCCTGGCGTGTTACCACTTCACTACCCCGCCATGTTGTAACACAATCTGACGCCGCAGCCAGCGGAGCTGGCGGGCGGAATTGTGTTACAGGTTTATTTTCAGTTGTTCATAGAACGGATCAACCGTCCAGGGCTGGAAGCCCTGGAGCGGGTCCTGAATCGGCTTGGGATCCAGGGGCTCCTCGTCTGGGATCTCCGCTCCGTCCCACTGGTAGGGGAAGTACCAGGGAGCGTCCTGGACCATGCCGACCTTGCAGAAGTCGTATTCATGGGTGCAGAGATCATCCAGGCCGGGGTTATACAGGTACACGTCAGAGGCTTTCTCCGCTTTTTTCAGCGGGCGGGAGTGGAAATACAGGTGCTTGCCTAAATCGCCCTCGCGCTGGGCCAGATCCTTGCTGACATACTTGGATATGTAGTACGCCGTCGCGATCGGGTCCCGGATGGGAGCCAGAGAGCAGAAACCAAACTTGTGCATGTAGTCCGGCCAGTTGAGAAAACCGCCGTCTATGAGCTTTTTAGGCGCCGGAGGGGCGAAACCGCAGACGGCAGCATCCGGCAGGTTATGGACGAGGCCATGGATATGCCACGCACCGTCTTTGTGTTTTTCAGGAACAAGAAGATATTGGATTTTTGATTCATATATTTTTCTCTTATCCCGAATAAACTGGGTTAATCTGCTGTTGAAGGTGTCCAGGTCGTAGCGGTCAAACTTCTGCCGGTCCAGGGTCCCGGTAAAAAAGTACGTCCAGGGATTGCACAAGGCATATTGCAGGACCATGGACCGGGCGCGGGAAAAACTGTTATCCAGTTTGGTTTCATTGCGTTGATGATCCTCCCGGTCACGAATGAAAACCTTGTCCGGATCACGGTTGCCTTTGAAGGCTACGACCTTGTAAATGTCCTCCCTGTACTGGTGGATCGTGTATGCCGGTGAAAGCGCCATGCCGCAACCACTTCCCGGAAATCGTTATGGTGTCAAGTGGCCCCCTGCGGAGCTGCCGCTCCGCTCTTTCGGGGGCTTGTCCTTGACTGCTGCATATCGTCCCGACGTTCACCAGCAAGGGAGGGTATTTACTGTTGGTTACTTTTCTTTGACAGTGCTGATAGAGGACAGCCGCCCCTTAGGCGTGAAATCCACGTTGACCAGGGAACGGACAGCGGGAGACCAGGCGCACTTCTGGGCCATACTGTCAGAGACAAAGACCTTGGAAACCTCGTCGCCCTGCACGCCGTCGGCAGGGTAGCCGATGAAGCAGGAGAAGCCCTGGACCTTCCTACCTTGGTCATCCGTCATGTCCACCCGGCGGACACCGTACAAATATGCCTGCATTGTTTTTTCCTCCTTTGCTATCTGCGGGAGGGGCGGGGATCACCCCTCCCTATATGAATTTAGAGTGGCGAGCTGGCCGCTCTGCCACTCTAAATTCATTTTAGAATCTGCCCCCGGCCCCTCCCGTTCCGCCGGAAAGAATTTTTCTTTACCTGCCGTACCTTTTCTGCTATAATAGGATGGTTATTATAGATTCATGTGCCGTGACGGCGGAGAGGAGGCCTCACCCTTGAAATTCAAAAAATGGAATATCGGCGCACCGGCGGAGGGAGACGTGGCTCTTCTGCGCAGCGCGGGCTACCCCTATCTCCTGTCCACCGTGCTGGCTGCCCGGGGCGTCCGGGATCCGGAGGCTGCCGCCGAATTCCTGGACCGGGAGCGGAAGCTGACCCTCTCCCCCATGCTGATGCGGGACATGGACAAGGCCGTGGCCCGCATCCAGCGGGCCATCGCCGGCGGCGAGACCATCGCCGTCTTCGGCGACTACGATGTGGACGGCATCACCTCCACGGTGCTGCTGATGGATTATCTGAAAAGCTGCGGCGCGAAGTGCCTGCGCTACATTCCCCGCCGCATCGAGGACGGCTACGGTCTCTCCAAAGATGCCATCCAGGGCCTCCGGGCCCAGGGCGCCACGCTGATGATCACCGTGGACTGCGGCATCACCGGCAACGAGGAGGTGGACTTCGCCGCCTCCCTGGGCATGGACGTGGTGGTCACCGACCACCACGAGTGCAAGGAGACCCTGCCCAACGCCGTGGCGGTGGTGGACCCCCACCGCCCCGACTGCCCGTATCCCTTCAAGCACCTGGCGGGCTGCGGCGTGGCGCTGAAGCTGGTGCTGGCCCTGGGCGGCGAGAACCGGGAGGACGCCCTGTTCGCCCGCTACTGCACCCTGGCCGCCATCGGCACCGTGGCCGACGTCATGCGGATGGAGGGGGAGAACCGCACCATCGTCTCCTGCGGGCTGGAGGCCCTGCCCCACACGGATTTTGTGGGCGTCCACGCCCTGCTGAAGGAGGCGGGGCTGCTGGGCAAGCCTATCACCTCCATCCAGATCGGCTTTGTGCTGTCCCCCCGCATCAACGCGGCGGGCCGCATGGGCGCGGCGGATCTGGCCGCCGACCTGCTGGAGACCAGCGATCCCGCCCGTGCCGAGGAGCTGGCCCGGGCCCTGTGCGACCTGAACCGGGAGCGCCAGGCGGTGGAGCAGGCCATCTGCGCCGACGCCATTTGTCAGATCGAAAAGCTCCGCAGCGAGGACCGCAGCGCGCTGGTGCTGTCCAGCGAGGCGTGGCACCAGGGCGTGGTGGGCATCGTGGCCTCCCGCCTCAGTGAAAAATACTCCTGTCCCAGCTTCATGATCCACCTGAAGGACGGCACGGGCAAGGGCTCCTGCCGGTCCTACGGCGGCTTCAACCTCTTTGCGGCCCTGGAGTCCTGCGCCGACCTGCTGGACGGCTTCGGCGGCCATGAGCTGGCCGCGGGCTTCACCATCCCGGAGGAGAACATCGACGCCTTCCGCACCCGCATCAACCGCTATGTCCGCTCCGCCTCCGGCGGCGAACTGCCGGTCTCCTCCCTGGAGATCGACGCTCCCATCACCTGCCCCGGCGACGTGGATCTGGCGGAAGTGGAGCATCTGAGCAATCTGGAGCCCTACGGCGCCGGAAATCCCCGGCCCGTTTTCGCCCTGCTTGGCGCCACGGTGGACGCCATCCAGTCCGTGGGCCAGGGCAAGCACCTGAAGCTGCGCCTTTCCAAGGGCACCTGCCGGTTCGACGCCATCTTTTTCTCCGTGACGGAGCAGGAATGCGGCGTCGCCGCCGGCATGCGGGTGGACGCCGCCTTCTATCTCCAGGCCAACACCTTCCGGGGAAACACCACGCTGCAGCTGCAGCTCATCGACATCCGGCCCTCCCTGACCCCCAGCCGCCACGAGGCGGCGGACCTGGAGCTGCTGCGCCGCCTGATGGACGGCGGCGCGCTGACGGCCCAGGAGGTGGACCATCTGGCCGCCTCCCGGGAGCAGTTCGGCGCCTATTGGGTGGCGCTGGAGCGCCGCCTCCGCCAGGGCAAGACGGAGGAGGACGCCCTGCCCTGCCTGCGGCGGCTGGCGGCCCAGTGCGGCGGAAAGGAGAGCTTTCTCCGGGCCGCCCTGGCGCTGGAGGTCTTCCGGGAACGGGGCCTGATCGCCATGACCCGCCAGGGCGACCGGCTGACGCTGTGCCTGAACCAGATCCAGGGCAAGGTGGACCTGTTCGCCTGCCCCTATCTTGTCCGGCTGCAGGATGCGGCCAATCGGAACAGAGGTGATCTGACATGACCATTCAGGAGCAGTACGAACTGCTGGAAAAAACCGTACGGGGATATAATCCCGCGGCAGACTTTGCGCAGATCCGCGCCGCTTTCGAGTTCGCGGACAAGGCCCACGACGGCCAGAAGCGCAAAAGCGGCGAGCCCTATATCATCCACCCCCTGGCGGTGGCCCAGATCGTGGCGGAGGAGCTGAAGCTGGACTCCGAGTCCATCGAGGCCGCCCTTCTCCACGATGTCATTGAGGACACCCCCGCCACCCATGAGGAGGTGGCCAGGCTCTTCTCCCCCACCATCGCCGACCTGGTGGAGGGCGTCAGCAAGCTGACCCGCATCCAGTACGCCACCAAGGAAGACGAGCAGATGGAGAACCTGCGGAAAATGCTCATCGCCATGAGCAAGGACATCCGGGTGATCCTCATTAAAATTTCCGACCGGCTTCACAACATGCGGACCATGGAGTACCAGTCCCCCGCCAAGCAGAAGCAGAAATCCCTGGAGACCATGGAGATCTATGCCCCCATCGCCCACCGTCTGGGCATGCAGCGCATGAAGTGGGAGCTGGAGGACCTGTCCCTGAAATATTTGGATCCCGTGGGCTATGAAGAGATCGTCTCCAAGCTGAGCGTCAAGCAGAAGGAGCACGACGCCTTCATGCAGCGCACTCAGGAGCAGATCGACAGCCGCCTGAACGACATGGGCATCCAGCACATCGTCTATGGCCGGGTGAAGCACCCCTACTCCATCTACCGCAAGATGTTCAACCAGAACAAGAACCTGGGGGAGATCTTCGACCTCTTCGCCTTCCGGGTGGTGGTGGAAAACGTGGGCGACTGCTATAACGTCCTGGGTGTCATCCACGACATCTACAAGCCCATCCTGGGCCGCTTCAAGGATTATATCGGCACCCCCAAGCCCAATGGCTACCAGTCCCTCCACACCACCGTCATGGGCAGCGACGGCATCCCCTTCGAGGTCCAGATCCGCACCCGGGAGATGCACGAGATCGCCGAATACGGCGTGGCCGCCCACTGGAAGTACAAGCAGAACGGCCAGGGCGCCGGCACCGAGGGGAAATACGAGTGGGTCCGCC
>ENA-UOJC01002189-UOJC01002189.1-human-gut-metagenome-genome-assembly--contig:-C104-NODE-2189-length-22140-cov-10.529364_pt1 | contig 22140 bp, 21 predicted proteins | sample MGYA00242339_ERZ723886 | MGnify/ENA metagenome assembly ERZ723886 | reverse complement strand
TGGCACTTTGGACAGACACGTTCATTTTTAAATTACAGTTTGCGGAAACTCAAGTTTCTCCCCGCATCTCTTGTAGAAAATTTTAATATTTGTTATACTTTATTTAATTTAAATTAAGTAAGGAGAATACCTATGGCTTTTGACGGAATCGTGATCTCCAGCCTTGTATGGGAACTGAATGAACGGCTCATTGACGGCCGTATTAATAAAATATATCAGCCAGAGAACGACGCCATTGTTCTGACGATCAAAAACAACCGGAACAATTACCGTCTGCTGCTTTCTGCCAGTCCTTCTCTGCCCCTGGCCTATCTGACCGAGGATACAGGAACGAATCCAATGGTGGCACCGAACTTCTGCATGCTTCTGAGAAAACATATCAGCGGCGGCCGCATCGTCTCCATTGTCCAGCCGGAGATGGAACGTATCTTAAAATTTGAAATTGAACATTTAAATGAATTAGGTGATTTATGCATGAAATTTCTCATCGTAGAATTAATGGGTAAACACAGCAATATTATTTTCTGTCAGCCCAATGGCACCATCATCGACAGTATCAAGCATATTTCCCTCAATGTCAGCTCCGTCCGGGAGGTCCTGCCAGGCCGCAGCTATTTCATCCCAAACACGATGTTAAAGATGAATCCGATGACCATCGGAACGGATGAATTTATGGAAAAAGTATTGTCAAAACCTCTGCCTGTCGGCAAAGCTCTCTACACAAGCCTGACGGGAATCAGTCCGGTCATCGCCGAGGAAATCTGCTTCCGGGCCTCCATTGATTCGGGAATGAGTACCAACGGACTGTCCGATGCTGAAAAATTGCATTTATTTGGCGTTTTTAGCCGTCTTATGGAAGATGTCGAAAATCACAGCTTCTCGCCTGTGATCATCTACCGCGGCAAAGAACCCACGGAATTTTCCGCCCTGCCTCTGACTTGCTACAGCGACTGTGAAAGTCAGACCTTTGACTCCATTTCCACAGTGCTTCGGACCTATTATGCAGAAAAAAATGCCTCTACCCGAATCCGGCAGAAATCTCATGATCTACGGCATGTGGTCAGCACTGCCCTGGATCGTACCCGAAAGAAATACGATTTGCAATTAAAGCAATTAAAAGACACGGAAAAACGGGAAAAATATAAAATCTATGGGGAAATGATCAACACCTACGGCTATGGTATGGAGGAAGGCGCGAAAAGTCTGACCTGTCTGAATTACTATACCGATAAGGAAATAACGGTTCCTCTGGACCCACAGCTCACCCCTCAGGAAAATTCAAAAAAATATTTTGAGCGGTACGGCAAATTAAAACGGACCTTTGAAGCCCTGTCCACCCTGACGGAAGAAACCCATGATGAAATGGAACATCTTGACTCGATCAGTACAGCTCTGGACCTGGCACAGACCGAAGGGGATCTGGCCCAGATCAAAGAAGAACTGATCCAGGCCGGCTATGTAAAACGCCATACCGGGGGCAAAAATGCCAAAAAACAAAAGCTGACAAGCCAGCCTCTTCACTACATTTCCTCGGATGGCTATGACATGTATGTGGGCAAAAACAACCTCCAAAACGAAGAATTGACCTTTAAGTTTGCAAACGGCGGTGACTGGTGGTTCCATGCCAAAGGCATTCCGGGTTCTCATGTTATCGTGAAAACAGGCGGCGACGAACTACCTGACCGTACTTACGAAGAGGCTGCCCGCCTGGCCGCTTATTATTCTAAAAATCGTTCCAGCGAAAAAGTCGAGATTGACTATATCCAACGCAAACATGTTAAAAAACCAAATTCAGGAAAACCAGGTTTTGTCATCTATCACACTAACTATTCCATGATGATCGTGCCGGATATCTCAGGTATCCAATCGGTCAAATAATCAAGAAGGGACCCAGAGGTCATAAAATGACCAAAGAGTCCCCTTTGTTTTTGTTCCGTCATGTCTGAAAGCATCGCCTTTAAGTCCTCAGCCATCCGCTGATCCACCGGATAGCTATCTTTGTATCCATTTCATCCGATCACCCGTGCATTATCTCTCTAACCTTTTCGGCCAAAGCTTCTGCCAGCTTTAAGTGTCCCTCGGCTGTCAAATGAATACTGTCGGCCTCCCCCGGCTCAGTAACTAAAGCCGCATCAAAAAATTCACAGCCAAACTGTTCGGCCACAAGCTTATACCAATAAGCCATCCGTTTTGAATTTTCCACGACCGCCTTACCCTCAAAAAACTCGGCAAAAGGTGACATTTCTATGGCTTCACCCACATGTACCGGCGAGACAATAAGAATTTTGGTATCCGGCTGACGACATTGATATTCCAGAAAACCTTTCAAAACCATCAGCATATTCTGAAGTCCCCCAGCAATATCTCCTGCCGGAAGATGAAATTTCTTCTTTAATTCATTGGACCCCAGCATGATAATGAGCAGATCAAAAGGTGTATGACTTTCCACCATAGGCAGAACATAATCCATTCCCTTTTTATTTCCCCATTCCCACGGGTCCTCGCAGGAAATGGTACGGCCATTCTGGCCTTCTTCGATAATCTGGTATTCGTCACCCAAAATCTGCTGCATCCGCATCGGCCAACGTGTATTTTCGTCATACCGCAGCCTTGTCACCGGATCGTATCCCCATGTATTTGAATCTCCAAAGCAGATAATTCGTTTTTTCTTCATCTCTCTTTTCACCTTTCTGTCTATTTTCGGTTATCGGCACTCCACATAGGTCAGTGGTAAAGATGCCCTCAGAGTTTTTTTACCGATAATGTGCCATCCATTCCGCTCAAGAAACGCCGTATACTCGTCTTCTGTCCAACCATGCTCTGTTTTAAATCCGACAATCCCCATAAGCTTTGACAGCATCTGTTTGGAAAATACCATTTTTCCATGGGTAAAGGTTGGTGCGACCAGCAGTCCTCCCGGCTTTAATACCCTCCGGATTTGAGCAAGAGCCTTCTCTGGTTCCGGCATAATATGAAGAGCATTGGAAATAATCACCACATCAAATGTATCCGCCGCATAGGACAGATGACAGGCATCTTCCACAACAAAACGGCAATTGGCCGGGCAGTCTCCCTTCTTAGCTTCCTCTATCATTTTCTCAGAAAAATCGGTTGCTTCCATATTCTTTGCTGAGACGGCCACGTTCTTAGCAATCAATCCTGTCCCCGTTGCAAGTTCAAGAACATTCTTTCCGGCAATTACCCGGCGAATCCTTCGATACATCTGCTCATAGGCTCTCCGGTCTTTTCTCATAAATAAATCATACACAGGTGCATACAAATCCCAATTATTCCGGAAATGATAATCGCAGATATCATAACCCCATTTAAATATTTTTTGCCCGCCATACAATCCCCCTATACATTCACATTAGTTCTTTCTAACTTATATAGTATAACTGCTCCTGTAAAAACTCAAGAATTTTTTCTCAGTCACTTCAACTTATTAAAGCGTCCCTTTTCTTGACTTCGGCCACATTAAAGATATGACAAGTAACCACCTTTAACGGTCGGGTCAACGTCGAAACCTTCCGTCTTTCAAAGGAATATTTTTTCTAGATTACTCTGGGTATTCCCTTCTATATGTTCGAACAGGCCTTAAATCCAATTATCCGTTCCGACGGAAGGCCCCGTCTTGCCATGGGTACCCTGCTGGCGACGGAAGCTATTGTGGACCTTATTGCGTCTGTCATTTTCCTGCTGTTTCCATATCAGCCCATCGGATTCTTTGGTACAGAAAATGAAAGTATTTATTATACCCAATTTGCCATCTGGTTTATCCGCGGTCAACTCTGCCGTTTTTATGTCTGTGGCGTATACCCTTACCTTCATCGCCGTTGCAATTACAAAACGAAAAAAAGTCTGGAGTCCTCATAAACCGCTGCGAATATTTCATCCGCAGTCCGTTTTGCGTCATCTAACGCAGAACTCCAGACAATGACTTTATCTTTTTGCTTTTCCTGCCACTGCCTGCACAATGCCGTTCAATGCGGCAAACAGAACACCGGCTACCGGCCAGATAATCCAGCTGATTCGCCAATTAGAGAAATAAAAGCTGATTCCCAGATAAATCGCTGTCACCAAACACCAATAAATCTTTGGGAAAAACGAAGTTCTCCGACCAAGGGCTTTCTGTTCCTCAGTGTACTCTCCCCGCTGAAGCAGCTTATCATAACCTTCATGAACCATGCCATAACGGACAAAAAGATGCACGCCAATGGCAACTAAAATCAAAAGAATATCCACACAGCAGACATAAATAAATTCATTCGTCGTAAACCCAATGGCTATAAACAGTGGAATGACACCGATAATGCACAGGCAAACACCCACCGCCACCGTCATCCGGAATTTTGGCTCATAGGCCTTCCGTCTTTCTTCCATAATTTCCTTCACTCCATAATCCGGCAATATGGATTCCGTCTCCAGATAATCAAATTCGGAGAGCTGCATACCATTAAGAATCACAATGGTCACGCCAATAGCCACGAAAATCAAAAGAATTGCCACACCAAAGCCGGCGGCCATGTCCTCTGTCAAACGGCTGTGACGATATTCAGCCACTCCGCCCAAAAATAACAGCGGCGTCGGGCACAGGATAAACAACGAAACGGCAAGTGCAATTCTTCCCGAAAGTCTCTCTGTCAAATCCATAAACCGATTCGCTTCTTCCATGGATACTCTCCGCGCTTCCGGCTCCGATACACGCACAGACGGCTCCGGTATTTCCTCAAATACTTCGGATACATCACAGGAAATTTCCTCCGTATCATCCTTCAACAAATAATCGGTGGTAACGTCAAAAAGTTCACTGAGCTTTATAATTTTATCCAAATCCGGTATGGATCCGCCCAACTCCCATTTTGAAACCGACTGTCTGGATATATCCAACTTTTCTGCCAGTTCCTCCTGAGACCAGCCATTTTTCTTTCTCAAAAACGCTATCTTCTCTGATAAAACCATTCTTCAATACCTCTCTTTGTCTTATTTCTGACCCTACCTTAACAGAATTTCCGGTTGACAACCACCAAGTGCGCTTGGAAATTCCGCAACTTATGGTTGCATCCGTTGTTTAATCCTCCGACAACAGACGTTTTAAAAAGTATTCCCGGTTATTGATAAACATTTCTGTAATCTGATAGCTGCTTGTATCTGCATAACTGCAGGGCTGAATCGCCCCGTCGTCAAAGGATAAAATTCGGGCCTCAGGCAGTCCGAGAAGAATCGGGGAATGACTTGCAATAATAAACTGGGCTCCGTCCTTCGCCAGCCGGTCGATTTCAAGAAGCAGCGTCAATTGACGCTGAGGCGACAAAGCCGCCTCAGGCTCATCCAGAATATACAGCCCATTGCCAATAAATTCACCCTGGATTAAAGCCAGAAAGCTTTCTCCATGGGACCTTTGATGTAATGATTTTCCGCCGTACCGGGCATAATAAACCTCCATCGGGTCATTATCCCGATAATCCTCCGCTTTGCTGGCCACATTATAAAAGCTCTCTGCCCTTAAAAAATAACTTCCCTCCGGTTTCCACGGACCGCGCGACAAACACATCGCTTCATGAAGCTCCGAATGAGAATCATAGGTGGAAAAAGAAAAATTTTTCGTGCCGCCCTCCGGATTAAATCCATAGGCCACTGCAATTCCTTCAAGCAACGTCGATTTTCCCGAACCATTTTCCCCGACGAAAAAAGTCACCGACCTGTCAAAAACCAGCGGATTTTTTAATTGAAGCGCTGGGATATCCCTCAAATAACTGTCTCTGCTGATTTTATTCCAATCAATTGAAATTTCCCTAATAAACTGCTGATTCATACGCTTTCCCCCTGCGTCTTTCAGACCTGAAAATGGCCCTCCAAATGAAGGGCCTGAATATAATTAAATAACATTATAAGCAATCTGCTTTTGTGAAAAAAGACAATCAAAACCGTCAAGCAGATGATTTGGCAAATATAGGGATTCCTTTTTCTTTAACTGGATTGCACCGGATTTTGACAGCACTTCAGCCACGAACTGGGAACAGAAATAGGAATTTTCAAATTTGTGCGGAATGTGCAAAAGACACAATATAACCCCAAGACGTGAATAGGTATAAATATCCTTCTGCTCTAAAAACCGCTGGATTTCTTTCGCTATATCATCACAAATACTTGCAGGCACCCGTATACGAATACAGACACTGCCTTCCTTTCTTCTGCGAGACCGCCGCTTTTTCGGCTCTTCAACTGCAACTCCCTTACCGTTGAAGCTGTAAAACACTTCCTCTGTGCCGTCAATGGATAAAGACGCATGAGAATAGCCGCTTCTGCTGATTACCCGGATAAACCGGCCAAACCAATCCGAATATCCTGTCAGTAATATCGTTATTGTCTTCATCCGCTCCTGTTTTCTTCTTTTATTCCTTTTAATCCCTTTTTTTCCCATTAATCCTAACCTATTTTATCAAATCACCCAATAAAGTATCATTGTAAACCGAATTGCCATCCAAAATCGTTCGATATGAGCTGACCCAGCAGGAAATAAAACCACTTCGGTGAGCCACGGCCTGAGACGCAATGTTTGTGACTGAGGCACAATAAAATGGAACAATTCCCTTTTCCAAAAGAACCGCCGCCAGGTTGCTGACCAGAATTGTCGCGAGACCACCTTCTCTATGTTCCGGCTTCACATCCACCCCCAGTTCCCACAGGCCTTCGGCTTCCTCCGAAGCGCCGGCCAGACCGACAATCTCATTATTTTTCTTAGCATAAAGAACCATGCGGGTCGATGTCTTTCCATTTTCATCAAAGGCCAAAGCATTTTCAAAGCCTGTAATTCCCTTCAATGTCTGTATATCCTCTTCCTGAACCAATATATACTGATAGTCCCTGTTAAATGACTGTCTTTCAAATAACTTAAAATCCGGAACATAATAAATCGACTGCCCGTAAACCAGCGGACATTCAAACATTTCATCCCGGCTCTTATCTTTCAAAAGCATCTCTGTTTTTGGCAAAAGCGCTTCTGAAGCGGACACAATGACCGCTTTCCCCATCGTACATATCTCTAAAAATGGATAATTTTGCCGATCATTGGATACAAAAACAACTTCATCTTTTTCAAAATCATCCACATTGCAGTTCAGCCGCCCGGCCAAATGCAGCTTCACCCGCGCTAAAAGTCCTTCCGGCTCCAATCCACATTTTTTAAAAATTGGCGAAAGCTCGGCGGAAGCGATTTCACCTTCCTTTAAAAACCGATTAATAAGCGCATAAGCTTTCTTTACCTGTGAAAACCGGACCGGCAGTGAGAAAAATCCATGCAGAGCATCCGGCATACAGAAGACCCTTACCCTATTTCCTGCCATTTCCAGCGCTTTTCCATAGGCTTCCCCTTCATCCCGGAGCGGACAATATTCCGCTGTAATGATCAATGTGTCCGGCTGGTTGGAAAAATCCTTTGCCATCAGCGGCGCATAATATGGATTCATTAAATCGGCATCCGAGGAGCGATACAGCTCCATATAGTCCCGCACCCGTTTTGTCGTCAACAGATAATCCGTCCCGTTTTCCCGTACGGACGGGAAGGGCGAATCATCCGAATGATCATTTCCGGTGGCCGGATAAATCAATATCTGGCGGGAAGGCATAAACTCTCCCCTATCCCGGGCCATCAGGGACACGGCCGCTACAAGATTGCCTCCGGCGCTGTCTCCAATCAGAACGATTTCCTTAGATTTCGTTCCCAGAAGACTATCATCCATAAAAATTTCCCTGGCGACCGCATAGCAATCTTCAAGTCCCGCCGGGAAAGGATACTCCGGCGCCAAACGATAATCGACGGAGACGACCACCCGTCCTGTCTGTTTCGCCATATCGGCACAGACAGCATCATAGCTGTCAATACTTCCGGTCACCCAGCCGCCGCCATGGAAAAACAGGAGTATCCGATGACGCTCATGCCCCGACGGCATAAAAATCCGCACCGGCACCTCATGGTCGCCACAGATAACCTTGTGCTCCCAAATCCGGTAAAGTGACGGTTTTTTCAGCCGTCTGCCGGATATATCCTTCAGACGCCGCTCTACTTGATAACTTTTTTTAATATCTGCTTCCGAATAGGACAGAACTGATAATGCTGCCCGCATCGCTTTATTAATTGCCATAAATACCTCTTTTTTAAAAATTGTATCAGACACAGAGAGATTTCTCAATCTTTTTCTTTTGATATTTCAGAAATCTTTTACACTAAATAATCAGCCAGTCTTTTGCCAAAACCCTACGGAAAATCGCGGCACAAAGAAAACGGTTGGGGTCCGGAGGGGATTTATCGCAGTAAAACCGAATTGTTCCATTCAAAGCTATACCCCTGTATTGGCGGCGTGGAAAGAATACCAGCCTTATGAGGCAATCGTGACCACATATCTTCAAAAAGGTATTCCAAAAAAATCAGAGCAACCCCATTGAAATTTGCTCTGATTTTTTCTCTTACTTTCTATGTTTACGATATTGTGCCGGCGTACAATCCATAATAGATTTGAACTTTGCAATATAATTACTTGTCTGATTATATCCGCAGCGTCCGGCTATTTCTGATATAGATAACTCACCGGAAAGCAGCTCAACACTTTTGCGGACTCTGTATTCTGTTAAAAACTGATAGGGCGTTGTCTGCAAATGCTCCCGGAAAATACGGCAGCATTCGCCTATGCTGATATGGGCAATACATGCAATATTGGCTAATGCAATATCCTCCGAAAAATGTTCGTAAATAAACGAAAGCATTATCTGTAATCTTTCCCTGCGAGCCAAATCAACCGAAAAAGTATTTTTACTTTCATCTGACAAATTGGAGATTAATATATACCACAATGTTACTATTTTTGTTGTGATAAGATATTCATTTTGAGTGACTGAATTGTTATCCCACATAACATTGATTTCCTTCAAAAGGTCTAAAGCGGATTTCTGCCACTCTGCTTCAGGACGAAGTATTACAACCGGCAGACAGCCGCCGGTAACATAAGTCAGGCCATAATCTTTTTGAATGGTTTTCACCGAGGAAGCGGCAATTTCATCCCGGGACAGATATCCTTCTTCAAGGAAATGAGGCGCTCCATCGTTTTTCACAAACAGCAGCTCATAAAGCCTCGGTTCCTCCTTTGCAAAAAGAATCATCTGCATCCCCATCTGTTTGAAGGCAGGCGAGTAATTTACAGCTTTCTCTGCGTAACCTTTAAACCAGTTTCGGGCTGCCTTGCGAACCTCCTGCTGCACTTCCTCCATGTTCTTAAAGGCTGTAAAAACAGGACGAGCCGAAATTCCAAGGCGATTGCCAATATCTCTGGCATTCAAAGCCTGCATTCCTTTTTCTCTGACCAGATCAAGGGCAGCTGCAATAAAAGTGAAAACATTGCCTTGCATCCGGTAGCCAAAACATACCACTGACACGCCGAATACCGAAAGCGCGGATATTGCCGCCATAACAGCAGAACAGAGCGTATCCGCACCCAGCAAACAGGCAGGGCTTACCGGACTGCAGTAAAATTGCTTCAGGATTTTTTATCCCGGTAGTCCACCATGACGATGGGAATACTCATAAATGCACTGCAGCAGATTCCTACCGATATCAAAGATGAGAATGCACTCTGCAGATAAGTCATCCCACTATCTCCCGCAGCCTTTCCTCCGGCAATCATCGCAATCAAAACCAGTGTTGCCACCGGCATACAAAGATTAAAGACAAAAACATCGGCAGAACGGAAAAACAGTTTTTGCTCAATCCCGTATATTTTCAAAAACCGTTTCACAGCTCTACCTCCTCTCCCATGTACCAAAGATAGGCTTCCTCCAGATTCTCATAAGGTGAAGCAGCAATGATTTCAAATACGCTGCCTTCTGCCACCTTTTTTCCGTTCCGAATCAGCAAAATCCAATCACAGAGATTTTCCGCTTTCTCCATATAATGTGTGGTAAGAAGGATTGTAAGGCCGCTTCCTTCAGTCCCTTCAGCGTCCTCCATACCTCCCGGCGGGCTGCTACATCCAGCCCTGTCGTCAATTCATCCAGAAAAACGATTTCCGGATCGCCAATCAGTGCCAAAACCACCGACAGCTTCTGCCGTTCTCCTCCGGATAGCTTTGCCACCTGGCTTTTTTCCAGCTTCTCAAGTCCAAAAATTTCCAAAAGTTCACGATAGTCCTTCGATTGCCGGTAAAGCGCCGCATGCTCCCTGCACACTTCTTCTACCCGGATGGCCGGCTGATAATTCGAAGCCTGAAGCTGAACGCCAACCTTTTCAAATAATTCCTTTCGGTTTGCCGACGCCTCCTGACCAAAAATCGTCGCCTTACCATAATCCGGCTTCTTTAAGCCGAGTATCATTTCAATGGTTGTGCTCTTGCCAGCGCCATTGTGACCTAAAAGACCAAACACCTGGCCTCTTTCCACGGAAAATGAAAGACCATCCACAACCCTTCGCCCATAAAAGGATTTCGTCAGTTCCCGGACTTCTATACATTCTGTGCTCATAAAATTCCTCCTTCCGATTGTTCAGGAGCCATTCTACACTCTCCCCATAAGGGGAGAGTCAAGCACTTTTAATAAAAAAGCTCTAAATTTTTCTAATACCAGCGAGTCATCGGCAGTTCATTGTTCACATCATTGCTGAATAATATCTGGTGAAGGTCGATAATTCCGTTATTGAATGTGGCCGCGCAGGAACATAAATAAAGCTCCCACATACGCACAAATTTTTCATCAAACATGGCCGCAACTTCTTCCCGATGCTCCTGAAAATTCCGGTTCCAGCAAAGCAGAGTCCGGTTATAATGCCGACGCAGACTTTCCACATCCAGTGTATAGAAACGCACATCTCCCGCAATGTTAATGATTTCTCTCAAGCTTGGAACAACACCGCCCGGGAAAATGTATTTTTTCACCCAGGCATCTCCCGGATGTTCCTGTAAAGCGCTGATATAATGAAGTAAAAACAAGCCGCCCGGCGCCAAAACACTCTTTACACACTTCATATACTGTTCGTAATTTTCCCGTCCCACATGTTCAAGCATACCAACACTGACTACCCTGTCGAACTTCATGCCTGATTTCGGCAAATCCCGGTAATCCAGCAGTTTAACCTCCAGACAACCTTCCAAATGTTCCTGCTCGATACGCTCCTGAAACTTCTTCGCCTGCTCCGAACTCAACGTGATTCCAACGCCATGGATTTTGTATTTTTTCGCTGCACGAATCAGTAAAAATCCCCAGCCGCATCCAATATCGCAGAGGCTCATACCTTCCTTCAAATCCAGCTTTTCCAGAATACGGTCCACCTTGTTGCACTGAGCTTCATAAAGACTGTCCTCTTCATTTTTAAAATATCCGCAGGAATAACTTAATGTTTCATCCAGCCACAGCTTGTAAAAATCATTTCCGATATCGTAATGTGAAGATACTTCCTTTCTCTGATTCTTTTTGGAGTTGGAAGGGAATATGATATGTTTCAGTTTCTTTTTATCCGTGGAAAACTTTCCCATCTGTCCCATAAACATATTCAGTGTTTCATATAAATCGCCTTTAATTTCCAAATCGCCGTTCATATAGGCCTCACCTAAAGTAATAGACGTACTGGTCATCAAATCCGACACCTTTGGTACTTTATGAAAAATGACGGTGAAGGCTGGCTCTCCTTCACCGATAATATGCTCCTCGCCGTTTAAAACAACAGCAAAAGGGCACCTGTCAAATCTGCCCATAAATTTAATAAATTCATTTTCAAGTAATCCCATGATGTCAACCTCCTTGACAAAAAATGTGTGGAAAAGGCCCTTACTGGCTCTCATCCACACATCAATGACAAATCTTATTTGATAAGCTTATGGTATGCTTTTCAGAGTCAGATGTTCAAGCCCACAACCACATGCTTATTATTTTCCTGTTTTACACATTTTAACGCCTTCGATTAAAAAATTCAAGTTTAAATTAGTTTTTCACAAACCCCGCAGAATATGCAGACAAATACATTGGCACCCACATAACTTCTTTTAAAGTGAACGCAGATTTCTGCGATATCTGAGCAATTCTTCCTCACCCACGCTGCCGATGATTTCATCCAGTACATCCAGCAGTTTCACTTTGTCTTTCGGAAGACTTCCCTGCAACTGAACCGCATTGGACGCACCCAATGCGGCAAAAATCACCGGTATATCCAGATTTTCTATCAAAGCTTTCAGCTCCCTGTATTTTTCAGTTTCCCCTTCTTCCTGCCATCTGCCATTTTTAATTTCCTGATATAACTCCGATTCCGGATAAATTGTCAACATATTTGTCCCGATTAACTTTGGATGGATCTGATTGCAGATTTCTGCGGTCCGTTTCGCCCCGATTTCGCCGCGTCCGGCTCCGGATATGCCGGTCAGATAAAAGAAATTGTAACTGATTCCGGCCCGGTCCAGCCGTTTGCATTGCACCACAATATCTTTCGATAAATACCCTTTATTCATAAAACTTAAGGCTTCATCATCTCCTGTCTCAATGCCAATGGTCAATCCATCATAACCGATCGCTTTTAACTGTTCCAATTCTTCATCGGTTTTTGCCGTCACATCCGTTACCCTGGCAAAACAACCGATGGTTCTGTTTTCTGAAAAATACTTCCGTACCATTTTTCCGATCGTGAGTAATTTTTCTGTTTTCAGCACAAAGGGATTTGCCCCGGTTAAAAAAGTTCTGGAAACTTTATAATGTTTCCATACCCCATATTGCCTGCCGACCTCTCTTAAATCTGCTTCCACATCCTCCATCGGCGACATTCGAAATGAAAAAGGAAGGTCATCATATAATGTGCAGAATTTACATTTGTGATGGGTACACCCTGCCGTTACCTCAATCAAAAGGGAGGACGCCTCATAGGGCGGTCTCCATATCGTTCCTGTATAATGCATAGTTATCCACTCCTCAAAAAATAAAATTCAAACAGTTCTTAAGAATCCGGCCGTCTGTTTATATACAAAAGCCTACAAAAAACCGCCGAATTATTCAAGTACGGTCTTTTTTAAGACCAAGTATCAAAAAAGACCCTGTCTTGTTTTTCTTTTTTATTTTGGCTATACTGTTTTTGAAGAATGAAAGGAATGATAAAGATGGCCGATAATAAATTTAATCATACAGAAGTGATTGCACGATGTGTCCCTATGAGTATGCTCCAGTCTGTTTTGAGCGGAAAATGGAAAATATTGATTTTATGGTATGTCTCTTTTTATAAAGTACAGCGTTTCGGAGAATTAATGCGCCGTCTTGACGGCATCACCCAATCCACCTTGACCAGACAGCTCCGTGAGCTTGAAAAGGACGGCTTCCTCCACCGTAAGGTTTACAACGAAATTCCTCCCAAGGTTGAATATACCTTAACCGAATTGGGTAAAAGTTTTATTCCGGTACTCCAAACAATGATGACCTGGAGCGAGACCTATCTATGTCCGGAATACCAGAATCCCTATAAATAACCTATTGTTCGAACTGCGCCGCAGCCTGCTCAAGCAGCTCGCGTATTTCCAGAGGCTGCTTCTTCGCATTCATACATGCAAAAAGGTCGGGAATGGAAATCTGTTTCGGGATTTTCATCCATATGTAACCCCTCATAAACAATTTACGGTCAATCTCAATGACTCATTTATTTTGACTGAACCAACCAAATATCTGATGTATAATTCCCAATGCCGCCCACGAAGTGATATCATTAACATCCAACGGCGGTGCTACTTCCACAATGTCCATGGCTTTCACAGGCAGGCTATTAAAAATACCTTTTATGATTTCAAGCAATTCCCGGCTGCTCAGGCCACCGGCCACCGGAGTCCCGGTTCCCAGTGCACAGGCCGGGTCCAAAACATCAATGTCCAATGTCACATATAGTGCATCATAGCCCTGATAGCGCTTTTTCAGAGATTGAATTACTTTTTGCGTCCCTTCCCGATAGACATCTACAGCACGTATGGTTTTAATCGCCGGATTTTTTTCTAACGTTTTTAACTCATCCAATTCTACCACCCGAATCCCCACAAACGTCAAATCTCTACCCGAAATGACAGACTCTAATGCCCTTGCTTCCGTACAGGCATGAGACCATCTGTGTCCATCATATTGGCTGCATAAATCATAATGTGCATCGAAGTGAATCACGCCTATTCTGGCATCCGCTTTCATCTCCTTCTGATACCTTCCAAATGCCCTATTTCTTCTTTACCTGTGCAATATACAAGTTGCTGACTTTCAATCCGCTTTCATCTCCTTCTGATACCTTCCAAATGCCCTATTTCTTCTTTACCTGTGCAATATACAAGTTGCTGACTTTCAATCCGCTTTGCTTCAGAACATAATCCTTAGTTTCCTGATAGGTAGTTTTGTTTTCAGCAGATGTTAAACCCCAGCTCATCCATCTTCAATTCCACATCAATATGTTTATCAGAGTTAAGTTTGGACAATAAACATACCGTCTCAACATATAAACCATTGCCCAAACCTATATGTCAAAAACTTGTCTTTCTCATTGTCTTTTACAATTTACCCTTAAAGTTACTTTTTACCATTTTTCTTCACTGTACTGTGAATATTTTTAATACTTTCCAAATATTCTTCTTCCACCGGCGATAAGTTCTGTACCTGATATTTCTTATATTCTTCTGTTGCTTTTTCAATTGCCTGTGCATGACTAATCGTTCCGGCTCCTTGCAACACTTTTTCTCCTGTAGTTTTTAAAACATTATCAAGGTGTTCCACATAATCTGCCATATACATAGGATTATGACGCATAGCTTGAATCTCCGCGAAATCAAAATATCCCGATACAATATTATTTAGGATTTTTAACTCTTCATCATTAAGATAATTTTTTGCAATACTTATATCTTTCAATACAGGAAAATCACCAGAAAAACTTTTCAATCCCATGAAAGGCTGACTGGCATCCGCACGTTCATATATAACTTCTGCTGCTGTATGTCCATGTGCTGCATAGTGTAATTTATTTTGTACCATTTTGAAAAATGCAATGGATTCACTACTCTTGGGATCATAGTCAACACTTGTTGCATAAAGATCAAGTACCTGTCGGTACATAACTTTTTCAGATGAACGGATATCCCGAATTCGGTCTAGTAACTCTTTCCAATAATTACCGCCACCCAGATTTTTCAGACGTTCATCATCCATCGTAAAGCCTTTTATCATATACTCTTTTAATCGTTCAGTAGCCCACCGACGGAAATTTGTAGCAATTTTAGACTTTACTCTATACCCAAGCGAAATAATCATATCAAGATTATAGTGTGTTGTATTATAATTTTTTCCATCAGCTGCAGTTGTTCGGAATTTCCGAACAACTGCATTTTCCTCTAGCTCACCTTCTTCAAAGATGTGCTTAATATGCTCACTGATATTAGATTTACTGGTTTGATAAAGTTCGCATAATTGTGCCTGTGTAAGCCAAACGGTTTCGTCTTCAAATTTAACATCTATTTTCGTCTGCCCATCTTCCGTTTGATAGATGAGGATTTCGTTCTCCGCTATATGTAATCTGTCTTCTGATTTCTTCATTTTTTCACCGTCCTGTCATTCCAAACAATTAATTGATTTTTCTCTAAAAGAAATACGATTAATAAAACAATTATTCTCCATGTATAATGCCACAATATTTTCTTTTACCTGCTAAAAGTCCATATTTCCATAATCGGCATCTTATGCTGATTTATCAATGTCGTAGTAATCTAAATAAAATTTCCTTTTTTCTTCCAACAACTTACTGTCTCGATATTTAAAATAAACTGTCATACTCATAATCAATTGCTAATATCTCATCCGTTGATAGTAGTGGCGTTCCCCTTTGTGTGGTACGACCTTGTTCTGAAAAAAGATATAAATTTTTCTTTGCTCGCGAACAAACAACATACAATAGTTTTTTTGTTTCATCTTCCCGATAAAGTGGCTTATTTATTATAATATCCCAATGTGGAATATAGCCATTTAATATTCCAAACGCAATAACTGTAGTATATTCTTCACCTTTCACACCATGAAATGTATTGATAACCACACCCTCTTTTTCTTTAAAACATTGTTTGAACACATCAACATCTGTAGATAAATGATTGTTTTTCACTCTATCCTTAACCCTTGCCATAAAATTCTCATATGCCTTGTTCAGATATGCTTCTATACTTAAATCAATTCCAATTCCTATCAAAAATCTTGTTATTGCTTCCTGTAAATAGACAATTCCATTTTCATCAATTGGGGATATAGAGTTAATAATTTTTAGTACCTTGTATGGATCAATTTTTTCAGATAAACGTATCTTATATTCTTCCGTCAAAATTTCAATTATCTCATTTGCAACCCTCTTTCTTAACTTTATCCTTTGCCCTGATTCTGTAAAAAGTAATTTTGAAATGAGATAAAAAACATTCATGGGATCATACTTTATTGGTGTAATATCAGGTGCATCAAATTTTACATCTGGCAATAACTCCTTCATCTTTTTAGACAACGGAAAAAGCAACCACCACTGAGGCGCAATAATGCATATTTCATTATCCCGAATCCCTTTTGAAAGTTCATTTTTTACAATATAAGCGATTTTTTCAAATAATTCAGACTTACTTATAGTATTATCATAAACTAAACAACCCATTTCATCCCTTATATCTGATACTGCCTGTATCTTCATACTTTTTAATTGGAAATTTGAATAATAGTCAACTATCCGTTGTGTTGTACGATAACAGCCATCTAATTCTCTTTCTTGAAACTTTATTCCAAACTCCTTTTGCAATTCATCACACGACTTTGCAACGCCTCCAAGACCTCCATATATTGCCTGATCTGTATCCCCTACAAAAGTTACTTGTATCTTCTTATCAGCCATTACAATACTACTCAATATTTTATATTGAAGCTCATTTGTATCTTGACATTCATCTACAAGAATCGTTCTGATTATTCCAGAAATATTCTCTGCAATAAATTTTTTATCACTTACCAGTTCAAATGATATACTTAAAATATCATTAAAATCTATTTCTTTTTCATCTAACAATTTTTTTTGATACTTTTCTAATATTTCCGGGTATTCAAAAGGTTTATTATATCCAATATCAATTCCAAGTTCTTCTATAATTTCTTCAATATATTGCTTGGTAACATATTCATCTATGATATGATATCCTTTTCGCAAACGTTCATGATACATCGTATACGGTCTGATAACAAATTCTAGACAAAACTGATGTATAGTCCCTACCCAAACCTTATCCTCTGGAGTTTCTAATTTTTCTAATCTCTCCCTAATTTCGTCTGCGGCTCTGTTTGTATATGTTATTGCAATATTAAGTTTTTTTGAAGAAATATATTTTTGCACTAAATATGCTAATTTATAAGTCAATGTCCTTGTCTTTCCACTTCCCGGACACGCCTTGAGCAATATGTTCCTCTCATCAATACAAACTTGTTTTTGCTGCGGATTTAGTTTATCCAAAAAAGACATATTATCCATTATTTACACCAATCCCCACAATGCCAATCAACTTCTCTCAAAAATTTTGTAACTACATCTTCCTTGTATTCTTTTCTGAATTGTTTAATACAATTCTTTTTTTCCTCTTGCGTTATAGCTTTTTCAATTTTCTTTTCCAAATCATTATCATCTTTTTCTTCATATTCACTTATTGAATATTCTACCATCTTAAAAACAATATCTATTGAAATCACTTCTTTGCTCGCAAATGCAACTGCTTCCAAAATATATTGTGGAACGCTAACTGCCACATCAATGTAATTTGAAAGAGTAGTAGCATACCACCCTTTTCCCATATCTCTAGCTAATGTCAGAACTGTTTTTGCACATGCCGCATCTGTTCCTTGTTTTAAATTTTCCTTATGTTTTTTAATAGTATTCGAATCAACATAATTTAAGTCTATTATTTCGCTAATATAATCACTATTCGCCCTCTCATCAGCCAGGGCAAAATCAACCTCTAAAGTATGTGGTGCATAAAATGATTCTACCCAAGGGTTCCGGTCATATAAAGTTTCCAACTTTTTCTTTCTACTCTTTCCTCTCTCCTCTGCTTCTGCCTTATATAATTTACTATCTGCTTCTACAATCTGCACATCTTCATCCGTAACAATAGCACACGATCTCTGAATTCTTTCCTCACTAAATAAACTGGCAATATATTCAAATGAAACACTTCCTACATTAACTAAGCCAATTCCCAGCTCGTCCAAAGATACCCCTAGTGCAGTCTTAATAATATTGGGTATCAATATTTCTTCTCCATCACCCTCTACCAATACTACACCCTTTGAAAACAGCAACACAGAACGTTTGGAATCCAAATAACGTTCAACACAGTCAGATAATGTTAAATTCTTTAATTGCAAATTATTTTTTCCAAATTCATCAAGTCCTTGACTTGGTTGCATTGAAATACTCTTACTTCCAATTGACTTAAGGATATTTACATTTCTTATCTCCGATACTTCTGCCAAATGTGTAGAATGAGTAGTTGTTATAATTTGTGTATAGTCTTTTGTTACTTTTAATTTATCGAATAAAGTTCTCTGAATATGCGTGTGTATATGTGCCTCTGGTTCTTCAATTATCATAATATTTATCAATTCTCGTGTCCTATTCACCTCATATTCCACAATTTTTAAAGCCATATAAATCATATTTAAATGACCTAATCCCAAAGAATCAATATCATTCTGTTTTGATGGCTTCATAAATAAATATCGTGACAAGGAATTTATATCATCCTTCAATCCAGATTCTAAAATAATCTCTGGTGAATATACCATGCCTATCATATCAAGTAACTTCTCATTGATTTTTTTCCCTATTAATTTGACTTGATCGACTTCTGAAATAGACTTATTCACCTTTACAATTTCAGATTTAATTGAGTCTATCTCTGATTCTTTTATTAATGATTCTACTGATTCTATAATCCTTCTAATTGGATTTTTCGGTTTTCCTAATTCATTTGCTACATCACGCAATGCGTCAATAAATACTACCGAGATATGATCTTGCACATCAGCAATATTCAATTTGCAGCCTAATATTTCATCATCATCTTCATCAGGATTAGAACATTCCCCATTTTCCAAATCTCCAACAATACTCTTATAAATATCTTTGTCGGTAAAATCAGTCTGCGATCTACTCGTATAATAAAATTCATAATCAGATAATTTTATCTTATTTCTCTCTTTTTCAAACTCTACAATATCTGTAATTTCACTCAATTTTTTCCGCACTTGTTTTTGTGGACGAATAAAAAGAGAAATTACACCAATATTATCTGCCCCGCTCTTGATATAAGACTTTAAAAAATCTTCATTTTCTTTTTCTGGCACAATTCCAGCACATACCTCTGTTTCTTTGTCTTCAGAAGTAATCTTTCCAAATACCGCTGAAAGAATAATCCAGTGCCCCTTCCAATTACTTAACAAATCAGAAAAGTCATTTTCCTTTAACCTTTTAGTATTATAATAGTATGTATCATCCAGCAAAATTCTCAAAGCTGTCATTGCATTAGATTTTCCCGAATCATTTTCGCCAATAACTGTATTCACACCTTCAGTAAAAGAAAAACGTGTAGAACTAAGATTTTTATAATTCACTATTTGTAAATAATTTAAAAACAAAGCTAATTCCTCCCTCATGAAAATTTTCCACGAAAATATATTATATAAAGGCTCAAATATGTAAATTTAGAAAAATAATCCACCTTTAAGATGCCATCAAATCATACGGAAATGTTCCAATGCCTCCCTAATAGCTTTTTCTTTCTCTGGCGGACATTTCGACTGTCTGGAGTTGTCCGATTTCGGCAAGTTATAATTTATCCTCTCAATAATGCCACATTTCTGCTTTACCTTTGCAATATATAAACTGCTAACCTTTAATCCCATATGTTCCAGTACATAATCCTTAATTTCCTCATAGGTTGCTTTGCTCTCCGCAGCCGTCAAATCAAGCTCGCTCATTTCCAATTCCACTTCTATATTCTGTTTTGTATAAAGTTTTGAAAGCAACACGATACTTTCGACTGTTTTTTCGTTGAGCAACCGAATATCCATAGTTTCTTCTCCCTCATAATAAACACCGAACTTAAAATTTATCTGTTTCACGATGCTTCCATTATCCATCTTTTCTGGATAAAGTTCAATACTGTTTATGAAGTCTTTCATAAATTCTTTCTTTTCAAGGTCCGTCATTTTATAGTACATCATTTCAAAATGCACTAGAATATCATATATCTGCTTTCCGGTAATCTGATTCCCATACACAGCCTCAATTCTGGCTGTGATATCTGCAATGCTGTCTTCATATTCGGTAATCTTATCATACAGATTATCCAGTCTGTCATGCATGTCCTGATACTTTCTGTCATAGTGCTTATCCATCACATCCAGTTTATCAAGCATGTCTGTGAGTTTCGTTTTCGCTCCCATTACCTGTCTGAGCAGCTTTCGGATTCTCTCACGTTCCTCTTCCAGAGCACTTACATCAACTTTTGTATTAACCTTGTCCATAACAAATTGACGGAAATTCTCATGGTTTACCATATCCAGAATCACTTGCTCCACTTCATGGTTAAAATCATTCTGATTAAGAGACGGTTGAAAATTACAAAAATGCTCATCATCAATCTTGTGTCTATGTTGACAGCGATAATAGAAATCATCCACATAGTCTCCGGTTTTCTTGTTTTTGCGACGTCTTACCGTTCCACTCAAACCATGTCCACATATCGGACACTTTATAATACAGGACAAAATATGTTCATGCTCCAGACTATGTGTCTTGTTCCATTTTACTCCGGTTATTTTTCTTTTGGCTTTGGTCTGCATCCACAATTCTTCATCAATGATGGCATCATGGAGACCATCTACCAAAAGATATTCGTCACTTTTAACTCTTCGGAACTGGTCTCTGGTACCCTTGACCTTTTCGGTAACATTTTTTCCATATGCGATTTTACCCGCATACACCGGATTGTCCAGAATATTCTTTACTGTTCCTCTCGTAAAATAATCCAATTCACGTCTTCTGGTTTTCTTCTTTTTATAACCACGGTCATTCAGGAAGTTTGCTATTGTATCCAATCCCATGTCTTCATATACATATTTCTGATAAATGAGTTTTACCAGTTCTGCTTCTTCCGGATTCACAATCAGCGTGCTGTTCTTAGAATCCAGTGTGTACCCAAATGGTGCCTGACCACCGTTCCATTTTCCCTCTCTGGCTTTCTGTTTTCTTCCTTCCATTGTCTGAACCAGAATGTTCTCACGCTCGATTTCTGCAACTGCGGACAATACCGTAATTGTAAGTTTTCCGGAATCTTTTGATGAATCAATTCCATCTTCCACACAGATAAGGTTTACACCAAAATCCTGTATGTATTGCAATGAGTTTAGTACATCAGCAGCATTTCTTCCGAAACGCGATAACTTAAATACCAGAATATAATCAACGCCATCTTTTCCATCCGCCACATCCTGAAGCATCTGTGTAAACTCCGGTCTGCCTGTGATGTTCTTTCCGGACTTACCAGCATCACAGTACACTTTTACAACTTCCATCCCCTGAAATTCTGCATATTTTGTAAGTCTATCATTCTGGGCTTCCAAACTGTATCCATCTACCTGCATTGCGGTTGATACTCTGATGTATATATAACATCTTAATCTTTTACTTTTCACTTCCTACGCCTCCATTTCCACCGACATGTCCAACATCCTAAAATGTTTCAATGCATCCACAATGTACGCCTCTTTCTCTTTAGGACAGGTCGGAACTCTTGCATTTTCCTTTTTGGACAGATTATAATTTTTTCCCAAATCTAATCCATATTTCCTTTTTATCTGAGCAATATATAATGAAGAAACTTTCACACCATACTTTTCCTTTATATATGCTTTTATTTCCACATACGTTGCTTTCGCCTCTGCCACCGTCAGACCTAATGTACTGCAATCCAATACAAATCCAATCTGATCATCCGGACATCTGGTCGGTACCGTCTCATATTCTTCATAATAGCCTGCAAATAAAAAGTCAAGGCTAAATTGAAAGAACATTGAAAATTTTAT
>ENA-UOJC01002187-UOJC01002187.1-human-gut-metagenome-genome-assembly--contig:-C104-NODE-2187-length-22153-cov-4.653724_pt1 | contig 22153 bp, 22 predicted proteins | sample MGYA00242339_ERZ723886 | MGnify/ENA metagenome assembly ERZ723886 | reverse complement strand
AGCTTCTTATGATTCTCTGGCTCCGGAACTGAAAAATTCCCTGACTGAATATTACCGCGTCGACAGCATGGAGAACTATGATGAAATGGTGCGTGCCGTCGGTTACTTCATCCATAAATACGGCCGCATCGACATGTTGGATTCGTTTAACGAATACTGGCTGGAAACAGATGCACGTCTGCGCACGGACTTTAACATCTCCGGGACGAAATATCCGGAAGTTCTTGAAAGCAAACGTAAATATCTGATGAAAGAACACTTCAGAAAAGCCGGAGTTCCCTCGGCGCGCTGTCACCTGGTGACGACGCGCGAAGAAGGCGAAAAATTCCTGGCGGAAGTGGGCTTTCCGGTCTTTGTCAAACCCGATATCGGTGTGGGCGCGTATGCTTCATATAAGCTGAGCAACCGTGAAGAATTTGATGCTTTCTACAACGACCATCCGCCGGTTCCGTACGTGATGGAAGAATTCATCAACGGCCTGATTGTGACATTTGACGGCATTGCGGATTACAACAATGAACCCATTTTCATGACCAGCCATATCTTCCCCGAAAACGTTGCCGAAACGGTCAACTGCGGTGATGATTTGCGCTATTATTCGGTTTTGAAAATTGATCCCGCTCTGGAAAAAGTCGGCCGTGCCGTCGTTTCTTCGTTCAATACGACGGCTCGCTTCTTCCATTTTGAATTTTTCAAACTGTACGAAGACAAGAAAGGTCTGGGCAAAAAAGGCGATTACGTTGCTTTGGAAGTCAATATGCGACCGCCCGGCGGCTGTATGCCCGAACTGATGAACTATGAGCACGATACCGACGTTTATCAGATGTACGCCGACATGATCGTTCATGACAAGCTGTATCAGCCCTCGGAAAAGAAATATATCGGCATTTATCTGGCGCGTAAGGACTGCTTCAACTACGTTCACCCGCACGAGGAAATCGTTGAACGTTATGGTGAAAACCTGATGCAGTATCACGATGTTGATGCGATTTTTGCTCCGGTTATGGGGGATCATATGTATCTGATGCGTGCCGGAACGCAGGAAGAAGCCGATGAAATCATGAACTTTGTCCAGGAAAAATATTGATGAAAGTTGAATATTTCAATGAATACAGCCCCAGCCTGGGACGCCACATGGAATTAAAGGTTTACGGCCATGCGGGACGTCCGATGCTGGTTTTCCCGTCACAGTGCGGCCGTTTCTATGAATATGAAGGATTCGGCATGGTGGACGCCGTTTCAGGCTTCATTGAAGAAGGCCGGATCCAGCTTTTCTGTGTCGACAGCCTGGATTGGGAAACGTTTGTCAGTTACGGCTGGCCCGGCGATCGCCTGTATCGTTTTGAACAGTATTTTAACTATATCTGTGAGGAAGTCGTTCCCTGGGCGATTGACCAGAACCAGATGGGTAGCAACGGTTATCGTGCCGGCGGCATGGTGACGACCGGGTGCAGTATGGGGGCTCTTCATGCCGCGAACTTCTTCTTCCGCCGCCCCGACATTTTTGACGGTGTCATTGCGCAGAGCGGTTTGTACAGCGTCCGTTCATTTTTCGGGGATTGTTCCGAGGACGGGATTTATTTTAATTCGCCGTTGGAATACCTTCCGAACATGAACGACGAAAACACGCTGAACCTGTACCGCCGGGCGGACATCATCATTTCCTGCGGCCAGGGGGCATGGGAAAACGAATGCATCGCCGACACGCGGGCGCTGGAAAACATCCTGTATCAAAAGGGGATTCCGGCGTGGGTGGATTACTGGGGATACGATGTGCCGCACGACTGGCCGTCCTGGCGCAACCAGCTGCCTTATTTCCTCAGCAAGATTGTGTAATCATCCGAAGGCGGGGCGAAAGTCCCGCTTTTTTTATTTCCTTTTTTTCAAAAAGAGGGTAATAAGAAAAGGCGGCTGTCCCCGTAGCTCAGCCGGATAGAGCACAAGTTTCCTAAACTTGGGGCCGCGTGTTCGAGTCACGCCGGGGACGCCAGCTCTTTTCCCCGCTTTCATTCCGGCCTTTCATGAAAACTTCAACGCCTGTCATCCGGTGCGGTCTTCAGAAAAGATCCATGCTTCCCGATCGGAAACCTTCAAGATCCAGCGTGACATGGGAAAAGCCCCGCCGCTTCAGTTCTGCCGCAATTCCGGCGCGCTGTTCAAGGAAGCGGGCAAAATCCTTTTCCGGTATTTCGACACGTGCGACGCTCCCATGCCGCCGCAGGCGCACAACGTCGAAACCGGCGCTTTTAAGGAAGCGTTCCCCGGCATCAATCTGTCCCAGAATTTCCGCCGTCAGTTCATCGCCGTAAGGCAGGCGCGTTGCCAGACAGGGGGAGGACGGCCGATGAGCGACCGGAACACCGCGGCGTTCCGCCAAAGCGCGGATTTCCGCCTTTGTCATCCCCAGCTCAGCCAGCGGACTGATGATATTTAATTCCCGAAGAGCGCGCAGACCGGGTCGGTATTGCCCCAGGTCGTCGGCATTCGTCCCGTCGGCGATCAGGCCGAGATTTTCTTCCGCGGCGATTTTTTTCAGTGTTTCAAACAGACGCTTTTTGCACAGGTAACACCGGTCGAGCGGATTTTGCCTCAGGATCGGATCGGCCAGGAGATCAATGCGGACAACCCGGTGCGGGACGCCATGTCTTTCGGCCAGCTCCCGAGCCGCCGAAGCGTCCGTTTCGGGCTGAAGGGGCGAGGAGAAGGTCGCGGCCCGGAGCGGAAAGCCTTCCTCTGCGGCGGCTTCGGCCAGCATGTCAAGCAAAAGGGCGCTGTCCACACCGCCCGACAGTGCCAGAAGCACGCCGTGGCGTCCGATATCCCGAAGATATACGGCCAGTTTTTCCTGTTTTCCCATGCTGTTTTCTCCCTATGCCAGCCCGCAGTCATACAACAGCGCCCGGTCGCTCAGAAGATCGGAAAGAGGCCCGAAGGCCGCCTTTTCCCCGCGCTTGAGGACAAGAGCGTGCGTGCAGACCTTTTCAGCAAATCCAAGATCATGGGTCGCAATCAGTCGTGTCTGCGGCAGGGAAGACAAAAGCTCCGCCAGCTGCCGCCGCCCACGGGGATCCAGCTGTGACGTCGGCTCGTCAAACAGAATAATGTCGGGCCGCATGGCCAGAACTCCCGCGATGGCCGCGCTTCGTTTTTCCCCTTCGGACAGGCGCTGAGGCGAACGGGCGCGAAGCTCTTCCAGATGCATGTCCCGTATCGCCGTTTCGACCCGGGCATCTGTTTCTTCAGAGGAAAGGCCCATGTTCCGGGGGCCGAACGCAATATCGTCCTCAACGCGGGCGCAGAAAAGCTGGTCATCGGGATTTTGAAACACAAGTCCCGTTTTCCGCCGGATTTCGGTCAGTGTCCGCCGGGACAGCTCAATCCCCGCCATCCGGACGCATCCCGCCGAAGCCGGAAGAAGACCTGTCAGAACCTGAAACAGGGACGATTTCCCCGCGCCGTTCGCTCCAAGAAGCGCGGCAGCACATCCCGCCGGAATGCGGAAGGAGAGATTTTTCAAGGCCGTGTGCCCGTCGGGATAAACGGCGCTCAGATTTTCAACGTCAATCACCGGAAAACCTCCGCCGCCCAAAAGAGGGAAAAGACAGCCCGGTTCGGATGCCCCGGTCTTTCGGGAACATTCCCGGCTCTTCAATAATTTTCTTTTCAGACATCCGCTTCATTTCCACTGCTGCTCGGATTATGCGGCAATCCGGCTTCGGCATCAAAGGAAAAATTCCGGCTATCGCTGAGTTCCCATGAAACGCTTTAAATCCGCCGCCTTCACAGCCGGTTTTTGCGGCAGATTCATCAGAACGGAATGCAGACTTTTCCGTTTTTCCCGGTCGGAATTCCTTTTTTCAAGAGCGGCGAGCCCCGGTTCCAGATATCGGGCATAATACGCTTTGCGCGGGTCGGTTTTCGCTTTGGGATCATATCGGGCGAAAACACGCTTTCCGGCGGCGGGTTCGTTCAGTTTTCGGAAACCTTTCACCCGGCCTTCGTCACGATCCGTTGTCAAGGCCATGTCCAGGGCGTTTTTTCCCGTACAGGCAATATCGGGAGCATGGCCCCTGACTTCGATATTTTCTCCTTCACGATCCCAGTAGGTCAGCTTTGTCACGCCGACCCGCATCAGATAACCGCAGGGCATCGCAAAGCTGCCCTGGGTGAACTGTTGCATTCCGGCTGTGTTTTCACCGATAAAGCGCACATTCGGATGATGGTAGAACGAGGTGTATGCGCTTTCCCCGGACGAAGCGACACCGCGGTCAATCAGAATGTCCAGCCGTCCTTTGAAACCCTCACGCTCGTTAAAGGGATAATACACGCGGGTCTCGTCAAACAGAACCTGATTCCGGCCGGAAAAATGCGTTCTTTGCAGCAGATCCTCCTTTTTCAGGCCGTCTGCCGCGTAATTGCTTTCCCGGTACGCGCCGTGGTCGTGAAGAAACTTGTTGGACAGGGCGCTGTCGTTTATTTCGCACCGCTTGTAGGAATTTGTCAGGTTGCCGTACAGGCGCTTGGCCATGTGGTCAATGGGCTTGTCTTCGCCGCCGCCGTTTCCGCGGACGTCCAGAAGGATGCGGCCGTTTTCCCATTTTTCGCGGCCGCCGTCATAAATCCTGTCGAACGTTTCGATAAAGCCCTTCCAGAAATCATAACGGCCGTCGGCTCCCAGGCGCGGGATGGAAACGACCAGAATATCCTCCGTCCCCTGTTTAAGGGTTCCAATCTGCCACAGGGCGCATTCATTGCCAAAGGAGTCCTTTGTCCGCTCTTCGGCCAGTACAGCATATCCTTCGGGTTTTTCGCGGCTGTCGGCAATGTTTTTTCCGACGCCCGGCGCTTCTTTGGCTCCGCCGCCCGTCTGATGAGCCGATCCGGTCATCAGCATGAAGTGGCGATCCAGAATATAATCGGACGTTTCGCGGGCGACTTCCAGCATGAAATCCTTCTGCTTTCGTTCACCGCCGATTCCGGCGTAAAGCTTTTCGACGGCTTTTTTAAAAGCCTCATTATTTTCCCGGCCGAAACTGTCCCATCCGACATGTTCGGCACTTGCCCTGGCCCAGAAGGCCAGATTCAGCTTCTGTTCATCCGGGGACAGGGTTTTGTTGTCAAGTTCAGGGTGCTCCCGCCCGAAATCGGCCAGAGTTAAACCGGCATGAGAAGTCATCATCTGTTCGTCTGAAATGCTTTCAAGAATTTCTTCAAAAGTCGCCATGCCCCTGAACCTTTCGTTCATTCAATTATTCTGCCATTATACCGAAGTCCGGAGCGTATGGACAATAAATAAAATCAGGAATCGTTCAAAGCGGAAGGGGGGCGAAAAGCCCGGGGAAACGAGCCAGAGCACATAAAAGACACAGAAAAAGAAGCGCCGCCTTTTCCCGAAACGGCGTTTTCGCGACTGCGGGAGAAACGGTGCGGGGGTCGAACAGGCGGCACTGCATGGCGCGGTAAATTCTCTCGGCTCGGTCAAGACTCCGCAGCAGAAGCGCTCCGGTCAAAGCGGGCCAGTCGTTCCACCGGATTCCCCGGCTGTGCGGCGCACGCATACGGTAGGCCGCCGCGAGGGTTCCGGCCTCACCCGTCAGGACGCTCAAATACCGCCACGTCAGCAGAAGCTGAAGGATCAGGACACATGGAACATGCAGACGGCGCAATCCTCCGGCCAACACGTCGGACGGCGTCGTCGCGGCCAGAATCAAAACGGCGGAAACACTCAGAAAGGCTTTGACCAGCAGGACCGCAAAGGAGACCGCCCCGCCGGGCAGAGCCAGTCCGCCCGTGATTTCAATCGGAACCTTGTCCAGAAACAGGTTGGCGGCGCCGGCAAAACAGACAAACGGAAGCGCCACCGCCGTCCGGCGGAACAACAGACGGAAAGGAAGACGCGCGGCTCGAGCCGCTACGGCCGGGTAAAGGAAAAACCACAGCAGGCCGGCTCGCCCGTAAACCGGAAAGGAAACAACGGCAGTGATATAAACAAAAGTGAAAACGATTTTCGCCGCCGCCGAGCACCGGTGCAGGACGCTTTCTCCGCCGGCCAGCTCTTCCAACGATTTCATATGGCGCAAAGACGCGGCGAAACCGTTCATTTAAACCTGTTCCCGCTTTCCGGGTTTCAGAAGAAAGGCCAGTCCGCCCGCCAGTAGGAGCACCGCCGCCGAACCGGCTGTTCCGGCCGCGCTTGTCCCGGCGGCGTCGGAGAGCTTTTCATGGCCGTAATCGGGGAGAAGTGCGCTTTTTTCCTGCAGATGCGCCGCTCTTTCGTGAACGGCGCTTTTCCCGGAAAGCTCCGCCGTTCCCGCCGTGCGCTCCATTGACCATTCCAGCCCGTCAGGTTTTTCAGAGGCCAGAAGCGACAGACCGCCGCCGATGACGAATGCTCCGATGGCCAGAGTCCCGGCAACCGCTTTGACAGACAGAGTCGGAAGCCTTGCGGCGGCGACTGTAAGTTAGGTACGCGCCTTATCCAGAAAGATCAGAAGCAGTCCCGTCAGAACGCCTTCCACCGCGCCGATCGCCAGATGAATCGGTTGCATCAGCAGAGCAAACGCCGCGAACGGCAGTTCCGTAATGCCCGAACACAGTGTTTCCAGAACAACACAGAATGCTCCCAGCTGAAGCGAAACGATGCAGGACAGTACCGAGGCGGTCATCACCCGCGCGGCAGAGGCCTTTTTCCGGATCAGCGGGCGGAAAGTCAGGGGATAGGTGATAAAGCACCCGAAAAAGCCCATGTTGAACAGATTGCACCCGAACGCCAGCAGACCGCCGTCGGCAAACAGAAACGCTTGAATGAACAGAACGCAGGCCAGAACCGAAAAGGCCGCGTATGGTCCCAGCAGGGCGGCCAGCAGAACCGCGCCGCCGATGTGTCCGCTGGATCCCGTTCCGGGGAGGGTGAAGTTGATCATCTGCGCCGCAAACACGAACGCCCCCATGACTCCGGTCAGCGGTACGCGCGCCGGGTCGAAATCCTTTTTCATTTTTGCCGTGGAATACGCCAGAATTCCCGCTGAAACCGCCGCCATAACTCCGCCGACCGCAGGCGACACCAAAGCATCTGCCATATGCATCCTATTTTTCCTCCGCAGACTGTCTGACGGCGTCGAACACCGTCTTGAAATCCATACCCGTTTCCGCCGCCAGCCGTTTGACGCTTTCGTACTCCGGCGCGAAAAAAACGGAAGCACCGAAAGTGCATTTTTTTACATCGGCCGTTCCGAAAGGAAGGACGACGCGCAGGCTTTCGCGTTCCAGACATGTCCTGTCCAGCCGCGACCGCCGCAGGCCGATGGTTGTCGTCGATTTGAACACAGCCTCTTCGACGCGTTCCAGCATTTGATCCGACGCCATGACGCGCAGGACCCATCCGGGGCGGTTCTTTTTCATAAAGGCGGGCAGGTAATGAACATCCAGTGCTCCGGCTTCAAATATTTTTTCCATGGCCCAGCCGAGTTGTTCGCCGGTCGCATCATCAATGTTGGTTTCCAGAAGCCAGACGGCCGAATCCGTTTTTTCCTCTTCGGCCGGTTCAATCAGCAGGGCGCGCAGGACGTTCGGACGGCCGTAATCGCGTTTTCCGGCGCCCAGCCCGGTTTTCAAAATCCGGAATGATGAAGGAAGCTTTTCCCGTGTTTTCAAGGCCGCCGCAATCGCCGCTCCGGTCGGCGTCACCATTTCACCCACGGTTTCCGAAGGCCGAAGCGCCAGTCCGGCGGCCGAAACAATGTTGACAACCGCGGGGACGGGGACAGGAAGAAGCCCGTGCTGGCATTCGACAAAGCCGCTTCCTTCGCTCAGCTCTGAAATAACGGCTTCCCGGATGCCCAGATCGTCCAGACACACGGCTGCCGCAACAATATCGACAAGGGAATCGACCGCGCCGACTTCGTGAAAGTGAACCTCTTTGACGGGAACGCCGTGAGCCTGCGCTTCGGCTTCGGCCACAAGGGTGAATATCTTTCTGGCCGTCTCCCGGGCACGGGGTGTCAGCTCACCCTGTTCAATAATGCGGAAAACGTCGTCAAGATTGCGGTGTTCGTGTGCGTGGTGAGAGTGTTCGTGAGAATGCTCCCCGTCGGAGCCATGATGCGCGTGTTCGTGCGGTTCCGAATCCAGGCGGACATCGAAATCGCAGGCGGCCAGCCCGTGCGGACGTACGCGCGAAACGGTCCAGGAATATCCGTGAAGCGGCAGACTGTCCAGGGCGCGGCGGAGTTTGTTCTCGTCGGCGCCAAGGTCAAGAAGGGCGGCAACCGTCATGTCGCCGCTGATGCCCGATCGGCATTCCAGATAAAGAAGAGGTTCAGTCATGTGTATGCTTTCTTTCAATCAAACGGTTGATCTGTCCGGCGAGGTAACCCGCACCGAAACCATTATCGATGTTGACGACGGCCATGCCTTCGGCGCACGAATTCAGCATGGTCAGAAGCGGGGCAATGCCCCCGAACGAAGCGCCGTAGCCGACCGAAGTCGGAACAGCAATGACCGGGACTTCGACCAGTCCCGCCAGGACGGTTCCCAAAGCGCCTTCCATGCCCGCGACGGCGATAAGGGCATTGGCGTGCCGGATATCATCAATCCGGGCGAACAGGCGGTGGATGCCGGAAACGCCGATGTCATAAATCCGTTCGACGCGGCTTCCGAAAAATTCGGCCGTTCGTGCGGCTTCTTCGGCCACCGGCAGATCGCCCGTTCCGCCGGTGCACACGGCAACACATCCGACCGGTTCGGGCGGTCGTTCCGCAGAAACGCTCAATATGCCCGACAGAGGGTCGTAGACCGCCGCCGGACAGGCGCTTCTGACAGCGGCATACTGTTCCGCGCTTGCCCGTGTGCCCAGGACGCCGGAGCCGGCCTCGGCAAAACGCCGAATGATTTCAACCAGCTGAGGCACTGTTTTTCCCGGACAGTAAACGACTTCGCCGTATCCGGTTCGCAGGGCTCTGTGGTGATCAAGCTTTGCAAAGCCGAGTTCTTCGTAAGGAAGTTTTTTCAGCCGTGCGGCCGCGTCTTCGATTGACGTTTTTCCTTCTCTGACCTGCCGCAAAAGTTCTTCAACGTCCATGGCGTCCTCTCTGTCGTGATGTTTATATCAGCCATTCGCCGTCTGCGGGGCTTTCTTCCCGCGGTGCGTTCCGGCGGAAGAATTCCTCGGGGTCGGCGGCTTCAACCTGAATCGAAACCGGAAAGACGCGGATTGCCCTGACCGGCCGCACCGGACACGGATGTTCGCAGCTGCCACAGCCGATGCACAGGTCTTCCGTCAGTTCCGGCGTCCGGTGTCCCTGTCCGTCCTCGACCATGCGCAAAGCTCCGGTCGGACAATGTTCGGCACAGGCTCCGCAGTCGGTGCCATCCACAACGGCGACGCACAGATACGGGGCAAAGCGCGCCAGCCCGATACGGCGGCGCTGTTTTTGCTTCAATGTCATCTCCTGCAAAGCGCCGGTCGGGCAGACTTCCGTGCACCGTTTGCAGGTGAATTCACACATTCCCCTGTCAAATTCCAAGTGGACGGCGTCGTACCGGAGACCCGCAGGCCGCAGGACATTTCCGCGGCAATTCGCAACACAGAGCTGGCACGAGGTGCATCTGGCCGCAAAACGGGCGGCGGAACCCGCACCGGGCGGATAAATCGCCTCTTCGGCTTCTGCGGATTTCAGAAGAAGGCCTCCGGCGACCCCAATGCCGATTCCCGCCGCGGCGGCCGCACTTCCGGTCAGAAACCGGCGGCGGCTTTCATCTGTTTTTTCCGCGGCTTTCCTTATCCGGCCGTATGTGATCGCACCGACCGGGCACACGGCCATACAGTTCATGCATCGGACGCACCGCTCGTTATCCAGAAACCTGTCCGCCGGACGGATGCATCCCGAGGGGCACACACCGACGCACCGGCCGCACCGGACGCATTTATCCGACAGGGAAAGGCGCAGGACACCACGAGCCGCGCACAGGCCGAGCACCGTTCCCACAGGACAGATCGCCGTGCAGTAAATGCGTTTTTTCCAGAAAACAAGCCCCGCCAGAATCAGAAAGGGAACAGCCCCCGTCAGAAAGGACAGAAGGGTTGCCGTCCGCGCAGTCAGCGGATTTCCCGGAAAAAGCAGATTATGAATTTCGATCCACGCCGGAGAGAACAGAGCGGCGGCGATTGCTCCGAATTCGGTGTACGGGTCAAGCAGGCGGAATCCGATGGCTCCGCCGGCGGCCAAGAGGCCGAACGTGACGCCGGCAATCGTATAACGCAGTCTCCGGTAATTTTCCCCGGTTCTTCCCTTCCGCCGGAAAAGGCTGCCCAGAATGTCCTGAAGAATACCGAGAGGGCATAACGCGGCGCAGTAAAACCGCCCGAACAGGAACGCGGTACCGAGAATCAGCGCAACGATGAAGAAAGCCGGCCATGCAAAGGAAGCGAACACTCGGGCAAAGGCCGGGCCGGCCTGAAACGCGAACAGACCGGACAATGCACTGATGCCTGTGCCGAAGGCGGCCAGGGAAAGAAGAAAGACACCTGCCGCCGCCAGACGCCGGACGGTTTGCGGCCCTTTACTTTTTTTCATCCTTTTTCCCTTTTCCATGCCGCCGCATCAAGCGTCCAGACGTGCGATATTCAGCTTTGACGCGTCCGCCGTTCCCAATCCGTTGCGTTCTGCCAAAGCGATATACGGCACGTCATCCGGCGAATAGCCCAGCAGACGTGTCGCCATGGCGTCCGTTGCCACAATATCCGTTGACAGCAGCATGTATTTCGGCATACGCACGTCGGCGGTGCTGACGCCGCGCGGACCGTTGGTCACCATGATGCGGTAGGCATCAACGACGTTCAGATCCGGCTTGCGGTAAAGCGGCGCATCGGCAATCGACTGGGGCAGGTTGTTGCGGTGCATGTCCTGCCGGTCCCAGACAAGACCCATGAAATTTTTCATGGCGGCCGTCATCTTTGCTCCGCCGTGGTTTTTCAGAATGGGGACATTGATAAAGACGTCGGCTGTCAGAATAGCTTTATGGATTTTGGCTTTTTTCATGCGGACGGCGCCGGGGGCCTCTCGTTCCAGGTAATGTTCCTCAAGGTGGGCGGGAAGCATGACGCCGCCGGCTTTTTTTACGGCCTCTTCAATGCCGCTGTTCTTGTAGCATCCGGACCATTCGTTGCAGGTGTGATCAAACGCCTCGACCCGGGAGGCTCCGGCCGCCAGAGCCTGACGGACGATTTCGGCGACCAGTTCGGGATTTGTGTTTGCGGCTTCTTCAGGCGTTCGATCCCAGGCGGCGTTCGGTTTAACGACAACCGTCTGCCCCGGTTTGACAAAAGCCTTCATCCCGCCAAGAGCTTCAATTCCCTTGCGGAACATGGCAACGGAATCGCCGTTGCGTACCGCGACAAGATCCGGTTTGCGACCCGCGGCCAGATCTTCGGCGGCCATCAGGGGAACGGCCGGAAATTTGACGGAAACTGCGGCGGCGGCTGTTGTTACGGCGGCTTTTTTTAGAAATTCGCGTCTGTCCATGATTGACTCCTGAAAAGCGGGTGAGAAAAAAGACCGCCGGAAAAGAACTTCCGTTGTCCAGGTGTTTTTCGTATACTCGGCATTGAAAAACCGAACGGATATAAGAATATCTTTTTTCACGCGTAAAGTCAAAGATAGATGCCTGAAGACAGTCGGTTATCACCTGTCTTTTTAACGGTTAAAAAATGAATTCATATCTGATATTCGCCTTTTCATATCCTCTTTTGTTCGGTTTTGTGAACATCATTGACAGCCGTCTGACGAACCGGACGATCCGTGACCCGCTGACACTGCTGTTTTATATGTCTTTGACAAATCTCGTCTTCCTTCCGCTGATCCTGTTTTTCGGAACTCCGACCGTGCCTTCGCCGGGGCTTCTGGTCTGTTATTTCCTGCTGGCGCTTCTGGATCTGGTGTATCAGGTACCGTATTACAGGGCGCTGAAGAAAACGGATACCTCAATTGTGGGCGCTCTGTTTTCGCTGGGGCGTGTTTTCATTCCCGTGCTGACATGGCTGTTTTTGGACGAACGGCTGAAGGCGTCCCAGTATGCCGGTTTTGTTCTGATCATCGGATCGGCCGTTTTGCTGAGTATCCGTGATTTTCGGATGCCCCGAATCAACGCGGCTTTTTTCCTGATGCTACTGAGTTCTTCCATCCGTTCGGTTTTCGCGGTTCTGGAAAAGTATACGATTGATGCGGACGGAAACTGGATCAACATGGTGATTTATCCGGCGGTTTTTGCCTTTTTTATTCCGTTCGCGCTGTTCTTTTTCCGCAAATCCCGGCGCGATATTCTGGATCATGCCGAAAGCTACAGACGTTCCTTCGGAAGTTTTGCGGGGATTGAACTGCTGGCATTTACGGCGACGTCGGTCATGTTTTTCATTCTGCCGCATATTTCGGCCGTGGTTAAAACGTCGGTTTCGGCGACCATGCCGATTTTTATTCTGGCGTCGAACTGGGCGCTGTACCGGTTCCGGGGCGTTGAAAATTACGAAGAGTTGAGTCCCGCGGAGATTCTGAAAAAGACCGTGTGCTTTATCGTCATGACGGCGGGCGTGGCCTTGCTGGTGCGTTGACAATTCCCCGCCGCCGAGCCTCCCGTTCGGCTTTCCAGCGGCGGTGCAGGCGGAAAAACAGGAGGATGCCTGTCATGAACGTCAGGATTTCCGCTGCCGGAACAGAGGCGAACAGCCCCTCTTCTCCCATCAGGGAAGGCAGGGTGAACAGGAACAGCACGGGAAGGAGGAGACTCCGCAAAGAGGCAATGACGGCGGATTCGGCGGGACGGTGCATCGCCGTAAAGAAGGAAGCCAGAATAATGTTGAACCCGTTGAAGAAAAACGCCCATTTCGCAATATCAATGAAACGCAGGGATAACGCAACGGCCTCGGTTTCTTCGGGGCGCAGGAACATCAGAACCGCCCACTGCGGCCGGAAAAGAAGAACCAGGAACAGCAGGGTACTGATCGCTTCGCCGGAGATCAGGGCGATGCGCAGGAATTCGCGGATTCGCCGGTGCTTCTGAGCGCCGTAGTTCGTCCCGACCAGAGGCGTCAGAGTCTCGCCGATAGCGTAGGAAAAAATGACTCCGAACCAGAAGACATAGTTGATGACGGAATAGGCGGCAACGCCCGCGACGCCGATGTTGATGACCATCATCCAGTTGAAAATGACCGACGTGAAGCCGACGGAAAATTCATTGACCAGTTCGGAAAAGCCGTTATAGCACGCTTTCGCAATCTTTTTCGGAACCTTGCGTCCCAAGCGCACGAATTTCAGGCGGCATTCCGGTGTCAGAAAATACGGAAACAGCAGTACGCTCATCAGCAGTTCGGCTATTCCCGTACCCAGCGCCGCGCCGGTGACGCCCTGCGCCAACCGGACGATCAGGAGCCAGTCCAGAAAAATGTTCGCCGCCGCACCCGCCAGCATGACCTTGAAAACAAAAACCGGCCGTTCCTCGATTTTTAAAAACGTGCCGAGCGTATGGGAGGCAATAAAGAAAACCAGAAAAAAGGACGTATAAAACAGATAAACGGCGGCGAACGGCTCCATCGTTTCATCGGCTCCCAGAAGGCGCGCGACAGGGCCGGGAAAGATCAGGAAAACAAAGGAAAAGAAAAAAACAAAGGCCAGAACACTCACCAGTGTTGCCGTGAAGATCTCCGATGCTTTGCCGATTTTCTTTTCACCGATATATTTCGCGCACATCACGCCGCCCCCGGCGCTGAGCATCACACTGACGCCGAACAGGAAGGAAAAGACCGGAAAAACGATATTCACGGCGGCAAGTTCGGCGGCTCCGATATAACGCCCGATGAAAAAGGCGTCGATCAGCTGCGCCGAGGAAAGAGCCAGCATTCCCAGAATGTTGGGAAGCGCGAAATGCAGAAAAGTCCGAAAAGGATTCCCGTTCAGAATCATGTTGTTCTCCCTGGCTTTGATTCTTACTCTTTCCGCAAAGAGACATCAATCAAAGTCCGGGATTTTTTCCGTCGGGTTTATGGCGCCTTCTTTCGGAACAATCCGCGGAGGGAACATGTCATCGCTTCGGGGGGAGGGGGGCGATTCCGAAGGGGTGCGGAGGGCGCTCACATACGCTGGCGTATCCGTCATTTCGGCGATAGCCTGTTTTTACGGGCGCGGCATTGAGGTCTTCCCGTCGGAAAGGAATTTGACAGACCGCGGCCGGACGCGTATGCTGAACCGTCTTTAACATTTCAGGAGATCGGCCGATGAGGAACTGAACAAACCGTTTCATTGTGTTTGTTTCTGTTTTTCATGAGGTTGAATCATGCCTGAAATTTTTATGTCCGTAAGCGAGGGCGCTTACACTCTTCCCGACGGCCCGGTTTTGTTTGAAAATGTTTCGCTGGATATTTCCGGCGGGGAAAAGCTGGCCTTGATCGGCGACAACGGTGCGGGGAAAACGACCCTTCTGAAAATTCTGGCGGGTGAGCTGGAACTGTCCGCCGGGAATCGGGTTGTTCAGGCTGCGGCCGCTCTGCTGCCGCAGGATATTTCGTCCCTGCATGGGACGGTTGCTTCCGTGCTGAACGCCGGAGAAACGCTGGCGGCTCTGGCGGCAATCGAAGCCGGAGACGTTTCCGAAGCGCTTTTTGAAACGCTTGGGAACCGATGGGATTTTCCGGCACGGCTGGAAGAGGAGTTCCGCGCTTTCGGCATGGGCCATATCACGCCGGACGCCTCCTTTGACCGGCTGAGCGGCGGCGAGAAGGAAAAAGTCCTTCTGGCCGGCATGTTTCTGTCCGGAGCGGATATCCTGCTGTTCGACGAACCGACGAACAATCTGGACGCCGCGGGAAAAATGTTATTTTATAACAGAATGGAAAAGGCCGGGGAAGCCGTGCTGGTCGTTTCGCATGACCGCGAGCTTCTGGAACGGATGAGCGCTGTGATTGAACTGTCGCATTCCGGAACACGGCGGTACGGGGGAAACTATTCTTTCTATCGTGAATGCCGGGCGGCGGAACGCGAGGCCGTGGAAGAGCGGAAGACAAACCTGATCCGTGAACGGAACCGGCTGGCCGCGACAAGGGAAAAAATATCCGCCCAGGCCGGGAAAAAAGACCGTTACGGACGTAAAATGATCGTCCGCAACAGGTTCCTTCCGATCGCCGCAAAAGACATGAAAGCGGGGGCCGAAGTCGCGCGGGCAAAGAAAATGAAGCTCCTGAACGGGAAAATCGAAAACCGTCAGGCGGAAATCGCCCGGATAAAGAACGAAACAAGAGAGGAATTTATCAGAATCCCGATGCCGGGGAAGCCGTTTCTGAAGGAACGTCTGGCCGTGCTGGAAAACGTTTCATTCGGTTACGGCCCGAGCCCTTTGTTCGCGGACGTGAACGCCGTTCTGTCGGGGCAAAGCCGTATCCGGCTGTGCGGCGGAAACGGTTCGGGAAAAACAACGCTGATTAAAATCCTGATGGGCGTAATCCTGCCGGATTCCGGCCGCGCCGAGCTGAACGGGCGGGCGGTATACCTGAACCAGGAGCTGTCTCTGCCGGACAGGAGAAAAAGCCTTCTGGACAACGTGATTGATTTTAATCCGGGCCTGAAAATCAACGAGGCCTACACCGTTCTGGCTCGTTTCCTGTTCAAAAACACGGCGGCTCTGAAAACGGCAGGGACTCTCAGCGGCGGAGAGCTTCTGCGTCTTTCCCTGGCCATGATTCTGGGGACGCGGGAACAGCCTGAGCTGCTGATTTTTGATGAACCGACGAACAATCTGGATATCCGGTCTTCGGAAATTCTGGAAAGTGCGTTGCGGCAGTATCAGGGGGCTCTGCTTGTGGTTTCGCATGACGCCGCGTTTGTCCGCGGCATCGGGCTTTCCGAAGAAATCCGGCTGTGATTTTCCGTGCGGGGGAGAACGGCTCGGAGGGGCTGTTTCCCGCCGCTTTTTCATTTTTGAAAATCAGGGTGTTGACAATCTTCCGGCAGAGGAATAAAAAAGTTTTACGAATCAAACTTTTTCGGAGAAGCCCAATGGAAACGATTGATACATGGTCCAGATGTCAGGACGAAGAAGAAATGATGAACGATCATCACGCGCCGTTCTGGCGCGCCATGATCCGCCAGATGTGCGAAAACGATCTGCACGCGGCTTCGGTTTTGGATTTCGGATGCAACCAGGGCGGTTTTCTGCGGACGCTGTACCGGATAAAACCGTTCCGCCGGGGTCTTGGCGTCGATCTGGCCGTCAAATCCCTTGAGGTGGCGGATCGTCTGAAAGGGAATATGCCGATTCGTTACGCGACGGCGGATCTTCTGGATCAGATGGACGGACAGATTGACTATGCCTTCAGCCATGACGTCATTTATCTTCTGCCGGATCTGGACGATCATGCCGCCCGCATCCGTCGGGTGCTGAAACCCGGCGGCGTTTATTATGCGGCAACGGGGTGCTATGCGGAAATGCCGCTCTGGCCGTTGTGGAAGGAAAAGGTCGAAAGCTATTCCAACGTTCCGCTTCCCGACCATTCCATCAACGATTTCGCCAAAGCCTTCTGGAAAGCGGACTTTGACGTTGCCGTTCAGAAATGCATCCCCGAAGGATTCGTGGCGTGCTGGCCGGGGCGTGAGGCTTATTTCCCCGAGGTGACAGACTTCCTGAAATACTATGACTACAAAATCATTTTCCGTTTTTCAAAAAAGGCGCAGGGAGAAGACGTGTCATGAAATTTCACGAAGGCCGTGACATAACCCGGGAGCTTGAGGAACAGGAGGCGTCGGTTCTGCCCTGTGCCCGTGCGGCCGCGTACGAAGAGCGGATGAAGGAGCGGCGCCGCGCACAGGAAAAAAAGGAGCCGGAAACCGATGGCTGAAAGCTGGAGCTACTTTTTAAGCGACGCTTCCCGTCCGCCGGAACGGATGTTTTTCATGCTGCATGGATGCGGCGGCAATGCGGCCGACGTTCTTTCCCTTGCGCCGATGCTGAAAAGAGAAATGCCCGGCCAAAGCTTTGTTGCGGTCGCCCCGGAAGGATTCCTGCCTTCCGCCGAAAAAGAAGAGGGGCGTCAGTGGTTCGACATTGAAACCAGTTACCATCCCTCTTTGTTCCGGAAGGATCCCTCCCGGATGGACGCGCATGACAGAAAAGCCTTTTTCCGGATGACTTCCGGTGCGTCGGGTCTGTTCGCGGCATCGCGGGAGCTGAACGGCCTTCTGGATTTCTGTCAGGAAAAGTTCGGCGTGGATAATGCGCGCACCGTTCTTTTCGGATATTCACAGGGCGGCATGACGGCTTTGGACATGGGGCTCAGCCGAGCCGCGCCCGTCCGCCGGATTGTCTCTCTTTCGGGCAGTCTGATTCCGCCGTTTGCCGAAAGCCTTCAGGAACGGCAGCGTTCGCGTCCGCCCGTCGTCCTGATGCACGGGACGGAGGACGAGGTCATTCATTTCAACGCGGCTCTTCATACGGCAAACCTTCTCCGCCGCGCCGGCGTTTCCGTCCACCTTATCCGCCGGGACGGTATGGCGCACGGACGCGGCGGAGAGGCCTCGGTCTTCTGGGCGTGCGCGGCCCGTGAAACAGCGCGTGCGGCACAGGAGGCGTCTTCGCCGTTATTACGGTCTGTCCTGAGAAAAGGAGAAAGCCGATGAGGGAAAGCGGAAGGAACATGGGTGCGCAGACGCGGCTGGACTGGTCGCCTTATTCAACGGGCCGTCCGGCGGAAACGCTGGCGGTTCAGCGGCGCAAGGCCGAGCTGTCTCTTGCCGCGGCCTGTCTGCGCGAAGATGTCATGCGCATGATGCTGAAATCCCGGTACGGGCATCCGGCGTCATGCCTGGGGCTGGCCGAACTGTTCGCGGCGTTGTATGCCGGCGGCATCCTGAATTTTTCCGCAAGACGTCCTTTGAACCCGGCGCGGGACAGGCTGGTTGTTTCCTGCGGCCATGTGTCTGCTCTGGTCTATACGGCTTTGGCGTCGGCGGGTTTCATTGCGTCGGAAAAACTTGAGAAATACGCGTGCCGGGGCGGACTGCCCGGTCATTTGGAACGTTTCCATCCGGCCGGTGTCGAAATTTCCGCCGGCTCGCTGGGGCAGGGCGTTTCAACGGCTGTCGGCATGGCGCTGGCGTTGAAGGAAACAGGGCGGCGGGTTTTCCTGCTGACATCGGACGGCGAACAGCAGGAAGGGCAGGTTTGGGAAGCGTATATGGCCGTCCGGAAATATCATCTGCCGAATCTGCTGATTTTCGTGGATGTCAACGGCCTTCAGAATTCCGGAACGACGGCAGAGATCATGCCGGTCGGTAGCCTGGTGAAAAAATACCGGGCGTTCGGGCTTCCGGCGGTCGAACAGGACGGCCATGACGCACCGGGTATTGTCCGGGCGGCGGAAACGATGCTGGAATCCGGCGGTCCGGGCGTCATTCTTCTGCGAACCGTTCCGGGAAAGGGCGTGTCGTTTATGGAAAATAATCCGGCCTGGCACGGCGATCTTCCCGAAGGGGCGCTGGCTGAACAGGCCTGCCGCGAGCTGGAAAAGCGCCGGCGGGAAGCGGAGTCGTGGAAATTCTTTCTGGAACAGATGGTTTGAACCGATGCCGACAATGATGGATATTTTTGCCGAAGAGCTTCGTGAGGCGGGAAGAGCGGATCCGGGTATTGTTGCGCTGTCGGCCGATGTCCGCCGGTCAACGGGTCTTGGGCTTTTTGCCGAAGCGTTTCCCGAACGTTATTACGAAATGGGCGTCTCTGAACAGAACATGATCGGGACGGCGGCCGGGGCGGCTTTGGAAGGCCGCCGCGCCGTCGCATCATCCTATGCGTGTTTCAGCCCTGGCCGGACGTGGGAGCAGATCCGCAACGCGGTGTGTCATATGCGCGCCGACGTCAAGATCATCGGGGCGCACGCCGGAGTCGGCAGCGGACGTGACGGGGCGACGCATCAATGTTTTGAAGACATCGCGCTTATGTCCTGTCTGCCTGGCATGACGATTTATTCTCCGGCGACCGAAAGCGACGTCCGCCTTGCGGCGCGGCGGATGCTGGCCGAGGAAGGGCCGGCCTATCTGCGGCTGTCCGCCCGGCCGTGTCCCGAACCGGAAGGATATGAAGCCGGTCTGGATCAGCCTGTGCGGATGAAGGACGGAAAAGATTTCGCCGTTATCGGAACGGGCGGTATTCTGGCTTTTGCTCTGGAGGCTGCGGAACGGTTTGCGGAACGGACAGGAATGAGCGCCGCCGTTTATAACGTCGTGCGTCTGAAGCCTTTTTCGCTTGATGTCATTGCCGGGGAACTGGCCGCGTTCCGGGCTGTTCTGAGTGTGGAGGAACATCAGCGGACAGGCGGATTCGGATCCCTGTGCGCTTCCGTCATGGCGGAACGACGGAATATGCCGCCGCTGTACCGCGCCGGTGTTGACGGCGTTTTCGGCGAATCCATGGAACCCGACGCGCTGTACCGGCATTTGGGAATTTCGGCGGAAGATCTTCTCGCCGGTCTGGAACGGATGAAGGAGGAGACATGATTGACGCGCTGTACCGCCTTATCGTCCGGAAAAAATTCCGGAGATGGGCGCTCCCCGCCGACGCGGAAGAAAGAATCCGGCGCGCGCTTTTCATTTGTCTGAGCGACGAGCGTCCCCTGAATTTTGTCTTTGAATTCGGCGGCTACAAGCTTTGGCGGCTTCCCTCGGCCCCTTATCCCGATCTGGCTGAAAGATTCATGCTCCGGCATTACGCGGATTACCTGCGGCCGGTGGCTGAACTGTATCCGCCCGGGGTCCATATGTATTTCGCCTCGGACGATGTGGTCGTGGAGCGGATGAATAATATCCGCGCCGACGCCATGGAAAAATATGCCGCAGGTTTTTGTGCGCTTCTGGAAGAAACACGGTCCGAGCGACCCGAGAACATGCTTTTTTCGTATGTGCGGCTGGGGGAGCTGTATGAAAGCCGCGGAGAACTGGAAACCGAGCTGGCTCGGACGTACGCCGTGAACCGGGTGCGCTTTGATACGTGGAGTCCGGAGAAAAAAGAGAGGATGCTGAAACGTGCCGCCTTGAATTTCTGTATTTCGGGGCCGCTGGCGGCGGCGGATTTGTCAGGTATTTCCGAAGCGGATTATCAGGAAAGGCTGATTCGCGGCGCGGTTTTTCATGACGCTTTTGAAGACTGCCGGAAACGCCGGGCGTTCGTTTTGGGCGAAGACCGGATTCTGCTGTTCTGCACGCCGATTCCCGAAGCCGTTGCCATTGGGACAACCCGGGCTTCCGTCACAAAATTCTGGACCGGCGTCGGGATCCGGGAAGACGGTCTGGAAAAAGTACTGCCGCCGTCACAATGGGAGAAAAGGGAACATGAAAAAAGTGATTGCCTCGCCGACAAGGCCAGTGAAACATTATAACAATGCCGTCAGAGCTGAAGGAAAATTCGTTTTCGTCGCCACACAGCCTTCCATTGATTGGGAAACCGGGGCGTTCATTGACGGTGATATTGAATCACAATCCCGCCGGGCTCTGGAAAACGTCCGGATGTTTTTGGAAAAAAGCGGGTCGTCTTTGGAAAACGCCGTTAAAATCGGCATTTTTCTGGCGGATTTGAAGGATTTTGAGGCCATGAACCGGGTCTATGAGGAATTTTTCCCCGATCCCGAAACCGCGCCCGTTCGTTTTACGCTCCGGACGCCGTTTCCCGATGCGCGGATAAAAGTGGAATTCGAGGCGATTGCTTTGGCAGAATAAGGACGTCCCTGCGAAAAGACAGCCGCTTACTTCCCCGACCGCGCCTGCAAAGCCCGGTTCAGGGCGGCGGTCTGAAAAGCCGCTTCAGGTGCGCGGTATGTGCCGTCGTTTTTCCGGACATGGAAGCTGCGGTACGAAACATCGTTCCGAGCCTTCACGGACGGAAGAGCTTTCAGGCAGTCCGCGTGTTCCGCCGAGGCCGCCGTCAGTTTTTCATAAATGGCTTCAGAGACGCCGTTGCGCAACGAATCCGACAGCAGTGCACCGCCTTCGGCGCCCAGATAGGGTTTTCCTCTGAACGTACAGAGTTTTGCGGCAATTTCCGCGGGCGTGACATCCTTCTGGACACGGACATCGGCGTTGTCGGCGTCAACGTATGAGCTTCCTTCAACAATGCCGGCGTAGGTTTTGTCATAAACATCCATGCAGGCCGATTCCCGGTAATACGACAACATTGTTTCCCGGGCGATCCCGGCATTGTCCTTTCCGGCGTTCCGCGCTTGGACGAAAGCTTCCGCCATCAGGGGCTTTGAAAGCGCCACATCCTTCCACACAGCGGAATCTCCCTGTGCCGCCATTTCACTGGCGGCAAAAATCTGGTGCGTGCAGGCGTCGGCTTCCAACGCGCGTCCGACACGGAAAATACTCGCCGCGTTCATGTCCCGCTCCAGTGAATAACCCGCGGCTTTCTGTTTGGCGTGCGTACCTTCATGGACGATGGTTGATTTCAGGCTGGATCCGCGGGCTTCGGCGTTCAGGCGGATTTCATTGTTCGAGGCCATATAGCTGCCCAGGGTGTTGCCCATCCCGTGGCGCATTGAAATGATGCCTTTTTTCTGCATGAACGGTTTCAGAACGCTGGCGCCTGTCGGTGTTTTCATCGCGGCGTCAACGGCTTCCCGGATGCGTGCGACATGCGTCGAATCTTGATATCCGTTGTAAATGCGGTACGTCAGCGTTTCGCCCTGCGGCGTTTTGCAGGTCACGTTTTCAATCGGCTGGCGGATGACGATTTTTCGGGGCTGTTGCTGGGCAAACGCCTGAGAAAGGGAAGGCGCGGCGACGCTTGAAGCAAACAGAAGCGCCGTCATGACGCCGCGGCGGAATTTATGCGCCCGGGGTGACGCCGCCTCTTTGCCCGAAGGAGCAGAACGGACGGTTTCTTTTTTAAAAAAATCGGAAAGTGTCGGCATGTTATCGGTTCCATGATGAAAACGGTAAAAAAAGTATAATCCCCGCGGCTCTTTTTTTCAAGAAGGAAGTGCCGCCGTACCGCGGAAACCGGCAGAGCAGAAGGCCGTCCGAGTCCGGAGGGGACTTGCAAAAAAACGAAATTCTGCTACCCTCTGATTTTATTGAATTTTTTATCCGGAGGTAGGTATGAGAAACATTTTTATCATGTCGGCGTT
>ENA-UOJC01002177-UOJC01002177.1-human-gut-metagenome-genome-assembly--contig:-C104-NODE-2177-length-22221-cov-12.397546_pt1 | contig 22221 bp, 22 predicted proteins | sample MGYA00242339_ERZ723886 | MGnify/ENA metagenome assembly ERZ723886 | reverse complement strand
AGCAGAATTACCGCTCCACCCAGAACATCCTGGACGCCGCCAACGCCGTCATCAAGAACAACCTGGGCCGCAAGGGCAAGACGTTGTGGACGGACAACGGCAGCGGCGACGTGGTGACGGTGAAAACCACCTTCAACGAGAGCGACGAGGCCAACTACGTGGTGGGGGACATCCTGATGGGAGTCAACCGGGGGCGGAACTTCCGGGACACGGCGGTCCTCTACCGTATGAACGCCCAGTCCAACGCCCTGGAATACGCCATGAAACGCAACGGCATCCCTTATAAAGTGGTGGGCGGCATGAAGTTCTTCGACCGGGCGGAGGTCAAGGACATGCTGGCGTATCTCTGCGTGCTGAACAACCCCCTGGACGACCTGCGGCTGCGGCGCATCATCAACAACCCGGCCCGGGGCATCGGCGCCACCACTGTGGACAAGGTGGCGGCCATCGCGGAGGCCCAGGGCGCGTCCCTCTATGAGATCATCCGAAACGCGGACCTGTTCCCGGAGCTGAAAAGCCCCGCGTCCAAGCTGCTGAAGTTCGCGGACTTGATCGACAATCTGCGCCGCGCCGGCGGTGAGCTGGCCCTGCCGGAGTTCTACGACGCCGTCTGCGACCGGACCGGCTATGTCCGGGCACTGGAGGAGAAAAACGACATGGAGAGCCGGGGCCGCATCGAAAACGTCCAGGAGCTGAAGTCCAACATCCTGGGCTTCCTGGAACAGGACCCGGAGGACGCGACCCTTTCCGGATTTCTCAACGAAATTGCCCTGTACACGGATCTGGACAGCGTGGAGGCCGACGACAACTGCGTCACCATGATGACCATTCATTCCGCCAAGGGTCTGGAATTCCCCACGGTCTACGTGGTGGGCATGGAGGAGGGCATCTTCCCCGGCTCCTCCGCCCAGTACGACGAGGAGGAGCTGGAGGAGGAGCGCCGCCTGTGCTACGTGGCCATGACCCGGGCCAAGGAGAAGCTGACATTGACCAACTGCCGCCAGCGGATGCTGTATGGCCGCACCAGCGCCAACAAGTCCTCCCGCTTCCTGGACGAGATCCCCGAGGACAACATGCGCTGGGAGAGCAAGCCGGAGCCCCGCTTCGGCGGCATGGAGGGGGACAGCACCTTTGGCGGCGACCGCTGGGAGGGCGGCGCGTCCTACGGCGGTTTTGGCGGCGGCTACGGCCAGCGCACCGCCCGGCCCTCTGCCGGAGGGAGCTGGAGCAGCGGCAGCGTCCACAGCTACCGGGATACCAGCCCCAAGCCCGCGGCCCAGCGGCCCCTGCAGTCCGTGGGGAAGAGCGCGGCGCCGTCCGCGCCCCTGCTGCAGCTGAACCAGGGTGACATGGTGGAACACACCGCCTTCGGCAAGGGGATGGTGCTGTCCGTCCGCCCCATGGGCGGCGACGCCCTGGTGGAAGTGGCCTTCGACAACGTGGGAAAAAAGAAGCTGATGCTGAAATCCGCCGGAAGCCATATGAAGAAGCTGTAAGGCACGACAACAGGACCGCCCATCGGGCGGTCCTTTTGTCCCTTTTTTTCGTTCACGGTGCGGTGTTATGACAGGATCTCCTCCACCATGGAGCGGCAGGCCTGTATGTACATCAGGGTGTCCAGACTGCAGGTGACGCTGTCGAACCCGGTGGACAGGCGGGCTTTGGCGTCCTTCGCGCCGCCGCAGAAGATAAAGGACAGCTTTCCGGCCTGCTTGCAGGCGGCCAGGATGCGGCCGATGGCCTCTGTCATTTGGGGGGCGTCCAGCTGCATGGGGCAGCCCAGAGCGATGGAGAGGTCCAGCGGCCCCACGAAGATGCCGTCCACGCCGTCCATGGCGGCGATCTCCTCGATATGGGCCAGACATCCGGCAGTCTCGCACTGGGGGATCAGGAGGGTCTGGCGGTTACAGTCCTCCATATAGGCCTCCGCACCAGCCGCGGCGTTTTCGGCGAAGCCCCAGCCGCCGTCCCGTGTGGGGCAGAAGCCCCGGTTCCCCAACGGAGGGAATTTGGCGTACCGGACCAGCTGGCGCACCTGCTCCACCGTCTCCACTGCGGGAACGATGATGCCCTTGGCCCCCAGGTCCAGGGGGCGGAGCACGGCGGCCCGGGCGATCTCGTTGACGCGGACCACAGGCGTTACACCCGCCGCGTCGGCGGCAGTGATGGCTGCGGATACGAAATCCATATCCGCAGCACAGTGTTCCGTGTCGATGATCACATAGTCCAGGCCGGTGTAGGACATGCTTTCAATGGCGGCGGTGCTTTTCAGATGGGTGAAGGTTCCCACAGAGGGCTGGCAGCAACCAGACTTTTCCAAAATACGGTTCATCAAAACATCTTCTTTCTATGAAATAATGATCCCCAGGATCCGGGCCACCACGGCGGCCTGGGAGGCGTCGATCTTCGCCCCCTTCAGCTCCGCGCAGCTCTCCGACAGGGCGATGCGGTCCAGGGTGCAGGAGGAGAGGTCGCAGCCCTTCAGGCTTGTCCGGAACAGCTCCGTGCCGGTGAGATCCACCTTTTCAAAGGTCACTTTGCTGATCCTGCTCTCCGACAGGGTGGACTCCGTAAAATTGCAGTCCCTGAGAGCGGTGCGCTCCCATACGGTGTTTGTGAAATTGGCGTAGCGGAGCACCGTGCCCTCCAGGGCGCAGCCCTTCATGCGGCTCCTCCGGAAATCCCCGCCGTCGGCCTTACAGCCCCCCAGGCGGCAGTCCTTCCAAAAGCTCACGGCAAAGCGGCAGCCGGTGAACCGGCAGCGCTCAAACACGCAGCTGTAAAAGGCGGACTTGGAGAAGTCACAGCCGGTAAAGGAGCAGCCGTGAAAGGAAGTCCGGCTCCACTCGGTTTCCGAGAAGTCCAGCCCCTCCGCCGCCTCCCGGTCGAAGCAAAGGAGCTCCAGAGGGGCCTCACGCTGCCGGGCAGCCAGCAGGGCATCTTCCAGGGCGCTCATTTCCGGCGCGCCTTCTGCTCCGGCAGCCATAAAAGCTCCTCAAAGCTCTTGATATACACGTCGCAGAACGCCCGCATCTCTTTTTCGTCCTGGGCGAAGAACCCGTCGTACACGCCAACTACCCGCATCTTCGCGGCCCGGGCGCCCCAGCAGGCGGCCAGACTGTCGTCAAAGACGGTGCAGTCCTCCGGGCGGACGCCGTGCGCTTTTGCCACAGTCAGCCAGATCTCGGGATTTTTCTTCTCAAGGCCCAGGTCGTGGGCAAAGGTGATGCCGTCAAAATACTTCTCCAGATCCAGATTCCTCAGCGCCGTGTGGCAGTGCTCCGGCACGCTGGAGGTCACCACCGCCATTTTTCGCCCCTCGGCCCTGCACTGCTTCAAATAGGCCCGGACGCCGGGCTTGACGGTGACGTGGGCATAGAGGTCTTGCGCCAGCTCCATCCACTCCGCCATGATCTCCTCGCAACTCTCCGGCAGCTTGCAGAATTCCTTGGTGAACTTGGCCGCCAGAGGGAAGATGGTATGGGCCACGCCCTCGTAATAGGCGTGGGTATAGGGAAGGCCCCGGCGGGCCAGAAATTCCCGGTCCACGTTTTTCCAGATGCCGTTGGAGTCGATCAGGGTCCCGTCCATATCGAATAAAAACATCACGCGTCCTCCTTTTCCAGCCAAAAGCGCCAGGGGAAATCCCTGGCCTCCTCGGCATAATCCACGCCGATGCGCGGCCCGGCGCGCATCCGCTCTCCCGGAAGCGCGGGGCAGGGGCGGCCGATATCCGCCGGGGAATCGCAGACAAACAGGGTGCCGCCCGTCAGATCCAGGCCGTTTTCAGCTCTGGACAGGGATAACCCTTTACAGATCTTGCCGGGGCCGTTCAGAAAGTTTTTCCGCCGGTAAGCGGTCAGGGGCCTGTCCCCGTACCGCAGGCGGAGCATAACATCCGTGCCCGCGATGGGCTCCAGTGCCCGAATGAGGACGGCGGCGGGCTCACCCTCCGGCTCCGTCACGAAGTTCAGGCAGTGGTACATGCCGTAGATCAAATAGATGTAGGCGTGCCCCGGCGGGCCGAACAGGGTGGAGGTGCGCTCCGTTTTTCGGTAGTTGTAGGCGTGGCAGGCCTTGTCGCACCGGCCGACATAGGCCTCTGTCTCCGTAATCCGGCCCGCCAGAAGCTGGCCGTCCAGCACCCGGACAAGGCACTTGCCCAAAAGCCGCTGAGAGACCTCTACCGTATCGCGGTTATAGAATTCACGGGAAAGCCTTGCCATTTTTCCACCTCGGTGCTAAAATGTCAACTTGTTGTGATTTTTCACTGCAAAGTATACCATGGAATGGATCGTGAAACAAGTATTATGAAAGTCAATCGGATTCGTCAAAACGTATTTCCCATGCTGGCCGCCTTTATCTGGGGAACGGCATTTGTGGCCCAGAGCGTGGGCGCCGACTATGTGGAGCCCTTTACCTTCAATGCCGCCCGGTCGGCGGTGGCCTTTTTATTCCTGCTGGCGCTGTGCGGCGTGTTCCGGGCGGTGCGGAGGCGGGACCCCAAGGCGGAGACCGCGCCCGGCTCCCGGAAGGAGCTGGTGATCGGCGGCGTCTGCTGCGGGCTGGCCCTGACGGTGGCCAGCAACCTCCAGCAGAAGGGGCTGGAGACCACCACTTCCGGCAAAGCGGGTTTTATCACCGCCCTGTACATCGTTATTGTGCCCATTGCGGGGATTTTCCTGGGAAAGAAAGCGCCGAAGGTCATCTGGGTCAGCGTCGTGCTGGCGGTGGCGGGCCTGTACTGCCTCTGCATTACCGAGGATTTCACCATCACCGGCGGTGATTTTTATATCCTGCTGTGCGCCTTCTGCTTCACGGCCCACATCCTGGTTATTGACCATTTCACCCAGCGGGTGGACGGCGTTGCCATGAGCTGTATCCAGTTCCTGACGGCGGCGGTCCTCTCCGCCGCCGGCATGCTGCTTACGGAGTCGCCCTCGCTGGAGGCCCTGCGGATCTGCGCCGGCCCCATCCTGTATGTCGGCATCTTCTCCAGCGGCGTGGCCTATACGCTGCAGATCCTGGCCCAGAAGGATTCCAACCCCACGGTGGTATCCCTGCTGCTGAGCCTGGAATCGGTGTTTGCCACGCTGTCCGGGGCCGTCATCCTGGGGGACACCATGAGCGGCAAGGAGTATTTCGGCTGTGTGCTGATGCTGGCGGCGGTGGTCCTGGCCCAGCTGCCGGAGCCCCGGAGACGGCAGACGGAGGGAGCGGAACAGAAATGACCAAAGCGGGGAGGCCATTTTCGGCATCCCCGCTTCATTTGGGATTGGACAAAGGAGGACCCCTGTGGTATAATGAAAAACTGTATGAGTATGTTGCGAGGTGGTACCATGCGTATCGACGTATTAGGCGTCGGCTTTGACAACTTGACCATGGATGAGGCGGTGGACCGGGGGCTGGTCCTGCTGCATGAGGAGGGCGCCCACTATGTGGTGACGCCCAATCCGGAGATCGTGGAGGTCTGCCGGGAGAACGCGGCGGCCAAGGCGGCTGTCAACGGCGCGGATCTGGTGCTGCCGGACGGCGTCGGCGTTATCAAGGGCGCGGCCATGCTGGGCACGCCTTTGAAAGAAAAGACCCCCGGCATTGAATTCGCGGCCCGTTTGATGGAGAGAATGGCAGGGGAGGGGCTGTCCCTCTATCTGCTGGGGGCCAAGCCCGGCGTGGCGGAGCAGGCGGCGGAAAAGCTGGCGGCGCAGCACCCCGGCCTGGTTATCGCCGGCACCCACGACGGCTATTTCAAAGAGGACGGCCCCGTTGTGGAGGCCATCCGGCAGAGCGGCGCCGACGCGGTGTTCGTGTGCCTGGGCGCGCCGAAGCAGGAGCTGTGGATGGCGAAAAACGGCCCCGCCACCGGCGCCCGGCTGCTGTGCGGCCTGGGCGGCAGCCTGGACGTGTTCGCCGGCGTGGTGGAGCGGGCGCCGAAATTCTGGTCCGACCACGGGCTGGAGTGGTTTTACCGCCTCTGCAAGGAGCCCCGGCGCATCGGCCGCATGATGAAGCTGCCGCTGTTTTTGGTGCATGTCAAACAGGAGAAACGGAAAAAATGAGCGGAAAACTGATCGTATTTGAGGGGACCGACGGGTCCGGCAAGGCCACCCAGGCCCGGCTGCTGTGCGGCTACCTGGAGCGCTCCGGCATCCCCTTCCGGGAGATCGACTTTCCCCGGTACGGCAAGCCCTCGGCGGCCATGGTCCAGGAGTATCTGGACGGCAACCTGGGCAGGAAGCCCGGGGATGTCAACGCCTATGCCGCTTCTATGTTCTATGCCATGGACCGCTACGCCTCCTACAAGCAGGACTGGGGCGGTTTTTACGAGGCGGGCGGGCTGATCGTCGCGGACCGCTATACCACATCCAACGCGGTCCATCAGGCGTCCAAGCTGCCGCCGGAGGAGCGGAAGGCGTATCTGGACTGGCTGTTTGACCTGGAATATCGGCTGCTGGGCCTGCCCGGGCCGGATCTGGTCATCTATCTGGACATGCCCACGGAGATCACGGAGCAGATGATGCGCCGCCGGGAACAGGCCGCCGGGACCCATGCCGACATCCATGAGCGGGACGAGGCGTATCTGAAAAGCTGCCGCGCCAACGCGAAAGCGGTGGCGGAGATATGCGGCTGGACGGTGATCCGCTGTGCCGACGGGGACCGCCCCAGGACGCCGGAGGACATCCACCGGCAGGTGCTGGAGACTGTGAAGGGGCTTCTGTAAAGCCTGTCCCCTTTATAGCTGGCAAAAATGGGGCCTGGGCCCCACTTTGCCGGCGGATTCAGCAGCAGCCGCAGTTGTCGTTGCAGCCACAGTTGCTGCCGCCGCCGCAGCCGCAGTTGTTTCCACAGCTGTTTCCGCTGTTCCCGCAGCCGCAGCAGCAGATCAGGATGACGATGATGATGAGCCACAGGCAGGAACAGTTGTTGTTTCCGTTGTTAAACCACATGATTGTCACCTCGCTTTGAGACATTCTATGCGCCGGGAGCCTGGAAGGAGCCTGACCGCGTGAAAATTCCAAAAGGGAAAATACGGATGAGTACCGCCCGCCGCGCGGGCGGAGAGTATGGAGGTTCCAATGTCTGATTTCAAAAAAGGAGATACCGCCAGCTGGGACGCGGAGCAGGTCCGCCGGAGCGAGCCGCAGCGCCGTCCCCGCCAGACCACGGCCCGGAAACGGCGGAGGAAAAAGCGGATCAACCCTCTGCTCTATATCCTGTTCGTCCTGATCACCTCGGCGATCCTGGCGGGGGTGGGCTGGCTGCTGATCACCGACCTGTGCGCCTTCAACAAGGAATATATGGAGACCACGGTGGAGATCACGGCGGACGACACGGTGAAGACCGTCGCCGACAAACTGAATGACGCGGGACTGATCAAGTACAAGTGGTTTTTCCGCCTGTTTGCCGGCGTTACCAAGGCCGATGAAAAGATCGGCATGGGCACGTATACGTTGACCACGGACATGGACTATCAGGCCCTGATCCGGGGAATGCGGAGCTCCGCCGGCAATATGACGGCGGAAACGGTGAAGGTCACCATCCCGGAGGGCTATACCGTCAGCCAGATCATCAAGCTGCTGGCCAAAAACGGTGTGGCCGCGGAGGAGACGCTGCTGAAGGTGGCCCAGACCTACCAGTTCGACTATGACTTCATTGATAACACCTCTGAGGATATCAGCCGCCTGGAGGGGTATCTCTTCCCGGACACCTATGAATTCTACGCGAACATCACCAGCGAGTCCCAGGTGGGCAGCGCGGTCTTCGGCAAGCTGCTCTCCACCTTCAACAGCCGGATCGACGACGAGCTGCTGGAAGCGATGGCGGCCAAGGGCTATGATATGCACGACATTGTCACCATCGCTTCCCTGATCGAAAAGGAGACCGACGGCACGGACCAGGGGATGATCGCCTCCGTGATCTATAACCGCCTGGAGGGCCCCGGCGACAAGGCCGGCACCTACGGCATGCTGCAGATCGACGCGTCGCTGCTGTATGCCCTGCCGGACCACGAGGGCGCCATCACCAGCGCGGACATGGAGACGGATTCCCCGTATAACCTCTATAAGTACGCCGGCCTGCCGCCCACGCCCATCTCCAACCCGGGACTGGCCTCCATCCAGGCCGCCCTGGAGCCGGAGGAGACGGATTACTACTATTACGCCCTGGGCACCGACGGAAAGCACCACTATTTCACCAACTACAACGACTTCCTGAACTTTGTCAACAGCAGTCAGTATGGTGGATAAGCGTGTGAAGCCGGAGCTGCTGGCCCCGGCGGGAGATATGGAGCGGCTGAAAATGGCCGTGCTGTACGGCGCCGACGCGGTGTACCTGGCCGGAACAGACTTCGGCATGCGGGCCTTCGCCGGGAATTTCACCCCGGAGGAGCTGCGGGCGGCGGTGGCCTTTGCCCACAGCCATGGCGTCCGGGTCCACTGTACCATCAACACCATGCCCCGGAACGATGAGATCGTCCGGCTGCCGGAGCATCTGGAACTGCTGAACGACGCCGGGGTGGACGCGTTGATCGTGGCGGACCTGGGGGCCTTTACCCTGGCGGGGAAGTACGCCCCCGGCTGCCAGCGGCATATCTCCACCCAAGCCAGCATCTGCAATTATGAGACCGCCCGGGCCTGGTATGACCTGGGTGCGTCCCGGGTCATCCTGGCCCGGGAACTGAGCCTGGAGGAGATCTGCGCCATCCGGGAAAAAACACCGGAGGATCTGGAGATCGAAGCCTTTGTCCACGGCGCCATGTGCGTCAGCTACTCCGGGCGGTGCCTGCTGAGCAACTATATGACCGGCCGGGACTCCAGCCGGGGGGCCTGCGCCCAGCCCTGCCGCTACCAATATGCCCTGATGGAGGAAAAGCGCCCCGGCGAGTATTTCCCCATTGAAGAGGATGCCCGGGGCACGTACATTTTGAATTCCCGGGACATGTGCATGATCGACCACCTGGACGACCTGTGCGCCGCCGGTCTCAGCAGTTTGAAGATCGAGGGCCGGGCCAAATCCGCCTATTACGCCGCCATCGTCACCGGCGCTTACCGCCACTGCCTGGATGACGCGGCGGCGGGGCGGGCCATCGATCCTGTTTGGCGGGACGAGGTGGAGCACGTCAGCCATCGCCCGTATTCCACAGGCTTCTATTACGGCCCGCCGGGGCAGTATTACGCCAATTCCCGGTATGTCAGGGAGTGGCAAGTGGTTGCGCTTGTCACGGATTGCGATGCGGAGGGGAACGCCGCATTGTCCCTGCGGAACAAGTTCCGCGCGGGGGACATCGTGGAGCTGGTGGGCCCGAACCTGCGGCCCTTTGCCATGACCGTCCCGGAGATGACGGACGGGGAGGGCGCGCCGCTGGAGGAGCCCCGGACCCCGCAGATGACCTTTCATATGAAATTGCCGCGGGCGGTGCCGCCCTATACCCTGGTGCGCCACGCGGTGGAGCTGTCAGCGAAATGAGGAGAACGAGTCAGTAAGGAGAAAGAGACTATGAACGCAGACGTTGTGATCGTGGGCGCCGGCCCCGCCGGTATTTTCACCGCCCTGGAGATGCTGAAAAAGGGCAGCAGGCAGAAGATCGTCATGGTGGAGAAGGGGCAGGCCATCGAAAACCGCCACTGCCCCAAGGACAAGACCCGCAAGTGCATGAGCTGCAAGCCCTACTGCCATATCACCACCGGCTTCTCCGGCGCGGGCGCTTTTTCCGACGGCAAGCTGTCTCTCAGCTACGAGGTGGGCGGCGACCTGCCCAGCCTGATCGGCGAGGACCTGGCCCAGGAGACCATCAACTACGCCGACCAGATCTATCTGGAATTCGGCGCGGACACCCACATCGAGGGCCTGGAGCACGAGGAGGAGCGGAAGGAGATCCGCAAGCGGGCCATCCACGCAGGCCTCAAGCTGGTGGACTGCCCCATCCGCCACATGGGCACGGAAAAGGCCCAGGAGATCTATCTGGCCATCGAGAAGTATCTCCAGGAAAACGGCGTGGAGATCTATTTCGGCTATGAGTGCAGCAACCTGATCCTGGAGGACGAGGCCTGCAAGGGTGTCTCCATCTCCAACGGAAAGGTGGACATGGAGATCTACGCCAAACACACCGTGGTGGCCACCGGCCGCCGGGGCGCCGACTGGCTGGAGAAGCTCTGCGCCGAGCACAACATCGCCCACGCCCCCGGCACCGTGGACATCGGCGTCCGGGTGGAGGTCCGCAACGAGGTCATGGAGATGGTCAACCGGGTGCTGTACGAGTCCAAGCTGGTGGGCTATCCCCGGCCCTTCAAGAACAAGGTCCGCACCTTCTGCCAGAATCCCGGCGGCTTCGTCAGCCAGGAGAATTACGACAACAACCTGGCGGTGGTCAACGGCCACTCCTACAAGGATCTGAAGAGCGACAACACCAATCTCTCCATCCTGTGCTCCCATAATTTCAGCGTCCCCTTCAACCAGCCCATCGCCTATGCCCAGAAGGTGGGCGAGCTGACCAACATGCTGGCCAACGGCCAGATCCTGGTCCAGCGCTTCGGCGACATCCTGGACGGCAAGCGCACCTGGCAGAAGGAGCTGGCCCAGTCCAACATCCGGCCCACCCTGCCGGACGCCGTGGCCGGCGACATCACCGCCGCCATGCCCTACCGGGCCATGATCAACATTATCAACTTTATCCAGGCCATGGATTATGTGGTGCCCGGCTTTGCCGCGTATGAGACGCTGCTGTACTCCCCCGAGCTGAAGTTCTACTCCAACCGGGTGAAGATGGACACGGACTTCAACACCAGCCTCCAGGGCCTCCACTGCCTGGGCGACAGCTCCGGCTGGACCCGGGGCTTGATGATGGCCTCCATCATGGGCGTCCTCATGGGCCGCAAGATCGCGGAAGAGGGCTGAAACTGAACAGAAGAGCCGCCGAAAATTTTTCGGCGGCTTTTTTCTGTCAGTGCCAGATTTGCGGCTTTGGATTCGTTTTCCTGGTAGAAAGGCGCCGAACACAAAGGAGATGATAGTACGGATCAGATCACATATTCCCGGCAGGAGGCCGAGGATTTGGTGACCCAGTGGGCGGATACGGTGCTGCGCATCGGCTATACCTGGACCGGCAGCGCCCAGGACGCCCAGGACATCAGCCAGACGGCTCTTTTGAAGCTACTGACCTCGCCCCGCCGCTTTCCGGAGCCGGAGCAGGAGCGGGCCTGGGTGATTCGGGTGACCATCAACTGCTGCAAGGACTGGAAGAAATCCGCCTGGAACCGGCGGCGGGTGCCGCTGGAATCGGTCCAGGAGCCGGCGGTGCATCTGCCGGAGCCGGAGGACACGCCGGTGCTGCGGGCGGTGCAGGCCCTGCCGGAGAACTACCGGCGGGCGGTGTATTTGCGCTATTACGAGGAATACAGCGTGGAGGAGATCGCCGCGCTGATGGGGTGCAGGGCCGCTCAGGTCAGCACCTATCTCTACCGCGGAAAGGCAAAGCTGCGGGCGATGCTGGGGGAGGTTGTGTAAATGGATCACATGACATATCGGCAGGAATTACAGCAGGTCCGTTACACGGACGCGGGCCGGGCGGCATTGGTGGAGCGGCTGATGGACGCTCAGACGGAGCAGCCCGGGCAGGGAAAGCGCTGGGGCCGCAGGGGGATTATGGCTGTTCTGGCGGCGGTGCTGCTGGTGACGGCTGCGGCGGCGGTCACTGCGCCGCTGTGGACAGGCTACTTCGGCAACCTGGACGAACAGCAGCAGACCGTTGTGAAGGACATGGAGACAAATGGCCTTCCGGCGGCGGAGGCGGACGGCGTCACCATCACGCCGCTGAGCATTCTCGGTTCCAAGAACCAGCTTTACATGATGCTGGAAATCCGGGCCCCGGAGGGGACGGTATTCACGGAGGACGGCAGCTATCTGCTGTCGGCAGTCGTCAAGCCGAAGGTCACGCCCGCGGAGTTTGCCGGATACACTGAGAAATTTACCGTTTTGGAGGCCGGAACCAGGGAACCCAATGTACTGACAGGCGTTTACAAAATCACCTCTTCCTGCGACCTGGGCGGCGGGACTCTGGAGGTCTGGGGCCTCCACCTGCAGAAGGAGGAGGGCCGGGACGAATGGATCTTTGAGGGGGAGTGGGAGATCCCTCTGCCGGGGGACCTGACCGGAAACCAGGTGCTGGAGCCGGAGGCGGCGGGCGTGACGGTGGAGACGGAGCAGGGCACCTTTACCCTGGACACCGTCAGCGTTTCGCCTCTGGGCCTCTGGTGGCAGTACCGTTTCGACGGCACGCATGAGCCGGTCATCCACGCGTCACTGAAAATGAAGGACGGAACCATTGTGGAGCCGACGCCGGGTCAGATGATCATGGGCCGTCCCGGCGGCAGTGAGGCTGCCACGGCCTCCTTTGCAAAGCCTGTGGACTTGAGCCAAGCGGCCGCCCTCTGCTGGGGCAACGTGGAAATTCCCCTGGACGGACAGGGGGAGATCACGGCGGCGGAGGATGTTCCTGTTATCAGCGACGAGCCGCCGTTTGAGGATCAGCCGGCCGGCAGAGAGGAAACAGAAGAGGATGAGTCAGCCGCCCAGCCGGAGAAGAGTGCTGACACCGGGACGGACAGCGGCGCCGCGTCATCCCCTGACCGGTCGGATGCGGGCAGTGAAACAACCCTCAGACATACGGATACCGGCGTGGTTATCACGGCCAAATCGGACGACGATGGGGTGTTGACTGCGTCCCAGCAGCGGCGGCACGACTATTATATGAAAACCCTCTCCCTGTCAGACTGCGAAATGATTTATAACGAGCCGGTCACAGACCAATTTGATTATAAAGACGCTCCTTACGGCGATGTGTGCTTTGGGATCGATTATCTGACCTTCGCGGAGGACGGATATGCCAGAGTATCCTATTGGAGCCACGCTGACGGGACCGGTATACTTGCCGTTTACAAGGATGAAAACGGCGACACATGGGGCCGGGCGTTCCGCGTACCGGAGGAACTGGTCTGGACCGGAGACTGACCGCCGAAAAAATGAGGAAAACCCTTGCACACGAAGGGTCTATGCGCTAGCAAGCCGCCGGGAAATTCCCGGCGGCTTTTTTGCTGCGAAACGCGCCGCCGGGCAGGCGGCGCACTTTCGCTATTATTGCGAAAAAATCCCGGGGACAGCGGCCCAAGAGTGTAGAAAAAAGCTCTAGCAGGGGCGTGGGCGGGTGGCTATAATACGGGGCATATCAAGCAAAGCGAGGAATCGTCTATGACCAAAGATCTGACAGTGGGCAGCCCCATGAAGCTGATTATCCGGTTCGCCCTGCCCACCCTCCTTGGAATGTTGTTCCAGCAGTTTTACAATCTGGTGGACACCATGATCGTGGGAAAGCTGCTGGGTTCTCAGGCACTGGCGGCAGTAGGCTCCACTGCTGCCATCAACTTTTTTGTGATCGGCTTCTGCATGGGCGTTTGCAGCGGGTTTGCCATCCCGGTGGCCCAGCGGATGGGCGCCAATGATATGTCCAAAATGCGCCGGTATGTGGCCAACGCCGCGTATTTGTCCATCCTGTTCGCCGTGGTGCTGACGGTGGTCACCGGCCTGCTGTGCCGGACGATCCTGACGGCCATGAAAACGCCGGAGGACATCTTTGAACAGGCCAACGCCTATATTTTTGTGATCTACATGGGCATCCCCGCCACGTTTTTGTACAACCTGCTGGCGGGCGTGATCCGTTCCCTGGGAGACAGCAAGACCCCCGTGTATTTTCTGGCGCTGTCCTCCTTTTTGAATATCTTCCTGGATTTTGCCCTGATTTTGTGGTTCCACGCCGGGGTGGCCGGGGCCGCCATCGCCACGGTGGTCTCCCAGTGGGTGTCCGGTGTGGCATGCCTGTTTTTCATGGTCAAGCGGTATCCCGTCCTGCGCATGACGGGGGAGGAGCGCAAGCTGGACCGCTTTTCCTGCAAGATCCTCTGCGTCATGGGCATCCCCATGGGACTGCAATACTCCATCACCGCCATTGGCTCCATCATCCTCCAGTCCTCGGTCAATGTCCTGGGCAGCGACGCCGTGGCCGCGGTCGCCGCGGGAAGCAAGCTGTTCCAGCTGCTGGCCTGCCCCTACGACGCGCTGGGGGCCACCATGACCACCTATTGCGGCCAGAATGTGGGGGCCTGGAAGCTGGACCGTCTGGGCCAGGGCATCCGCTCCTGCGCGCTGCTGGGCTTTGGCTATGCCCTGACGGCGTTTGCGGCCATGCTGCTGTTTGCCCCGCAGTGTGCCATGCTGTTCATGGATCCCGGCGAACAGGATGTGGCCCAGCTGGTGGCGATGACCGGGCGGTATATCGTCACGCTGACGGCCTTTTACCCTGTGCTGGCGGTGGTGTATGTGGCGCGCTTCTCCATCCAGGGGATGGGATACAGCGCCCTGGCCGTTCTCTCCGGCGTGTTTGAGATGATCGCCCGCGCCGTGGTTGGCACATGGCTGGTACCCGCCTTTGGATACACGGCCGTCTGTTTCGCGTCGCCGGGGGCCTGGTTTTGCGCCGACCTGTTCCTGGTCCCGGCCTGTATGAGCTGCATCGCCCGGCTGCGGCGGATGCATCCGGCGGTGCCGGCGGCGGAGTCCGCGCCAGTAAAGCAGATGCCGGCCGTTTCCTCTGCGAAGGGCTGATGGCTGCGGCAGCTCCGATCCCTTGCGCCCCAAGGCCCGCAACCTGGGGTTGACAAACTTCCACCCGCCGCGTTCTTGCCTTTTCCGCCCAAATGCCGTACCATGGGAGCATCAAACAGGAAAGCGGGAACGTATGCCATGGAATTTTCGGAAAAGCTGATAAATCTCCGCCGCCGGGAGGGCATGTCCCAGGAGCAGCTGGCGGACCGGCTGGGCGTCACCCGCCAGTCCGTCAGCAAATGGGAGAGCGGCGCGGTAATGCCTGAGCTTGTAAAGCTGATTGCCTTGTCAGAAATGTTCGGCGTCAGCGTGGACTATTTGGTGAAGGACTGGCTGGAGGAGCCGGCGGAGGAGGATTGGGAGACGGCCTCCGCCCGGCTGGAGCAGAAGGTAGACGACCTGACCCGCTCCATCAACGGCCATATTTACCGTTATGACAGCAAAACCCGGATCCTTGGGCTGCCGCTGGTGTCTGTCCGGATCGGGTTTGTCCGGCGTCACCGAATGTCCCGGGATGATGTGGCCCGGGGTGTCATCGCCATTGGAAACGCCGCCATCGGCGTGGTCTCCCTGGGGATCATCAGCATTGGCCTGATCAGCTTTGGCGCCATAGCTGTGGGCCTGCTGGCCCTTGGCATCGTGTCCCTGGGGCTGGGGGCTTTTGGCGTGGCGGCCCTGGGATATCTGGCCTTTGGCGTCAGCGCTATTGGCGTTTATGCCGGCGGCGTCTGTGCCGCGGGCACTGATATCGCCGTGGGCGTGGCGGCGGCCTCCGCCAATACGGCGGTGGGCTGTGACGCCGACGCGCCCCATGTGCTTCTGTGGGGCGGCGGCCTGAGCAGGGAGGCAGTCGAGGCTTTTCTGCTGGAACACCACCCCGATCTCTGGAAACCGCTGCTGCGCTTCCTGGGAGCAGTCGGCGCGAACCTTCAATAGAACAAACAGCACGCATTCCCCTGTATGGGGAATGCGTGCTGCGGCATATAGAAAGGCTACTTGCCCAGGACTTCCCGCCGGACGAAGTCAAAGGCGGCGTCCTCGCCCTCGTCCCGCAGCTTGAGGAGGATGGCCTCCAGCAGGGCGGAGGTGTTGGGGTGAATCAGCAGCCGCTTGTCCTTGCCCCGCAGAAAAAACTTGTAGGGGTCGCCGGGGTCGAAATCCGCGCCCCGGTATACCTTGCTGGCGGCCAGCCGGTCGCAGAACATTTCAGCCACGTATTTTTTCGGCATCTCCACGCCGATGATGCCCTCGCCGTGGGTGCCGTAATCGGTCCAGAATTCAAAATGGTGCCGGTTGTGGCCCTTGTGGTGCATCCAGGAGGCGCTGTAGCCGAATTCCTTCCGCTGGGCGTCGTTGGGGCTGTGGTCACCCTGGAAGTACTTCACGCCCGCCCAGAATTCCACCGGGGAGTATTTGGACAGGTCGTGGGTCAGCCCCTGCCAGTACAGGCCCAGACGAAAGCAGTATTTCCGCACCAGCGCCCGGTGGCGGTGCACGGTTTTCAGATGGCCCCAGAAGTGCAAGGCGCGTCACCTCGAATCAAACGGTCTCAAAACGGGATCGGCGGCGCATGAGGCCGCTTTTGCCGCCATTATAGCACAGCGGCCCAAAAAAGACGAGAGGAATTTTGCATGGAAATCCCGGGGCGGCAGAAACTAGCCGGGAGGTGGTCAGATGGAGAGCGCGATCTTTGCATGTCCCGCGTCCTGGGAGCGGTGGCTCCCGCCGGATACCCGGCGGCTGCGAAACATGGAGGAGCTGGCGGAGCGGACGTGGGATATCCTGATCCTTCCATCCGGCAGGGAAGCGGTGGAGGGGCGCTGCCGCATCCTGCTGGTTCCCGGCGACTGCCCGCCGGAGCGGGTCGCGGGGGTCTCCGCCGCGCAGGTGGTGACCTGCGGCCTGTCCCACCGGGACACGCTGACCCTTTCCAGTCTCGCGGAGCCGGTGCTCTGCGTGCAGCGGGCCTTGACCCGGCCGGACGGCGGTATCATCGAGCCGCAGGAATTCCCGTTGCCGGGGCTGCCGCTCCCGGCGGCGGAGATCCTTCCGCTGCTGGGCCTGAGATTGTTGCATATGCCACTGACAACGGCGCTGTCCCTATGATAAAGTCGATCCAAAAGGAGGGCGTGTCTATGACGGTTTTCGGTTGGATCTTTATGATTGGGTCTCTGGCGGCGGCCATCTGGCTTTGGAGCTTTATGTTCCGTGGGGAAACGCAGACGTTCCGCTGCGCCGGCTGCGGCAAATGCGTTGCCGCGGGAGAGTGCGTCTTCATGAAAGAAGAGCGGGAGCGGAAGCTGGCGCTGGAGAAAAAGCGGGCCATGAAGAAAAACGCCGCGTCAGGGCCGGAAAATCCCCGGGATCTGTCTTGACAAATTTCATAAAAAAGATATAATGTTTTCGTTCATAAGCAAAACGCTGTGAAAAAGTCAGCCTGGCGAAACAGACCGAAGCGAGAGGGGAGATCGGTGCAAGCCCCTTGTCCATGCCGCCATGCAGCCGCTTTGGAGCAGTCCGCGGCGAGCGGAACGGCCCATCCCCGTTACCGGATGACATGAGATGCCCGCTTGCGGGCAGATCAGGGTGGTACCGTGGAATGTTTTCCGCCCCTGACATGGTCAGGGGCGGTTTTTTCGTACAGGAGGGATATATCATGAAACAATATGTCATAGACGCCTTTACAGACAGCATATTTCAAGGAAATCCCGCAGCGGTCTGCGTCGTGGATCAGTGGCCGCCGGAGACGCTGATGCAGCGGATCGCCGGAGAGAACAACCTGTCTGAAACGGCCTTCGTCCTGCCGGAGGGAGAGCACTATCGCCTGCGCTGGTTCACACCAGGCGGCGAGATCGACCTCTGCGGCCACGCCACCCTGGCCACGGCCTATACGCTGCTTCACTTTTACTGCCCGGACAGGGAGGCGGTCACCTTTGAGACCCTCAGCGGGCGGCTGACCGTCTGCCGCAGGGGAGACCTGCTGGAGATGGACTTCCCGGCCTACTGTTTAAAACGGGTGGAGGTCACGGACGCCATGGCCGCCGCCCTGGGCGTCCGTCCGGCGGAGGCGTGGATGGGCCGGGACCTGCTGTGCGTCCTGGATCGCGAGGAGGATGTGCGGAGCCTGACGCCCGATCTGGAGAAAGTCCGCCAGCTGGACGGCCTGCTGTGCCATGTGACGGCCAGAGGCACGGACTTTGACTGCGTGTCCCGCACCTTTGCGCCCAAGTGCAGCGTACCGGAGGACCCGGTGTGCGGCTCCGGCCACTGCCACATCATCCCTTACTGGGCGGAGAGGCTGGGCAGGACGGAGCTGACCGCCCGTCAGGCGTCCCCCCGGGGCGGCACGCTGTACTGCCGGATGACGGGAGACCGGGTCTGCCTTGCCGGAAAAGCGGCGCTGTTCGCAAAATCTGAAATCTATGTGGATTGAGAATAAATTTTATTGACATTGGAGGAAGAAACACTATGGCACATCCCTATTACGGGCTGAACGAACTTCGGGAGATGTTCCTCAGCTACTTCGAGAGCAAGGGCCATCTGCGGCTGCCCAGCTTTTCCCTGATCCCCCAGAACGACAAGTCCCTGCTGCTGATCAACAGCGGCATGGCCCCCATGAAGACCTGGTTCACCCGGGAGGAGGAGCCCCCCCGCAACCGTGTCACCACCTGCCAGAAGTGCATCCGCACCGGCGACATTGAGAACATCGGCAAGACCGACCGCCATGGCACCTACTTTGAGATGCTGGGCAACTTCTCCTTCGGCGACTACTTCAAGAAGGAGGCCATCCCCTTCTGCTGGGAGTTTCTGACCAAGGTGGTTGGCCTGGAGGAGGACCGGCTGTATCCCTCCATCTATCAGGACGACGACGAGGCCTTCGAGATCTGGAACAAGGACATCGGCATCCCCGCCGAGAGGATCTTCCGCTTCGGGAAAGAGGACAACTTCTGGGAGCACGGCGCCGGCCCCTGCGGCCCCTGCTCCGAGGTCTATTACGACCGCGGCCCCGAGCACGGCTGCGGCAAGCCCGGCTGCACCGTGGGCTGCGACTGCGACCGCTATATCGAGGTGTGGAACAACGTCTTCTCCCAGTTCGTCAACGACGGCGAGGGCCACTATGAGGAGATGAAGAACAAGAACATCGACACCGGCATGGGCCTGGAGCGGCTGGCCTGCGTGTGCCAGAACGTGAATTCCCTGTTCGATGTGGACACGGTGATGAACATTACCAACAAGGTCAGCGAGATCACCCACGCCCACTATGGCGAGAGCCACAAGACGGATGTCAGCCTCCGGGTCATCACCGACCATATCCGCTCCTCCGTCATGATGATCTGCGACGGCGTGCTGCCCAGCAACGAGGGCCGGGGCTACGTCCTGCGCCGCCTGCTGCGCCGGGCCGCCCGCCACGGAAAGCTCCTGGGCGTGGACAGGCCCTTCCTGTTTGAAGTGGTGGACACCGTGATCCACGAGAACGAGTGCGCCTACCCCGATCTGCGGGAAAAGCAGAGCTATATCACCAAGGTCGTCCGCACGGAGGAGGAGAACTTCGCCAAGACCATCGACGGCGGCATGAAGATCTTCTCCGACCTGCTGGCGGCCCACAAGGCCAAGGGTGAGACGGAATTTTCCGGCGCCGATGCCTTCAAGCTGTACGACACCTACGGTTTCCCCATCGACCTGACGGCGGAGATGGTGGAGGACGAGGGCATGACCCTGGACCGCGCCGGCTTCGACCGTGAGATGGAGGAACAGCGCGTCCGCGCCCGCAAGGCCCGGGAGGCCCTGGGCGACCTGGGCTGGGCCGGCATCGAGTTCGGCTCCGAGATGCCCGCCACTGAGTTCATCGGCTACGACCACACCGAGGCCCAGGGCAGGATCCTGGCCATTGTGGCGGAGGAGGAGCTGCGGGACGAGGTGGTCTCCGGCGCCGACGCCATCCTGGTGCTGGACCAGACCCCCTTCTACGCCGAGATGGGCGGCCAGGTGGCCGACCACGGCGTCATCACCGCTGAAAACGGCGCCAGGTTCGAGGTCACCAACGTCCAGAAGAACAAGGGCGGCAAGTTCATGCACTACGGCAAGGTGACCGCCGGGGAGTTCCAGGTGGGCGGCACCGTCACCGCCGCCATCGATGTGGAGCGCCGCAAGGCCATCATGCGGGCCCACAGCGCCACCCATCTGCTGGACGCGGCGCTGAAAAAGGTCCTGGGCGACCACGTCCATCAGGCCGGCTCCCTGGTGGAGCCCGACCGCCTGCGCTTCGATTTCACCCACTTCGAGGCCATCACCCCCGACCAGCTCAGCGAGATCGAACGCATCGTCAACGACGCCATCCTGGAGGGCTATCCCGTGGTGACGGAGGTCCTGCCTATTGAGGAGGCCAAGAAGAAGGGCGCCGTGGCCATGTTCGGCGAGAAGTACAGCGACGTGGTCCGCGTGGTGGAGATGGGCGACTTCTCCATGGAGTTCTGCGGCGGCACCCATCTGGACAACACCGCCAAGGCCGGTATGTTCCGCATCAAGTCCGAGGGCTCCGTGGCCTCCGGCGTGCGCCGCATTGAGGCCACTGTTGGCAAGCTGACCCAGGCGGACATCGACCGCAGCCGCAAGATGATCCATCATGCCGCCCAGATGCTGAAAACGAGCCCCGCTGAGCTGGACAACCGCATCGAGCAGCAGCTCAATGAAATGAAAGAGATGCGCCATACGCTGGAGAAGTTCCAGGCGGAGGCGTCTCTGGGCGAGGCCCGGCAGTTCCTGATGAGCGCCAAGGACGTGGGCGGTTTGAAAGTGCTCACCGCCACCAAGAACGGCCTGGACGCGGGTTCCCTGCGGCAGATGGGCGACTTCCTGCGGGACAAGGAGCCTGCCACCGTGGCGGTGCTGGCCTCCGTCAACGGGGAGAAGATCACCTTCCTGGCCGTCTGCGGCCCCGAGGCTGTGAAGAAGGGCGTCAAGGCCGGCGACCTGGTGAAGAACGTCTGCGCCATCTGCGGCGGCAAGGGCGGCGGCAAGCCCGACAGCGCCATGGGCGGCGGCAGCGATATGCTGAAGCTGGACGACGCGCTGGCCAGCGTGGACGATTTCGTAGCGGACAAGCTGGGCTGAAATGACCAGAGACGACCTGAAGAGGTTTCAGGCGCTGGATATTGATTTTTCCGCCATCGGCCTGGAGCAGTCTGAGAATATCGCCTATTTCTGCACGCCCGTTGGGGCGGAGTATGCAGGCTGGATCGGCTGCGACGGCATCCATTTCATCCTGCTGCCGGGGGACGAGCGGGTATTCTGCGTGGACCCGGCCATGGGGGAAGAGGGCACCTATGTGCTTCCGGTGGCGGCGGACTTCCGGGAGTTCCTTTCCTTTGTCCTGTACTGCCGCGACGCCAGCCCGCTTTCCCAGATCTCCTGGCTGACAGAGGGGCGCTTCCGCCAGCTTCTGCGGGAAGATGCAGAGGCCCGCTGGGACGGCTGCGAGGCGTTTTTCGCCAGAAAGGCGGCGGCATTGGATACCATAGCCGAGGCCTTCGCCATCCGGCCCCAGGCCCCCTGCGCCAAGGTCAAAGCGATGCAGGCGGCATTTGACCCCGCCGTTCTGACCTTCTCCGATGAGTATTACGATGTGCTGGGGCTGGAAAAGCCCCGCTGATCCGAAGAGGTGTGCCCCATGATCCCGAAAGACCCCATGATCCTGCTGAGCTTCGTCAACACGAAGCTGCGGGATGAGTTTTCCAGCCTGGACGACCTGTGCGCCGCCCTGGACGCCGACCCGGCGGACATCGCCGCCGCGCTGGCCCCGCTGGATTATCACTACGATCCAGACCACAATCAATTTATCTGAAAAATGAGAAAAGGAGGTTTGAACCATGTCTGATTGCTTATTCTGCAAGATCATCGCCGGGGAGATCCCCAGCAGCAAGGTCTATGAGGACGACATCTGCTTTGCCTTCAACGACATCGCCCCCCAGGCCCCGACCCACTTTCTGGTGATCCCCAAACAGCACATCGCGTCCGTCTCCGGCGTCAACGCGGACAACAGCGCCGTGGTGGCCCACATCTTTGAGGTCATCGCCAAGGTCACCAAAGAACTGGGCATCGAGAGCTACCGTGTGGTGTCCAACATCGGCGAGCAGGCGGGCCAGAGCGTGCCCCACCTGCACTTCCACGTCCTGTCCGGCCGGGATATGACGTGGCCTCCGGGCTAAAATCGAGGGGGAGCAGGCTCCCCCTCGATCTCCCCCACCACCAGTGACACGATGTCACTGGTGATCGCGCCCAGGGAGCTTAGGTCAAGGTATTTTCGGCAGGCGCATGTCCTGCCGAAAATGATGAAAAAGGCGAGGCCATGAATTTTTCATGGCCTCGCTTCAGGCTGTAGAAAAAGTCCGCTGGACTTTTTCTGCAGCCTGAACAATGCCTCGCTTTTTTGTCTGCTTCGCAGCCCAAAAAGCAGCCTCGGCCCAAAGGAACGGGCCTCGGCAGACTGCACGGAGAGATGTGCAGCCTGCCGCTTCGCGGCGCAACGGGCTGCTGCCGCAGCCCTTTTGCAGGCATTCGATCCAACACGAG
>ENA-UOJC01002174-UOJC01002174.1-human-gut-metagenome-genome-assembly--contig:-C104-NODE-2174-length-22228-cov-42.532720_pt1 | contig 22228 bp, 20 predicted proteins | sample MGYA00242339_ERZ723886 | MGnify/ENA metagenome assembly ERZ723886 | reverse complement strand
TACGTGTGTAAGGATGTTGTCGGTTTGGCGTTGCCAAGTTACAACATAATCATTTGATTTAAAGCACCTAACCGATGCGACAAGCGCACCTAAACCGTTGCATATGATACACACCGGCTATGGCCGGGCGTGAAAACCGACAATAATACAGGCGGATTACGGGTTTTAGGGAGCTTTTTAATGGGAAAGAGAACTTTTGGATTGAGGGAAGAGGGAAGCCCGGAATCGGGGCTACTTCAGGCCCCAGGAAGCGCGGTCGAGGTTGCGGTAGGAGACAGCTTCGCGCATATGAAGGGCGGTTATCGAGGGGGAAGTGTCAAGATCGGCGATGGTGCGCGCCACCTTTAATATGCGGTCATAGGCGCGTGCCGACATGTCGAAGCGGGTCATGGTATGTTCGAGGATTCTCATCGCTTCAGGATCGGGAACGGCCCAGCGGGAAATCAAGCGCGAATCCATCTGGGCGTTGCAGTGGATGGCGGGGAAATCCTTGTATCGCTCCTGCTGGATGGCGCGGGCGGCGATTACCCTGCGGCGTATGTCGGCTGAGCTTTCCCCCTGTGACGCGCTTTGCAGCTCACTGAACGGTACGGGCTGTATCTCTACCTGCAGGTCTATGCGGTCGAGCAACGGGCCTGAGATGCGGCCGAGATAGCGCTGCACCTGGGAGGGGGTGCAGGTGCATTCCTTGGTGGGATGTGTGTAATAACCGCAAGGACAGGGGTTCATCGAGGCCACCAGCATGAAGCTCGCGGGATACTGGAGGGTGTATTTCGCGCGGGAGACGGTGATGCTGCGGTCTTCAAGAGGCTGACGCATCACCTCAAGGGCGGTGCGGCTGAATTCAGGAAATTCGTCGAGGAAAAGGATGCCGTTATGGGCAAGGGAGATTTCTCCCGGCATTGGGTTCGCACCTCCCCCGACAAGGGCGACATTGGAGATTGTGTGGTGTGGGGCGCGGAAGGGGCGATGGCTCATCAGACGGGAACCACCTTTGAGATTTCCGGCCACGGAATGGATTTTGGTTGTCTCCAGAGCCTCGTGCAGGGTCAGGGGAGGAAGTATGGAGGGAAGCCGTTTGGCCATCATTGACTTGCCGGAACCGGGAGGGCCCACCAGGAGGATGTTGTGGCCTCCGGCACAGGCCACCTCGAAGGCACGTTTCACACTCTCCTGCCCCTTGACGTCGGAGAAGTCAAAGGGGAATTCCTCGACAGCCTTGCCGAACTCCCCACGGGTGTCTACCTCGGTGGGAGGAATGGGGGATTGGCCGGTCAGATGATCCATCACCTCGCGCAGGGTGTTGGCGCCGTAGACCCGCAGGTTGTTGACAACCGCCGCCTCGGTGGCATTCGGAGCCGGGAGGATGAATCCCTTCAGCCCCATCTTTCGGGCGAGGATGGCCATCGGCAACACACCCTTTATGGGGAGCAGTGAACCGTCAAGCGACAGTTCACCCATTATCATATACCCGTCGAGGATTGCCGCCGGGAGCTTCCGGTCGGCGGCGAGGATGCCGACAGCCAGCGGCAGGTCATATGCCGCCCCCTCCTTTCTGACCTCAGCGGGAGCCATGTTGACCAGTATCTTGCGGCGAGGGAAGTCGAGTCCGCTATGGCTGATGGCAGACTCCACCCTCTGTATGCTCTCCTTGACAGCTTTGTCGGGCATACCTACGAGAGTAATCGAGAAGCCCGGCTCCACCAGGGCCTCGATTGATATTTTGATGGCGTCAATCCCTTGCAGGGCCGCGCCGCAGACTTTCGCGAGCATTGTGTGTAACGGTGATTTTGTGAGGGGAATGGGGGGGAATCAGTGCCTTCAGGAGGCGGGGAGGGTCTTGCGCAACCGGCCATAAGCGGCGCGGGTCGCCGACACCGACGGGCTGCGGTAGAGCAGCTGCCCAGTGGAGTCGGTCAGTATGAAGTATGGGATGGTGGTCGGCGCGGTCTGGGAAATCCCCTCGGTGGCCATCCCGGCGTTGAGCCACAGGCGGGTGATTCCGGCGGGATAGTCGTCGGGCAGAGAGCGCAGGGTGGCTTTCCATTGCATCGTGTCGCGGTCACACCCGAAATCGACAATCCGCAGGGTCTCCTCGCGGGGCGAACCGGCACGGAGGGCCGAGAGCATTGTCTTTATCGAGTCGGCCGCACGGGTATCGTTGTCGGTAATCATTATCAGGTTGACGCGCGCCCCGGCGGGGGTGAACACCATCGCGCTGTCACCAGTCGAGAAACCTCTCACCTCCCCCAAAGAGAGGGTATCGGAGGAGAGGGAGGCGTTGAGCAGCTGTTCGAACCCCTCTGTGAACCTGTCGCGGCGGTATTTGTCAGGAATCAGTCGGGTAAGCTCCAGGGCGGTGTTCTCATATCCCTCGACGGTGAAATATCGGGTGAGCAGGACTGTCGCCACAAACCGCTCCGGGTCTTTCCTGACAAACTCCTCGATGGCGCGGTTAAGGCCGTCGATGTCGTTACCCTCCACCAGCGGACGGTTATCCTTTAGGAAATCGGCGAGCTGTTCGGCATCCTTGTTGCCCTTTATCGATATGTTCTCGGGGTTAATGGCCGAGAAACGGGCCTCGATATGGTCGCCCCCCTCGACGATGAACTCCCCGAGCAACGAGCCGCCTGAGGTGTAGACCTCGACGAATGTGGGGGCCGAGACATTGGCGGTGAGGGAGAACTGCCCGTCGATTGCGGGGACGCTCTCAACGCGGTATGCACCGTCGGTGTAGTAAATCAGGGTGACGTTCTGTGTGCCGATGTCGTCGGAAGCCGCGTCAAGGCGGAACTCCTTCGAGCCGGAACATCCCACGGCGAGAATCGCCGGGAGCAGGATTGCCAACATGTTTCTGAGGATGGTTTTCATCTTGTGTCGGGGATGATGAATCGTAGGGGGGTAATACAAAAAAAAGAAGGAGCAATGCAGCCCCAAAGGGCAGACACTACTCCTTCTCCTCTCTCTCCAGCGGTGCGGACGAGACTCGAACTCGCGACCCCCTGCGTGACAGGCAGGTATTCTAACCAGCTGAACTACCGCACCAAATTTGAGGTAATAGACCTTTGAGAGAATTTCAGGGAACTATTTTCTTGCAAGTCTCAAGGTTGTTGTTCCTTGTCGTTTGCGAGTGCAAAGTTACGACGAGTTTTTGAATCCACCAAATTTTTCGACAAAAAAATTCGATTTTTTTCAAATTTTCCGGAATTTTCCGGTCATAGCCCCTCGGAAGGGGTCTCAAGGAGGAGAAGGATGCTCCTCAAGCCACCCCGGAAAATCTCGACACGGCGGTGGAGCATCGCCAGGAAACGCTGTGCCGACAAATCCCCCCTTACCCTCGCGAAGTCCTGGAGGATTTCCTCGCGGCGGTCTCCGGCATCTATCCCGAAACCGAGTGAAGCTCTCTCCGGATCATATTCCTTGGCGGCATCCTTTATGAAGAGACCCTCCAGTTGCCCGGCGGCCTCATCACCCCATGACAATATACGGCGCAGGTCGTCGACAGTGAGGGCGGAGAAATCAGCTTCGGCCACACCCTGCATGTTATGCCAGGTCCAGTTCCAGGAATATGAGGAGTAGCGGTCATGGATTTCCGCGAGTCTGGCGTTGGCTTCCCCTATCGTCATCTCCGCCTCCGAAATCATATCCCCGGCGAGAGCGTCGATGGCCTCGCGGGGAGCGAGAAGGCCGGAAAGGTCAACCCACAGACCCGCTCCCTCGGTGGAGGGGGCTTCCCGCAGCCGGTCAATCAACGCCGCCGGTGTGATTTCAGGATTCGTGGCCGCCACCGCGAGGATTTTCCTGCGGAACACCCCGGCGAGGAACAATCTTAAAAGCATCGTGTAGCGGTCAATACCCTTCGCGATGCCACGGCGGGGAATCACCACGCCATCCAATTCAATCAGGGGAGTTTCTCCACTCTCTCCACACTCTCCCCTCTCCAGTTCCCGCAGTCTGGCGACACCGGCGAGGAGATTTCCAACGGTGAATGGAGACAGCCAGTTGAAGTTCACAGGGTCATTCTCGGCGGCCCCTCCGATTCTCGACGGCCATTTCTCCACATCCCGCGCGAGACCCACCGAACCGACAGCCGCACCGGGAATCAGCACCGACGCGCTTCCGGCTTTCACCGAGGGGTCGTTGATAAGGTATGAGAATGGGAAGATACGGGTGTCGGGGTGGGAATAATGCCGTCCGGTGACGGTGGTGAACGCTCCGACAGCCGCCGGCCACATCATATAGCTGTCGCTCCCGGTCTTGCATCCCCGGGCGAGAATCCCCTGATGCATCGGTCCGAGCTTGTAGAGATGGTTGCTCTGGTTGGTGCCTGACCCGGCGTTGAAGAATGAGAACAGGCCGCCTATGAGGAGGGTGGACTTGTGCATGGTCGTGGTGAAGGGGCCGCAGAAGGCCGCGGCCGATTCCCCGTTTTCCAGGCGGCCGTTGGTGAACACCAAGGTGTCGTGGGCGGTGAAACCTGATGACACCTCGGCGCAATGCCCTACCAGGCATCCCTGGAGACGTGCGCCTGTGTCTGCCGTTCCCCCGTCCTGGATGATGAAATCGCGGGCGATGACCCCGGTGCCGACAAACGCCCGGCCTACCGAACCGTTGGTCAGCGAGGCGGCTCCCCGGATGACAGCCCCCTCCCCTATCCTGACATCAGTGATTTCGCCGCAATTGACAATCCGTGCGTCGCGACCGATATGGCCACGGGGGGAACGGGCGGCGGCAGCATGTCTTACCGCCATCGCGTCAATGGCTTTCGACAAGGAGGCGCTGTGGCGGTAAAACGCCATCATGTAAGCCAGCGGAGCCGACAGCTCGGATGAAATGGTCACTTCGCGTCCTCCGGTCTCGCTCAGCACATTGACGCGGACATCATTGCCGAAGCAGCTCTTGCCGGTGGAGATTATGGAATATACCGAGTCGACAACCGCACCATCCTCGATGTCGAGGTTGAGCAGTACCCCCCTGACATTGTTGATGAACACACCCCTTCCGACATTGCAGCCGGTGACCACAGCGTCATATATGCCGCATCGGCGTGGAATCCCCCCGACACCTTCTGCGGTCATTCCTCCGGCGCATCCCAATGTGATGTCGCCAGAGAACTCCACCTCGCGGTAGCATCCGCAGTCGAACGGCTCTTCCACCCTCACCCTGCTCCAGTCGGAGCAACGGCAACCTTGGCTCTCAAGCCGGGAAATCTCCTCCGGGGAGAGATTGCGGAAAACAGTGGGGGTCTTCTCCTGCATGTCGGGAATGGTATGGCTCATAATGCAATTGTTTTTGCAAAATTACGACAAAACAGGGAAAGATTCGCGAAACACAAACAAAAAGTCGATTGGGCTGATGTTTGTCGGGGGGCATCGCCGTCACCCCGGCGATGATAAAAAGCCGGGGTGGCAACAAATGAATGTTGACACCCCGGCAAGAATGATTGGCAAATGCCTGACGCGTGGAGGGCAGACACCGCCGGATTCATCGGCGTGGTTTACTTTTTCTTCTTCAGGCGCAGATAGTAGCCTCGGAAGTCACCCTTCTTACCTTTGAACTGTGTGTATCCATAGCTTAGCGCGGCCTTGTCAGCCTCAGAAGCCTTCGGGTCGCTGTTGATTTCCTCCTCAGCTCCGTAGGCGTTGTTCCAGATGGTTCCGGGGACAGCCTTGACTGTGTAGCCGTCACCGGCAGCGGCGGATGCTGCGGTCGAAGCGGCTTGGGCGAGGATTAATGCCACACCCGGAACAATCCACCCCGTGTAATGGTTAATCTTTTCAAAGAAGAGCGCGCACCTCGGCCAATGAGAGACCCTTGAGGTCTTTTTCGGAGAGGTTAAGCTCGGAGGCAGGCAGAGGCCAGTCTATCCCAAGCTCGGAATCATCGAAACGAAGGGTCGCCTCGGCCTGGGGAGCGTAGATGTTGTCTACCATATACTGGAACTGTGCGGTATCCGAGATGACGATGAATCCATGGGCGAAATGGCGCGGGATGTAGAGCATCCGGGCATTCTCAGCCGACAGCTCGACAGCCACATGGCGGCCGAATGTCGGAGAACCTTTGCGGATGTCAACGGCCACGTCGATTACCGTACCCTGCGACACACGGACCAGTTTCCCCTGGGAGAATTCCCCTTTCTGGAAATGAAGCCCGCGAAGCACCCCACGCGTGGACATGGACTCGTTACACTGCACAAACTCTACCTCCGGGTCAACGTTGGCCCGGAACTCGGCGAGCTTGAAAGTCTCCATAAAGTAACCTCTGGCGTCGCCAAACCGTTTGGGTTCAATGATATACACTCCTTCGATGGAGGTAGGCAGGTAATTCATCGGTTCAAAATTTGTTTTTCTTTTGCAAAAGTAATACTTTTGCTCCAAATATAAAACAGAACCTCACACCATACATAATCAGTCATGACAACGCATAGGATAATTCTCCGGGACATCCCCGAGACCCATGTCAACCTTCTTCCGCTGACCTACACCAGGCCGGTGGCCGACCTGCTTGTCGGCATAAACACCATCCGACAGAAATGGGAGATGTATCTCCCCGGAGAGTATCATTACCTTACCGAGGAATATCTGCGCGAGAAGTTCCCCGCCCCGGAAATCATGGCTGGCGATATCATCGTCACCTCCAGTGTGGTGCCCGAAGAGCAGCTGGCCAAGGCGGTCGGCGAACTTCAACCCGGAGAGACCCTGACAGCGACCACGTCACGCGGCGACGAGGTGACGGTGGCGGTCTGTGTCGGCAACTCCACTTCCGAAGTTGTCAGGAAATATGATTCCAAGGTAGACACGGTGGAATTTCTGTATGACATCTTCCAGCTCAATGGCCGCAAAATCGAGGATGACTTCGAGTTCCTCACCCGTGGGCGCGAAGGGCAGGCGATTCCGCGTAGCAACACGGTGATCGGCGACCCCGAACTGGTATATATCGAGAGTGGCGCGATTGTCGAGGGTGTGGTGCTGAATGTCTCACACGGCCCGATTTATGTAGGCCGCGATGTTGAAATCATGGAAGGCTCATGTCTGCGCGGCCCAATCGCGTTGGGTGAACATTCGACTGTCAACATGGGGTCGAAGATATATCCCGGCACAACCCTGGGTCCATGGTGCAAGGTTGGTGGAGAGCTTAACAATGTGGTCATGCTCGGCTACTCCAACAAGGCCCATGACGGATTCCTCGGAAACGCCGTCATCGGTGAATGGTGTAACCTCGGGGCAGGCTGTGTGGCTTCCAACCTCAAGAACGACTACACCGAAATCAAACTCTGGAATTATCCCCGTCACCGCTTCCTGAAGACAGGGCTGCAGTTCTGCGGCCTTATCATGGGTGACCATTCAAAGGCAGGCATCAACACAATGTTCAACACCGCCACGGTGGTAGGCGTGGGTGTCAACATCCACGGTTCAGGCTTCCCCCGCAACTTCATCGCATCCTTCAGCGAAGGCGGCGCGCAGGGCTTCACCGACCTCCCGATGGAGAAATTCCTCGACATCGCGTCGCGTATGATGGCCCGTCGCCACCGCGCCCTTACCGACGTCGACGTGCGCCTCTTCGAGGCCATCCGCCAGCAGGCGGAGAATTACAAGTAATCCCGGCCCGGACAGCAGCAGCCATTTGACGTCAATAAATCATTTGACATCACGCCCGTCTGTCAAAATTAATCCCCGACGGAATCATCGATGGAATTTTTGACAGAATTTCCAACAGAACATTCGCGATTTCCCGGACGATTCCGAAGGAATCCTTTATCTGAATAGCCGTGGGTTGGCGCGAGGTGAGGCCGGAGGCCGAACCGAAGCGGTAACCCACGGTAACGGTATTAAGTGAGCGATTCCGGAGGAATCTTTTTTGATATTACCCACGTTTGTCGGATATCAAAAAAGATTCCTCCGGAATCCCATTTCTGATGAAACACAACCGTGGGTTACCGCTCGGGGTCGCCCTCAAGGGGCTCCCCACTCGCGCCAACCCACGGCTATTCAGATAAAGGATTCCTTCGGAATCGTCCGGGACAACATAGCATGTTGGACATTTTTGGTGATGGATTCACCCCAAATGTCCAACCTGCCGAAAATCTTAATAGCTACGACTTTAAAGCTTATTCCCCCATTTCGGGAGGGGTTATCGGGGTTCCTGGTAGGCTCCGATTGTCGGGCGCGGGAGGCGCCCGGCACCTAACATGTCGGTCTCGGCAAGGGGGTAACGCCGGTCGGTATCCCCAGCTTCGAGAGCGGGGGAGTCAGCCGCCACGCGATAATCGAAGATGTAATTGTCACGCTCCACGCCGAAGAGGGGATCGGTGTCCCAGAGACAGTTGATGAAGTTCTGGTCATCCGAACCTGCCGATTTGAGCAGGCAGTTGACGATGGTCACAGGGAGACCTTCGAGGTCACCGTGAGAGAGATCGGGGCCGAGACCGTAAATGATGGTGTTGTGGATTTCGGTAGCTGTCATCCAGGGGAGCTGAGCGTCGTCGGGATTCTCCGGTTCAGGCTCATTCTCGTCGTCAGGGTCGAGATGCTCAAGACGAAGAGCAGGCCCACCGATGGCGGTGAAGAGGTAATAGTTGCCGAGGGTGCATTGCGAGACAAGATGCTCCGATCCGACCAGACGGAGAATGCCGAGTGAGGCATCCGAAAATTCGCATCCGACGGCAGTCAGGGAGGAGTGGATGGCCTCCACGACATAATTCTTGGTGTTGCGTACAACGGAGTTATGGAGGGTCATCGCAGGCTCGTTACGCGAACCTCCGCAATGGTCGAGGATTATGCCCCATTCTGAATTGCGGATTGACGCGTGATGGATTTCATTGGCCGAGGAGGTCGGGGTGAAGCGTATGCCGCCCCACTGTCCTGACATCACTTCATAGGGAATCGATGCGGCCACGAAACCTGAGCGGTCGCCGGTTATCTCCACAGGCTTCTCGACGGTGCCGAAAACGCGCAGTGTGCCGTGGACGATGATTTCCGCCTTGTCATGCATCAGCAGGCGGGTACCGGCGGGAAGGGTCAGTATCGCCCCATCCTCGACAACAAGGGAATCATTGACCAGATATGGTTTGCCCGGAGTGAGGGAGGTCTCCCCGGAAAAACGGGTGTCGCCGCTCACACGGGTGACATCCTGTCCCTGGGCCTTCACGGGGACAGAAGAGGTGACCCCGTTGACGCGGAAGTCTATATGGGCAAGCACATCGACGGGGACATCACGTCCATTCTCAGAAAGAGTTGCCTCGACAAAGACAAATATGGAGTCGTTGGGACGGATTTCAACATTGCTGAAACGGCGTCCGCTCATACCGTCAACATTGATGCGGAACTGACCCGCATCATCGTCGCGGAAGGCGATGTCGCTGATGTTCATAATCTTGTCATGACGGTTGTAGACTATGAAGCGGCTTGTCGGGGATGGACCGAGGGTAAGAAGCGAACCCATCCTCACGGTGTCGGTGGAGAACACCGGCTGGTCGGAGGCAGAGGTTGAGACCCCGTCTTCGATACAGGAGGTGAGAACCGCAGGGAGCCCCAGCAGCCCGGCGAGCAGAGAGAAAAATATCTTGAGACTTTTCATAGGGAAATCTGTGTTGGCTGACGGCATGCCGCCGGACTTTCCGCCCGTGGTTATCGGCTTTCCGCTAATTATTAACGGAATAACTTTCCCCTTATTGCTCACTGTGTTGCTAAATCCCGTTAAAGGAACTGACCGCCGGAGTTTATTCGGAAGGAGCGGAGGGAGCGCCCGGCCCGGCGAAATGGGCGCGTATCACCCGCGCCTTGGCGGGACCCACGACGGCAGCGAGGGAGTCGAGAGTAGCCTCGGATATGCGGCGCACACTCTTGAAATGGCTCAGGAGGGTCTGCTCAGTGGCTGGCCCAACCCCCGGGATGGTTGAGAGTTCGCTGACAATCTGGGTCTTGGAGCGGCGGTTGCGGTGATGGGTGATGCCGAAACGGTGAGCCTCATCGCGCAGATGCTGGACAACCTTCAGCGATTCGGAATTCTTGTCGATGTAGAGTGGCACCGAGTCGCCGGGGAAATAGATTTCCTCCAGACGTTTGGCGATGCCCACCAAGGCTATCTTGCCGCGCAAGCCGATTTCATCAAGAGCCTCGACAGCCGAGGAGAGCTGCCCCTTACCGCCATCGACCACGATAAGCTGTGGCAGGTCGTCGGGTGCTTCGGCCATCAGGCGGGTGTAACGGCGGGTCAGCACCTCCTTCATCGACGCGAAGTCGTCGGGCCCTTCGACGGTCTTGATGTTGAAGTGGCGGTAATCCTTCTTGGAGGGTTTGGCGTTGCGGAACACCACACAGGAAGCCACCGGGTTGGTGCCCTGGATGTTGGAGTTGTCAAAACACTCGATATGGCGCGGCAGTTCGGTGAGACGGAAGTCAGCCTTGATACGTTCGAGGGTCTTGAGGGTGCGTTTCTCGGGGTCGGTCTTCTCGAGATGCTTGAGCGCGTCGAGACGTTGCTGACGGGCATTGCGCACCGACACGTCGAGCAGTTTGAATTTGTCGCCACGCTGGGGTATGGTGACGGTCATCGATGGGAATTCCATATCGGGCGCCTCGGCCACAATCACCTCATCGAAGCTCACCCCGAACCGTTCGCGTATCTCCTGCATGGCGTAGGTGAGCAACTGGGGACGCGTCTCATCAAGGCGCCGTTTGTATTGCAGGGTCAGCGAACGGGCAACCGCCCCGCGACGCACATGCATGTAATTGATATAGACATCGTTTGAACCGTCATCGTCGATACCGAAGACATCCACGCTGTCGAGCGAGGGATTGACGATGACGCTCTTCGCCTGGTAACGCTCGACCTTCTGGTACTGCTCCTTTAGTTCCTGGGCCTCCTCAAAACGCAGTTCGGAGGCAAGACGTTCCATCTCGGCGCGCAGATGGGCCAGCAGCTCCCCGGTCTCCCCCCGGAGAATCTGCCTGACATTGTTGATGTATTCCCCATATTCCTCCTCTGAAATCTTCCCCACGCAACATCCCGAACAACGCTGCAGATGGTATTCGAGACAGAGACGGCCTTTCCCCCGGGCGAGGGTGGTAGGGGTGATGGGGATGCGGCATCCGCGTATCGGGTGAAGCTCATGGATAAGCGACAGAACCACCCGGGCGGCTCCAGCGTCGGTGTATGGCCCGAAATATTTGGAGCCGTCGCGCAGACGCTGACGGGTCATGAATACCCGGGGATACATCTCCTTTGTCACACATATCCATGGATATGACTTGTCATCCTTGAGCAGCACATTGTAGCGGGGCTTGTACTCCTTGATCATGGAGTTCTCGAGGTTGAGCGCGTCGGCCTCGGTGGGGACGACGATATAGCTCATGTCGGCTATCGCCCTGACAAGGAGGTTGGTGCGCAAGACATCGTGTGTGCGGTTGAAGTAACTCGACACGCGGCGTTTGAGGTTCTTTGCCTTCCCCACATATATGACGGTGCCCTCGGAGTCGTAATACATGTAGACACCGGGGGTTTCCGGGAGCAGCGAGATTTTCTCGCGCAGTTCCGGCGACTTGTCTTTGCTATGCTTGCCCAAATCAGATCAGTTGTTTATTGTAAGGAGGAAAGAGGGATGACGGTATTCAAAGCCGATGATACCCATCGAAGCCATACGGACAATTATATCCTCGGCGGCGGCGCGGGAGAGGTGGGTGTCAACCATCAGCTGCTCCACGGAGGCGAGTCCACGGCTTTCAAGTGCCGACAGCAGGCTTCCCTCGGAGGCGGAATAGGAGATGCCTCCCCCGCCGGAGTTCTCGGCCATTAGCTTCCACGACCTGACCATCAGGGGGTGGGCCACGATGTTCTCGTCGGCGACACGGAAATAGGCGCGCCAGCGGCCATCAGCCTCCTTGCATTCCACAGGACGACGCACCGCCTTGGGGATGGAGGCGCGGAGGACAACCGCCCCCTCCTCGCAAAGAAACGCCTGCATCTCGACCTCAACCGCCGGACGGCAGAAGACCGTCGCTGCGGCCTCGATGACATGCAGGTCCTCTTCGGAACGGATTCCGGCGACCACGCCGTTGTCTTTCACCCCCACAAGCAGCCGTCCTCCGTCATTGTTGGCGAAGGCTGATATGGAATGGGCGATTTTACGCGCGTCGGAAATCTTGAACTTGAAGTCCTGATGCTCGTGTTCTCCTTCGTCGATGAGCCGGTGGATATAGTATTTACCGCGTATGGCCTGGAGGTCTTTATACATCGCTGAGAAGGTTTCGGGTTACTCTTTCTTCAAGAGAGTAACGCCTTGACTACTTCAAAGGTTGAACGGGGAGCGATGGTGAAGAACTCGCTGTATTGCGCGTGGTGGTTCTCCACTCCGGGGGTGTCTGACACCACACGGATGGCCAGGAAGGGGACATTACGCAGGCAGCACACCTGGGCGATGGCACCCGACTCCATATCGACAGCAATGGCCTCCGGGCGCACGGCCAGTACGGCTTTCAGTTCCTCGGGGGTGGAAACGAAGAGGTCGCCCGAGGCAATCAGGCCACGCTTGACGGCGGGATTGCCGCTGACAGCCCCGAGGTTGACAAGCTTGTCGCCAAGGCAGGGGAAAAGTTCGGGCAATCCCTGCACTTGTCCGCGGGCGTTTCCGGGGCCGCAGTAGACATCATGGTAGCCGATACGGTCGGCAATCACGACATCAAGGATGTCGGCTCCCTGCCCCGTTCCCCCGGCGATGCCGGTGTTTACCACCAGGTCAGGCCCGAAACTGTCAATCAGGGAAATCGCGCCGACAGCGGCATTGACCTTGCCGATGCCGGTCTGCATTATGGCGACTTCATTGTCACCCATCCGTCCCCGGCGTATCAGATAGCCGTTGACGGTGGTTTCCTTCATATCTTCTACGAGCGGGAGGAGCATTTGAAGCTCACTCTCCATGGCTACGATTATTCCGGTCTTCATAAACAAGAATTACACATTTATTCGGGTGGCCTTCTGGATGCCGGGTATCTTCCTTACTTTCGCGCAGAGGTCGTTGACCCCTTCGACATCCGACACAAGCAGCGACAGGTCACAGGTGAACACCTCTTTCTCGGCCCTGATGTCGAGCGCCCTGATATTGAGCGAGAGGTGGGTTGAAATCAGGGATATGAGTTCGTGGAGGATGCCCTGGCGGTCGATACCCTCGATATGTATGTGGGCCAGGAATCGGCCACCGTTCACCTCCCAGCGGGCGGCCACGATGCGCGGCCCGTAGGATGCTTTCAGCACCGACGCGCGGGGGCAGTCGAGGTTGTGGACCACCACCTCCCCGTCATCGTCGATATAACCCAGCACATCATCACCTGGGATAGGGCTGCAGCAGTCGGCGAAACGGAAGTTGGTGGCTCCGCTCTCGTCGTAGCGCAGGATATAGGTCTCCTTGGTGTTGATTTTCGGTTTCTGTGAGGTGGATGGGGTCTCCTTCGGCTCCTCCTTGTCACCCATACCGATGAGTTTGAGCAGGAGACGTTTGGTCTTGGAGCTTTCCTTGCGGAGGGTCTTGACCACATATTCGTTCAGGGCGATTTCCTCGTTGCCGAGGAGGTAGTAGAACTCCTCGCGGGTCTGCGCCTTGTAAAGCCCCATGACCTTGGTGATGGCCACATTGTCATCCTTGATGGAGTTGTCATGGAGGAACTGCTCGAATATCAGGCGCCCTTTGGCGACGGCGGGCTGCTGGAGGCGGCGCAACGCCTGGCGCAGGCGGGTCTTCCCCTTGGCTGTGGCGAGGAAGTCCACCCATTCGGGCTTTGGCTGCTGTGACTGGGAGGTCAGCACCTCCACCTGGTCGCCGGAGTTGAGCCGCTGGCTGAGCGGGACGAGCTTGTGGTTGACCTTCCCGGCGATACAGTGGCAACCGATCTGGGAATGGAGATGGAACGCCACATCGAGGACAGTGGCGTTATTGGGGAGGGTTATCAGCTCACCCTTGGGGGTGAAAACCACTATCTCGGAGGAGAAGAGGTTGAGTTTCAGCGTGTCAAGGAAGTCGAGGGCGTTGGGCTCGGGATCGGCAAGGATATCCTTGATGGTATGGAGCCAGGCGTTAAGCTCCGACTCCTCGTCACCCTCGCCGACCTTGTATTTCCAGTGGGCGGCGAAGCCTTTCTCGGCAATCTCATCCATACGGCGCGAGCGTATCTGCACCTCGACCCAGTTGCCGTCGGGGCCCATCACGGTAAGGTGGAGAGCCTGGTAGCCGTTGGCCTTGGGATTGGAAATCCAGTCGCGGGTACGGTCGGGGTGCAACCGGTAGATGTCGGTGATGGCCGAGTAAATCTGCCAGCATATGCTTTTCTCCTTGGCGGGGTCGTCACATTCGAAGATGATACGGGCGGCATAGAGGTCGTAGACCTCCTCGAAGGGGATATGTTTGGTCTCCATCTTGTTCCAGATGGAATAGACCGACTTGACCCTGGCCTTGGCGCTGTATTTCAGCCCCATCGCGTCGAGACGCTCGCGTATCGGGGCGGCGAAATCGTTGTAGATGTCGGTGCGGTGTTTCTCGCTCTCGGCTATCTGGCGCGAGATACGCTCGAAAGCCTCGGGATGCTCATACTTGAAGCTGAGGTTCTCAAGCTCGGTCTTTATCTGGAAGAGTCCGAGACGATGGGCCAGCGGGGCATAGATGTAGAGGGTCTCCCCGGCGATCTTGTATTGCTTGTTGGGGGCCATCGACCCGAGGGTGCGCATGTTATGGAGACGGTCGGCCATTTTTATCAGCACCACCCGTATGTCCTCGCTCATGGTGAGGAGGAGCTTGCGGAAGTTCTCGGCCTGCACCGATGCCTTGTCGCCGAATATTCCTCCCGAGATTTTGGTCAGGCCCGCCACGAGCTGGGCTATCTTCTTGCCGAAATTCTGCTCGATGTCCTCGACGGTGTAGTCGGTGTCCTCCACCACGTCATGGAGCAGGGCCGCGCAGATTGAGGTCGAGCCGAGGCCGATTTCCTGGCTGGCGATTTTCGCCACCGCGATGGGATGGAGGATATATGGCTCTCCCGAACGGCGCCGGATGCCGCTGTGGGCTTCCTTGGCGAAGCGGTAGGCGCGTTCGATGATTTCGACCTTCTTGCGGTGGTTTGACGCGAGATAGCCGTCGCGCACCTCCTGGAAGGCGGCTTCAATCATACGGTCCTCTTCAGGAGTGGTGAAACTGTTGCGTGGCGATTGTGGAGCCGGCACAGGAGGGATGGTATTTTCGTGCGACATGGTTTCAGAAATTTGTGAACCCGTCCGGAGACGCACTCGTGCGGGGTGTTTTTGGAGGATTTTCCACAAAAATAGTAAATTTCCTCGGAAAAATCGCTAACTTTGAGTTCGTAAACACAAAAACCACCATGAAAGTTATAAATTTTGCCGAGACACCCTCGCTGGTGAGCCAGTATATGACCGAACTCAGGGCCATTGACATCCAGGGAGATATGCTCAGGTTCCGCCGCAATCTCGAACGTATCGGCGAGATCATGGCCTACGAGATATCAAAGACCCTCGAATACCGCGAGCGCGAGATTCAGACACCGCTTGCCAAGACCGCCAGCCTTGAGCTGGCCACACCGCTGGTGCTGGCCACCATCTTCCGTGCGGGCGTCCCCTTCCATCAGGGCTTCCTCAACTTCTTCGACCATTCGGAGAACGCCTTCGTGTCGGCCTACCGCCGCTACAAGGAGAAGACCTACAAGGACCATGACGATTTCGATGTCTGCATCGAGTATCTCGCTTCCCCATCAATCGAGGGGAAGACACTGGTGCTGGCCGACCCGATGCTCGCCACCGGCTCATCAATGGAGCTGAGCTACCGCGCGTTGCTGACAAAAGGGAATCCCGCACATATCCATGTGGCATCGGTCATCGCCTCGCAGCAGGCGGTGGACTTCATCCGCAGCCGTTTCCCCGAGGAGAAGACCACCATCTGGATCGGGGCCATCGACCCGGAAATCAACTCCCACTCCTACATCGTCCCGGGACTCGGAGACGCCGGCGACCTCGCCTACGGAACCAAGGACTGACCCTCACGACATGATAAGATTTGTCAAAAGAGAGGGCAATTTGTTTTTTTTTGCTAATTTTGCGTTTCTAAGCCAGCGGTTACGCGGGCATTATGAGCCGCGTGGCTGTTACTTACTGAGTAAAGAATCATTCCCAACCCGATAATTGAAAATGGCAAAAGTTATTATCATTGGCGTCGGAGGTGTCGGCACAGTGGCCGCCCACAAGTGCGCCCAGAACCCCGAGGTGTTCACCGAGATAGTCCTCGCCTCGCGCCGCCGCGAGAAATGCGACGCGGTGAAGGAGGCCATCCTCCGCGAGGCCGCCAAGCATGGCCGCAAGGCCCCGGTGATCGAGACCGACCGTGTCGACGCCGACTCGGTGGAGGAGCTTTGCGCCCTGCTGCGCCGTCATAACCCCGACCTGGTGATGAACCTGGCCCTCCCCTACCAGGACCTGACGATAATGGATGCCTGCCTGGAATGCGGGGTCAGCTATCTCGACACGGCCAACTACGAGCCGCGCGACGTGGCCCACTTCGAGTACTCCTGGCAATGGGCATACCGCGAGAAGTTCGAGAAGGCGGGGCTTACCGCCATCCTCGGCTGCGGCTTCGACCCGGGTGTGTCAGGTGTGTTCACCGCCTACGCCGCCAAGCATTATTTCTCGGAGATGGAGACCCTCGACATCGTGGACTGCAACGCCGGGAACCATGGCAAGGCTTTCGCCACCAATTTCAATCCTGAAATCAACATCCGCGAGATTACCCAGAACGGCCGTTACTGGCAGGAGGGACAGTGGGTGACCACCGGCCCCCTCGAAATCCACGCTCCGCTGACCTATCCGCGAATCGGAGAGCGGGAGAGCTACCTGCTCTACCATGAGGAGCTGGAGTCGCTGGTGCAGAATTTCCCGACAATCCGCCGCGCCCGTTTCTGGATGACTTTCGGTCAGGAATATCTTACCCACCTGCGTGTCATCCAGGACATCGGCATGGCCCGCATCGACGAAATCGACTACAACGGCCAGAAAATCGTCCCGCTGCAGTTCCTCAAGGCTGTGCTTCCCAATCCCCAGGACCTGGGAGAGAACTACACCGGTGAGACTTCAATCGGATGCCGCATCTCAGGAAAGGGGAAGGATGGCAAGGAGATGACATATTACATCTTTAACAACTGCTCCCACTCCGAGGCTTACAAGGAGACCGGCATGCAGGCTGTCAGCTACACAACAGGTGTGCCCGCCATGATCGGCGCGATGATGTTCCTGACCGGCAAATGGAACAAACCGGGGGTTCACAACGTTGAAGAGTTTGACCCCGATCCTTTCATGGAGCAGCTTCCCCTCCAGGGTCTCCCCTGGGAGGAAATCGTGAACGCACCCCTGGAGGTCGACAAATACTAACATATAACTAACCTTGAAACAAGCTATGGCTGAAGACAAATACCGCGAGGCCATCAACCGCTCCGCAGTGACTGTTGACGACGCTTTCGTCACCGCCGAGGTGAAGCGCATCCTTGACGAGAACCTCGAGAAGAACTCAAACGAGGAGGTCTACAAGTTCCTCTTCAACTGCATCGACCTCACCACCCTGCAGGCGACCGACTCCCCCCGTTCGGTGGCCGACTTCACCGAGAAGGTCAACCAGTTCGAGACAGAGCATCCCGAGATGCCCAATGTGGCCGCCATCTGTGTCTACCCCAACTTCGCCCAGGTGGTGAGAGCCGTCCTGGAGGTCTCAGAGGTAGAAATCGCCTGTGTGTCGGGCGGCTTCCCCTCGTCGCAGACTTTCCCCGAGGTGAAGGTGGCCGAGACAGCGCTGGCCGTTGACGGCGGAGCTGACGAAATCGACATCGTGCTCAATGTCGGCAACTATCTCGACGGCGACTACCAGGAGGTGTGCGACGAAATCGCGGAGCTGAAAGAGGCCTGCCGCGAAGCCCGTCTGAAGGTCATCCTCGAGACCGGCGCACTGAAGACCGCCGAGAATATCCGCAACGCGTCGATTCTCTCGATGTACTCGGGGGCTGACTTCATCAAGACTTCCACCGGCAAGGAGTATCCCGGCGCAAGCCATTTCGCGGCCTATGTGATGATGCACGCCATCAAAGAATATTACGAGCAGACAGGCCGTATGGTGGGCTTCAAGCCTGCCGGAGGTGTGCGCACTCCCCAGGATGCTGTCGGCTATTACTGCCTGGCCAAGGAAATCCTCGGCGAGAAATGGCTCACCAACGAGTATTTCCGTATCGGCGCTTCCGGTCTGGCCAACAACCTGCTGACCGCAATCTTCGGCACCGAGACAAAATTCTTCTGAAACCAACAGCCTGTGGTGGCGGATTGACTTGACCCGCCACCACGGGCATATCTTCCACCCCAATCGTTACTCACCGCAAAATGGAATACTGGACCATAATCGACGACCGTCACGCCGGCCCCTACTCAGCCGACGAGTTAATCGGAATGGGCATCAAGCCTGATTCACCCGTCTGGACTTCGGGCTTGCCCGACTGGGTGGAAGCTTCTGAAATCGAGGAACTGAGAATCGCGATGGAGATGCGCGACCGTCAGGCGCAAGCTCCGGTGGCGGCTCCCGAAGAACCGGCAATCGCGCCGGAGCCTATCCCCGAACCTGTGCAGGAGTATCCTCCCCGCCAGCCCGAGCCTCAGCCGATGAGCGGCAACCCCTGCCCGCAGGAGGCCCCTCGCTGGGAATGGCAGCAGGAGGCGACAGTACCCGACGAACCTTGTCCGCCGGCTTATCTGGCGTGGTCGATAATCGTGACCATACTGTGTTGCCAGGTGCTTGGCATCGCCGCCATCATCTGCTCGGCGCAGACCAAGCAGGCCTACGGACGCGGCAATCTCGCCAAGGCAAAGAAGATGTCGGAATGGGCGCAATGGCTGATTATCCTGTCGATTGTCTTCGGACTCATGGGACTGCCGTTACAACTCGTGCTGATGAGCATCTGACGTGTCGTCACGGGGGATTGGAAAACGGGATGTGGCGATGCTCGCCGGCGCGGTGGGCGTCATGGCGGTTTATCTGCTGTTTTGCGTCTATGGAGGGATGATGCCGCGTTGCCCGTTCAAATGGGTGACAGGGTTTGACTGTCCTGGATGCGGGTCGCAGCGTGCGCTCAGGGCGTTGTTACAGGGTCATCCGATGGAGGCCTGGAGCTACAACCTGATGCTTCCGCCGGTGGTGGCCTATCTGCTGCTGATTCTGACGCTCCCGTTATGCAAGGGGGAAAGGGCCGCGAGGATTCACGCGCGGCTCACATCCGCACCCGCGATATGGACATTGCTGGGTGTGGTCATCCTCTGGTGGATTGTCCGTAATCTGCCGTTCTGGCGGAATTTTAATTTCTGAAAATTATGAGAATCGCAGTATATTGTTCGGCACGTCCCGCCATCCCCTCGCAGTATCATGAAGACGCCAAAGCTTTCGGCAAATGGATCGGAGACAACGGCCACACACTGGTCTACGGTGGGTTGCGTTACAGCATGATGCGCGATGTGGCCCAGGCCGCCGCCGAGGCGGGCGCGAAGGTGATGGGGATTGTCCCGGAATCGAGAATCGCCGACCAGCATCCGGCCAACACTGTCAGCCTGCTTGTCCCCAACCTCCACGAACGTAAACAGATGATGGAGGAGAACGCCGATGTCTTCGTGGCCCTCGAAGGGGGAATCGGCACTCTCGACGAGGTGTTTTCCGCGCTGGCCTCCTCAACATTCTTCAAGCAGCCCAAGGAGGTGCATCTGCTCGACCGCGACGGACTGTATGAACCTTTGCGGCAGCTCATGGTTACAATGGAAGAGAGGGGTCTCGCGACACCTCCCGCCACTGAGATGCTCCGCTTCCATCCCGATGTGGAGTCACTGACCTCAGCCTTGAACCAACTTTCAAAAAACCTGGAACTATGAAAATCTATACACGCACCGGAGATGCCGGACAGACCTCACTCGTGGGGGGCAAACGCGTCAGCAAGTCATCAGTCAGACTCGACTCATACGGCACGGTAGACGAGCTGAATTCCCAGCTTGGGATGCTCGCCTGCATTGTCACACCCATCGATGCCGACTCCGCCGTTTTCGTCAGGAAGATTCAGAACCGGCTGTTCAACCTCGGGGCATACCTCGCCACCGACAACACCGACATATCCGTCACCCCTTCGGGCATAACCGAGTCAGAAATCGAGGGGATTGAGAAAGAGATTGACCGCATCGAGGCCACCCTACCTCCCCTGACCTCCTTCATCCTTCCCGGGGGATGCCAGGCCGCATGCCAGGCCAACATCGCCCGCACCGTCTGCCGCCGCGCCGAACGCCGGGTAATCGCCCTGTCACAGACCGCCCCGGTCAATCCCCTCGCCATCGGCTACCTTAACCGCCTGAGTGACTACCTCTTCGACCTCGGCCGACACCTCAACCATCTCACCTCCACACCCGAAGAATCCTGGCGTCCCTGAGCAATCAAAACAAAAATATCTCCCCCACCATAATAAAAAAAGAATAATCGCGTTTAACGAAAACAAACGCGGCTGTCACAGCGTCCTCCTCCGCGCCCTGCGCCCTGTCAACAGACACCCAGCCGCCTGACCCACAAGAATTAACTTAACCAAACCCTCATAGATTCAAACAGCTATGTATTGGACACTTGAACTCGCATCAAAACTCGAAGACGCCCCCTGGCCCGCCACCCGCGAAGAGTTAATCGACTACGCCCAGCGCAGCGGTGCCCCCCTGGAAGTCATCGAGAACCTCCAGGAAATCGAAGACGAAGGAGAACCCTACGAATCCATCGAAGACATCTGGCCCGACTACCCCTCCAAAGAAGACTTCTTCTTCAACGAGGAGGAATATTGAGCCACTGAAATTCACATATAATACTGATTATCAGCCATATAAACAATTAGAATTTGTTTGTATGGCTGGTGTTTTATGGTCTCAGATGGCGAAATTTGTTTGCATAAGTGAGGGAAAAAGCACTTTTGTTTGTATATAATTCATTGCAATTATGAACATTCTCAACAGAGGAGGAATATCATCTGTCTTAAAACTTTTTAATTTCGATGTGTCGGATTCTTGCCCATATTGAATTGTATCTTTGTGTATTATTAATTTTAAGATGATGAAACATCAGACCATATCCATGCACGATGATAGCGGGGCGGAAGTTACGGCGCAGGCACCGCTGATAATATCGGCAAGCCGGGCTACTGACATTCCGGCATTTTATGCCGACTGGTTTTTCCGTCGACTTGAAAAGGGTTATGTCAGGTGGCGGAATCCTTTCTCAGGGCAGGATAGCTATGTTTCATTCGGGAATACACGTTTTATTGTTTTTTGGTCGAAGAATCCTGCTCCGCTGTTGCCATATCTGCCTATGCTTAAGGAACGAGGGATTGGCTGTTATATCCATTTTACGCTTAATGATTACGAGGCTGAAGGGTTGGAGACGAATGTCCCTCCGTTGTCACAGAGGATAGAAACATTCTGTCGTGCCGTTGAAGTTCTCGGTCGAGGAGCCGTGGTATGGCGGTTCGATCCGCTCATTCTTACAGACAAAATCAACATAGACACTTTACTTGACAAAATCGCGCATATCGCCAATGTCTTGGCCGGCTATACCGAAAAACTCGTTTTCAGTTTCGCTGACATTGAATCGTATAAAAAAGTGTCGCGCAATCTCAGGCAAAGCTGCGTGGACTATCGCGAATGGGATGAGCAGACCATGCGCGAATTTGCATCGCGACTTTCAGCAATGAACCATGATGACAGGAATTTCAAACTCGCGACATGCGCCGAACGCATTGACCTTTCAGAATATGGAATAGAGCACAATCGCTGTATCGACCCTGAATTAATCAGCCATCTTGCGCCCGATGATGTCATTTTGCAAAACTTTCTTTATAACGAAAAGACGGACTCCGGGCAGCGAAAGGCGTGCGGCTGCATTCTCTCAAAAGACATCGGCGCTTACAACACCTGTCCGCATGGCTGCCTCTACTGCTATGCCAACTCCTCTTCAGCCTCGGCACTTTCCAATTATAAGAAATCAATCGCCAATCCTCTTACTGACTCAATAATCTGAATTATGAACTACACACCCAACGTTAGGAAATCTACACAAACCTTTGTAAATGTTCTGCAAAAGGCAAAGGAGTGGTTCGCTTCGCTTTCAAAAACAGAGCAACAAAACCTTATTGACGAATTA
>ENA-UOJC01002167-UOJC01002167.1-human-gut-metagenome-genome-assembly--contig:-C104-NODE-2167-length-22290-cov-13.079559_pt1 | contig 22290 bp, 22 predicted proteins | sample MGYA00242339_ERZ723886 | MGnify/ENA metagenome assembly ERZ723886 | reverse complement strand
CTATGAGGTGTGATAAACACCTGCAAAATTATGAGTTTCTAATTTATATTAAATAATATGTTTATCTGGTTTTACGGGGCTGGCTTTATGGCTGGCCCCGGCGAAAACCGGGACGCTGAAGGAAAACAGGTATTACCGTGAGCAGGTATCGCAAAATGGATGCTGCTGACGGAAATATCTGTTTGGATTTGTCCGCAAATGAAAAAAAGAAGAGGGGTGTCGTATGGAGCGACTGAAATTTATAGGAAAGAGATTAGTGTATTTGGTGATCATGCTGATTGGCGTTGCCACATTGGTATTTATTTTGACCAAAATGGTTCCGGGCGATCCGGTGACGGCCAATTTGAGCCAGAGAGCTTTGGGCGATCCGGAGATCGTGGCAGCCTATAAGGCAAAATACGGATTGGATCAGCCAATTTATGTGCAGTATATCAAGTATATGCAGAATTTGCTGAAACTTGATTTGGGAACATCGATTCGTACAAATAAACCAGTATTGGATGAATTGTCCCGGTGCTACCCGGCAACCATCGAGTTGGCCTTGTTTGCCATCGTTCTTGCCGCCATTTTCGGTATTCTTTTCGGCATTATTTCGGCGATTCGAAGAAACAGTATTGTTGATCAGATTGTCAGAGCCATTTCGGTGACGGGAGTCAGTATTCCAAGTTTCTGGTTTGCTCTTCTTGTACTTTATTTCATCTATTATAAGCTGCATTTGCTGCCTGGTCCGGGACGGCTCAGCAATTCCTTTTCGGCACCGGCCACGGTGACGGGCCTGTATGTGATCGACAGCCTTTTGGAGGGAAATATCCCGAAGGCGCTGGATGCCATCAGTCATCTGATTTTGCCGGGAACGGTTCTTGCTGCATTTACGATGGGGCTTATCACTCGAACGACCCGTTCAAATCTTCTGGACGTTATGTCTACAGATTATATCCGGACAGCCAGGGCTAAAGGCCTGGGAAGAGCTGGACTGATCATTCGTCATGCGCTTGGAAATGCATTGATTCCGGTATTGACTGTCATTGGTCTTGGCCTTGGAAATCTGCTGGGTGGTATGGTTTTGGTAGAAACGATTTTCAACTGGCCTGGAGTGGGACAGTTTGCCTATGAGTCTGTGTTATCCAATGACTTCCCGGCGATTATCGGTGTGGCGCTTTTGATTGCACTGAATTATATGATCATTAATACGGTTGTGGATATTTTATATGGTGTTATTGATCCGAGAGTGAGGTGCCGTTAATGTTACGTTCTTTGAAAAAAATGTTTAAATCGAATTATTTGTTTACATTGGGTGTGATCATTTGTCTGGCATGGATTATCGCCGCCATTCTGGCACCGGCCATCGCACCTTACGATCCGGTGGTACAGGATTTGACGGCCCGCCTCCAGCCTCCGTCTGCACAGCATTGGTTTGGAACGGACAACTTTGGACGCGATATTTTCAGTCGTGTTATTTACGGTGGAAGATACTCGTTGCTGGCCGGATGCCTGACAGTTGTCATTGCAGGAGCCATTGGAACATTTTATGGAGCTATTGCCGGTTATGTGGGCGGACAGGTGGACAACGTAATGATGCGTCTTTCGGAAATGATCTTGTCCTTCCCGTCATTAATCCTTGCAATGATCATTAATGCGGTCATGGGTTCAAATCTTTTTAATACCATGTTTGCGTTGATCATTGTAGCCTGGCCAACTTACGCCCGTATGATGCGAAGCGTTGTTTTAAGTGTGAAGGAAAATGAGTATGTCACTGCTTCTGAGGCGTTGGGCGCTTCCAAAATGCGGATTTTGATGAAGGAAGTTATTCCAAACAGTATCAGTTCTGTGTTGATCATGGCGACGACAGATATTGGTAATCAGATTTTGATGTTTTCAACGTTGAGCTTTTTAGGTCTGGGTTCTGCGCCTCCGACACCGGAATGGGGAATGATGGTATCCGACGGTGTGGATTACTTTAATAAATTCTGGGTGGCCGGGTTCCCTGGACTGGCTATTTTTACGATGGCCGTGGGTGCCAACTTTATTGGTGACGGATTAAGAGATCTTCTCGATCCGAAACTCAGAAAACAGTTTTAAATGAGATAAAAGGAGCATATTTCGATGAAACAAAACAGAGTGGACCGCATTTTGGCGGCATTAAAAGATATGGGACTTACTCAGATGCTGATTGTGGACCCGATGTCCATTTACTATCTGACGGATGTGTTCGTAGCACCTTTTGAGCGTTTTTACGGACTTTTACTTCGGGCCGATGGAAAGCATGCTTTTTTCCTGAATAAATTATTTACTGTACCGGAAGAGGTCGGTGTGGAAAAAGTATGGTATTCAGATACAGACCCGGCGATGGATATTGTGGCCGGATATGTGGATAAAGAAACGGCTCTTGGTGTGGATAAGGAATTAAAGGCAAGATTTTTATTGCCATTGATGGAAATGGGAGCAGCCAAAGGTTTTGTCAATGCATCTTTAGCCGTGGATAGGACAAGAGGCGTGAAAGATACGGATGAGCAGGAAAAAATGCGGGTAGCTTCTCATATTAATGATATGGCCATGGCCGAATTTAAGAAATTGATTCATGAAGGTATCACCGAAAAAGAGGCAGCGGACCAAATGCTGCAGATTTATTTAAATCTGGGGGCTGATGGATTTTCCTTTGAGCCTTTGGTAGCTTTTGGGGCCAATGCGGCAGATCCCCATCATGCGCCGGATGATACGGTGGTGAAACCGGGCGATGCAGTATTGTTCGATGTGGGCTGCATCAAAGACGGATATTGTTCAGATATGACTCGGACTTTTTACTTTAAAGAAGTAAGTGATACCCATCGTCATATTTATAATACAGTACGCAGTGCCAACGAGACGGCCATTTCCAAAATCAAACCAGGAGTTCCGCTGTGTGAATTGGATAAAACGGCGAGGGATCTGATCGATGCGGAGGGTTACGGTCCGAATTTTAATCACCGGCTGGGACATTTTATCGGGCTTAGCGAGCATGAGTTTGGCGATGTATCTTCGACAAATCAGCAGGAAGCAGAACCGGGAATGATTTTTTCCATTGAACCGGGTATTTATCTGACAGATGATACAGGTGTCCGGGTGGAGGATCTGGTACTTGTGACAGAGGACGGCTGTGAAGTTCTCAATCATTATTCCAAAGAACTTGAGATTATCGAGTAAGGAGTTAATAAGATGAATCCGATTGCAACATTACATATGAAGAACGGCAAAAAGATCGTGATTGAGCTTTTGCCGGAATCGGCGCCAAATACAGTGAATAGCTTTATTTATGTGGCTTCGAAAGGCTATATGGATGATCATGCCATTGAACGGATCGTGCCGGGAAACTGGGTGGATATCAGCTACACAGCCTTTGGAAAGAAAGAATGTCAGTATTTGATTCCGAATGAATTTGAATTAAATCCGCAGGTCGTTCCGCTGGACTCCCATCCGGGAGTTGTGGCCATGGGCGGCTATGGAGAAGCCGGATTAGCCAGCTGCGAGTTCTTTTTCCCGCTCAGAGATTGTCCGGAACATAAAGGCACCTATCCGGTTTTTGGTAAAGTTCTGGAAGGTATGGATGAAATCTATCGACTGGAAAAAGTAGACACAGTTCCGGTCACAGATTTTCCGATTGCCGGGGTGGAGGTCAATCGTCCGGTAGAGCCACAGATTATTGAAAGGGTAGAGCTGGAACTGTTCGGCCAGACCTATCCGGAGCCGGTCCGCGTTCCGAATCCGGAACTGCCGCCGTGCTGGAAATAAAAGATAAGAAACCTGATTTCCCCAAAGGCCGGGAACTCAGGTTTTTTGTGTCTATAGGCAGATATATTCAAAGGTTTTAAGATGATGACAGGAGAGGTTAGAGCAGTGAGACAGAGATATTTTTTTGCAACAGACAACGGAATGTTAATCTGGGATGTGGATTCGATGCTGAAAGCGATCGAGAAGCATCCAAGGGACTTTGAACTTCGTTTGGTGGATACAGATGTTCTGGCCCGGGAGAATCAGGAGGCTTTCGTCAATGAAACTTATGCCATGGAGACGGATTTGGAAAAGCCTTGTGTACTGGCGGAGATTGCAGGCGGACATTATCTTTTGCTGGATGGCAATCATCGTTTGAGAAAGGCCGTCAGAGAAAAGCTTTCATGCATGATTTGTTATTGCCTGAAAGAAGAACAGCACCAGAAATATATTGAAAATTATCGTCCAAAAGAGTATGAGAGGGTCATGGCCGGATATTAAGAGGAAAAAAGTATTGACAATCGAAGCGGGAAAGAGTACACTTTATAGCTGTAAACTGATAAAGAAAAACCGATGAACGAGAGAAGTAGTTGGAGAAAGATATCCCAGAGAGCTGCGGATGGTGAGAATGCAGTATATTGGAATTCAATGAATGGACTCGTGAGGGCAGATTGAAACAACAGCTGTTGGAGTAGATACTGACGGGGACCTTGACCGTTACCAGCAGGGAGCATATGTTAGTATGTTAAAGAGCGGACGCATTGCGTCAATTTGGGTGGTACCGCAGAGGTTTCAGACTTTTGTCCCTTAGAGAAGAGGGATAAAGGTCTTTTTTTATGGAATAAAAAATTTCGTTTTGACACTTGAGAAAGACATAGAAAGAAAGGGGTTAAAAAATATGATACGTCCGGAATGTGAACAGATTTTATCACTGGCGAAGGATTATCCGATCATCCCGGTGTGTAAAGAAATTTATGCAGACATGATGACGCCGATATCAATGTTGATTCGGCTGTCCGCCATTAGTCAGAGGTATTATTTACTTGAAAGTGTGGAAGGCGGAGAGAAATGGGGACGTTACTCCTTTCTGGGGTATGATCCGCTGATGCGGGTGAGCTGCAAAGATGGAAAGGTGACGATTGAGTCTGGGGAGGAAACAAAGGTAGTGGAGACGTCGAAACCATTAACCGTGCTTCGGGATATACTGAAACGGTATAAAGCACCGAAGCTGCCGGATATGCCGCCGTTTACCGGTGGCTTTGTCGGACATTTTTCCTATGGAATGATCGGTTATGCAGAACCCACATTAAAATTAAAAAGCGGTGAGTTCGAAGATTATGACTTTATGTTGTTTGATAAAGTTATCGCCTATGACCATTTGAAACAAAAGATTTGCCTGATTGTCCATATGAAAACGGAACGGGCCATGGAGAATTATGGTCAGGCAACGGCAGAGCTGCAGAAAATGACAGATTTGATCCGGTCAAATGTTGAGCTGCCGGAGTATAAGGCCGATAAGAATGTGAATTTTACCTGTAACCAGACAAAAGAAGAATTTTGTGAAATGGTAGAGCGGGCAAAGCAATATATTTTTGGCGGCGACAGTTTTCAGATCGTGGCTTCGAGACGGTTTGAGAGCGAATATAAAGGCAGCCTGATCAATGCCTACAGGGTGCTGCGGACAACGAATCCGTCACCTTATATGGTTTATATGAAGATGGACGATAAAGAGATTATAAGTACGTCACCGGAAACGCTGGTACGTTTGGAAAATGAACGGCTTACCACCTTCCCGGTTGCCGGTTCCCGTCCGAGGGGTGCCACGCCGGAGGAAGATAAAGCCCTGGAAAAAGAGCTTCTGGCCGATGAAAAAGAGCTGGCAGAGCACAACATGCTTGTGGATCTGGGAAGAAATGATTTAGGACGTATCTGTAAATTTGGTTCGGTGGAAGTGACAGAATACAAACAGATTCACAAATATTCCCGAATCATGCACATTTGCTCTCAGGTCGAGGGGGATATCCGGGAAGAGTGTGACAGTCTGGATGCCATCGAGTCAGTGCTTCCGGCAGGAACCCTTTCCGGTGCTCCGAAAATCCGTGCCTGCGAAATTATTGAGGAACTGGAAAAAACGCCGAGAGGTATTTACGGAGGCGCTCTTGGTTATCTGGATTTTACAGGAAATATGGATACCTGTATCGCCATCCGTATGGCGGTGAAAAAGGGTGAGAAAGTCTATGTTCAGGCCGGGGCCGGAATTGTGGCGGACAGCGTACCGGAAACCGAATATGAAGAGACGGCGAATAAAGCCGGCGCAGTCATTCGTGCCATTCAAAATGCCAGGGAGGTGAATGAATAATGCTCCTTTTAATTGATAATTACGACAGTTTTTCCTACAATCTGTTTCAGATGGCTGGAAGTATCCAGCCGGATATAAAAGTTATTCGCAACGATGCCATGACAGTGGAAGAGGTATTTGAGATGAAACCGTCCCACATTATCCTTTCACCGGGGCCGGGCTATCCGAAAGCTGCGGGTATTTGCGAGGAACTGGTTAAAAAAGCGGACGGAACGATTCCGATTCTCGGGGTATGTCTCGGTCATCAGGGAATTTGTGAAGCCTTTGGAGCAGAAATTACCCATGCCAGACATTTGATGCACGGGAAACAGAGCCGTATTCGCATACATAATGAAAACCGAATCTTCAAAGGGTTAGAGGCTGAAGAAGATGTGGCCAGATATCATTCCCTGGTGGCAGCGCCGGAGTCCATACCGGATTGTCTGGAAGTGATCGGAGAAGATATTCATGGAGAAATTATGGCGGTGGCTCATCGGGAATATCCGATTTTTGGATTACAGTTTCATCCGGAGTCCATTTTGACTCCGAATGGACGGCAAATGATGAAAAATTTTTTAAGCTTATAGACGGTATATGACAGGAGGTTGTATTATGATACAGGAAGCAATTCGCAAAGTGATGGCAGGAGAAAATTTGGATTTTGATACGGCAAAAACAGTGATGGATGAAATGATGAGCGGTCAGGCTACCCAGGCGCAGATGGCCTCGTATTTGACAGCGCTTCGTATAAAGGGAGAGACCGTGGAAGAAATTACAGCCAGCGCCACATCCATGCGGAGTAAATGCGAATCCCTCCATACGGAAACAGAAGTTATGGAGATTGTGGGAACCGGCGGCGATGAAGTCGGTACTTTTAATATTTCAACGACAGAAGCTTTTGTGGTGGCAGCAGCCGGAGTTCCTATGGCAAAGCATGGAAACCGAAGTGTTTCCAGTAAAAGCGGGGCGGCCGATGTGCTGGAAGCTCTGGGCGCAAAGGTGACATTAAATGCCAGACAGTGTGAGAAAATTTTAAAAGAAACAGGTATCTGCTTCATGTTTGCCCAGATGCATCATTCTTCGATGAAATATGCGGCTCCGGTTCGGAAAGAACTTGGAATCCGTACAGTATTTAATATTTTAGGGCCACTGACCAATCCGGCCGGTGCTGCGATGCAGCTTATGGGTGTTTACAGTCAGGATTTGATCGAACCTATGGCACAGGTACTCTCAAATCTGGGTGTTAAAAAAGGCTTTGTTGTCTGCGGCGATGACGGCTTGGATGAAGTTACTTTGACCGGACCGACCCATGTGTGCCGGATCAACGACGGCCAGTTTGAGTCTTTTGTTATTCGGCCGGAGGATTATGGTTTTACTTCCTGTGATCTTAAAGAACTTATAGGCGGTTCTCCGGAGGACAATGCGAAGATTACACGGGACATTCTTTCCGGTGCGGAACAGGGAGCAAAACGGGATGTCATTATTTTAAATGCGGCACTTTGCCTGGCATCCGCTTTAGGAAAAGAAATTTCCGAAGGCGTCCGCATGGCCACAGAGCTGATTGACAGCGGAAAGGCATTAGAGAAACTGGAAGCATTTATTCGGGCGACAAATGAGGTAGAAGAATGATTTTAGATGATTTGGTAGCGGCCACCCGGAAACGAATGGAAAGGGATATGAAGCGGGCGCCGTTCGAATATGTCAAAAAGCGTGCCGAGAGTGTGCGTAAAACAGAATTGGCCCAGGCCGGAAAAGGGGCAGTGGATGAGGAAAAGGTATCCTTTGCTTTTGAAAAAAATCTGAGACAGCCTGAGATGCAGTTTATCTGTGAAGTCAAAAAGGCATCGCCGAGTAAAGGGCTGATCGCGGAGCATTTTCCTTATATAGACATCGCAAAGGAATATGAAGCGGCCGGAGCTGCGGCCATCTCCGTGTTGACGGAAACCGATTATTTTCTGGGAAATGACCGGTATTTAAGACAAATTTATGAAGCGGTGCAGACGCCGCTTTTGCGAAAGGATTTCACGGTAGATGCCTATCAGATTTATCAGGCAAAAACCCTTGGAGCCAGTGCGGTGTTATTAATCTGTGCGATTTTAGATGAAGAAAGGATTCGTTCCTTTATTGAAATTTGTGATAGTCTGGGAATGTCGGCGCTGGTGGAAGCTCATGACCCGGAGGAGGTCCGAATGGCCAGTCGTGCCGGAGCACGGGTGATAGGGGTGAATAACCGGAACTTAAAGGATTTTACAGTGGATATACACAATAGTCTGAGGCTTCGGGAAATGGTGCCGGGAGATACATTATTTGTGGCTGAAAGCGGCATTTCCACGCCGGAAGATGTGAAGGCGCTGCGTGAAGGCGGTGTCAACGGTGTCCTCATTGGGGAATCTCTGATGCGGGCAAAGGATAAAAAGGCCATGCTGGATTATCTGAGGGGGACCGCATCATGATACGGATTAAAATCTGCGGTCTGCGCCGGGAAGAGGATGTGCTGGGGGTCAATGGTTTTGATATTAACGATGCCGGTTTTGTCTTTGCGAAGAGTCCAAGGCAGATTGATGAAGAAACGTCCGGACGGCTTCGGGAAAAGCTTCGGCCGGACATCGATGCCGTCGGCGTTTTTGTCAATGAAAGGCCGGAGAAGATTATACGGCTGGTAAATAATGGAATTATCCAGAAAGTCCAGCTTCACGGTGACGAAGATGGACTCTATATTCAAAATCTGAAACAGGAGATCAACTGTCCGATCGTGAAGGCGGTTCGGGTACAAAATGCGGATGCCATTTGTCAGGCCGAGACGTTGGGCGCGGATATGCTGCTTTTGGACACCTATGTAAAAAATGTGCGGGGCGGCAGCGGTCAGACCTTTGATTTAAAGCATGTGCCTGAGCTTGGAATACCCTGGTACATGGCCGGCGGCCTGACACCGGAAAATGTGGCGGGCAGATTAAAAGAAAAAGAGCCTTATGGCGTAGACATTTCCAGCGGTGTGGAGACGGACGGTTATAAGGATATGAAAAAAATAGAGAAGTTTACAGCAATGGTCCGGGCCTATGAAACAGGCTGGGGCGGAAAGGAAGATGAGAAATGAAGGGAAGATATGGCCTTTACGGCGGACAATACATTCCGGAGACATTGATGAATGCCATCATTGAACTGGAAGAAGCTTATGAACATTACAAAAATGATTCGGAATTTAACCGGGAGCTGGACGAATTAATGCGGGAATATGCGGGACGCCCGTCGCTGCTTTATTATGCAGAGAAAATGACAAAGGATTTGGGCGGTGCCAAGATTTATTTAAAACGCGAGGATTTAAATCATACCGGTTCCCATAAAATCAACAACGTCCTTGGTCAGGTTCTCCTGGCAAAGAAAATGGGCAAGACCCGTGTTATAGCTGAGACCGGTGCCGGACAGCACGGCGTGGCTACAGCGACAGCAGCAGCCCTTATGGGAATGGAATGTAAAGTCTTTATGGGAAAAGAGGATACAGAACGCCAGGCACTGAATGTGTTCCGTATGGAACTTCTTGGCGCTGAGGTGGAAGCGGTCACCAGTGGGACAATGACATTAAAGAATGCAGTCAATGAAACAATGAAAGAATGGGCCAGCCGGGTAGATGATACCCATTATGTTTTAGGTTCGGTCATGGGACCGCATCCATTTCCGATGATCGTCCGGGATTTCCAGAAGGTTATCGGTAAGGAAATTAAGGAACAGCTTCAGGCAAAGGAAGGCAAATTGCCGGATGCGGTCATTGCCTGCGTCGGCGGCGGCAGCAATGCTATGGGAGCATTTTATGAATTTATTCCGGACAAGAGCGTTCAGCTCATTGGCTGTGAAGCGGCCGGACATGGCGTAGATACGGATAAAAATGCGGCGACCATCGCCAACGGTACAGTCGGCATTTTTCATGGAATGAAATCCCTGTTCTGTCAGGATGAATATGGACAGATTGCTCCGGTATATTCCATTTCCGCAGGGTTGGATTATCCGGGAATCGGACCGGAACATGCCATGTTGGCTGAGGAAGGACGGGCAAAATATGTGCCGATTACCGATGATGAAGCGGTGGAAGCTTTTGAATATCTCTCACGGACTGAGGGAATTATTCCGGCCATCGAGAGCGCCCATGCGGTAGCTTATGCGAAAAAACTGGCTCCGACGATGGGAAAAGACCAGATTATTGTCGTAAATATTTCCGGCCGCGGTGATAAAGACGTGGCTGCCATTGCAAGATACAGAGGGGTAGAGATTTATGAGTAGAATACATCAGGCATTTGAGAATAAAAAAGCATTTATCGGATTTGTGACCGGGGGCGACCCGGATCTGGAAACTACAGAAAAATTGGTCGTTGCTATGGAAGAGGCCGGAGCTGATTTGATTGAAATCGGTATTCCGTTTTCTGATCCGATCGCAGAGGGCGTTGTTATCCAGGAAGCGAATATCCGTGCTTTGTCTGCCGGATGCACAACGGATAAACTCTTTGACTCGGTAAAGCGGGCACGGGAAAAAGTAACGGTGCCAATGGTATTTTTAACTTATATTAATCCGATTTACACTTATGGAAAAGAAAAATTCATGCAGCGATGTGTGGAATGCGGCATCGATGGACTGATCATACCGGATCTGCCTTTTGAGGAAAAAGGAGAACTGCTGGATGTTTGTCAGACTTATGGGATTGATATCATTTCCCTGATCGCACCGACCTCCCATGACCGAATCCGTATGATTGCGGAAAAGGCCCAGGGCTTCTTGTATGTGGTGTCCTCCATGGGTGTGACCGGGGTGCGCAGTAAGATTGAGACAGACATTGCAGGAATGGTGAAACTTGTCCGGGAAAGTTCCGATATTCCATGTGCCATTGGATTCGGAATTGCCACACCGGAGCAGGCCCGAGATATGGCTGCCATCTCAGACGGAGCCATTGTCGGCAGTGCCATCGTCAAATTGGTGGCCCAGTATGGCCGCGACAGCATTGGTCCGGTGGCAGATTATGTCCGTTCTATGAAAGCTGCTGTGAAAGAAGCCGAAGCAAAGTAAAAATATGTAATAATGTATAAAATTTAAGAAAAGTATCAAAATAGGTATAGGCAATTGTCTATACCTATTGTATTATAGTCCGATAGGTAACAGACAAAGTTTGCGGAGGGAGAAAAGCCATGATTTATACAGTAACCTTTAATCCGGCGCTGGATTATATTGTCCGGGTGGAGCAATTCAATATGGGAGAAGTCAACCGGGCCGTCTATAATGAGATTATGGCCGGAGGTAAAGGCGTTAATGTATCGCTGGCGCTGAAAAATCTTGGACATGAGAGTACGGCCCTGGGATTTGCTGCCGGATTTACCGGGGAAAAACTGATCCAGGATTTGAAAGAAAAGGGCTGTCGGGCGGATTTTATTTTTTTGGATCAGGGAATGACCCGGATTAATGTGAAAATCAAGGGACAGGAAGAAACGGAAATTAACGGCGAGGGACCGGAGATTACGGCGGTAGCCATCAAATCGCTGATGATGCGGCTTGAGCGGCTGAAAGCGGACGATATTCTTGTTTTATCCGGGAGTATTCCGAAAACGCTGCCGGAAGACATATATGAGAGATTGATTCTTCGGCAGCAGGGGAAAAAGGTGAAGATCGTCGTCGATGCGACAAATAATCTACTGAAGGAGACGTTGAAATATCATCCTTTTTTAGTGAAACCCAATCATCATGAACTGGGTGAACTTTTTGGGGTGACGATTTCAGACCAGGCAGAAGCGATACAGTATGCGGAAAAATTGCAGCAGATGGGCGCGGTGAATGTTTTGGTTTCTATGGCGGGCGAGGGCGCTGTTCTTTTGGATGCATACGGAAACACATTCAAAAGTCCTGCGCCAAAAGGAAAAGTGATCAACTCGGTCGGGGCCGGAGATTCGATGGTGGCCGGTTTTCTGGCCGGATATCTGGAAACGGCCAATTATGAGCAGGCTTTTCAGATGGGCGTTGCAGCCGGAAGCGCTAGTGCATTTTCAGAATTTTTGGCGACACGGGAAGAGATGTTAGCAGTATTGGGCAGGACCTTTAAATGACAGGAGGATGAGGCATGAAGATTGTGGACTTGCTGGGGAGAGACAGCATTTGTTTAAATGGAAAAGCTTCGGGGAAAATGGATGTCATCGACATGATGGTATCTTTGATGGAAAAGGGCGGACATTTATCCGATACAAAAGCTTATAAACAAGCGGTATTGAAAAGAGAAGCGGAAGGAACAACAGGTATTGGGGAAGGGGTAGCCATTCCCCATGCAAAGACAAATGCCGTTTTAAATCCCGGCCTGGCCGCCATGACTTTGCCTGACGGCGTGGATTTTGAATCTCTGGACGGACATCCGGTTCGTCTGGTGTTTATGATCGCTGCGCCGGATTCAAAGGAGAATGTGCATTTGGAGGTGCTGAGCCGTCTGTCCGTATTGTTGATGGATCAGCGTTTTCGGGAGCATCTGCTTCATGCCAAATCTCCGGAAGCTTTTCTGAAGGTCATTGATCTGGCAGAGAGGGCGAAATTTTCTGAAGCAGAAGGGGTTTCTGAAGGTGAGTCCGCTATGGTATCGTCGAAAAATTCATCCTCTCAGGAAGGGTCTGGCCGTGGAGAATCGGAAAAATATCAGATTCTGGCAGTGACGGCCTGTCCGACAGGCATCGCCCATACCTATATGGCTCAGGAAGCGTTGGAGCAGCAGGCCCGGAAGCTGGGATATCGAATCAAGGTGGAGACTAATGGTTCCGGGGGTGTAAAGAATGCGTTGACCCGGGAAGAAATCGAGGCAGCAGATTGTATTATTATTGCGGCGGATAAAAATGTAGAGATGGCCCGGTTTGACGGTAAGGCAGTCATTCAAACGAAAGTTGCCGATGGTATCCACAAGTCGGCGGAGCTTATTGAAAAGGCAATGGGCGGAAGTGCTCCGATTTATCATCACCAAAGTCATAATGGCACTTCGATCCATGGGCAGGATTATGACAGCAATGAGCGGGAAAGCATTGGCCGGGGAATTTATAAGCACCTGATGAATGGTGTGTCCCATATGCTGCCTTTTGTTATCGGCGGCGGTATATTGATCGCATTGGCCTTTTTGCTGGATGATTATCAGATTGACCCGGCAAATTTTGGAATGAATACCCCGGTGGCTGCTTTCTTTAAGACGATTGGTGGACAGGCCTTTGGGTTTATGCTGCCGATTTTATCCGGCTATATCGCTATGAGTATTGCTGACCGGCCGGGACTGGCTGTCGGTTTCGTGGGCGGAGCTGTGGCCAATGCGGGTTATACTTTTAGCAACATGATGCACTACGGTGAAACAGTGCCGATCAGTTCGGGATTCCTCGGAGCGCTGTTGGCCGGTTTTCTGGCTGGCTATATTGTTCTTGGGCTTCAAAAGCTGTGTGCCGGTTTACCGCGAAGCCTGGAAGGTATGAAGCCGATGCTCATTTATCCGGTAGCGGGTATTGGCATTATGGGTTTTGTCATGGTACTCATCAATCCGATTGTCAGTGCGATCAACACGGGCATGAATCAGGCTCTGGCGTCCATGGGAGGAACAAGCAAAGTTTTCCTTGGAGCTGTTCTCGGTGGTATGATGTCCATTGATATGGGCGGACCCTTTAATAAAGCGGCTTATGTTTTCGGCACGGCTTCTTTGGCTAGTGAAGGCTTTGATATTATGGCAGCGGTCATGGCCGGAGGGATGGTGCCGCCGATTGCGGTGGCCCTGTGTGCGACATTTTTTAAAAATCGTTTTACCAAAAAGGAGCGACAGTCAGCCTATGTAAACTATGTCATGGGGCTGGCATTTATTTCGGAGGGAGCCATTCCTTACGCGGCGGCAGATCCGCTGAGGGTTATTTCGTCATGCATTATCGGTTCGGCGGTTTCCGGCGCATTATCTATGATTTTTGGGTGCGGCCTGCGGGCACCTCATGGCGGTATTTTTGTCATACCGACGGTGACCCATCCGTTCCAATATCTCATTGCTATTGCAGTGGGCTCTATTGTTGGAGGTCTTTTAATGGGACTCTTGAAGAAACCAGTGAGTGAAAAATAAAGAGGAGAAGAAGCGTATGAAAGAGTTTAAATATGTGATTCAGGATGCACAGGGCATTCATGCCAGACCGGCAGGGATTCTTGTGAAGGCAGCAGGAGAATTTAAAAGCGATATACGTATTCATAAAAATGGCAAACAGGGAGATTTGAAACGGATTTTTGGAGTCATGGGTCTCTGCGCAAGAAAAGGGGATGAGATTACGGTGACTGCCGAAGGCGAGGATGAGACGGAAGCGATAGAGAGGATAGAAACACTGTTTAAAGAGAATTTGTAAAATGTTTGAAAAGAAGGACTATTTTTTGGAATAGTCCTTCTTTTGTGTATAAATGACAAAAAAATGATGGTATTTACTTTATTTGTGTGCAAAAATATGATAGAATAGCTTCATATCATGAAGGAGGAAAAAGATATGAGAAAAAAGATTGTATGGCTTTTAGCCAGTGTGATGCTTTTATCGGCAGTAGCATTAGGGGGCTGCGGTAAAAAAGAAGTGACGGCAGAAAGCCTTGTAAAAGAAGCCAATGAAAATATGGAAAAGGTAAAATCCTATGCCGGTGATCTGGATATGCAGATGTCAATGAATATATCATCAGAAGGCGTTGCAATGGACATGGATATGGGAATGGAAGGTACCTTTGAAGGTACAATGGAACCGGAAATTTTCCATCTGAAAGGCACTATGGATATGTCTCTGTTGGGATTGTCTATGGATATGGATATGTATAGCCAGGTTGAAGGTGACAAAGCGATTTCTTACATCGGTGTTATGAACGAGTGGATGAAGAGCGAGACAGCAGTTGATGAGAGCAGCATGCAGGATATGTATACTGTGGCTGGAGACGGCAAAGATATGACATTGGCGGAAGAAACTGAAAAAATTGACGACCGGGAAGTTTATGTGCTTACTTCAACGATTACCGGAGAAGAATTCGAACAGATTATGGGCTTAATGGACTCCATGTCTTCGGGTGTCGGCGATATGGATTGGTCTACAATGCAGGCGAATGTGACAATGAAGATTTACAAGGATACGGTACTTCCGGCCTCTGTAAGTATTGAGATGTCCGACAGCGGCGAAGGCATTGAATCTGAAGGCGTTGTTGTTAAATTTAACAGCATTTCCGTCGTTATGAATTATTCAGATTTCGATACTATTGACAGCATTACAATTCCTGATGAAGCATTGGCAGCACCATCGGTTGACAGCGAAGATCTCCTTGGTGAAGAAGAATCTATTCTGGAATCTGAAATTGCGGAAACAGAAACCGAAGCTCAGTAAAAATTTCAGAAATGTAAAATGAATTTGAAACGGGGACAGTGAAAACTGTCCCTATTTTCATAATATCGTGATATAATAGGAAGGAAATGTAAAAGAATAGGAAGTGCAGTACATATGTCATCTGGACAGGTGGATTTCAGCGGCGAAAATGTCCGCCGCAATGTGTTAGCGGTAGCCGCCCCGATGTTGGTGGCTCAGATTGTTAATTTACTTTACAATATTGTAGACCGGATTTATATTGGGAAGATTCCCGGCGAGGGCATGATCGCTCTGGCGGGTCTCGGGCTGTGTTTTCCGGTCATTACGATGGTCACTGCTTTTGCCAATCTGTTTGGGCTAGGCGGTGCGCCCCTGTGTTCCATTGCCCGGGGAAAGAAAGATACGGAAGGTGCCCGGAAGGTTATGAACAACGCCTTCTTTATGCTCATTCTGACCGGTATATGTATTACTATTTTTGGAATTGTTTTTCATAAACCGATTCTTTATCTTTTTGGTGCCAGTGATGCGACTTATCCGTATGCGGCCGGGTATATGATTATTTATCTTTTGGGAACGGTCTTTGTCATGATTTCCCTTGGAATGAATCCGTATATCAATAGTCAGGGATTTGCGAAAATAGGTATGCAGACAGTAACACTGGGTGCTGTGAGCAATCTCATTCTGGATCCGATATTTATTTTTGCATTCCATCTCGGTGTACAGGGAGCAGCCATTGCGACCATTATTTCACAGCTTTTTTCAGCTATATGGGTATTAAAGTTTTTAACCGGGAAAAAGGCGGAATTGACACTGGATCTCCGGGGATTCCGGCCGGATTGGGCCTGCATTTTTGAAATTGCCAAATTGGGAACATCTACTTTTGTCATGTCCTTTACTAATGGATTGGTACAGGTGGTGTGTAACGCCATGCTTTCGGTCTATGGCGGCGACCTTTATATCAGCGTTATGACGGTTATCAATTCGATTCGGGAAATTGCCCAGACTCCGGTCATGGCCGTGGCGGATGGTTCTTCACCGATCATCAGCTATAACTATGGCGCGCAGAAATATGATCTGATGAAAAAAGCGATTCGTTTTATGACCCAGATTTGTTTTGACTATTCATTCATTATATGGGTGCTGATTTCTGCTTTTCCTGAATTGTTTATCCGGATTTTTAACCAGGAAGCCGAATTGATCACAGCGGCCGTGCCGTCCCTGCATATTTACTTTTTTGGTTTCTTTATGATGGCTTTCCAGTTTACAGGCCAATGCGTTTTTAAGGCGTTAAATAAGGCGCCACAGGCGGTATTTTTCTCCATATTGAGAAAAGCCATTATTGTGGCACCGCTGACTGTCATCCTGCCGCGAATTGGCGGTCTGGGCGTGGCTGGTGTATTTATGGCCGAACCGATTTCAAACTTTATCGGTGGTCTGGCCTGCTATATTACCATGCAGTGTACGGTGCTTCGGAAGCTATAGATATTTATTTTTGGCTCAGAGTGCTGTTGTGATATTCCGTTGAAAAGGTCACATCTTTTCCAAAATATTCTGGCGGCTGGAAACTTTCTGCCTCTTCCATCGTCGGAAATTCTACTTCGGCCAGAATCAAACCTTCAAACTTTCCGTGAAACACATCGATTTCTATGGTCAGATGGTCACCGAGAGGAATTTTATACCGTGTTTTTGTCAGCACATTCCCGTCAGCTTTTTTGAGCAGATGGGCGTAAGCTTCTGCATTCAGCGGCAGATTATATTCCTCCCGGGCCATCAGCCCCTTTGACTTATATGTCAGATAATAATTCTCATCCTGCCGGCGGATTCGGACCACCGGCTCTGTATTCAAATAGGCCTGTTCAATCTCGTGACTTGGATAGGCTGTCACATCAAACGGCAATTCATCAATTAAATACTTTCTTTCAATTTCCATAAATTATTTTCCGCGTATTATAAAGTAGTAGTGTTTATAGTTCCTTTGCTTTCAGTATATCCAAACCACCTAGAAATTTCCATCATAAAATTTTGAAGTCGGCAGATAATAGTATCAGAATAAGTCAGAGATACTTATTCAAAATCATTTGGAGGTGAAAGATATGTCTAATTCAACAGGAACAGGATCTAACGGAAGCCGTATGGAAGTGCCACAGGCAAAGGATGCTATGGATAAATTCAAAATGGAAGTAGCAGGCGAACTCGGCGTAAATCTGAAGAGCGGTTACAACGGCGATTTAACATCTGCTGAGGCAGGTTCTATCGGCGGTGAAATGGTTCGTCAGATGATCCGCAGACAGGAAGAACAGATGTCTGGCCAGAAATAATTTTTTGGTTGGAATCCAGGGTTAGGTAAAGAAACAGTCTCTGAAAGCTTGACGTGAAAATGTCGGTTTCCAGGGACTGTTTTTTTGAAACATTTTTGCTGGCAGGTGTTTTGGCAATTATTTCTAAATATATAATTTAAATTTGTTCATGTTTTTGGATGAAAAATTGGGACAATTGAAATACTAGGGGATAGAGAAGGACAGGAAGGAGAAATATAATGGACCATTTTTTGAATGAAGCAATGATTGATAGGTTCCTGGAGAAATTAAGGGAAGATGAAAAAGCAGAAGCAACCATTGAAAAATATATTAGGGATGTCCGGGCTTTTTACACGTTTGTGGGTGGAACAGGAAAGATTGATAAGTCAGTGATGATTCGTTATAAAGAATATTTGATAGATCGGTATGCGGCAGCCAGTGTAAATTCGATGTTGGCGGCCGTAAACGTTTTTTTGAGAGAGATGGAATGGTATGACTGTATAGTAAAGTCGCTAAAAATTCAAAAGGAAGCTTTTCGGGCGAAGGAAAGAGATTTATCAAAAGAAGAATATTATCGGTTACTGAGTGCGGCAGAGAAAAAGGGAAATATGCGTCTGTCTCTGATTATGCAGACTATTTGCTCTACGGGAATACGGATTAGCGAGCTTAGGTTTATTACAATGGAGGCAATAAATATGGGCTATGCAAAGGTTTGCTCAAAAGGAAAACAACGGACAGTTCTTTTGCCGGAAATGCTTTGTAAAAAGCTGAAGTACTATGGGCGGAAAAAGAAAATAAAAAGGGGAAGTATTTTTATTACGAGGAATGGGAATCCCATGGATCGCAGCAATATTTGGCACGAGATGAAAGAATTGTATCAGGAAGCCGGAGTTATAGAAAGAAAGATATTTCCGCATAATTTGCGGCATCTTTTCGCATTAACATATTATAAGGTAAAAAAGGATATATCCCATTTGGCAGATCTGCTTGGACATTCAAATATTAATACAACGCGAATTTATACATTGGTCAGTGGTGAGGAACAAGCCAGACAGTTAGAGTTTCTTGGGTTGGTTCCCTGGTAAAATACGGCTGGTTGAATTTGAGTGAAAATAAAAAGACCACATAATATTTGTTATGTGGTAAAAAAGTTTTATTACATATGGGCCTTTAAATAACAAGTAATATTATACCAGAATAGATTTCAAGTTTCAATAATGTATCTCACGAAAAACAGACCGAATTTAAGAAAAATTTTATTCGGTCTTAATAAGCATGTCTTTATTTAATGATTCAAAAAATTCACTGCATTTGTATTTCCGGAAATGTAAAAAAGAAGATTTGTAACCACATAACAAATATTATGTGGTCTTTGGAAATTTCGTTCATATTGAGCCTGAAAAAATATAATTCAGTAGGGAAAGGGACCGGGATAATGTTATCGAAAGATCATTTCCTGAAAAATTAAGAAAGGAAAATGAAAAATGCGGAGAAAAGTAAAAAAATCTTTGACATTCCTTATGGCATTGGTCATGATCGTGTCATTGATTTGCAGCAGAGAGTTGTCAGCATTTGCAGAAGATGTTGGTGCAGCTGAACAGACGAGTTTCGAGACAGAGACATTGTCTGACAGAGAGACTTTTCCGGAAGAGACTTCAAATACGGTTTTTGAGACTGAAGGAATCGGAGCCTTGGAAACAGAAACGTTTGAAGAGACTTTTTTGCATATTCCCGAAGAAACTTTTGTGGATTTTACAGAAGTGAATTCAGAGGAAGAGACCGGAGAAGAGCAGACAGAGGATGTTTTGAAACCGGAAATTCTGGAATTTGTACCGGAAATTCAGCCTTCAGGAATATCTGTGAAAGCGTTGGCGGCCAGAGGGGTCTTACCGGATGATGCAGTCATGACAGTGAAAAGCCTGGAAGAGGGAAGTGAGCAATATCAGAATGCCGAAGAAGCGTTAACAGCAAGCGATGTGGAATTTGATGGTTTTAAAGCATTGGATATCAGCTTTATGGATGCGGATGGCAATGAGACTGAGCCGGAAGAAGGTACTGTTCAGGTGAAATTTGAGTTTGAAACCTCGTTTATTCCGGAAGAGGCAAATGTGGATACATTGGCTGTTCAGCATCTGGATGAGAGCTCGGGTGAAGTGGAGGTTCAGACGGTAGCAGATGCTGCAGAAGGGACGGTGGCTCTTGAAGATGCCGTTGTTACGGCGGATTTTGAGGTGGAAAGCTTTTCAACATTCACTTTGACATGGAACAACAACAATAATAATGGATTGTCCATCATTTGTATTGATGAAAATGGAACTGAAATTGGAAACAATACAAGGAGAAATGTTAGTTCGGCAACAGCCGTATCCAGCCTGGCGCCGGCGATTGATGGTTATGTTTTTAAAAAAGCCGTTGTGGCAAACAGTGCCCAGAACGCAATCGCATCTTCGGCGAATATAGAGTATTTGCAGTATCAAAACAGAAGTTGGCAGTATTCTTTATCGGTGAATGGAAACTACAGTTCCGTTGGCTATAACACTGTGTATTTTATATACAGTAATAATGAAAGCTCTGGCGGAAGTACGGAGAAAATTACTTTTTCGTATACGAATTATTATGATATTGGAGTAAATACGCCGTCTATTTCAACTCAGCCGGGAAAAGACCAAAGTTATATGCGCTATACGATAGTTCTTCATGACCCTGATACAGGAACAGATACTTATTTGGATACGGAACAAATTGCAGGAGCCGTTTATCCAGCAGAATTTACTTTTAATAATACGCATATTTCCATAAGTGCAGCGACAATTAATCAGATGGGTATTCAGATTCCGGGATATACATTTGAAAATGGCTATGCATTCTTTTATTGGTCAGACCATTTTGCCGGAAATAAAACGGTTGTTAGTGATATCATCAATTATGGTAAAACGGCTGATGGCGGATATAGCGTGTTTGATTCATATCTGGGATACCAATGCAGCATTTATGGCGGTGATGGCAGTATTTATTGTCCGAGTCAGGATTATACCAATGCAAAGGATTATCTGGCTTACAATCCTACAGGTGTACTCAGGCTTGTATTTACGAAAGTTTCAACAGCGAACCCTTATCATGTAAATTATGTTGATGCCTTTGCGTCTGTATCGAATCCTAAGTTCATTACGCAGGAAAGCATGTCAATGGGTGAGGGAACAAGTCAATGGGATGGAGAGAAAAATCAATATTATGGTATTGTTCCTGCATTGACAGATGAAGTACCGACGCATGATGGTTATGAGTTTGCCGGTTGGTACAAAGCAATAGATGCTGATGGAAATGGGACAGGGGATTTGGCACAAACGGATGTTGATGCCCCAACACATTTTTACTCAGATGTCACATATTATGCAAAATGGGTTCCGTCAACAAGAATGTTGACTGTTAAAAAACTTGTGGACGGAGATATGGGTGATAAGAACCAGTATTTTACCTTCAGTCTCAAACTTACTAAAGACGGACAAAGTTATACCGCGGATGTTACGGATAATGCCGGAAGAACTCTGAAAGCTTCGAATGGTGTTTATACCTTTGATTTGAAAGATAAGGAAGAGATTACTTTAACTCTCCCGCGTGGCTGCGCCTATGAAATTACGGAAGACAGTCAGGGATATGCGGTAAAGGTAGATAATGTGGCTGCTGAAAAAGCAGAAGGTACGTTGGACGAGAATAGGACTGTGACCTTCACAAATACAAAAAATGTCGTTCCGCCAACAGGACTTTCTAACAATGTTTTTCCGTACATTTTGATGGTTATTGTTGCTATTGGTGCTATTGGTGCTATATTCTGTTTTGTGGTGCCGTATTGGAAAAAACGTATACGATAAATTGAAAGTAAATTGACAGAGCGGAAAGGAAAGGTATGGCAGCAAAAAGCATGGAAGAAATTGCTTCGATGATGAAAGAAATGCATTTCAAAAAGAAATTTTTCAGCGGTGTGGATGAGGCCGATGTCTGGCGCCAGCTTGAAAAACTTCAGAATGAGTACAGAGCAGCTTTCGAGGCCCAGCAGGAGCAGAATCGTGCATTGATACGGGAAAGGGAAGTTATTATTTCTCAGCTAAAACGTCGGTTGGCCAATGTAGAGCGTTCTTGGGGTGATTTCAATGGCTGAAAGAAAAAAGAAACGGCCAATGAAGACGCCGGAGCCCCAAACCCCGGAAGAGGTGATTGCAGTGCGACGCCGCCGGATAGCCAATCGGGAAGAGGTTGTAACTTTTTTTCTGCGTCTGTTGTTACTGTTGGTTTTATTATGGGTTGTGTTTGGCATAATTTTTGGAATTATGCCGATGCACAATGCAGACATGTCGCCGCGTATCAGCGCAGGAGATTTGATGTTGTATTTCCGGATGGAAAACACAATACATAATGATGATGTAGTTGTTGTCGTGAAGGATGGTACAACTTATACAGGCCGGGTCGTGGCCCGGGGCGGAGACTCTGTGGAAATTACAGAGGATTCCGAGCTTAAAGTTAATGGTAGTATCGTCATAGAGAACGATATTTACTATAAAACGCCGA